>Ga0207806_1000237_pt1 | contig 14901 bp, 15 predicted proteins | sample LuqExpMetageno72_FD_187829 | JGI IMG/M metagenome (GOLD analysis project Ga0207806, IMG submission 187829) | Tropical forest soil microbial communities from Luquillo Experimental Forest, Puerto Rico - Sample 72 (SPAdes) | ecosystem: Environmental > Terrestrial > Soil > Tropical forest ...
CACGGTCCACGCCTTCGATCTTCGCGGCATCGCCCGCGGGCGCGGTAATGCGCGCGCCGGTGGCGGCCTTGATCGCCAGATTGCCGCCGGCATGATCGCGGTGCCAGTGGGTGTTCCAGATCTGGGTGATGGCCCAGCCCTGCGCTTCGGCCTGGCGCAGATATTCCTCTGCATCGGGCGTGTCGATCGCCACCGTCTCGCCGCTGGCGGGATCGTGGACGAGGAAGCCGTAATTGTCGGCCAGGCAGGGGAACTGGTGGATGAGAAGGGGCATGATACGGCAAGCCTTTGCAAAATCGGCCCCCTTTAGCGCATGAAAGCGCCCGCGCGCAAAGCCGGCTTGCGGCCAGCTGTGCCGGGCGCACGAAAAAGCCCGCCGGAAGATCGCTTCCGGCGGGCCTTTCGTTCAGGCGTCAGGCTGACAGGCTCAGTTCTTGCTGGCCTTCAGCGCGGCGCCCAGGATGTCGCCCAGCGAGGCGCCGGCATCCGAGGAACCATACTGTTCCACGGCTTCCTTTTCCTCGTGCAGCTGGCGGGCCTTGATCGAGAAGGTGGGCTTCTTCGAACGGTCGAAGCCGGTCACCATCGCGTCGATCTTCTGGCCAACCTGGAAGCGGTCGGGGCGCTGCTCGTCGCGGTCGCGGCCCAGGTCCGAACGCTTGATGAAGCCGGTGGCACCATCTTCGCCGGCCTGCACCTCGATGCCGCCATCGCGCACTTCCAGCACGGTCACGGTGACAACCTCGTTGCGGCGCAGGTTGCTGCCGGCCGAGTTGCCGCCGGTGGGCGCGCCCTTCTCCAGCTGCTTCATGCCGAGCGAGATGCGCTCCTTCTCGACATCAACGTCAAGCACGATGGCCGAAACCTGCTCGCCCTTGCGGTGCAGGGCCAGCGCGTCCTCGCCCGAGATGCCCCAGGCGATGTCCGACATGTGGACCATGCCGTCGACGTCGCCATCGAGACCGATGAACAGGCCGAATTCGGTGGCGTTCTTGACTTCGCCTTCCACGGTCGAGCCGACCGGGTGACGCTCGGCGAAAGCTTCCCAGGGGTTCTGCTGGGCCTGCTTGAGGCCGAGGCTGATGCGGCGCTTGTCGGAATCGACCTCCAGCACCATCACTTCGACTTCCTGCGAGGTCGAGACGATCTTGCCGGGGTGGACGTTCTTCTTGGTCCAGCTCATCTCGGACACGTGGACGAGGCCCTCGATGCCCGGCTCCAGCTCGACGAAGGCGCCATATTCGGTGATGTTGGTGACCACGCCCGACAGCTTCGCGCCGACCGGATACTTGGCGGCCACGCCATCCCACGGATCGCTCTCAAGCTGCTTCATGCCAAGGCTGATGCGCTGCGTCTCGTGGTTGATGCGCACGATCTGCACGCGCACGGTGTCGCCGATGGCGATCACTTCGCTCGGGTGGTTGACGCGCTTGTAGCTCATGTCGGTGACATGCAGCAGGCCGTCGATGCCGCCCAGGTCCACGAAGGCGCCGTAGTCGGTGATGTTCTTGACCTGACCGTCGAGGATCTGGCCTTCCGAAAGGTTCTGGATCAGGCCCGAACGCTGCTCGGCGCGGGTCTCTTCCAGCACGGCGCGGCGCGACACGACGATGTTGCCGCGGCGGCGATCCATCTTCAGGATCTGGAAGGGCTGGGGCACGTCCATCAGCGGGGTCACGTCGCGCACGGGGCGGATGTCGACCTGCGAGCCGGGGAGGAACGCCACGGCGCCGTCGAGGTCAACCGTGAAGCCGCCCTTCACGCGGCCGAAGATCACGCCTTCAACGCGCTTGCCTTCGCCGAACTCGCTCTCCAGCTTGTCCCAGGCGGCTTCGCGGCGGGCGCGGTCGCGGCTCAGCATGGCTTCGCCATCGGCGTTCTCGACGCGGTCGACATAGACTTCGACCTCGTCGCCCACCTTCAGACCGTGGGGCTGGCCGGGCGCGGCGAATTCGCGCAGGGCCACGCGGCCCTCGCTCTTCAGGCCCACGTCGATCACGGCCTTGTCGTTTTCAATGGCGGTAACGGTGCCCTTCACCACGCGGCCTTCAAAGCCGCCGCTGGCGGCGCCGCCCAGCGATTCGTCCAGAAGCGCGGCAAAATCGTCGCGCGAGGGAATGCTCATGGGATATTCCTCAGTCTATCGATGTTTCCGGCCAGGCGGTTTTCTCCGCCGGTCTTTCCTCCGCCATCCGCACCATGCGGCCCCCGTGAAGGGTTTGTGGCGGGCCAAAAAGGGCCGAACCGCCGCGGGGGCCGGATGCGCCCCGCAGCATTCCTGGCAGGGCCGCAGCCCCGTTCGGAACGGGCGCGGCCTAGGGCAATGGCCCGCCAAAAGCAAGGATTTTGCGGCGAGTGGCGTTGATCTCCGCCGTCAGGCCGGGCAGCGCTGGCGAACGGCGGCAATGGCAGCGGCAATCGCTTCCTCGCGGCCCAGTGTGGAAGTGTCGAGGGTGATCGCATCAACCGCGGCGCGCAAGGGGGCTTCGGCGCGGGTGGCATCGCGCCGGTCGCGCGCCTCAAGGTCGGCGGCGATGGCGGCCAGCGCCACATCGCGCCCCTGCGCCAGCATTTCGGCATGGCGCCGCTCTGCCCGGGCAGCCACGCTGGCGATGACGAACAGCTTCACCTCGGCCTCGGGCGCGATCACCGTGCCGATATCCCGCCCGTCGAGCACGGCGCCGCCGGCCTGGGTGGCAAAGGCGCGCTGGCGTTCATACAGCGCCGCGCGCACATCGTGGTGTACCGACACGCGCGAGGCCAGGCCGCCGCTGGCCTCGCTGCGCAGTTCCGGGTCGGCCAGCAGGGCATCGGCAAAGCCGCAGGCGGCCAGCGCATCTACGGGTGAATCCGGATCTCCGCCCTGCAGCGCCACCTGCCGGCCCACGGCGCGATAGAGCAGCCCCGTATCCAGATGCGGCAGGCCGAAACGGGCGGCCAGCGCCTTGGCGATCGTGCCCTTGCCGGAAGCGGTGGGCCCATCGACGGCGATGATCATGCCCCGCTCCTTTGCGCAGCCTTGCCCGCCATCAGCGCGCGCAGCAGCCCGGTGGCGGCGATCAGCGCCCACACGCTTTCCAGCACCAGCGAGGCGGGGTTGGTATCCACCAGCAGCGAGACCACCAGCAGCAGCGCGCCGGCCAGATTGCCGCCATGCTGGAGATAGGGGTTGGGCCCGCGCGGCCGGCCGGTGTAGGCCGTGGTATAGGCATAGGCGCCCACGCACAGGGCCATGCCGGCAAAGCCGGCGGCCGTGGCCAGCGCTTCGGGGATGGCGGGAACCAGGGCCATGGCTCAGGCGCCCGTCAACGTGGCCAGCAGGGCCAGGAAATTGGGGAAGCTGGTGGCGATGGGGCCGGTATCATCCACTTCCACGCCGGCGGTGCTGACAAGGCCGGCAATGGCCATGCTCATGGCGATGCGGTGATCGAGATGGGTGACGACCGGCGTGTTGGCCCCGCCGCGCAAAGGCGCGCCCCCGGTGCCATCGATGATGAGGCCATCTGCGGTCTCCTCGGTGGCGGCGCCCGCCAGGGCAAGGGCGGCATGCATGGCGCTGATGCGGTCGCTCTCCTTCACGCGCAGTTCCTCAAGGCCGGTGGTGATCGTGCGCCCCTCGGCCAGCGCGGCGGCGACGAAGAACACCGGGAATTCGTCCACCATGGAAGGCACGATGGCCGGATCCACCACAATGCCCTTCAGCGCGGAATGGCGCACGCGCAGATCCGCCACCGGCTCGCCGCCAACGATGCGCGGGGACACTTCCTCGATCTGCCCGCCCATCTGGCGCAGCACGGTGATGATGCCGGCGCGGGTGGGGTTGAGGCCGACATTCTCGATCAGCACATCGCTGCCCGGCACGATCAGCGCGGCCACGATGAAGAAAGCGGCCGAGGAGGGATCGCCCGGCACCTCGATCGTCTGGCCGGTCAGTTCCGCCTCGCCGCGGAGGCGAATCACGCGCTCGCCGGCGTCTTCCTCCACCCACAGATCGGCGCCGAAGCCCTGCAGCATGCGTTCGGAATGATCGCGCGTGGGCACCGGCTCGATCACCGTGGTGATGCCCGGCGTGTTCAGCCCGGCCAGCAGCACGGCGCTCTTCACCTGGGCGCTGGCCACCGGCAGGCGATAGGTGATCGGCACGGCGGGCTGGGCGCCGCGCATCGTCAGCGGCAGGCGGCCACCTTCGCTGGCGGTGAACTGCGCGCCCATTTCGGAGAGCGGCGTGATCACCCGGCCCATCGGCCGCTTGGAAAGCGAGGCATCGCCGATGAAGGTGGCGGTGATGGCGTGGCTGGCCACCAGCCCCATCAGCAGCCGGGTGGAGGTGCCCGAATTGCCCATGTCGAGCGCGGTTTCCGGCTGCAGCAGCCCGCCCACGCCCACGCCATGGATCACCCATTCGCCATTGGCCTGCTTCTCGATGGTGGCGCCCATGGCGCGCATGGCAGCGGCGGTGGACATCACATCCTCGCCTTCCAGCAGGCCCGTCACGCGGGTTTCGCCCAGCGCCAGCGCGCCCAGCATGATCGAGCGATGCGAGATCGACTTGTCGCCCGGCACGCGGATGGTGCCGGCAAGGGCCCCTGCAGGCAGGAAACGGCGGGGGCTGGGATTGGCAGAAGCGCTCACGGTGAAGGGTTTCCGGATCTGGTGGGAACGGCGGGGCGCCAAAGGCCCCCTCGGGCGCGGCTTTTGACAGCGCGGGCGCACTATGGCAAGGCGCGCGGCCGAGAAGGAGGCGCTTCGGCGCCGCCGCTATCGTATTCGGTATGTCCCGAGTGGTTGAAGAAAGGGCGCGCGCGAGGCGCCCCTAGCGAGGAAGAGCATGGTCAAGCCAGAATGGGGCGCCAAGCACGGTTGCCCGAAATGCGGCACCCGCTTTTACGATCTGGGCAAGGACGATCCCGTTACTTGCATCGAATGCGGCTATGCCTGGACGCCCGAGCCGGTGCTGAAGTCGAAGCAGCCCATTCCTTACGAGGAAATCCAGAAGAAGGAGGGCCCCGAGGAGGCCGATGTCGATCTGGCCGATGAGGATCTCGACATCGACGACGACGGCGATTCGCCCGACAACGACGTTGACCTTGGCGGCGACGACGACCTGGGCGTGGGCGGCCACGACGAGGAACCCGACGAGGTGTGATCCCGTTTCCGGCCGGCCGGGGCGCTTTTCGGGCGCCTTGGTCGGCCGGCTGCCGGCGCCGGGGCTGGCAAAAAACGCTTTTGGTTCGGCATGATGAAAAAAGTGCTTGCCAAGGCAAAGGGACCGGCCTAGTGGGGCGCCTCCCGACGATGAGGCGGGACGGGAAAGACAGTCTCCCAGACTGAATTTCCTTGGTTTTTGAATGGATTATGGGGCCTTAGCTCAGCTGGGAGAGCGCCTGCATGGCATGCAGGAGGTCAGCGGTTCGATCCCGCTAGGCTCCACCATTCGAAACATATATATACCCGTGGTATGGGGCCTTAGCTCAGCTGGGAGAGCGCCTGCATGGCATGCAGGAGGTCAGCGGTTCGATCCCGCTAGGCTCCACCAACGGATACAACGATGTACCGCTTGTCATCAGGCGATACGCTGGCCGACGAGGTTTCGTCCGCCGGCGTTTTTCGCTATCATGGCTTTGGCCCTTTGGGGCCGGTGGTTCGGCGCTGGTCGGCGAGGTTTCGCCCACCGGCGTTTTTGGCGTGATGGGCTTGGGGTATTCCGGCCCGGCAGGAGTGCGTGAGGCATGTTCGACAATCTGTCCGATCGCCTTGGCGGTGTGTTCGACAAGCTGCGTGGGCGCGGTGCGCTCAAGGAGCAGGACGTGCGCGATGCCATGCGCGAGGTGCGCATTGCCCTGCTGGAAGCCGATGTGGCCCTGCCGGTGGTGCGCCGCTTCATCGACGAGGTGACGGAAAAGGCCATTGGCCAGAACGTGCTGAAGTCGGTCACGCCGGGCCAGCAGGTCGTCAAGATCGTCAACGATGCGCTGGTGGCGATGCTGGGCGGCGAGGATGTGCCGGGCCTGGATCTGGCCGCAACGCCGCCGGTGGTGATCATGATGGTCGGCCTGCAGGGCTCGGGCAAGACCACCAGCACGGCAAAGCTCGGCAAGTTCATTCGCGAGAAGCTGGGCAAGAAGGTGTTGATGGCGTCGCTCGACGTCAACCGCCCGGCCGCGCAGGAGCAGCTGGCCGTGCTGGGCACGCAGGTGGATGTGGCCACGCTGCCGATCATCGCCGGCCAGACCCCGACGGCGATTGCCGAGCGCGCGGTCAATTCCGCGAAGCTGCAGGCGGTGGATGTGCTGCTGCTGGATACCGCCGGCCGCCTCCATGTCGATGCCGCGCTGATGGACGAGATGAAGGCGGTGGCCGCCATCGCCTCGCCCAAGGAAACGCTGCTGGTCGTCGATTCGCTGGCCGGCCAGGATGCGGTGAACGTTGCCCAGAGCTTTGCCCAGAACGTGGCGCTGACCGGTGTGATCCTCACCCGGCTGGATGGCGATGCGCGCGGCGGCGCGGCGCTGTCGATGCGCGCGGTGACGGGCAAGCCGATCAAGTTTGCCGGCATGGGCGAAAAGCTCGACCAGCTGGAAGTGTTCAGCCCCGGCCGCATTGCCGGGCGCATCCTGGGCATGGGCGATGTCGTCAGCCTGGTGGAGAAGGCGGCCGCGGCGGTGGAGGCCGACGAGGCCGAGCGCCTGGCCCAGCGCATGGCCAAGGGCCAGTTCGACATGACCGACCTGCAGACCCAGCTGCGCCAGATGCAGAAGATGGGTGGGCTGGGCATGCTGGCGGGCATGCTGCCGGGCATGAAGAAGGCCAAGGCGGCGATGGATGCCAGCGGCATGAGCGATCGCACGCTGCTGCGCATGGATGCCATCGTCAGCTCGATGACGCCCAAGGAGCGCGCCAAGCCCGATCTGCTGAACGCCAAGCGCAAGATCCGCATCGCCAAGGGCGCCGGCGTGCAGGTTCAGGATGTGAACAAGCTCATCAAGATGCACCAGGAAATGGAGCGCGCGATGAAGCAGATCAAGAAGATGGGCGGGCTGAAGGGCCTGGCCGCGATGTTCGGCGGCGGCGGCGGGCTGGGTGGTCTTGGCGGCGGCGGCGCTGCCGGCGGCGTGCCCGGTGGCGGCCTGCCCGGCGGGCTGGGCGGTATGCCCGGCCTTGGCGGCGGTGGCGCGCCCGATTTCATGAAGTTTCTGAAAAAGTAAGTTTCGCAAGAATTTAGAGTGGAAAGGTAGAACTATGTCGGTTTCTCTGCGTCTGTCGCGTGGCGGTTCCAAGAAGCGCCCCTATTACAAGATCGTCATCGCCAATTCGACCGCCCCGCGCGATGGTGCCTTCCTGGAGCAGGTGGGCACCTACAACCCGCTGCTGGCCAAGGACGATGAAAACCGCGTGCGCCTCATCGAGGACCGCGTGCGCTACTGGCTGAGCGTTGGCGCCCAGCCGACCGACCGCGTTGCCCGCCTGCTCGACAAGGCCGGCGTGAAGGAGCGCAAGGCCACCAACAACCCGAACAAGGCGGAGCCCGGCAAGAAGGCCAAGGAACGCGCCGAGGAGAAGGCCGAGAAGGCTGCTGCCGCGGCTGAGGCGGCTGCCGAGGCGGCTGCCGAGTAATGGCTGGCGGGCGCCCCGAACGCATGATCCCCATGGCGGCGGTGGCCGCTGCGCATGGGGTGGCGGGCGAGGTGCGCCTGAAGCTGTTTGGCGAAAGCGCGGCCGGCCTCAAACGCTACAAGGCGTTCAATGGCGGCGCGCTTTCGCCCACGGCCCTGCGTGACGACGGCAAGGGCGGCGCGATTGCCCGCTTTGCCGAAATAGCCGACCGGACGGCGGCGGAAAAACTGCGGGGCACGCTATTGTCCGTGCCGCGCAGCGCTCTGCCGCCGCTGGCCGAGGGCGAATATTACCATGCCGATCTCATTGGCCTGGCCGCGGTGTCGGATGCCGGCGCGGCGCTGGGCGTGGTGGTGGCGGTGGAGAATTTCGGCGCCGGCGATATCGTCGAGATCGAGGCGCCGGCAGCCGCGGGGGCCAAGCCTGCCCGCTTCATGGTGCCGATGCGGCCCGATGCGGTGCCCGCGTGGGACGAGGAGCGGCTGATCGTCGCTGCCGCCTATGCCGACAATGATGCCGACGCCGGCGCGCAAGAGGGCTGAGCCATGGCTTTTGCCGCAACGGTGCTGACGCTCTATCCCGAGATGTTTCCGGGCCCGCTCGGCGTGTCTCTGGCCGGCCGCGCGCTGGCCGAGGGCAAGTGGACCCTCGATCCCGTGCACATCCGCAGCTTTGCCGAAGACAAACACCGCACGGTGGACGACACCCCCGCCGGTGGCGGCGCCGGCATGGTGCTGAAGGTGGATATTCTGGCCAAGGCCATCGATCATGCCCGCGCAAGCCATCCCGATTGCCCGGTGGTGGCGATGACCCCGCGCGGCAAGCCGCTGACCCAGGCGCGCGTGCGCGAACTGGCGGCGGGGCCGGGGGTGACCATCCTGTGCGGCCGGTTCGAGGGCTTTGACGAGCGGATTTTCGCCGGCCGGCAGGTGGAAGAGATCAGCGTGGGCGACATCGTCCTGTCGGGCGGGGAACCGGCCGCGCTGATGCTGCTTGATGCTTGCATTCGCCTGCTTGACGGCGTAATGGGCGCGGCTTCCAGTGGGGATGAGGAGTCGTTCGAAAGCGGCCTCCTCGAATATCCGCACTACACCCGGCCCACCGAGTGGGAAGGGCATATGATCCCCGAAGTGCTGCGATCGGGGGATCACGGCAAGATCGCCGCCTGGCGGAAACAACAGGCGCTTGCCGATACACGGTTACGCAGGCCGGACCTTTGGGAGCGCCACAGTGGCGTTCGGGGCCAGTCTGCCTCTGGCGCGCGGCAGGAAACGAAGGATTTGGGTCAATGAACCTGATTCAGCAGATCGAGGCCGAGGAAATCGCCAAGGCCGCCAAGGAGATCCCCGAATTCCGCCCCGGCGACACCGTGCGCGTGGGCGTGAAGGTGATCGAAGGCGAGCGCACCCGCGTTCAGGCCTATGAAGGCGTGGTGATCGCCCGTTCGAACCGTGGCATCAACTCGAACTTCACCGTGCGCAAGATGTCGTTCGGCGAAGGCGTGGAGCGTGTGTTCCCGCTCTATTCGCCCAACATCGATTCGATTGCCGTCGTCCGCAAGGGCGTGGTGCGTCGTGCGAAGCTGTACTACCTGCGTGGCCGCACCGGCAAACGCGCCCGTATTGCCGAGCGTCGCGACACCCGCGGCCAGGAGGGCTAAGGCCCCGCCCGACAGACGGATCATCCGTTTCGAGAAGGCGCCCTGGCCCACAGCCGGGGCGCCTTTTTTCTGCGCCCAATCCCGTTCGAAAGGCCGTTTTCCCCATGGCCGATGCCCATCCCCCGCTCGATTTCGCGCGGGTGTTTGCCAGCCCGGCGCTGGCCGGCAGCGCGCCGGTGCAGCCGCGCATTGCCCCCGGCGGCGGCTGGGTGGCGGTGCTGCGCCCGCGCGAGGGGGAGCGCAGCCGGCATGATCTGTGGGGCTGGGAAAGGGCCAGCGGCCAGTGGCGGATGCTGGTGGATTCCACCCGGCTGGAAGAAGGCGCGGCGCTGAGCGAGGCGGAGAAGATGCGCCGCGAGCGCCTGCGCCTGGGCGAGCGGCGCGGCATCCTCTCCTTCGGCTGGACGCGCGATGGCACGGCGCTGGTGGTGCCAACGCCCGGCGCCCTGTGGCTGGCGGGCCTCGATGGCGCGCTGGAGCGGCTGGATACCGGCACGGGCGCGATCGATGCGCGGCTGAGCCCTGCCGGCGGTTATGTTTCCTATCTGGCTGAAGGGCGGCTGTGGGTGGCGCCCCGGGGCCGGCTCGCCTCTGCTATAACCCCTGCGGAAAGCGCCGATACGGTGCGCTGGGGCGAGGCGGAATTTGTTGCGCAGGAAGAGATGGCGCGCCTCTCGGGCTATTGGTGGGCGCCGGATGACAGCCGCCTGGCCGTTCAGCGGTTCGACGAGAGCGGCGTGGCAGAAGTGCTGCGCGCCAGCATCGGCGGCGAGGGCACGGCCATGGTGCGCCAGCGCTATCCGGCTGCCGGCACGGCCAATGCCGCTGTGGCGCTGTGGCTGATGGCGCCCGATGGCAGCGATGCGGTGCGCGTTGATCTGGGCGAGGGGGCGGATGTCTATCTCGCCCGCGTCGATTGGGCGCCGGATGGCCGCGCGCTCTATGTGCAGCGGCAGGATCGCGCGCAGGGGCGGCTCGACATGCTGAAGGTGGATCCGGCCACGGGCGCTGCCAGCCTGCTGTTCACCGAGGAAGCCGCGCCCGGCCACTGGATCAACCTTTCGGATGCCTATCGCTTCCTGGCCAATGGCCGGCTGGTCTGGTGGAGCGAGCGCGATGGCCATGGCCATCTGTGGCTGCTGGCCGATGGCGCCTGGCGCCAGCTGACCGATGGCGCCTGGGACGTGACCGATCTGGCCGGCGTGGACGAGGCGGGCGAGCGGCTGTTTTTCGCCGCCACCCGCGATGATGTGCTGGCCCAGCAGATCTATGCGCTCGATTATAGCACCCCCGGCGCCGGGCCCGAGCGGCTGACGCAGGATGGCTTCGTGCATGCCGCCAGCATGGATGCGGCCGGGCAGGCGATGATCGTCACGCGCCACGGGCCGGATCAGCCGCCGCAGGCCTATCTGGCCGACGGGCAGGGCACGCGCCTGGCCTGGCTGGCGGAAAACCGGGTGGAGGGCAATCATCCCTATGCGCCCCATAGGGCCGCCCACCGCCTGCCGCAATTCGGCACGCTGGAGGCAGAGGATGGCACCACGCTGCACTGGCGGATGATCCTGCCCGAGATGGTGGCGGGCCAGCGCTATCCGGTGTTCTTCGAGCATTACGGCGGCCCCCATGTGCAGCTGGTGCAGCGCGGCTGGACGGGCGCTTTGGCGCAGGCCATCGTGGCCATGGGCTATATCCATTTCCAGATCGACAATCGCGGCAGCGCCCACCGCGGCGTGGCGTTTGAAAGCGCCATCCGCATGGCCATGGGCACCCCCGAAGTGGCCGACCAGCGGGCCGGCGCGCGCTATCTGCAGGGGCTACCCTTTGTCGATCCGGGCAAGATCGCCACCTATGGCTGGTCTTATGGCGGCTATCTCACGCTCAAGATGCTGGCGGCCGATCAGGGGCTCTATGCCGCCGGCATTGCCGGGGCGCCGGTCACCCGCTGGCAGCTTTACGACACCCATTACACCGAGCGCTATCTGGGCGATCCGCGCCTGGTGCCCGAGGTGTATGACCGCGCCAACGCGCTGGACGGGCTGACAGCGCTTGCCGATCCGCTGCTGCTGATCCACGGCCTGGCCGACGACAATGTGGTGTTTGCCCATAGCGCCGAGGCGATCGCCCGGCTGCAGGCAAATGCGCAAGCCTTCGAGATGATGCTTTATCCCGGGCAGGCGCATGGAGTAGGAGGGCCCGGCGTTTCCGAGCACCTCTGGAACACGATCTTCCGCTTTCTGGCACGGCATGGAGTGACGCCGCCGTAAAACGCCAAATGTGAGTGATGCGGCATGCGTCTCGGCCGCGCCAAGGCGGCCCCTTTGCCGGGGCCTATGGAGTAGAAACGATGGGTTATCGGGTAGTCGTCGTGGGCGCCACGGGCAATGTGGGCCGCGAAATGCTGAACATCCTGGCCGAGCGGGAATTCCCGATCGACGAGATCGCCGCGGTGGCCAGCCCCCGCTCGCAGGGCACCGAGATCGACTTCGGCGAGACCGGCAAGAAGCTCAAGGTGCAGAACATCGAGCATTTCGACTTCACCGGCTGGGATATCGCGCTGTTTTCGGCCGGCTCCGGCCCGACGAAGATCTATGCGCCCAAGGCGGCCGCTGCCGGCTGCGTGGTGATCGACAATTCCTCGCTCTATCGCATGGATCCGGACGTGCCGCTGATCGTGCCCGAGGTGAACCCCGAGGCGATCGACGGCTACAAGGCCAAGAACATCATCGCCAACCCCAACTGCTCCACCGCGCAGATGGTGGTGGCCCTGAAGCCGCTGCACGACAAGGCCAAGATCAAGCGCGTGGTCGTGGCCACCTACCAGTCCGTTTCGGGCGCCGGCAAGGAAGGCATGGACGAGCTGTTCGAGCAGAGCCGCGCGATCTTCGTGGGCGATCCGGTGGAGCCCAAGAAGTTCACCAAGCAGATCGCCTTCAACGTGATCCCGCATATCGATGTCTTCCTGGATGATGGCTTCACCAAGGAAGAGTGGAAGATGGTGGCCGAGACCAAGAAGATCCTCGACCCCAAGATCAAGCTGACCGCGACCTGCGTGCGCGTGCCGGTGTTCATCGGCCATTCCGAGGCGCTGAACATCGAGTTCGAGAACGAGATCTCGGCCGAAGAGGCCCAGGATATCCTGCGCGAGGCGCCGGGCATCATGCTCGTCGACAAGCGCGAGGATGCTGGCTACGTGACGCCGGTGGAATGCGTGGGCGATTATGCCACTTTCGTCAGCCGCGTGCGCGAGGATTCCACCGTGGAGAACGGCCTGGCGCTGTGGTGCGTGTCGGATAACCTGCGCAAGGGCGCGGCGCTCAACGCGGTGCAGATCGCCGAACTGCTGGGCCGCCGGCACCTGAAGAAGGGCTGACGCCAGCACCCAAGAAGGGCTGACACAGCCTGCGGGCAGGGGAGGGCGCCGCCTTCTCCTGCCCCGCCTTCGCCGGCGCCTGTTCATCCGCCCTTAGGGGGCGCTGTGGCACAGGCGCTGGCGGGAAGGGCCCCGGCATTGGCAAGGGCCCGGCAAGGGGGCACACATGCGCTATCAACTTCACGGCACCACCATGCAGACCGTGGCCATCGATCTGGCCCGCGGCGACAGCCTCTACAGCCAGAGCGCCACCATGGCCTGGATGACCGACGGCGTGCGGATGGACACCCACACCGGCGGCGGGTTGATGGCGGGCCTCAAGCGCATGTTTTCCGGCAGCGGCCTGTTCGTCACCGAATTCACCGCCGAGACCGACAGCCACATCGCCTTTGCGCCGCGCTTTCCCGGGCAGATCCTGCCGGTGGAACTGGCGCCGGGCCAGGCGCTGATCTGCCGCAAGGAAACCTTCCTGTGCGCGCAGGGTTCGGTTGCGCTCGACATTTTCTTTCAGCAGCGGCTGGGCGCGGGCTTCTTTGCCGGCGAAGGCTTCATCCTCCAGAAGGTGACGGGGCCGGGCGTGGTCTTCCTCGACCTGTCTGGCGAGGTGGTGGAGCGCAATCTGGCGCCGGGCGAGCGGCTGCATGTGCATGCCGGCCACATCGGCATGCAGGATCCTACCGTGCAGGTGGATATCCGCATGCTGCGCGGCTTTCGCAACATTCTCTTCGGCGGCGAGGGGCTGTTCCTGGCCACGCTCACCGGGCCTGGCCGGGTGTGGCTGCAATCCATGCCGATCATCAACCTGGCCGAGGAAATCGGCCGTTACCTGCCGCGCGAGGGCGGCGACACTTCGGGCCGCATCGGCGCGGGCGCGGCGGGCGCGGTGATGGGCGGCCTGTTGGGCGGCCTTCTGGGCAATGAATAGGATGAACCATGACGCTTGAAGTGACGAGCCGCTTTCTCCCCGGTTTCGATGGCGCGCTGCTGGCCGTGCATGAGGCGGGGCCGGCAGAAGGGCGGCCGGTGCTGTTGCTGCATGGCCTGTTTTCCACCGCCGAGGTGAATTGGGTGAAATATGGCCATGCCGGCAAGCTGGCGGCGGCGGGCTTCCGGGTGATCATGCCGGATCTGCGCGGCCATGGCCGCAGCGCTGCCCCGCATGCGCCCGAAGCCTGGCCGGAAGATGTGCTGGTGAAGGATGTGCTGGCGCTGGCGCCGCAGCTGGGGCTGGCGCCGGGCGGGTTTGATCTGGGCGGCTTTTCGCTGGGCGCGCGCACTTCGGTGCGCTCTGTTCTGGCCGGGTTGCAGCCGGCGCGGCTGATCCTGGGCGGCATGGGGCTGGAAGGGCTGGCCGGCTGGGCGCGGCGCAGCGCCTTCTTCATCGATGCGATCGACCGCTATGGCACCATCAAGCATGGCGATCCGGCCTATGTGGCGCAACAGTTCATGAAGGCGCAGAAGATCGATCTGGTGGCCGCCCGCCTGCTGCTGCATTCGGTCGACGATACCGAGCCGGACGATCTGATCGCGCTGAAGCAGCCGGTGCTGGTGGTCTGCGGCGATGAGGATCTCGACAATGGCTCGGCGCCCAGGCTTGCCCGGCTGCTGGTGCATGCCCGCTATGTGGAAGTGCCCGGCACCCATATGAGCAGCGTGACCCGGCCCGAACTGGGCGATGCGCTGCTGGCCTTTCTGGCTGAAAAGCCGGCCTGAACGCGATTGGGGGCTTGCCTTTTGGCGCCAGCGCGCTAAAGGCCGCCCCTTCATGGCAAGCGGGGCTTCGCGCCCCCCGCCCAAGACTGCCGCGACGAAGGCCGGAGGGGCCCCGCAATGGTGCGGACAAGCCAGCGATCGGTTACAACAGATGAAGGATGCTGCCGTGCCGCTTTACGAGCACGTGTTCCTGGCGCGCCAGGATCTCAGCCAGAGCCAGGTTGATGCTCTGGCCGCTACCGCCACCGAGATCATCGAAGCCAACGGGGGCAAGGTCACCAAGACCGAGACCTGGGGCCTCAAGAACCTCGCCTACAAGATCAAGCGCAACCGCAAGGCGCACTTTGTGATGCTGAACGTGGAAGCCCCTGCCGGCGTCGTTGCCGAGCTGGAGCGCCAGATCGGCATCAACGAAGACATCATCCGCTACATCACCGTGCGGGTCGACGAGCTGGAAACCGGCCCGTCGGTGCAGATGCGCAAGAACGACCGCGAGCGCAGCCGTCGCCGCGAACGCGAGGAGGCTTGATCCATGGCTCGTGCA
>Ga0207806_1000239_pt1 | contig 14823 bp, 12 predicted proteins | sample LuqExpMetageno72_FD_187829 | JGI IMG/M metagenome (GOLD analysis project Ga0207806, IMG submission 187829) | Tropical forest soil microbial communities from Luquillo Experimental Forest, Puerto Rico - Sample 72 (SPAdes) | ecosystem: Environmental > Terrestrial > Soil > Tropical forest ...
CCGCCGCCTATGCCGAGCTGGCCGCCGCCGGCCTGCCGGTGGAGGGCCCCGTTTCGGCCCGGCCCGATGTGCTGATGCGCCACGCCGGCCTCTCCCACTTTGCCGAATGGATCGGGCGGGGGGCAGATGATCCGGCCTGGGCGGCCATTTCGCCCGCCGCCCAAGCCCAGGCGCTGGCCGCCCGCGCCCTGCCCACCCTCCTCATCGGCGGCTGGTTCGACACGCATCTGGCCAGCACGCTGGCCGCCGCCCGGGCGCTGGCGGGGCCTGCCACGCGGCTGCTGGTGGGGCCCTGGGCGCATTTCCCCTGGGGGCGCAAGACCGGCCAGATCGATTTCGGCCCTGCTGCCGCGCTTGACACCGACCGCTTGCAGATCGCCTGGTTCAACCGCTGGCTGAAAGAGGAGGACAACGGCATTGACGCCCTGCCCCCCTTGCGCCTGTTCGATATGGGCCAACCTGCAGGCCAGACCCGCTGGCGCGATTTTGCCACCATGCCGCCGGCCACTGTGCCGCTTTTCACAAGCGGCGATGGCCACGCCGCCATCCGCCCCGAGGCCGGCCAGTTGCAGCCCCAGCCCCCCGCCCCGATGGCCGAAAGGCTGGTGCACGACCCCTGGCGCCCGGCGCCGGCGGTGGGCGGATCGCATGGCACGCCGCCGGGCCCGGTGGACCGCGCCGGGGTGGAAAGCCGCGGCGATGTGCTCACTTTCACAAGCCCTGCGGCCGACAAGGCCTGGCTGCTGGCCGGCGAGATCGCCGCCGCCCTCACCCTTGGCGCCGACCAGCCCGGCTTCGATGTTGCCTGCACGCTGTCCCGCGTCGATGGCCAGGGGCGCAGCTTCCAGCTGGCGGCCGGCTATATGCGGGTGCCGGCAGGCGCGGGCCTGCGCGAAATCCGCCTGCCGCTGGGCGCCACCTGCGCCACGCTGCAGGCGGGCGAGGCCTTGCGCCTGTCGATCGCCGGGGCAGCCTTCCCCGCCTTTCCGGTGAACCCGGGCAGCGGCGCCGATCCGGCCGCAACCCCGCGCGCCGAGGCCCGCATCATCACCCTCACCCTCCATTGCGGGGGCGCGGCGCCCAGCCTGCTGCTGCTGCCGGAGACTGCCGCATGACCCCGCCCAAAGCCACCGATGCGCTCCACGAGGCCCAGATGCTTTCTTCTCCGCCAGAGCCTGCCGCTGAAGCCCCCGCCCCCGCCCCTGCGCCCCCCGCCCGCAAACGCACCGATATGGCAGACCGCTGGCTGCCGCTGGCCGGCGGCCTCGGCTTTCTGGCGCTGTGGCAGGTGGCGGTGAAGGTGTTGGCCATTTCCCCCTTCACCCTGCCGCCGCCATCGGCGGTGTTCGTGGCGCTGTGGCAGGATGGGCCGGAGCTGCTGCATGCCCTGGCCTTCACCGCGGCGATCACCCTTTCGGCCTTCCTGCTGGCGCTGGCGAGCGGGGTGATGCTGGGCGTGGCGCTCACCCAGAACCGGCGGATAGAGCGCATGCTGTGGCCCTATGCGGTGGCGCTGCAGGTCACGCCGATGGTGGCGATCGCGCCGCTGGTGGTGATCTGGGTGGGGCTGAGCCGGGCCTGGCTGGCGCTGCTGGTGCTGGCCTGGGTGGTGGCCTTCTTCCCCATCCTGTCGAACACGGTGCTGGGGATGAAATCGGCCGATCACGGGCTGAAAAACGTCTTCACCCTCTATCGCGCCAGCCGCTGGCAGCGTTTCTGCCACCTGCAACTGCCGGCGGCCCTGCCCTATATCATCGCCGGCATGCGGGTGTCGGCGGGCCTGTCGGTGATTGGCGCTGTGGTGGCGGAATTTGTCGCCGGCTCTGGCGGCACCACCGGCCTTGCCTGGGTCATCACCCAAAGCGGGTCGATGCTCGACATTGCCCGCATGTTTGCCGCCCTTGTCGTCCTCACCGCCTTTGGCCTGGCCATGAACATGGCCACCGGCCTGATCCAGCGCCTGCTTCTGGGCGCCTGGCACGAAAGCGCCATCGAGCAGGAGAACTGAGCTATGCAGCCCCATCCCCAAGGCAGCCCGCCGCCACCGCTGGTGCGCCTGGCCCATGTCGGCAAGGTGTATGACAGCGGCACCATCGCCCTTGCCGATCTCACGCTCGATGTGGCGCCGGGCGAGTTCATCTCGCTGCTGGGCCCATCGGGCTGCGGCAAATCCACCGCGCTGCGGATGATCGCCGGGCTGGGGCGCCATTCCTCCGGCCTGATCGACTGGCCGACCAGCGCCTATGACGCGGCGGGCGAGCCCGAGCGCGAGATCGGCTTTGTCTTCCAGGAGCCGCAGCTGATGCCCTGGGCCACCATTGCCGAGAACGTGCGCCTGCCGCTCAAGCTCGCCCGGGTGCCGCGCGCCCGGGCCCAGGCGCGGGTGGCCGAAACGCTGGAGATGGTGGGCCTTTCCGCCTTTGCCGATGCCTATCCGCGCCAGCTTTCCGGCGGCATGAAGATGCGCGCCTCGATCGCCCGCGCGCTGGTGACAGAGCCGCGCCTGCTGCTGATGGACGAGCCCTTCGCCGCGCTCGACGAGATCACCCGCACGCGCCTTTCCAACGATCTGCTGGAGATCTGGCAGCGCACCGGCTGCACGGTGCTGTTCGTCACTCACAGCGTCTATGAAAGCGTGTTCCTCTCCACCCGCATTCTGGTGATGGCGCCGCGCCCGGGCCGGGTGATCGGCGAGGTGGCGATCGATCATCCCGGCCCGCGCGATACCGCCTGGCGCCAGTCGCCCGCCTATCAGGCCGGCTGCCGGCGGGTCTCGGCGCTGCTGGCAGAGGCGATGGGCCAGCCGGCGCCGGCATGAACGGCCCGTTCCAGCGCGGGCCTGTACAGCACGCCCCTGCCCGCCTAGGCTGAGCCCCATGCTGCACGCACGTTTGCTGACCTATATCGACGAGGTCGTTCGCCAGGGCTCCATCCGGCGGGCGGCGGAAAAGCTCAATGTCGCTTCCTCGGCGATCAGCCGGCAGATCCTGGCGCTGGAAGAGCAGATCGGCGCACCGCTGTTCGACCGTTCGGGCCGGCGCCTCAGGCCCACCGCCGCCGGCGAACTGCTGGTGCGCCATGTGCGCGAGACGCTGAAGGAGATGACCCGCACCCAGGCGATGATCGAGGAGCTGAAGGGCCTGCGCCGCGGCTCTGTCTCCATCGGCCTGATGAGCGGGCTGGCGGCCAACATCCTGCCCCGCGCGGTGAATGATTTCCACGAGAGCAACCCGCGCGTGGAAGTGCGCCTGAAGCTGATGACCACCGGCGACGAGATCCTCAATGCGGTGGAAAAGGGCGAGGTGGCGCTGGGGCTGGGCTTCGATTTTCCGCGCCATGCGGGCGTGCGGGTGGTGCATGCGGCCACCGGCCGGCTGGGCGCGGTGATGAACCCGGAACATCCGCTGGCCGGCCAGAGCGAGCTGCGCCTGCGCGATTGCGCGCCCTATCCGCTGGTGCTGGCCGACCCCACCACCGCCATCCGCCCGCATATCGACGAGGCCTTTGCCCGTTCAGGCTTCACCGCGCTGGCCTTCACCGAGACCAATTCCATCGAGATGATGCGCCAGATGGCGATCCTGGGCCGCTCGATCACTTTCCTCACGCCTTTCGACATCGAGTTCGAGCAGCGCATGGGCCGCCTCACCTATGTGCCGATGCCGGAACTGGCGCGCCACGAACAGCGCCTGATGCTGGTGCAGAACGAGCGGCGATCGGATGCGCTGGCAGGCCTGCTGGCCGAGCGGCTGAAGGCGCTGATCCATTCCGTTGCCGAAACGGGGGGCTAGAGGCACCGCCGCGCCGAAACCGGGGGCTAGGGCCCCCGCCCCCTCTCAGCCTTTGGTCAACACCGCCAGATCCTCGGCATCCAGCGCCACCGGCTCGCCGGCGCGGATCAGCTCGGCAAAGCCCTCGTTGGGCACCATGAAGGTCAGCGTGTAGAGCCTGGTGGCGCCGGTGTTCTCGATCACATGTTCCGCCCCCGGGCGCAGCATCAGCGCATCGCCCTTGGCGATGGCGCGGCTGGCGCCGGCGCAATGGGCCATGCCCTGGCCATGCAGCACATAGAAAAATTCATGGGCGATGGCGTGGCTGTTGGGCGGCGTGCGCCCGCCCACGTTGAAGATCTCCACCACGCAGACCGGCTCTATGCCATCGCCCTCGGGGTCGAACAGCAGGGCGAAATAGTTGGTATCCTTGGGCGAAATGCGAAAGGCCGCCACATCGGCAACGCTGCGGGCAACAAAATGATCCATCGGCAATGTCCTTTTCACAGGCCCGCGCCCAGGCGCAGCACAGATCCCGTGCCCGCGCCCGTGGCCAGGCCCAGGGTGATGATCCGCGCCGCGTGGCGGGGTGTGTCGATAGAAGCAGCGCCGGTGCCCGGGTTCACCGGATAGGCCGGGAAAGCGGCCGCGGCGATGGAAAGGCGCAAGGCCTCGCCCGGCGCGATGGTGCAGCAGGTGGCGTGGAGCGAAATTGCCACCGGTGCTGCCAGATCCTCCGCTTCCAGCCGCCGATAGCCCTCGGCGATCTGCCACACGCGCCCCTCGGCATCGATGCGCGAGAGGGTGCAGGCGATATCGCAGGAGGGCGCATCGGCCAGCAGCGACAGGCTGGCCGATACCGCGCCGGCAATCGCCAGCGGGGCGGCCATTGGCGCTGTGGTAAAAGTCAGCACATCGGCGCGCTGGTCGTGGCGGGCGCGGTCCACAGGACCAGCCGGAGTGGCAAAGGCGCCGCCGCAGGCCGGCGCCGGCCGCCAGGGATCATGCACCAGATAATCCACCGCCGGTGCGGCCGGATCTGCCAGCAAATGCCCGCTTTGCGTGGCAACGGAAACGCGCCCGTCGCCCGCCAGATGCAGCACCACCTCGCCCGCCGCCAGTTCATGGCACCAGCCCAGCGTGCCCATGTCAAACCATTGCAACGGGGCGGGCGGCGCCCCCTCGCCGGCCAGCCAGTAGCGGAAGAAGGCCACCTGCGCGGCATCGATCGGATGCGCCGCCTCGGGGCCGAAATCGCGCTCGCCCACCAGCCGGTCCCACGGGAAATGGGTCCACGGGCCGACGATCAGCGTGCCGCCCAGCGCCTTGTGGGCGGCCAGCGTGCCGATCAGATGCGTATCGAACCAGCCGCCGACGAACAGCGCCGGAATGCCGGCCGCGGCAATCGCCGGCTCTTGCGCGGCGGGCGACAGGCCGGCCCAGAAGGGATCGTCGGCCGGCGTGTCGCGCCAGGCGGGATAATGGCCCAGCGCCAGTTCTGTGGCCAGCGCTTCGGGCCGGCCCGGCACCGCGCCGGCCAGCGGCAGGCCGCGCGCGGCGCTGGCCAGCTTTTCAAACGCGGCCACCTCGCCCTGGTGCAGCGCCGAGAGCGCCGCCATCTGCACGCCCCAGCCCAGGTTGGGGGCCAGCCGCATGGCGCCCTGCTCGCTCACCCAATCCGCCGTCAGATCCCAGCCGACCATCGCCGGCGCCATCGCCTTCAGCGCCGGCGGGCGGTGAGCGGCGGCCAGCAATTGCAGCGTGCCCTGATAGGAAAAGCCGAAAAGCCCGACATGGCCGTTCGATCCGGCAAGGCCGGCGGCCCATTCCACTGCCTCGGCCCCATCAGCGCCTTCGTGGCGGAAGGCATCGAACACGCCTTCCGAGGTGCCGCGCCCGCGCACATCCTGCACCACCACCATGAAGCCCTGCCCGGCATACCAGGCCGGATGGGCATAGCACAGCGAAGAGCCCAGCCGCCGCCCATAGGCCTGGCGCATCAGCAGCACCGGCCAGGGGCCCGTGCCGGTGGTGGGCCGCCAGATGTCGGCATCGAGGCGGATGCCATCGCGGGTGGTCATGCTGGCGCTGGTCAGGCCGGGCAGCGGCCCTGCGGTTTCCCCGGTCATGCGGCATCGGCCCTTTTGAAACTGCGCATCTTGCCCGGATTGAGGAGGCCTGCAGGATCAACCGCCTGCTTGAAGCCCAGCTGATCGCCCGGCAGGCGCTTGTAGCGGCTGCCATCCTCCACCGTCACCACATGGGGGTTGGCCACAGGTGCGCCTTCCGCCTCGAACAGGGCGATCACCTCGGCCAGCCGCTGGCGCCCGCCCCAGCGCAGCACCGGCAGCGTGTTCATCGCATGGCCGCCATCAAAGCCGATGAATTCCACATGCCACATCACCTCATCGCCCAGCCTGGCGCGCAGGGCCAGCAGCACCTCGGCCGAAGGGCACAGGCTTTGCAGATAGGTGTAGCCGCGCGCGCGGCGCAGCACATGCTGGGTGGCATGGTTGAAGGCGATCTCGTAGATCGGCAGGCTGTCGGGGTCGGCCTCTGCCGCGGCATTGGCGCGCTGCAGGGCCACCGCGCCGCGATGGGCGGCGGCCAGTTCCTCCACCGCCAGGCAGCCGGCCGGCGCCACCATCACCGCCACCACCGCATGGCCCGCCGGGATCTGCCCGGCAAAGGGCCGGAAATAACCCGCCAGCGCCCCGCAGGAGAGCGACACCAGCCGCTTTTCCACCCCTTGCGCCCGGCACAGCGCCTGGCCAAAGGCGATCGCATCGGCCAGCTCTGCAAAGGTGACGAGCATGTCCTGCCAATCCACCGCGGCGCGAGTGGGAATGGTGAGCGCGCTGATCAGCCCGGTGGTGCCAAAGGTGCGGTTGACGAGATTGCACTGCTGGCCCTTCAGCGTGAGGACACGCGGGGTCTCCTCCACGGTGATCACCTCGGCGGCCAGCAGGTTGCCCGGCTCGCGCAGGCCGCCCCAATGGACAGAGCCCACGCCGCCTGTGCCGCCCGCCACAAAGCCGCCCAGCGTGGCCGTGTGCCAGGTCGTGGGAAACATGCGCAGTTCCTGGCCCTCGGCCCGCAGGCGGGTTTCCAGATCGAACATGGCGATGCCCGCTTCCACCTCCACCGCGCCTGCCTCCAGCCGGCGGATGCGGGCCAGGCCGGTGAGATCGACCACCGCGCCGCCGGCCAGCGGCACGCATTGGCCATAATTGCCGGTGCCGCCGCCGCGCGCCGTCAGCGGCACGCCGCTGGCAGCGCTGGCCGCCGCCACGCGCAGCAGATCCGCCCGGTCACGCGGGGTGACGATCACCTCGGCCTCCAGATGCTGCAGCTCTTCTGCCAGCACCGGGCTGAACCAGAAATAATCCTTGCTCTTGCGGCGGATCTCGGCCGGATCGCGGCTGATGGGCACATCGCCCAGCCGTTCGAGGAAAGCGGACAGGGCCATGGCCGCCTCAGCCCTGCTGCACGCTGGCCGCCCGGGCGGGCACGCCGATCGTCTCGGCCGGATAGTCCGCCACTTCGGCGCACAGGTCGAGGAAGCGGCTGGCGGCATGTTCGGCCACCAGCCGGCCACGCTCGGCATCAGCGGCGGCGGCATTGCCGCAGGCGCCCTTGGGGTTCAGATCTTCCACCTGCCAGCCAAAACCCACCTTGCCCTCGGGCGTGAGGATGCGGAAACGCTCCTGCATCGTCTGGCTCAGCGAGACGAAATTCTCCGCCTTGCCCATATCCACCAGATCCGGGCGCAGATGCAGCATCAGCGAGGTCTCGATCTCGCCGCCATGGATGCCGTGTTCGCATTCCTCGGGGCTGAACAGGCCCTTGGGCATGCCCATCTTCGACCAGGCGGCGTTGACGACGAACATCCCCAGCTCCACCCGCAGCCCACGCGCGACGATATCCATCACCTGCGGCTGGCCGCCGTGGGAATTGAGCAGGATCAGCCGGCGGATGCCCGCCCTGAAAACGCTGCGGCCAATCTCCATCAGCAGCCCGGTCAGCACCTCGGCCGAGACGGTGAGCGTGCCGGGAAAAGAGATATGCTCATCGCTCTTGCCGACGGACTGCATCGGCAGGGCAGTGATCGGCAGGTCTGCCGGCGCCGTCTTCAGGGCGATGTCGAGCAGGCCGGCGTTGATGCAGCTGTCGACGAACACCGGCAGATGCGGCCCGTGCTGCTCGATCGCCCCCACCGGCAGGATGGCGACAGTGTTGGCGGCCAGCTGCCCGAAGGCCGAGGAGGGCATGTCTTGCCAGTGGCGGGCGGGAATCATCGCAGGTCTGGTCCTTCAAACAAGGGGGAAATCAATAGCCGTAGGAACGGCGGAACATCTCGCGCATGTGCTCGCCAGCCGAGCACACATCGAAGCGGGGCGGATTGTCGACGCTGATGCAGGAGGCGATCGGCGCGATGGTGGCCTCATCGTGCGGGCTGTAGAAAAAGGGCATCGAATAGCGATCGCGCGCGGCCGCATTGTTCAGCACCCGGTGCATGTTCGAGGCATAGACGCCATTCGTCCAGCGGGCCATCAGATCGCCCAGATTGATGACGAACGTGCCTTCCACCGGCGTGGCCTTGATCCAGCGGCCCTGCCGGTCGCGCACTTCCAGGCCGCCCAGCTCATCCTGCGCCAGCACCGTGATGCCGCCCCAATCGGTGTGGGCCCCCGCGCCGATCTGGTTGAAGGCGGCATCTGCGGCCTGGGGCGGATAGCGGATGAAGCGCAGCTTGGCCGGGCTGCCGGCAAAGAAGGGAGAGAACCACGCACGCGGGAGATCGAGGCTGAGTGCCAGCAGTTCCAGCAGCCGGTCGCCCAGCGCCTGCACCGCCTCGCCATAGGCGCGGGTGTGGGCCACCTCTGCGGCCAGCCCTGCCGGCCACTGGTTGCTGCCCACCACCCTGGCGGGGCTGCGAGCCGAAGGGTTATCGTCCGCCAGGTTGGTGCAGCAATAGTAGGCTTCCTTGAGATCGGGCGGGGCCTCGGTGCCGCCATCCTGGCTGTCGAGCACTTGCCCGCACAGCGCTTCATAGCCGCACACCAGCGCGGAATGGCGCATATCCAGCGCCGCCTTCTCGGCCGCCGGCACGGCAAAGAAGCGCCGGGCCGCGGCAAACTGGCCCGCCACCAGTTCGGGCGCGATGCCATGCCCCGCCGCATAGAAGAAGCCGGTATCGAGGCAGGCGGCGCGGATTTGCGCGGCCACCTCGGTTTCCGGGCCGGAGATATCGATCACCGGCAGGCTGTCGGCCTCCTGGGGCGGGGCATAGATTTCCATCGGGCTTGTCCTTCCTCAGAAGTTCTTCGTCAACGACACGCCATAGGTGCGCGGCATGTTGTAGAGCGTATTGACCGTGGAGGAGTTCTGGTAGGTCGAATTGGTATATTCGCAATTGGTGAGGTTCTTGCCCCAGAACATCATCGACCAGCCCTTGTGCGGCAGCAGCACCTGGAACTGGGCGTTGACCAGCGTTGCCGCCGTGTTCACCCGGTAAATCGCGGTGTTCTCGGTATTGGCATAAACGCTGCTCTGCCGGTGGGCCGAGGCGCCCAGCGCCAGATCCACCGCATCTGTGAGGTGCCACTGATAGCGGCCAGACACCGTGCCGGCAAAGGAAGGCGCATTGGCAAAGCGGTTGCCCGCCTTGTAGAGCACGCCGCCGCTGGTGAAGGCGCCCACCCAGGTATCCACCCAGCCGCCATCCAGCTTCAGCTCAAGGCCGCTGATCGGGCGGAAGGTGGCCGACACTTCCAGCCCCTTCAGATGCGCCTTGGGCAGATTGCCGAAGACGTTGACATTGAGGTTGCCCACCAGCTGCTGCTGGTTGGTCTGCATGTTGTGATAGACATAGTAGAACAGCGCGCCTTCCAGATCCACCTTGTGATGGGCGAGCGAGGCCTTGCTGCCCACTTCGAAGGCATAGATATGCTCGCCCTTGTAGGGGTTGAGCTGGGCCGAACTGGTGGCATTGGGCGAGGCAGCAAAGCCGCCGCTCTTGAAGCCCTCGGTCACGCTGCCATAGACCAGCGTGTTGGCATCGGGCTTGTAATCGAGGTTGGCCTTCCACGAGATGGCATTCTGCTGGATGGACTGGTCGAGATAGGCCTGGGTTGCCATGTAGGTGGACCAGTCGGCGCTGTATTTGAAGGTGCCGCCGGCCTTGTGGTCATGCTCGTAGATGAAGCGCGCGCCGGTGCCCAGGGTCAGCTTGGGCGTGATATGCGTGTCGAGCTGGGCAAAGCCCTGCAGGGTCTGGGTGTAGGTGTTGTTGGTGTTGAACAGGTTGTAGCCGTTGATCGGCGTATAGGAATAGGTGGGATTGTTGACATTGCCGCTGGAGGCATAGGCGCCGGCCATCCAGTCGATGAAATGCTGGCCGGTGGAGCTGACCACCACATCCTGCGAGATCTGCCAGGTCTTCTGGTCCAGCAGATAGTGCTGCTCGGTCACCGGCAGGCCATCGCCCTTGTTGTAATATTCGTGCCACCACAGATAGCCGGTAGTGGCCTTCACGGTGAAGCCATCGCCCTTGTAGCTGCTGATCAGCGTGCCGGTGTAGGTGTTCGAATGAACCAGCCAGCTGTCGTTCTCCGACAGGGTGAGCAGGTTGGTGGAGCCGCGCGTGGCGCCCCAGCTGGAAGCGCAATTGCCGCCAAAATCAATCTGGTTGGCATTGGATGTGGCGCAATAGGTGGACGACGGGCTGCTGCTCGAACCACCCGTTGTCTTGCGGCCGAATACCGTCATCGCGCCGGGCACGTCATTCTCATACTGATAGCCGAAGATGCCCTGGAAGCTCAGCCGGTCGGTGGGCTGCCACTTCAACTGGGCGCGCACGGCGGTCTGGTGCAGAGTGCCGATCTTCTGGCCGCCGGGATAGGTGTTGTTCATCCAGCCATCATACATCTGGCGCGTTTTCGCCGAGAGGCGGCCGGTGAGATTGCTGGTGATCGGCCCGGAAATCGCCCCTTCCACATTCACCGCATCGTAATTGCCATAGCTGACCGTGCCATAGCCGGAGAGGTGATCGGTGGGCTGGGCGGAATTGATGATGACCGCGCCCGCTGTCGCATTGCGGCCATAGAGCGTGGATTGCGGGCCCTTCAGCACTTCCACCTCGGCCAGATCGAACACCTGCTGGCTGATCGTGCCGATATTGGGGCTGTAGACGCCGTCCATATAGACCGAGGTGGACGGGTTGCTGGCCACGGTGAAGTCGTTCATGCCAACGCCACGGATGGTGATCGCCGGCTGGCCGCCGCCGGGGCGGATCTCGCGCACTTCCACGTTGGAAGTGGCCTGGATCAGCTCGCCCACGCGCTCCACGCGCTCTTCGGTCAGGCGCTGGGCGCTGATCGCGGTCACCGCCATTGGCACTTCCAGCGCCGACTGGCTGCGGCGCTGGGCGGTTACGACAATGCCGGAGCCGCCCTCGGCGCTGGCGGTATCGGCGCTGGCGGCATCGGCGCTATCTGTGGCGCCATCGGCGGCGTGGGCCGGTGTTGTGGCCAGGCCGATGGCCAGCGCCATGCCCGCTGCTGCAATTGCGAAATTCCTGTCTACACGACGCATGTGCTTCCCCCATGCTGAATCCGGTCCATGGCCGCAAAGCCCCGCCAATGGCCGGAAAATTGACGAATTCCACCCCGAGAACCTGTGCATCTTTTGTTGTGCACTGCGATGCTATGCGAAGAGATCGTGCCGAAAAAGAAGCAATTTGGCATTGTTTTGATGCCTTAAAGGCAGCACAAAACCATGCCGGAAAGGCATCGGCATGATGCGATTTGCAGCTTTTGGGGAAAGGGGAAAGGAATCCGCGCACGCCTGCGCAAGGCCAGCAGGCGCCATGGCCCGCTCACGCAAAAGGCGCGGGAAGCCATGCCCCCCGCGCCCCGGTCTTGTCATTTCACGCGTTGATCACCAGGCGGTGGCGCCGGCATCGATGGGAATATCCGCCCCCGTGACATAGCGCGCCTCGTCAGACGCCAGCCACACCGCGCCCCAGCCGATATCCTCCGGCTCACCAAAGAATTTCAGCATGTTGCCGGCCAGCACATGCTGCTCCAGCGCAGGATCGCGGGCGAGATGGGCGCGCGTGGCGGCGGTCAGCGTGAAGCCGGGCGAGATGGTGTTGGCGCGGATGCCAAAGGGCGCGCCCTCCATCGCCAGTTGCCGGGTCATCGCCAGCACGCCGCCCTTGCCGGCGCAATGGGCCAGCGCCGGCGATCCGGGCAGGGCATGGCGGGCATTGGCGCTGGCGAAATTGACGATGCTGGCCCGCCCGCTGGCCTTCAGATGCGGCCAAGCCGCGCGGGTGGGCAGGAAAACGATGTCCAGCTCGCCCACCAGCGTGCGCTGCCACTGGGCATAGGTCATCTCCTCGATCCAGGCGAAAGTGGCGAAGGCCGCCGCATTCACCAGCGCATCGATCCGCCCGTGCTCCGCCCCGATGCGGGCGAAAGTGGCGGCAACGGCCGCCTCGTCCACCAGATCGCAGGCGATGTCGACGCCCGCGCCCGCCTCGCGGTCGATGCCGATCACCGTCGCCCCTTCGGCGCGGAACAGCTGCGCCACCCCGGCGCCAATGCCATGGGCCGCGCCCGTGACGACCGCCAGCCGGCCCGCCAGCCGCTCAGCCATGGAGCGCCACCCGGCCAGAGCCATTGTGGCCATTGCCGTTGCCATTGCCGTCAGGCTCATCCGCCGCGCGGCCGATCCGCCCGGCCACCGCCAGCACCACCACCAGCCCCAGCACCGCGCCGGCCGACAGCACGCCAAAGGCCGCCTGCAAGCCGCCCGCATGCTGCGCGGCAAAGGTGACGACCACCGGGCTGAGGAACTGGCCAAAGGCAAAGGCGCTCTGCCACATGCCGGCGCCGCGGCCGCGCACCTCGAAGGACAGCAGGCTCATCGCCCACACCAGCAGCGTGGGCAGCAGCATGCCGGCGCCCAGCTGGTTGAGGAAACAGCCGACCAGGAAGCCATTGGGCGTGCCCGCCCGCGCCATCAGCAGGAAGCCCACCGCCAGCAGGGCAAATTCGATCAGCAGCAGGCGCTGCACCGGCCAGCGGCCCACGCGCGAGTAGATCAGCGTGCCCAGCGGCACCCCCACGCTGGCCACCGAGGTGAGGAAGCCCACCCGCGCCGGATCCAGCACGCCCAGCAGCGTAAGGCCAAGGCCGGCCTGGATCTGCACCGTATAGAAGAACACCGCGCCATAAAGGGTGATCGCCAGGATCACCGCCATGCGGCCCCAGGGAAAGCCCGCCCAGCTGGCATTGTGCGGCGGCGCCTCGGCCTCATCGCCCAGATCATCGGCCGGCTCCCAGGTGAAGCGCGCCACCAGCGCCAGCATCACCAGCGCCGAGGCATAGACCCAGAACGGCGTGCGCCAGCCAAAGCCGCCCAGCTGCCCGCCCACGTTGAAGAACACCAGCGCCGACATCGAGGCGAAGGCCGTCTGCCCGGCCAGCCATTTGTCACGCGCGGGACCGTGGAAATAATCGCCGATCATCGTGGTGGAAAGCACCATGATCAGCGCCTCGGCCAGGCCCACGCCCACGCGGCTGACGAGAATGGCGGTGAGATCATGCAGGAACACCGGCGCCAGCCCCACCACCGCATAGGCGACGAAAGAGGCCATCAGCAGCCGGCGGCGGCCAAAATAATCGCCCGCCGCGCCCGCCAGCGTGGAAAACAGCGCCACGCACAGCGCCGGGATCGTCAGGATCATCGGCACCCAATATTCAAAGCCGGGCACACCGCTGAATTCCTTGAGGATGCCCGGCAGCACCGGCGCCAGCAGCACGATCGCCATGGTGGAAAGGGTGATCGGCAGCAACAGGGCAACCCCTGTCATCCAGCCTGGCTGATGGTGGCGTATCATGCTTTTCCTCTCTCCCGGCGGGGCCCGGGGCGGCCCGCAGGAAAGGGGCACGCACACAGGCCGCCACGCGCGACTGTTCTTGGCCGCAACTTCGGCGAGGCGGCGGGGCTTGTCTAATCGAAACTATGGAACAGAAGCGATTGATCGCGCGGGATTGCGCCTGCCCGCGGGCGCCTCAGGCGCCATCGTCCACCAGCGTTTCCATCACCACGAAGGTGGAGGTGCTGGCCACATGCGGCAGGCTGGAGATCTTCTCGCCCAGAACCTTGCGATAGGAATGGATATCGCGCGTGCGCACTTTCAGCAGATAGTCGAAATTGGCGGCGATCATGTGGCATTCCTCCACTTCCTCCACCTGCAGCACGGCGCGGCGGAATTCCTCCAGCGCCTTCTCGCGCGTGTCCGACAAGCGCACCTCGGCAAAGGCGATATGGCCCACGCCCAGCTTGATGGGATCGATCACCGCCCTGAAGCCGCGGATATAGCCTTCTTCCACCAGCCGCTTCAGCCGCAGCTGGCAGGGCGTTTTGGAAAGGCCCACGCGCGCGGCCAGTTCGGTGATGGTCATCCGGCCATCGCGGCGCAATTGCTCGACAATGCGGCGGTCGATCTGGTCGATATGGCTATGATCTGGCAATCTGGCAGGCATAATGGCTGAATTATGCATTCAACTTGGCGATGTGGCAAATAGCAAAGCCGATCATTAGGCAGATCGCCTGCAAAGAGGGTGCTAGCATCACGCCATCGCCAGCCCCTTTTGCGGACAGCCCCGATGACCGACACCCCCGCCGCCCCTTTCGCCCGCTTTGCCCCGCCGATCGCCGCCGCCGCGCCTTTGCGCACGGCAATCACCGCCGCGCCTTTAAGAGCGGCGATTACCGCCGCTTGTCGCCGGCCCGAGCCCGAAGCGATGGCTCCGCTGATCGCCGCCGCCCGCCTGCCCGAAGGCACCGCCCGCGCCATCGCCGCCACCGCCTGCACGCTGATCACCGCCCTGCGCCAGCGCGGCGCCGGCGGCGGCGTGGCGGCGCTGGTGAAGGAATATGCGCTCTCCAGCCAGGAAGGCGTGGCGCTGATGTGCCTGGCCGAAGCCCTGCTGCGCATCCCCGATGCCGCCACCCGCGATGCCCTCATCCGCGACAAGAT
>Ga0207806_1000241_pt1 | contig 14745 bp, 13 predicted proteins | sample LuqExpMetageno72_FD_187829 | JGI IMG/M metagenome (GOLD analysis project Ga0207806, IMG submission 187829) | Tropical forest soil microbial communities from Luquillo Experimental Forest, Puerto Rico - Sample 72 (SPAdes) | ecosystem: Environmental > Terrestrial > Soil > Tropical forest ...
CGGTGGACGCCCAGACCCGCGCCAAGACCGGCATCAACGAACTGCTGCGCGACTGATGCGCCGCCGCGCGCCGGCGCTGGCCCTGTGGCCGGCCCTGTTGGGTGCTGCCCTGGCGATGGCCAGCGCGGCGCCGGCGCGCCTGCCCGCGCAAAGCGCCCCCCACGCCCCGGCCAGCGCCGCGCCCGTGGTGCCCGCGCGGGAAATCCGCCGCCTGCCGCATGATCCGGCCGCCTTCACCGAGGGCCTGTTCATCGACCGCGGCGAGCTATGGGAAAGCACCGGGATGGAGGGGCGCTCGTCCATCCGCCAGGTGGATCTGGAAAGCGGCCGGGTGATCCGCGAGGCGCGCCTGGCCCCGGCCCTGTTCGGCGAGGGCATCGCCCCCTGGCATCCGGCGGGCGGTAAAGGTGTGGGCGAGATCCTCAGCCTCACCTGGCGCAATGGCTTTGGCTTCCGCTGGAACCGCGCCAGCCTCACGCCCAAAAGCCGCTTCGTCTATGCCGGCGAGGGCTGGGCGCTGACGATGCTGGGCAACACGCTGGTCATGTCGGATGGCACGGCCACCTTGCGGCTGCTCGATCCGGCCACGCTTCACCTGCGCCGCCTGCTGACGGTGACCGACGCCGGCCGCCCGGTGCCCATGCTGAACGAGCTGGAAGCGGTGGATGGCGAGATCCTCGCCAATATCTGGCTGACCGACCGCATCGCCCGCATCGATCCGGCCGATGGCCATGTGATCGGCTGGATCGACGTGGCCGCCCTGCACCAGGCCTCTGGCGCCACCGGGCCCGATCAGGTGGCCAATGGCATCGCCTGGGATGCCGCGCACCGGCGCCTCTACATCACCGGCAAGGAATGGCCGGCGCTGTTCGAGATCGCCCCGCCGAAGGGCCGCTGAACCATGCCGCGGGGGGCAAATTAACGATGCCGCCGGGCGGATGGGCCAATCTCATCGCGGAATTCGCCGTCTCCTCGCTGATGGTGGTGTTTTGCGTATGCGTGCATGGCATGGGCCTGTTCGGCCTCACCCGCGCCCTGCGCAGCGAGGCCAGCAGCGAGCGGCTGCAACATATCCGCCCGTTATCGCCGCGCGGGGTGGCCTTCACCCTGGCCATCGTCATCTCGATCATCGCCCTGCACGGGGTGGAGATCTGGGCCTTCGCGCTTGTCTATGTGGCCACAGGCGCGGTGCGCGGCTTTGAAAGCGCGCTTTATTTCTCCACCATCAGCTATTCCACCGTGGGCTACAACGATGCCCACATCACCCTGGCCTGGCGCCTGCTGGGCGCTTTCGAAAGCATTCTGGGGGTGATCCTGCTGGGCTGGTCCACCTCTTTCTTCTTCCGCATGCTCAGCCGCATAGACGCGCATTAAGCGCCGCCGCGCTGCCCCTTCAGGCCGCCGCGCTGCGCCCGGCCAGCAGCGCTGCATATTCGGCGAACAGGCCGGCGAAATGATCCTCCATCGTCACCACATCGGCAAAGGGCACGCGCGGCGGCTTGTGCAGCAGCCGCAGCGCCGCATGCGCGGCCGACACCGCATTGCCCGAACGATAGGTGATCCCCGCCCCGCCGCGCGCATGTTCGGCAGCGCCGCCCCGGTCGGGCACGATCACCGGCACGCCGCTGGCGCGCGCCTCGGCAGCGGCCATGCAGAAGGTTTCCGCCTCGCAGCCATGGATCAGCGCATCGGCGCTGGCCAGCAGCGTGGCGAATTTCTGCCGGTCCTTTTCCACGCCCAGCAGCTGAATATGGGGGTTGCCGAAGATCTGCCGCTCGATCCGGTATTTCTGCCGCCCCTGGCCCACCAGCACCAGGCCGATCGGCATCGACTGGCTGGCCACAGTGACGGCATCCACCACCATCGGCCAGCGCTTTTCGGCGGAAAGGCGGCCCACGCCGATCAGCAGCCGCGCGCTTTCCGGCAGGCCGCACAGCGCCAGCAGGCGCCGCCGCAGCGCCGGGCTGCGCCGCTCTGGCGAGAAAACGCCCGCCTCGATCCCCATCGGATGCAGCGAGGTGTGGCTCACGCCGCCGCGCGCCAGGCGCTCCTTCAGCTCGCGGCTGGCGCAGATCACCCGGTCATAGCTCTTGCCCATCTCGCGCAGGTGCTTCCAGAAAGGGGCGAACTGGCGGTCAATCGTCTCGCGCGAGAACAGCGGCTGCAGCCAGCGATAGGCATAGGCCGACAGCGGATCGGCATGCATCACCAGCGCGCGCGGCGCCGTGCCCGGCCAGCGCGCCGCCATTGCCGCGCTGCGCCAGGGCGAGGAGACTTCCAGGAAATCCGGCGCCAGCCCGCTGATCGCCGCATGCAGCGCGGGCTCATCGTTGAAATACCAGTATTTGCGATCGAGCGGGAAGCGCGGCGCCGGGATCGTCACGATGCGCGCGCGCGGGCCCCTGTCGATCACCTCGGCGCGGTCTCCCGGCGCCAGCACGATGATCTCGTGGCCCAGCTGCGGCCCGATCGCCAGCTTCTGTTCGACATAGGTGCGCACGCCGCCGCCCTGGGGCGAATAAAAGGCGCAGACATCGACGATTCTCATCCGCATCTCCCGGCGTTGCAACTCAGCAGATCGGCGGGCATCCGGCCTTGCGGCCGATCAATCCCCGTCGCGCATGGGCGACATGCCCAGCCCGTGGCGATAATTGAGCACGATGTTGATCCGCGTGAGGCCGGTGCCGGCCATCACCCGCGTGGCGGCTGCCTTGGGCTTGTGCCAGCCCAGCCGCGGATTGGCCGAAAAGCCGATGCCATCGATCATCCAGCCGAACTTGCGGTTGCTGTCGCGGTCGTGCAGCAGCATCACCGAATAGGCGCCGGGGCCGGGAATGCGCGCGCACAGCTGCACAGCGCCGCTGGCCGGCACTTCTTCCTCCACCCGGCGGAAGGCCTTGTGCTGATAGACGAGCACATTGTCGTCCATCAGGAAATCCTCGTCGTTCGACGGATAGACCTCCAGCTTCAGCCGGCCGGCGCGGTCCTTCAGCCCCACCACCGAGATCAGCAGCGCCGGGCCCTGCTCGCCCGCGCGGCAATGCGCCTCGGCCTTGCCGAGATCGGGCGTGGAGGGCAGCGGCACCACCGGCTTGTCGCCAGCCTGCGCCGGCCCCGCGGCCAGCACAGAGGTGGCCGCCAAACCGGCCAGCAATGCAGGAGAGAGGCGCATCGCTCAGCTTTCCTTTCTGGATTGGAACAGATCAACCGAGGCGAAGATCGCCCCGACGACGATATGGGTGACCGGCAGCAGCCCCGCCATCATGGCGATAAGATGCGAGATCTGCGCCTCATGGCCGAGGAGGAACACCGCAACGCCGGCAAACACCACATCCTTGTTGGGCACCAGCGGCAGCCGCGAGATCAGCATGCGCAAGGTGGCCAGCACCAGCCACATCGCCAGTTCCACCTCGGGCAGCACCAGGTGCCACATCAGCGCCCACAGGCCCACGATGATGATGATGCGGCCAAAATGCAGGCCGGTGATGATCAGCAGATCGCGCTTGTGCAGGCTGAACAGGCGCTGGCGGAAGAACAGGATGATGCAGCTGGTGAGCAGCACCACGCCCAGCGACATGAACACCGTGCGCGATTCCATCCCCAGCTGGCCCGACATGACCAGCGGCCAGGCCCCCACCAGCATCACCAGCGTGGCGATATTGCCGGTGAGCGCGGAAAGGATCGTCACATCCTTGATGGCGCCAAAGGGGGCGGCCACCATGTTCAGCCGCGCGCGCGCCCAGGCATAGAACTGCACCTCGCCCAGATAGCCCAGCAGCAGCTCGTTCGACACCTGCTTGCGCAGCAGCGCCGCCACGCCCGACAGGGGCAGGCCCCACAGCCGGCGATAGATCGTCCATTCGGTGAAAGGCGGCACCAGATAATAGGCGGCAAAGGCCAGCCAGAACGGCGCCGAACGCGGGATCATCGCCAGAATTTCACGGAAATGCAGCTGGCGGATCTCCATCGCCACAGCCACCAGCATGGCCAGCGAGATCGCCGCGCTGAACAGGCCGGCCAGGCGTGATCCGCGCTGACGCTGTTCCACCGTGCCCATGTCGAGCCGGGTTTCCGGGCTGCCCTCGCCGGCAGCAAAACTGTGCTGGTACATCTGTGCCATATCCGATTCCGCGCGGGCAGGCCTGTCGCTGGCCTCGTCCCCGCCAAAGGGTTGCGTAGTGCGCTCAATCATAATGCCGCCTGAACCTGACAGGGCCGGGCCGGCAAAAGTTCGGCATAGCGGCCGGGCCGGTGGGCGCGGGTGAAAGCGGCGATGGTCGCGTCGATGGAAGAAAGCAGCGCCGGCACGGTGGTATCGCCCGGGTGCACGGCAATGCGCGCCACCTGCTGGCCGCGCAGCGCATGGCGGGCAAGGCCGGCAAAGAAACGGCTGGAACGCTGGCGCGCCTTGCTGCGGCTGGCCCAGGTGATCACCGGCCCGCGCGCCAGCACGCGGCCAGTGCCCGGCTGCCACACGCGCAGATGGTCTTCGGCCAGGGCAAAGCCGCTGGTGGCCAGCGCCGCGCGGGCGCCCGGGCCATAAAGCCAGGCAGGGGCAATGAAGCCGGCGGCCGGCCGGCCGATGATATCTTCCACCAGCTTGCGCCCCTCATCCATGCGGCGGGCGGCTTCCTCCTGCGCCAGGCCCAGGAATTCGCCCTCGCTGGCGGTCATGTGGCGGGCCTTGAAGGCGGCAAGGCCGGCATGGGCAGCCATGTCGCGGTGGAACCAGCCATGCACGAACATCTCCACCCCGGCATCGGCCCAGCCGCGCAGCCTGGCCTGAAAGCCGCCGGCGGTGAGCAGCGGTGCTGCCCCCCAGTGATCGGGCACCACCAGCATGGCAAAGCGCGCACTGCCCAGATGCCCATCCAGCCGCTCGGCCAGCTGGTCCACCTCGCGCTCGAAGCGGGGGCCCACATCGTGGATCGAAGCGAGCAGCAGCCTTGCCCGCGGATCGGCGGCATCAGAGGCAGCCAGGTCAGTGGCGGGGGGCGCGCCCATCACACATCCTCGCGGGCGGGCCCATGCACCGGGCCCAGCAGCGCCGGCTCGAACACCAGCGCGCACACCAGTGTCCAGATCAGCGAGATCATCAGGATCAGCCCCATGCTGGCGGTGCCGGGGTGGTGGCTCAGCCACAGGGCGCCAAAGGCGCTGCCGGTGGCCAGCGCGCTCATCACCACGGCGCGGGCAAGGCTTGTCTGCAACAGATTTTCCACGCCTCGCCGCCATGCCATGACAAAATAGATGTGGAACGCCACGCCCACACCGAACAACAGCGGAAATGCGATGATATTCGCAAAATTCAAGGGCTGGCCGATCAGCACGCAGCTGCCCAGCGTGAGAAAGCCCGACAGCACCACCGGCGCCAGGGTAAAGGCCACCTCGCGCACCGAGCGCAGCACCAGCCACAGCAGCCCGCTCACCAGCAGCAGCGCCAGCACGCCCGCCTGCACAAAAGCGCCGGCAACGGTGCGCGCGGCTTCTTGCGTTGCCACCGGCAGGCCGCTGGCATGGGGCGCCTGCGCCCGCACGGCGGCGGTGAAGCGCGTGAGCACGCGGTTGTCGAGGCTGTTGCCGGCCGGTGTCACCTGCACCAGCGCGCTGCCGTCCTTGGCCACCCAGTCGGCGGCCAGATCGGCCGGCAGGCTGGCCCGGCTCACCTCGCCGGCCTGCAGCGAGGCGCGGATCTTGTCGAGCGTGATCGCCAGCGGCATTTCCAGCATGGCGGCGATATCGGCGCGGCTGGCAGGGCTGGCCGCGGCCAGCCGCTCGAAGCTGACCGCCAGCGCCGCGGCAGAGCGGCCCAGCGCGCCCGGCCGGGCGGCAGCCAGCGCGCGCAGCCGGTCGGCCGCCTCATGCAGCTTGGCCTGCGTTGCGGTATCATCGGCGCTGGTCGGCAGGTCGAAGGGGTTGATCGCCGCATCGAGCAGCAGGCTGGCATCCTGGATCAGCGCCAGCTTGTCCGGCTGCCCCTCGGGCACGAAACTGTCGATGCTGACGGCATGGGCCACTTCCGGCAGGCGGCCAAGGCGCGCGGCCAGCGCGCCGGCCTGCCCGGCATCGGGGGCAAGGATGGAGATGGTGTTGGGCGTGCGATCGGCATCGCGCATCAGATCGGCAAGGGTCGCCATTGCCGGCGCCCTGGGATCGCGCAGGTGCAGCGGGTTGAAATCAAACGCCACCAGCGGCAGGGCGGCAATGGTGGCCACCACCGCGCCGGCAAAGCTGGCGAGAATGCCCTTGCGATGGCGGTGCAGCCAGCGATCGGCCGCCGCCGCCCCGGCCCAGCCCACCCGGTGGGCGGGCGCGGCCGGCTTCAGCAGCACCAGCAGCGCCGGCAGCAGCGTGATGTTCAGCCCGAAGGCGACGATCATGCCAAGGCCGGCAATCACCCCCAGCTCGGCAATGCCGATATAGGCGGTGGGCAGAAACGCGGCCAGCGCGAGGAAGATCGCGCCCGCCGCCATCAGCAACGGCTCGCCAATGGCCGCGGCCATGCGTTCCAGCGCCTGCATCGGCTCGGCGCCGGCGGCCCGCTCGGCATTGAAGCGCACGCTGACCTGAATGCCGAAATCCACCCCCAGCCCCACGAACAGCGGGATGAAGGCCACCGAAATGAGGTTCAGCCGGTGCACCGCCAGCAGCCCCAGCGCGAGGGTAATGACCAGCCCCACCGCGATCGTGCCCATGATCGCGCCCACCATCCTGGCGCTGCGCGTGGCCAGCCACAGGCACACCACCATGGCGGCCACCATCAGCGCGCCCACCAGCCCGATATTCTCGCGGATCGAGCCGAATTCCTCGTCGGCCAGCGGCACCTGGCCGGTGATGCCGACATGCTGGCCGTGCGCGGCATCGATCTGCAGGCGCGCGGCGGTCTGGTTGATCGCGTCCACCGCGGCAGAGCCGGGCTCCAGATCGCTGAAATCGAGCCTGGGGTGCACCACCAGCACGCGGCGGATGGGCGGGCTCAGCGGCCCGGCGCCATCGGCAAACAGGCGCTGCCACGAGAAGAACACATGCCGCCCGGCCAGCCGGTCGTCGATCGCCGAGGACAAGCGGGCGAGCGGCGTTGCCAGCTGGTCGGCCGGGGCCGCGCCGGGCTTGGCGGCGCCATCGGCCACGGTGGCCAGCGTGGCGGCAATGCCATGCAGGCTGGGGTCTGACGCCAGCCCGCCCAGCAGCGGCTGCGCATCGATCAGCCGGCGGGTGGCCTCGCGCACATCGGCAAGCGAGGCGAACAGCAGCCCCTCGCGGTCGAAGAAGGGGCCGCCATCGGGGCGCTTCACATCGACGATATGCGCCTTGTCGTCGGCCAAGGCGGCAGCGAGGCGACTGGCGCCATCCTCGGCCAGCTCGGGCGTGGCGCCATCGACGACGATCAGCACCGAATCCTTGAGCTGCGGGAAGGCGTTTTCCACCCGGCTCTCATCCTGCCGCCAGGGCGTGCTGGCCGAGATCAGCTCGCCGGTATCGGTGGTCATGTCGAAATCGCCGATCACCACCGCCAGCGCCGCTGCCGCCAGCGCCAGAACGCCGGCCAGAACAAGCCGCGGGCGGCGGGCGGCGGCCAGAATGGCCTGGTTGAGACGGGCGATATACATCGGGGGCCGCCTTGGCCGAAATTCCCCCGCGCGACAACCCCCGTGCTGCGCCTATACGACCACGCGCCACCCGCCGCCTTGCGGCCCCACTGCGGCCCCATTGCAGCCCCATTGCAGCCGCGCCCCGCCCGGCCTAAGGCGCAAAGCCATGACCCAGCCCGCCAGCCCTGCCGCCCCTGCCCCCGCCTCTCGCCCGCGCTGGCATGGCTGGGCGGTGCCGGCGGTGATTCTCGTGGCGGGCCTTGCTTCGGTGGCGGCCAATCCGGGCCTGCGCAGCCTGTTCGCCCAGGCCGCCCGGCAGATCGATCCGCTGGCGGTGCTGGTTACCCTGCCGGTGCAGCTGGTGGCCATTCTGGTGTGCACGGCCGCCCAGCAGGCGCTCAACATCGGCGTGCCCTTCCGCGCCAGCTTCCTCGCCCGCCTCACCCGCGATGCCGGGCACAACCTGCTGATCTTCCCCCCCGGCATGGGCGAGGCGATCGGCGCGCGCATGCTGGTGCTGGCCGGCGGCAAGGCCCGCGCGGCGCTGATGCTGCGGGTGCTGGATGTGGCCGCCGAAGTGCTGGCAGAGCTGCCCTATATGGCGCTGGCCGGCTGGGTGGTGGCCGGCTTCTGGCTGGGTGGGCACGGCGCGGCCGGGCTGCCTTCTGGCGGCGGCGCCTCGGCGGCCCATGGCTGGCTGGTGGCCGGCGGCATGGTGGCGCTGGTGCTTCTGCTGGTGGGGCTGGCGGCGCGGCGCTGGTGGCGCGGCCTGCCGCAGGGCCACCGCCTGCGCCGGCGCATCGCCGCCGAATGGCACCTGCTGCGCCGCGAGATGCACCGCCAGCGCACCGGCCTGCCGCTGGCGATTGGCCTCCATGTCATCGGCTGGGGCCTGTCGGGCGTGCAGGTGTGGCTGGCCGCCGGCGTGTTTGGCCTGCACCTCTCGCTGTTCTCGGCGCTGGCGATCGAGAGCGCGGCCACTTCGGCCCGCGTCATCCTGTTCTTCGTGCCGGGCGGGCTGGTGATGCAGGAAGCGGGCGCGGTGCTGGCAGGCGCGGCGCTGGGCGTGCCGGCGCCGATGGCGCTGGCGCTCAGCCTGGTGCTGCGGCTGCGCGATGTGGCGTTTGGCGCCGCGCTGCTGCTGTGGCCGGCGATGGAATGGCGCGCCCGCCGCCAGCAGGCCCGCCCCCGGGCCGCGCTGGCCTGACCCTTAAGGCTTGGCCTGGGAGTTGGGCTGGGGCTGAGGCGGCTGCTGGGGCGCCTTGACCGCGCCCGGATCTTCCAGCGGCTCGTCGAAGGCGGGCACATCGGCGGGCTTGCCGCCGCGCGTCTTCAGCTCGGCAATCTCCGCCTCGCGGTTCTGCAGGTAAGAGAGGCGCATGTTGGTGTAGAAATCCACCGATTGCGCCTTCAGCGCCTTGAGATCGGCATCGGCGCGCACGCGCTCGTCCAGCCCGCGGGCCACCAGCGCGCTGGCGCCGGCAGTGGTCAGCGAGATCGTGCTGGTGACAAAAGAGCGCTCGCGCTGGTGCACCGTCTTCACATGGGTGTGCGAGACATAATCGAACAGCACCGGCTGGGTGAAGGCATCGGCGATCATGCCGGCCAGATCCCGCGTGGAAGAAGGCCCCATCACCGGGAAATAGAGATAGGGGCCCGCCTCGAAGCCCATCAGCCCCAGCGTGTCGCCAAAGCTGTTGGCATGGGCCGGGGTGTTGAACGGCTTGCGCTTGGCCACATCGAACAGGCCGCCCAGCCCCAGCGTGCTGTTGACGAAGAAGCGCATCAGCGTCTTGCCGGTGAGATCCGGGCGCAGCTGCAGCATGTCGTTCACCAGGATGGTGGGGAAATAGATGTTTTCCAGCGCGTTATGGATGCCATCACGCAGGAACGCAGGCAGCACCGCCTTGTAGACCATGGCCAGCGGCCGCACGATATAGCGGTCGATCGGCAGGGAGATGGCAAAGCTCAGCCGGTTGAAGCCCTTCAGCGGATCGGGATCGGTGGGCGGCGGCGGCGGGCAGACCGCCTGGGCCGGGTCCACGCCGGCATCGGCGGCCAGTTGGCCTTCGTCGTCATCGCCGGTGGCAACCGCCTCGCAGGCCATGTGGTGGATGGCCGCCGCCGTTTCGGGATCGTCGATCGGCGTGGTATCGGCGGCGGCAGGCTGGGCCGGCGCGGGCTGGGCCGATGCGGGGGCCACCACCGGCGCCGGGGCCGCTGCGGGCGCGGCCTCTGCCACCGGCACCACGGCATTGGCGCTTTCGAGGGCGCTTTCGGGCGGCACGCCCGCTGCCATCAGACCAAGACCGACAAGCTGGGTGGCAAACATGCTCAGGCGGCCTCGATAGCAGAAGAATGTGACCCCGAAGGGCATGACAGGGTGGCAAGGGCGCGAAACGGCCCGCGCGCCACAGCGCCGGCCAGCTTGCACACGACAGGATCAACCAGCGCGGCCAGTTCCGCGCGATAGGCATAGCCCGGCGCCGAACCCGGATAGGCATCGGCCGTGGCCGGATGGGTGTAGATCTCGGTAATGCCCTCGGGCAGGCTGGCCAGCGCCGCGCGCATCCGTTCGGGCGTGAAGGCGCCGCTGACGGCAAGGCCCACCACCTGATCATTCGTCGCCAGCCCGGCGCGGCGCCAGCGCCGGCCCAAAAGCCCCGCCCACCAGCGCATCAGCAGCGCGCCAAGGCCGCTGCCGCCGCCCTCGCGCGGCACGCGGATGGCCGCCAGCCCATGCGCCCGGCCGGCCTCAAGGATGGCCGCGGCGATCATCGGGTGCAGGTGGAAATGCTTGTGGGCATTGACATGATCCAGCGGTAGGCCAGTGGCGGCAAAGGCAGCGAATTGGGCGGCCACCTCGGCGCGCATCTGCGCGCGCGCGCGGCGGCTGAAAGCAATGCGAAAGGCGGTGCGCACCATGTTCGGGGCAAACTGCCCGTCTGGCCCCACCAGCGCCGGCACCTGGGCTGCCGGCAACACCGGCCGCCCTTCCACCAGCACCACATGCAGCCCCACGCCAAGGCCCGGCAGGCGGCGCGCACGCGCCACGGCATCTGCGGCCCCTTCGCCTGCCACCATCAGGCTGGCGGCGGTGAGGATGCCATCCACATGGGCGCGCTCCACCGCTTCGTTCACCGCCAGTGCGGCGCCGAAATCATCGGCGGTCACAATCAGGCGTCTGCGCGGTCCGGCCCCCCCGTCACCACCCTGCGCCGTCTGCCCGCGTGCAACGCCGGCCGTGATGCTCAGGCTGCTTCCTTTCTGCGGCGCAGGAAGTCGAAGAACTCCACGCCTTCGCGCAGGCGGCGCTTCATCATGTCCCAGTCGCGCAGCATCTCGCCCACGATCGAGGCGATCTTGCTGGGGCGGAAATAGTAGCGGCGATAGAACTCTTCCACCTTGTCGAAGATGACGGCGGAGGAGAGGTGCGGATAGGAGAGCTGGGCGATCTGGTTGCCGCCATCGGTCAGCAGGTGATCGGTGCCGTCGAACCAGCCGTTCTCGGTCGCCTGCTTGTAGAGGAACGTGCCCGGATAGGGCGCGGCCAGCGACACCTGAATGGTGTGCGGGTTCAGCTCGATGGCGTAACGGATCGTTTCCTCGATCGTCTCCAGCGTCTCGCCCGGCAGGCCCAGGATGAAGGTGCCGTGGATGGTCAGGCCCAGGGAATGCGCATCCTTGGTGAACTGACGCGCCACATCGGTGCGCAGGCCCTTCTTGATGTTGTGCAGGATCTTCTGGTTGCCGCTCTCATAGCCGACGAGCAGCACGCGGCAGCCGCCTGCCTTCATTTCCTTGAGCACGTCATAGGGCACGTTGGCCTTGGCGTTGCAGCCCCAGGTTTTGTCGAAACCCTTGGTGCCAAAGCCCAGCTTGCGCAGCTCGCGGCTGAGCGCCACGACATGCTCATGCGCATCGGCCAGCGTGTCGTCGTCGAAGAAGATTTCCTTCACTTCGGGCATGTTGGCGAGGATGTACTTCACTTCCTCGATCACCTTGGGCACCGAGCGATAGCGGTAGTTATGCCCCGAGATCGTCTGCGGCCACAGGCAGAAGGTGCAGCGGCTCTTGCAGCCGCGGCCGGTGTAGAACGAGACATAGGGGTGGCGCTGATAGCCGCCGAAATACTTCGTGCTGTCAAGATCGCGCTTGTAGATGGGCGAGACCATCGGCAGCACGTCCATGTCCTCGATCGCCTTGCGATCCTTGTTGCGCACGATGCTGCCATCGGGCGCGCGCCAGGTGATGCCGTCGATCTCGGCCAGCGGCTTGCCCTCGGCCAAGTCGACGCAGGTGAAATCATATTCCTCGCGGCAGACCAGGTCGATCGCCGGGCTGGCGGCCAGGCTCTTCTCGTCCTCGATCATCACCTTGGCGCCCACGAAGGCGATCTGGATGTTGGGGTTGCGGGCCTTGATCAGCTCGGCCGTGCGCACATCCTGGTTGAACGAAGGCGTCGAGGTATGCAGAATCACCAGGTCGCGCTCGTCGAACTCATGGGCGATGTCTTCCCACGAGAGATCGTGCGAGGGCGCATCGATCAGCTTCGATCCGGGCACCATCGCAGCAGGCTGGGCGATCCAGGTCGGATACCAGAAGCTCTTGACCTCACGCTTCATTTGATAGCGCGCGCCGGCACCGCCGTCGTAGCCGTCGAAAGAGGGGGCCTGGAGGAAAAGGGTCCGCTTCATCAGTCTCTCAATCATTGCTGGGGGCGCCGCTATGCGCGATGCGTCCGGAGCCCGTTATAGTAAGTGGAAGCCCGCGCCAATCAATCTTTCGCGCGCTCCAGCTCGCCAGAAACACGGCGAATGCGAAAATATCCGCGACAGGCAGAAGCCAGAAAGGCAATTGCTCCGCGCCGTCAAGCCGCTTCATGCGGCGGGCCACATCGCCGGCCAGCGCCAGCCGCACCGCCAGCGCCGCTGCCACCAGCCCTGCCCCCCAGGCGGCCGGCAGGCCCGCCACCGCCACGCAAGGCGCCGCCAGCAGCGCCAGCGCCAGCGCATGGGTGACAACAGAGCCATAATGGCCCGCCCCCGCCAGATCGCGCACGGTGGCCGCCCAGCGCAGATGCTGGCGCCACAGCACCCGGGCAGAACCTTCCGCCCCGGCATGCACCAGCAGCATCGGCGGGATCGCCACTTCCAGCCCGCAGCCATGCACCGCCGCGCCAATGGCATGATCATCGGCCAGTATATCGGCAAAGGCGCCAAAGCCGCCAATCGCCTCCAGCACCTCGCGCCGGATGGCAATGGTGGAGCCCATGCAGGGCCGCGCCATGCCCAGCGCCAGCCCCAGCACCATGTTGGGCATCGTCTGCCAGCTGATGATGGCAGCGCCGATGCGGCTCCACACGCCGGCATCGCCGCGCCCCACATAAAGGCAGGAAACCGCCCCCACGCCCGGCCGCAGCAGCTGGGCCACCACCCGGGCAAGGTAATCGCGCCCCACCACCATGTCGCTGTCCGACAGCACCAGCACATCGTGGCGGGCCAGCGGATAGAAAGCGGCGCAATTGCCCATCTTGGCATTGGCGCCGGGCTGGCGCGGGCCGGTGGACAGGCTGATATGGGCGCCCGGATGGCGCGCGCTCAGCGCCTTCAGCGCGCCCACCGCCGGATCGCCCAGCGCATTGACGCCGCACACCATCTGCACCGGGGCGGGATAATCCTGCGCAAGGAAGCTGGCGAGATTGGCGCCAAGACGCGGCTCTGCCCCATGTAGCGGCTTCAGCAGGCTGACCGCCGGCCAATGCGCCGGCGCCGCAGCCCCTGCCGCCCGCGCGAAAAACCGGCGCAGCAGCGCCAGCGCGGCCAGCTGATAGGCAATGGCCACCAGGGCCAGCACCACCACCAGCCCCGCCACCGCCCGTGCCAGGATCACGCTCAAGACCATGGGCCCCGCCCTTAGCCAGCTTGCGCGCCGCTGGCCAGCGCGCTTTATGCAAGCGTGCCGCCGCCTGCCGCAACAACCGCTGCCGATTTGCCCCCGGCTGCACGTGGCGTGTTGCGGCGCGGCGATTTGCCCCCTAGGAAGCGCGGCGTGGACGGGCAGACAACCATTGTAACCGGCGTATCGGGCTTTCTGGGCTCGGCAGTCGCCCGGCAGCTGGCAGCGCGCGGGCGCCGCCTTGTGGGCCTCGTGCGGGCCAGCAGCCCGCGCGGCAATCTGGCCGATTTCCCCGGCGAGCTGATCGAGGTGGACCTGCGCGACGAGGCCGGCGTGGCCCGGGCGATGGCCGGCGCCGGCGCTCTCTATCACGTAGCGGCCGACTATCGCCTGTGGGCGCGCGATCCGGAGGAGATCCTGCGCAACAACCTTGCCATGACCCGCGCGGTGATGGAAGGCGCGCTGGCCGCCGGCGTTGGCCGCGTGGTCTACACCTCTTCTGTTGCCACGCTGCTGCCCGGCCATGGCGAACCCTCGGACGAGACCCGCCCGGCCAGCCCCGAACAGGCGGTGGGCATCTACAAGCGCTCGAAAGTGGTGGCCGAAAGGCTGGTGGAAGAGCTGGTCGCCACGCGCGGCCTGCCGGCGGTCATCGTCAACCCCTCCACGCCGATCGGCCCGCGCGACATCAAGCCCACCCCCACCGGGCGCGTGCTGGTGGAAGCGGCCAATGGCAAGATGCCGGCCTATGTCGAATCGGGCCTCAATCTCGTCCATGTCGATGATGTGGCGCTGGGGCATATTCTGGCGGCCGAGAAGGGCCAGATCGGCCGGCGCTATGTGCTGGGCGGCGAGGATGTGACGCTGGGCCAGATGCTGGCCGACATCTGCGCCATGGTGGGCCGCAAGCCGCCGCGTGTGAAGCTGCCGCGCGCGCCGCTGTTCCCGCTGGCCTATGCGGCCGAACTGGGCGGGCGGATCACCGGCAAGGAACCTTTCCTCACGCTGGACGCGCTGCGCATGGCCGGCCACCACATGTATTATTCCAGCGCGCGCGCCAGGGCAGAGCTGGGCTATGCCACCCGCCCCTATCAGGAGGCGATCGCCGATGCGCTGGCCTGGTTCCGCGCGGCAGGGATGATCGGCTGATGCTGCTGCTTGGCCTTGTGGTACTGGCGGTGTGGCTGGGCCTTGCCGCCACCGGCTTCTGGACCTGCGCCCAGCGCGACACGCGCACGCCCGGCCTGCTCACCCC
>Ga0207806_1000242_pt1 | contig 14744 bp, 17 predicted proteins | sample LuqExpMetageno72_FD_187829 | JGI IMG/M metagenome (GOLD analysis project Ga0207806, IMG submission 187829) | Tropical forest soil microbial communities from Luquillo Experimental Forest, Puerto Rico - Sample 72 (SPAdes) | ecosystem: Environmental > Terrestrial > Soil > Tropical forest ...
AACAGGCCAGCCCCAGCAGCGCCCGCGCGCCCAGCAGCAGCGGAAAATCGGTGGCCAGTGCGCAGGCCGTGGTCAGCGTGACATAGGAGGACAGGCAGAAGAACAGCGCCCGCCGCCGGCCGAAGCGATCGGCCAGCGTGCCGGGAATGAGGCTGCCCAGCCCCGCGCAGATGAGAAACACCCCCACCACCAGCTGGCGCTGATTGGGATTGGCCACATGCAGATCCACCGACATCTGCCCCAGCGCCGGCAGCATGGAATCCACCGCCAGCGCCTGCAATGCCTGGATCATCGCCATCAGCACAACGAATTCGAGATTGCCAAGGCGGGCGGGCCTGGCAACGATAGAGGGGGAAGCTGTCATCGCGGGCGCTTATTGCGCCTTCCCGGCCCGCTTGGCTAGCCCTGTGGCGCCAAGAATAGGTATCTGAAAAGAGCCGGGCTGGCCCCCGCGCGGCCGGCGCGCTAGAAGCCGGCCATGAGCCAGGCACGCATGCCCCCTGCCCCTGCCGGCGCGCCCGCCGGCGAGATGCCTGTGGGCCTGCGCAAGATCATCCATATCGATATGGACGCCTTCTATGCCAGCGTGGAACAGCGCGACGAGCCCGCGCTGAAGGGCCTGCCGCTGGCCGTGGGCCATGCCGGCGCGCGCGGCGTGGTGGCCGCCGCCAGCTATGAGGCGCGCCGCTTTGGCGTGCGCTCGGCGATGGCTTCGGCCAAGGCGCTGCGGCTGTGCCCGCAGCTGGTGTTCCGCCCGCCGCGCTTCGAGGCCTATCGCGCCGTCTCGCGCCAGATCCGCGCGATCTTTGCCGAATACACCCCGCTGATCGAGCCGCTGGCGCTCGACGAGGCCTATCTCGATGTGACCGAGGATCTGAAGGGGCTGGGCAATGCCACCCGCATCGCCGAGCTGATCCGCGCGCGTATCCGCGCCGAAACGGGCCTTACCGCCAGCGCCGGGGTCAGCTACAACAAGTTCCTCGCCAAGATCGCTTCCGACCAGAACAAGCCCGATGGGCTGTGCGTGATCCGCCCGGGCGAAGGGGCCGCTTTCGTGGCGGCGCTGCCGGTGCGGCGGTTTCATGGGGTGGGGCCAAGGGGGGCGGAAAAGCTGGCGAAGCTGGGCATCCACACCGGCGCTGATCTGCGCGCGCTGGGGCTGGAGGTGCTGCGCGCCCATTTCGGCGCCCAGGCCGATTATCTCTACCGCGCCGCCCGGGCGATCGACCTGCGCGCCGTCAGCCCCGACCGCCCCCGCAAGAGCCTGGGCGGCGAGCGCACCTTCAGCCGCGATCTTTCCTCGGGCGCATCGCTGCGCGCGGCGCTGGAAGAGACGATCGCGCTGGTGTGGGGGCGGATCGAGAAAGCGGGCGTTTCCGGCCGCACGGTGACGCTGAAGCTGCGCCATGCGGATTTTTCCATCCACACCCGCGCCGCCTCCAGCCCCACGCCGATCACCACCGAGGCAGGTTTTGCCGTCGCCGCCAGGGCGCTGCTGGAACAGGCCCTGCCGCTGCCCCAGCCCGTGCGGTTGATGGGGCTGACGCTATCGGCGCTGGGCGAGCCGGCCGCGGGCGAGGCCGAAGCGCCGCCCGCAGACAGCCAGCTAAGCCTCTTCTGACGCCGCCAGCGCCGCCCAGCCCGGCAGCCGCCCCGCCAGCGCGCCGGCCAGATCCGCCGGCAACGCGGCGGGCGGAAAGAAGGCGGCGGCCACAATCTCGCGCCCATCGGGCCGGGGCTGGCCGGTGCAGCGCCCGCCCACCATGAACACATGGTTGCCTGCGCCATGCAGATCATCGAGCGTTTCCTCGATCACCCGCGCGCCGGCCAGCGCGCAGCCGATCTCTTCCTCCAGCTCGCGGCAGGCGGCCAGCACCGGATCTTCCCCGCGCTTCACCCCGCCGCCCGGCGGCATCCAGCCCTGCGGCCCATAGGAATGGCGCACCAGCAGCACCTCGCCCGCCGCATTCAGCGCGATCACCCGGCAGCCATACAGCCGCGGCCGCCGCCAGCGCCACCACAGCACCCGCGCCCGATGCGCCAGCCGCAGCCCGGCGCGATGCACCGGCGCCGGCAGCAAGGTGGCGATCAGCTGAAGCATGTGACCTGCGCCGGGGTGGCGGCCAGCAGGCGCGCCACGGGCAGATCATTGCGCCCCTCGGCGGCAGCGGCAAAGATCGCCCGCTTCTCCTCGCCGCGGATCAGGAAGGCGATGGCATCGGCATTGACCAGCGCCGGGATGGTCAGCGTCAGCCGGTCGAACGGCGCCTCGGGCGGCAGCGGATCGGGGGTCAGGCGCAGCACCTGCGCGGGGGCATCGGCGCGCGGGTTGGTGTTGGGGAACAGCGAGGCGATATGGCCATCGCCCCCCATGCCCAGCAGCGCCACGGCAAAGCGGGGCGGCGCAGCGCCTTCCGCCAGCGGCACGATGCGCGCGCCCACCGGCTGCAGCAGCGCGCGGATGCGGCCGACATTGCTGGCGGGATGGTCTTCGGGCACGATGCGATCATCGCCCGGCCAGATGGCGATGCGGGCAAAGGGCAGATCCAGCCGCGCCAGTTCCTCGAACACCGGAAACGGGGTCGATCCGCCCGGCACGGTGATTGCCACCTCGGGCGCTGTGGCCAGGGCGGTGGTGATGTGCGCGGCCAGCCAGCGGGCGATGTCGCGGTTGGAAGCGGCGGGGGTGTGGATGATGTCTGCCATGGGATTTCTCCCTAGCATCGCTGCCGGGCCGGGGGAACCGCAGGGCAAACCTATGCGGGCCCCGGCCGGCCCGACGGGAAGGGCAGGCCGGGCCGGGGCCCCTGAACCGGCCGCCGGGAGGGCGGATGGCGGCCGGTCATCCGGTGGTTGTCAGGCCAGCAGCTGGGTGAGGAACCACACGCGCTGCTGGGCCTGGTCGGTCCAGTCGTCGGCGGCGCCTTCGGTGGCATTGTCGCCGGCGGCGGTGGCATCGGCCTTCACCGCGCGCAGGATCGTCACCAGCTTGGCGTTATCATCGCGCAGTTCGGCGATCATCGCCTCGGGGGCAAGGTCGGCGGCGGGCTGGTCCTGGATCTGGCTGCGCGCGGCAATGCTGCCGATCGAGGTGAGCGTGGCCGCGCCATTCTTGCGCACGCGCTCGGCGATGATATCGGTCAGGGCGAAGATCTCGGTCGCCTGCGCGTCGAACAGCAGGTGCAGGTCGTGGAAGTTCGCCCCGCGCACATGCCAGTGGAAGTTCTTGGTCTTGAGGTAGAGCGTGAACAGATCGGCCAGCAGGCCGTTCAGGCTGTCCACCAGGGCGGCATGGGCGTTATGGTTGGTCATCGCTGCGTCTCCGTCTGTGTCCGTGAGGGGGGTATAGGGGCACGAGTGGTAAGGGTCATCTGCAACAATATGGTGATTGTGATCGGCTTTTTCGATCAGGGCCCGCCAATCCAGCCGGCCACCCAGGCGCCCAGCAGCCCGCCTGCCAGCAGCAGCACCGCGCCCGCCGCCAGCCGCAGACGGCGCAGCAGCCGGCGCGCGCCCAGCACGCGCCCGCCCTCCAGCCAGGCCAGCCCCAGCACCGCCGCGCTGGCCAGCGCGCCGCCCACGGCGCAAGCCGCGGGGCTGTGCGTCACCAGCGCCATCGCCAGCACGAGGAAGCGGGCGGCATCGAGGATCTGATCGGCCAGCAGCACGATGGCGGCCGCGCTCAGCGAGCGGGTGGGCTCCTTTGGCGCCCGGCGCGGGCCCAGCAGCAGCGATTCCAGCCCTGCGGCCACCATGGCAAAGCTCGCCACCGGCAGGCGCAGCCCCTCGCCCAGCACCGGCGCCATCTCGCCCGCCGCCCAGGCCGCCGCCGCGCAGGCCAGCGCCGCCGTTGCCAGCGCCACCAGCAGCAGCCCGGCATGCCGGCCCAGCCCCGCCGACAGCGCGGCCACCGTCATCTGATCGCGCGCGCCAATGCCCGCCAGCAGCGCCAGCACGAAAGCGAACAGCAGGCCGTTCACCGCGCCCCATCCCCGGCCAGCGCGCGCTGCAGCACCTCGGCGATGCGGCGGGCCTTTTCCTGCAGGCGGGCGGCATCCTCGGGCGCCATGCGCGCGGCGGTCTCCTCCTCCCACAGGGCCAGCCAGCGGGCGAACATCTCGGGCCGGATCAGCCCGGCATGGCGCAGGTGGGCCGCCATCGGCTGGCCCTGATAGGTGCCCCGCCCGCGCAATTGCGCCGCCCAGAAAGCGGTGATCGCGCGCAGGTGCTGCGGCCAGTCTGCCACGCCATGGGCAAACACCGGGCCCAGCAGCGCATCGGCGCGCGCGCGGGCATAGAAATGGGCCACCAAAGCGGCGATATCCGGGTGGCGGCTGGCCACCGGGCTGGGGCCGGGCTGGGCAGAAGGGGCGGCATGATCCATCCCTGCCTGAGTAGCGCCTTGCCCGGCGTGGGCAAGCCCCCCTCGGTTCACCGGGCAGGCGCGTCGCTTTGTCGCCGGCCTATTGTCTATCGCCCGAATTGAGTTATCACCCATGCTGCGGCTTCAGTGCAGGAGGAGCCGTGGTTGCGTAAAATGGGCGAAGCCTCGCGGCGGCGCATGAACGCGAGGCTTCGCTCGCCCCCAATGATGATCCCCCCTTCACGGTGACAGGCCCTTCACGGTGACAGGATGGCCGCAAGGCGCTAGATCTCTTTCCATGCCTATCCAGCCGCCTGCCGTGCTCTTCGTCTGCCTTGGCAACATCTGCCGCTCGCCGCTGGCCGAAGCGGCGCTGCGCCATGCCGCCACGGGCGCCGGCCTGGCCCTTGCGGTCGATTCGGCCGGCACCGGCAACTGGCATGTGGGCGGCCCGCCAGACCCGCGCGCCCAGGCCGAGGCCCGCCGCCACGGGATCGACATTTCCACCTATCGCGCCCGGCAGGTGGAAGCGGCGGATTTTCACCGCTTCAGCCATATCCTCGCGCTCGATCACCAGAACCTGGCTGATCTGGCCCGCCTGCGCCCGGCCGATGCCCCGGCCGCCCTGTCGCTGGCGCTGGATCTGCTGCCCGGCCATGAAGGGCAGGCCGTGGCCGACCCCTATTTCGGCGAGGCAGCCGATTTCGCCCGGTGCTGGGCGGAAGTATCTGCCCTGGCAGAAGCGCTGGTGCGCAGCTGGCAGCGGGCCTGAGCCGCTCCTATTTCGCCATCAGCGCCGCCCGCGCATAGGCGGCCATGTCGCCCATCTCCACCGTCGCCGGCGTATCGGCATCGCGTGCCTCATGCGCGCGCCTCCACACCGCGAACAGGCCCAGGATATGCGCCGGATCGCCGTGGATCTCGGTGAAGCCGCCGTTGATGTCGCGCGTGTCGAAATAGGCCGCGTTCACCTCATCGGCATAGAGCTCGCTGGCCAGCGTATAGCCCCTGTCGAGCCAGCGCTGGCGTTCGGCGGCAAAATCGGACACGAGATAAGCGACATGGTGGAACCCCTCCTCGCCCGGGCCGAACAGGTCGCGATAGATCGAGGGGGTGTCGTCGTGCTGCTCGATGAACTGGATCATCGTCTCGCCCAGATAGCCAAAGGCATAGGAGACATCCGCCTCCTGCGCGGTGCCGCGATAGGTAAATTCCGCGCAGGCATGGTGGCGCACCATGAAGAAGGGCCCGGCGCCAAAGGCATCGGCCCATTTGCGCGCCGCCGCATCGATGCTGGAGACGAAATAAGCCTGCTGGAACAGGCTGCGATTGATGGCCATGGCCGGCCCTCTCCTCTTGTGGTTTGCCGCAAGGTGCCGCGCAATGGCCCCGCCGGCAGCCTGTGGAATGTGAGAGGTGGAGGCGGCCCGGCGCCCGCGCCATAACGTGAACATAAAATCACATTCATCGGGAGACTGCCTGTGGCCGATGCCGCCCCCGCGCTTGAGGTGCCGCCCTTTTCGGTAGTGGCCACAGGCTATCAGTTTGTGGAAGGGCCGCGCGTGGCGGCCGATGGCACGCTGTGGTTCAGCGATCTGCTGGCCGGCGGCTATCACCGCATCGCCCCCGATGGCACCGCCAGCGCCTTTGCCACCGGCCGCCAGTGGATCGGCGGGGCGGTGCTGGTGGAAGATGGCACGCTGGTCGTCTCGGGCCGGGGGGGGCTGGCGCGGCTGGATCCGGCCACGGGCAGGCTGACGCCGCTGCCGCTGGCCACGGGCGATCCGTTCGAACTGTGCGCCAATGATCTGGAAGCCGCGCCCGATGGTGGCATCATCGGCGGCACGATCGATTTTGCCAGCATCATGGAAACGCATCAGCCCCCACGCCCCGGCACGCTGTTTCACCGCGCGCCCGATGGCCGGCTGACGATCCTGCGCCAGGATGTGTTTGCTTCCAACGGGCTGGGCTTCAGCCCCTGCGGGCGCTGGCTCTATCATTCGGAAACCAGCCGGGGGGTGTGGCGCTATCCGCTGGGGGCCGATGGCCTGCCCGATTGCCGGCCAGGCCAGGCCCATCTGCTGGCCGCCATGGAGGATAGCGACGGGCTGGTGGTGGATGCCGAAGGGGCGATCTGGGTGGCCGGCTGGGCCAGCGCCAGCCTGCGCCGCCTGCTGCCCGATGGCCGCGAGGACAGGTGCCTCAGCCTGCCCGCCTTCCCCCATCTCGTCAGCCTGGCGTTCGGCGGGCCGGATCTCAACGCGCTTTATGTTTCCACCGGCGGCAATGAAGCCGCGCCGGGGCTCGGCGGCGTGGTGAAGATCCGCGTGGAAGTGCCGGGCCTGCGCGATCGCCGCGCACAGGTGCCGGCATGAGCGCGCCGGAAACCAGCGCGCCCCTCATCCGGCTGGAGCGGCTGGAGGGCGGCATCGCCCTTGTCACCCTGGCCCGCGCCGAGGCGCGCAATGCGCTGAGCCTGGCGATGGTGCGGCAATTGCGCGCGGTGCTGGCCGAAGTGGCCGCCGATGCGGCCCTGCGCGTGGTGGTGCTGGCCGGCGAGGGCAAGGCCTTTTGCGCCGGGCTCGATCTCAAGCAAGTGATTCTGGGCGAGGAAGCGCCCACAGGGCCCATCGCCAACATGGCGCTGCAAGAACTCTATGCCGGGCTGATGCTGGATATCCACCGCCTGCGCCAGCCGGTGATCGCCGCCGTGCAGGGCGCGGCGGTGGGCGCCGGCATGGGCGTGGCGCTGGCGGCCGATATCCGCATTGCCGCGCCTTGCGCGCAATTTCTGGTGGGCGCGGTGCGCATTGGCCTGTCTGCCGGGGAATGCGGCATTTCCTATCACCTGCCGCGGCTGGTGGGGGCGGGCCGCGCCTTCGAGATCATGCTGACCGGCCGGCCGGTGACGGGCGACGAGGCCGCCGCCATTGGCCTTGCCAGCCGGCTGGTGGCAGAAGACGCGCTGCGCCAGGAAGCGCTGGCCACCGCGCAGGCGATCGCCGCCAACGCGCCCTATTCCATCAAGCACACCAAGCAGGTGATGTGGGCCAACCTGGAAGCGCCCAGCCTTGCCGCCGCCATCGAGTTGGAAAACCACGTGCAGGTGGCCGCCCTGCTGTCTGCCGATTTTGCCGAGGCCTGCCGGGCCTTTGCCGAAAAGCGCCCGCCGGTGTTCCGGGGAGCCTGACGGCAGGCGCGCCCCCCAACCTCACCCTTTGCGCAGGTTGGGCGAAGGGGGGGTTGCAAAACATGATTATTGGTTCATGTTTTTCCCATCCGACGGGGGACCCATCCCCCGCGCGTCTTTCGGGAGAAAGCGATGACCGACGTTCAGGCGCAGCAGCGTGCGCGCTATCCGGGCAACACCTGGGCCGATATCGCCCGCCGCGATGGCGAACTGCCCCCCGTTCTGGCCCGGCAGAGCAACCCGCCGCAAGGCACCGCCGATATCCCCTTCACTCGCTACACCAGCCCGGATTTCTTCGATCTGGAGATCGAGCGGATGTGGAAGCGGGTGTGGCAATTTGCCACCCGCGCCGAATATCTGGCCGAGGAGGGCGACTATTACGTCTATGATCTGGCGCGGCTTTCGGTGGTGCTGGTGCGCACGGCCGAAGGGCTGAAAGGCTACATCAATTCCTGCCTCCACCGCGGCACCAAGCTCAAGCCATCGGGCGGGGCGGGCTGGGGCGGATCCTTGCGCTGCCCCTATCATGCCTGGGAATGGCACCTTGATGGCACGCTGAAGAACATCCCCTGCGCCCATGAATTCCCCCATCTCGACAAGGACCGGGCCCAGCTGCCGCAAGTGCGGGTGGAAGAATGGAACGGCAATGTGTTCCTCAACTTCAGCCCGGAAGGCCCCTCGCTGGCGGAATATCTGGAAGGGCTGCCGCAGCATTTTGCCCATTGGGATCTGTCCGGCTGGTATGTCCATGCCCATGTGCGCAAGGCCGTGCCCGGCAACTGGAAGCTGGCGCAGGAGGCCTTCATGGAGGCCTATCACACCCCCTTCGTCCACCCCGAGATGACCCATGTGGTGGGCGACCACAACATGCAGCACGATATCCTCTCCGACCATATCAGCCGCGACCTGTGCGCCATGGCCACCCCCAGCCCCACCTCGCCGGTGGCAATGAGCGAGCAGCAGCTGCTGGAAGCCATGCTGGTGGGCGATGGCACGATGATCGGCAGCCGCATGGTGGTGCCCGAGGGCAAGACCGCCCGCTGGGTGATGGCCGAGCAGCTGAAGGCGCAGATGCAGCGCGATTTCGGCCTCGACTACACCGGCCATTCCGTGCCCGAAATGATCGACAGCCTGAAATATGCCGTCTTTCCCAATGCCAATATCTATCCCGCCCCGGGCCTGTGCCTGATCCAGACCTTCCGCCCCGCCGGCCACGACCATGACCGCGCCCTGTTCGACCAGCTGGTGCTGCGCCCCAAGCCCGCCGATGGCGATTACACCCCGGCCAGCGTGGTGGAAATCGGCGAGGACGAGCCCTTCACCAGCGTCGAGGGCATCGATCCCTTCCTTGCCAGCGTGCTCGATCAGGATACCGATATCATGCGCTGGCAGCGCGAGGGCATGTATGCCAGCGCCAAGGGCGCCGAGACCCTGTCGAATTATCAGGAATCACGTATCCGTCATTTCCACGAGACTCTCGACAAGTACCTTTCGGGCGACAGATAAACCGGCACCGGCCACCCAACCACAACAAAGGGGGGCAAACCCCCGCCATAGAAGAACAACCGGGAGAAACAGCGCCATGGATCTGGAACTGAAGGGCAAGAAGGTGATCATCAGCGCCGCCACGCGCGGCCTTGGCCGGCGCATCGCGGAACGCTTCCTCGCCGAGGGGGCGATTGTCAGCTTCTGCGGCCGGCGCGCCCATGCCGGCGAGACCAACCCGTCCGACAGCGAGGTGTTCTCCAATCCGCTGGCCGGCGACGGGGTGGCCGAGGCCGAAGCGGCCCTGCAGCGCCTGGGCACCGCCTATGGCAGCGTGGTCGATTGCGGCTATTTCGAGCAGGTGACCGGCTGGGTGGAACAGGCCGCCGCGCGCATGGGCGGGATCGATATCGTCGTCTCCAATGCCAGCGCGCTGGGCGGCATACCGCGCAGCCGCAAGGGCTGGGATATCAACTATCACGTCGATCTCCTGTCGGCCGTGGCGCTGTTCGACACCGCGCTGCCGCATCTGAAGGCCTCGGGCCAGGGCGCCTTCGTGCAGATGTCCACCATCACCGCCATCGAGAACCATGCCTTTGGCGAAAGCGGCCTGTCCTATGGCGCGATCAAGGCCGCGCTGATCAACTACACCCATCAATTGTCGCAGGATTACATGAAGTTCGGCATTCGCTGCAATTGCGTGTGCCCGGGGCCCATCTATGTGGAAGATGGCAGCTGGGGCTTCCTCGAAGAGGCCATGCCCGATTATTACGAAGCCAACCGCGCCAAACATCCCGCCGGGCGCTTCGGCCGGCCCGACGAGATCGCCGATGCCGTCCTCTATCTCGCCTCGGCGCGGGCCAGCTGGATCACCGGGGTCAACCTCACCGTCGATGGCGGCTTCACCCGCAATGTGAAATACTGAGCCGATGGCCCCCACCCTGCCGCCGCCGCGCTTCGACACGCCCCTCACCCGCCTGGTCGGCATCCGCCTCCCCATCGTGCAGGGGGGCATGCAATGGGTGGGCCGGGCAGAGCTGGCCAGCGCCGTTGCCAATGCCGGCGGGCTGGGCATGCTCACCGCCCTCACCCAGCCCTCGCCCACCGCGCTGGCCGAGGAGATCGAACGCTGCCGGGGGCTGACCGACCAGCCCTTCGGCGTCAACCTTACCGTGCTGCCCACCCGCAGCCCGCCGCCCTATGCCGCCTTTCTGCAGGCCGCCATCGATGCCCGCGTGCCGGTGCTGGAAACGGCCGGCATGGTGCCAGCGGAATTCCTCGCCGCGGCCAAGGCGGCCGGCATGTGCATCCTCCACAAATGCACCACCTTGCGCCATGCGCTGTCGGCCCAGAAGAAGGGCGTCGATATCGTCTCGATCGACAGTTTCGAGGCGGCCGGCCACCCGGGCGAGGAAGATATCGGCGCCATGGTGCTGGTGCCGGCAGCCGCGCGCGCGCTGGCGATCCCGGTGATCGCCTCGGGCGGCATCGCCAATGGCGCGGGGCTGGCGGCAGCGCTGGCGCTGGGGGCCGCCGGCGTCAACATGGGCACGCGCTTTTGCGCCACGGCAGAAGCGCCCATTCACCCGGCGATCAAACAGGCGCTGGTGGCCGCCGGCGCTGCCGACACCAACCTCATCTTCCGCACGCTGAACAACACCGGCCGCGTGCTGAAAAACGCCGTGTCGGACGAGGTGGTGGCGATCGAGCAGCGCCCGGGCGGGGCCCGCTTCGAGGATATCGCCCATCTGGTGGCAGGCGCGCGCGGCCGCGCGGCGCTGGAAGCGGGCGAGGTGGATGCGGGGCTGGTCTGGGCCAGCCAGGCGCTGGGGCTGATCGACGACATCCCCACCTGCGCCGACCTCCTCGCCCGCATGGCGCGCGAATGCGCCGACCACCTCAGCCGCGCGGCCGCGGCCTGCGGCGGGCTTGTGCCTGTGTGAGGCACGCTGTGATCGGCGCCGCGATCGGCACTGGCGCCGGGGCGCCGGCAGCGTTAGGGCAAGGGGCGATGAGCCCGCCCGCTGCCCCGCCTGCCCCCCTGGGCGCCCTGCCCTTCGAGCGCGACCCGGCAGTGTGGATCGCCCATTCCACCAGCCATGTGATGCCCCGCCAGCAGCGCAGCCGCCAGGCGCTGGAACGCATCGTCGTGGCCGCGCTCAAGCTGTTTGCCGAGCGCGGCTTCGAGGCCACCCCGGTCAGCGCCATTGCCGCCGAGGCAGGCGTGCCGGTGGGCACCATCTACCAGCGCTTTGCCGATAAATCCGCCCTGCTGCGCACGGTGATCGAGGGCTTTCGCGCCCTGCGCATGGGCGAGATCGCCGCTTTGTGCCAATCGCCCGCAGCGCAAGCCGCCAGCCCTGCCGAAGTGGTGCGCCTGCATGTGGACATCATCTTCAGCGCCTTCCTCACCGACGACGGGCTGCTGCGCCTGATCGAACGCCGCCGGCTGGACGACGAGGCCACCCACCGCGAACAGAGCGAGGCCAACCGGCAGGTGGCCGAATGGATCGCCGCCCTGCTGATCGCCAAGCTGCCCGGGCGCAACCCTGCGGAACTGCGCCAGCAGGTGCTCTACACCCACAACATCATCCGCGGCGCGGTGGTGTGGGCCATTCTGCCGGCCGCCGGCGAATGGGAACAGGGCCTCAAAGTGCACGACCCCGCCTTTGCCACCGCCGCGCTGGACATGGCGCTGGCCTATCTGGGCATCAAACGGGGGTGAAGGCCTGCCGCTGCTGAGACCGCTGCCGCGGCTGGTCATCCCCCATCCGATCGTTTAGAAGCCGCCAGGATGAGCGAAGACAAGCCCCTGATCGCCGCCCGCGCCGCTGCTGCCCAATATCTGCGCGCGCAAGGCTATGACGCGGATGCGGCCTATGTCGAGGCGGGCCAGTCGGACGACACGCGCGAGGTGCAGATCGCGCTGGCCATGCACAGGATCCTCCATGTCGTGCCCAGCCCGCCGACCCGGTACAAGGGCCGCCGCCTGGTCGGCGAGGAATGCTGACATCCGGGCAAGGCCCATACATTGCTTGAGACGCCGGATAGCGGCCCTGCCTGCCGGGGCCCGAAAAGGGGCAAACTGATGCGTTCATTCTGGGCCCCGATGGTCCACCAGCTTTCGCCCTACACGCCGGGAGAGCAGCCCGCCGTGCCCGGCCTCATCAAGCTGAACACCAATGAATTGCCCTTTGGCCCCTCTCCGGCGGTGATCGCGGCAATCCAGGCGGCCGCGCTGGATGGGTTGCAGCTGTATCCCGATCCGCAGTCGATCGCGCTGTGCGATGGGCTGGCGCGCTATCACGGGCTTGCGCGCGATTGCGTGTTTGTCGGCAATGGGTCGGACGAGGTGCTGGCCCATGCCTTTGCCGCCCTGTTGCAGCACGATCGGCCGCTGCTGTTTCCCGATGTGACCTACAGCTTCTATCCCACCTATTGCCGCCTGTTTGGCATCACCCATGAAACCGTGCCGCTGAACGGGGCCATGCAGATCGATGTGGCGGATTACGAGCGCCCGGCCGGCGCCATCATCCTGCCCAACCCCAACGCGCCCACCGGATCGGCCATCGGCCTGGCAGCGCTGGAGCGCCTGCTGGCCGCGCATCCCGATGCCCCGGTAGTGATCGACGAGGCCTATGTCGATTTCGGCGCGCACACCGCCATCCCCCTCATCGCGCGCCATCCCAACCTGCTGATCGTGCGCACGATGTCGAAATCGCGCGGGCTGGCCGGGTTGCGGGTGGGCTATGCGCTGGGCCAGCCGCATCTGATCGAGGCGCTGGTGCGCGTGAAGGACAGTTTCAACTCCTATCCGCTTGACCGGCTGGCCCAGGCCGGCGCGCTGGCCTCGCTGGGCGACGAGCCCTATTTCCAGCGCAGCCTGCAAACCATCGTGGCAAACCGCGCGCAGCTGGTGCAGGGGCTGGAAGCGCTTGGCTTCCTCCTCCTGCCATCCAGCGCCAACTTCGTGTTCGCCCGGCACCCGGGCCACAGCGGGGCGCAACTGGCGCTGGCGCTGCGCGCGGCGCGGATCCTGGTGCGCCATTTCAACGCGCCGCGGATCGACAGCTTCCTGCGCATCACGGTGGGCGATGCCGGGCAGGTGCAGGCGCTGCTGGATGCGCTGGCGGTGATCCTGCGCGATCAGGCCGGCAACACCTGAACCAGGCGGCCCGCTCAATCCGCGCGGTGCTGCAGATAGGCCGTGGGTGAAACGCCCAATGTGCGGCGGAACATCGCCGTATAGGCGCTGGGGCTGTCGTAGCCATGCTCCAGCGCCACTTCCAGCACCGACATCCCCGCCGCCAGCCGCGGCAGGCTGAGCAGCAGCCGCGTGCGGCGCAGCCATGCGCCAAAGCTCATCCCCAGCTCGCGGTGGAACAGGCGGGCCAGCGTGCGCCCGCTCACATGGATCTCCGCCGCCAGCTGTTCCAGCCTTGCGCCGGCGGCAGGATCGGCGATGATCCTCTGGCAGATCCGCATCAGCCGCGCATCGCGGGGCAGGTGAACATGCAGGTCGAGGCGGGGCGCGGCAACGATCTCGTCGAGGATCAGCTGCATCACCCGTTCATCGCGCCCCCCTTGCGCATAATCGAGCGGGATGCGCGTGGCGGCCACGATCGCCTCGCGCAGGAAGGGCGACACTTCGATCACTTCGCAGGCTTGCGGCAGGGCCGGCCGCGCATCGCCCCGCACGAAAACCGTGCGCATCGCCACATCGCCGGCAATGCGGATGGCATGATCGCGCAGCGCCGGCATCCACAGGGCCCGGCCCGGCGGCACCACCCAGCTGCCATCGCGGGTGCCAACGGTCATCACCCCGCTCAGCGTGTGGATCAGCTGGGCGCGCAAGTGCCGATGGGCGGCGATATGCGCGCCATCGGCATGCTCGCTGGCCAGCGCGGCGATGGGCATGGGGGCGATGTCGCAATCATCATGGCTGCGCAGATTGTCCATATCCCGACGACAGATGTCACTCCGGCGCGAGAAGGGCAAGCGCCTTGCCGCTACACACGCAGCCCGCAACCATCAGAGGGCCTGCCGTGCCTTACCGTTTTCCCCCCGCCATCGCCGCCGCGGCGCTGGCCACCACGCTGCTGGGCGGATGCCTGTCTGCGCCGCGAACGCCGCCTGCCTCCACCCTTCGCGTGCCGGATCAGCTGGTCGATCAACCTGCGCCCGGCGCCGCGCCGCTGCCTGCGGCCTGGTGGCGCCTTTATCGCGATCCGGCGCTCGATGCGCTGGTCGGCGAGGCGCTGGCCAACAATCGCGATCTGCGCGCGGCGGCCGCCCATTGGCAGGAAGCGCGCGCCCTGCTGGGCAAGGCGCGGGCCGAGCGCCTGCCCACCACCCGCCTGTCTGCCGGCGCCGGCGAAGGGAGCACCCTGGAGGACCAGATCGCCGCCGCCGCCCGGGGCAACGACAGGGTGCGCACCGGCCCCCGCTACGATCTGGGCAGCGCGGTTTCCTGGGAGCCGGACCTGTTCGGCCGGCTGCAGGCCCATGTGCGGGCGGCGCGGGCCGAAGCGCAGGCCTCTGGCGCGCTGCTGGATGGCGTGCGCATCGCGGTGGCGGCCGATGTGGTGGGCGCCTGGCTGCGCGCCTGTGGCCTCGCCCATCAGGCAGCCGTGGCGCAAGACCTGCTGGCACAGGCGCAGCGCGGCCGCGATCTGGCCGAAAGCCTGCGTGCGGCAGGCGCCGGCG
>Ga0207806_1000246_pt1 | contig 14637 bp, 11 predicted proteins | sample LuqExpMetageno72_FD_187829 | JGI IMG/M metagenome (GOLD analysis project Ga0207806, IMG submission 187829) | Tropical forest soil microbial communities from Luquillo Experimental Forest, Puerto Rico - Sample 72 (SPAdes) | ecosystem: Environmental > Terrestrial > Soil > Tropical forest ...
ATGGCTGGCGGTGTCGGCCGCGGCCGGCGCCACGGGCAGCCTGGCCTGCCAGGTGGGGCGCAATCTGGGCGCCAAGGTGGTGGGCATTGCCGGTGGCCCGGCCAAATGCCGCTGGCTGCGCGAGGAGCTGGGCGTTGATGTGGCGATAGATTATCGCGGGCAGGATGTGGCGGCAGAGCTGGCGAAGATCGACGGCGGCATCAACGCCTATTTTGACAATGTCGGCGGGCCGCTGCTGGATGCGGTGCTGCCCAACATGGCCCATTATGGCCGGGTGGCGGTGTGCGGCATGGTCGCCGCTTACGACAATGACGCCCCCCTGCCCGGCCCTGCCCGCTTCGACCAGGTGCTGATGCGGCGCCTGCGCATCGAGGGCTTCTTCATCCCCGATTTCCTCCATCGCGGCGCCGAATTCCTGCCCGTGCTGCGCCAGTGGGTGGAGGAAGGGCGCCTGGCCATGCCCTTCGACGAGAGCGAGGGGCTGGAAAACGTGCTGACCGCCTACGAGCGCATGCTGACCGGCAAGAGCACCGGCAAGGTGATCGTGAAAGTGGCGCCCTGATGCCACAGATAGACTATCACGCGCCGCTGAAGGTGCTGGTCGCCGTGCGCGGCCACCCGTTCGACCGCAACGCCTTCGATGGCCTGTTTGCCGGCATGTCCGGCATCAGCGCCACCATGGTGGACCAGCCCGCCGCCGCCCTGCTGATAAACCCGCAAGGCATGGCCGATTTCGACGCGCTGGTGCTCTATGACATGCCCGGGCTGGATTTTGCCGCCAGCGAAAACCCGCCCGCCTCTGTCGCGCCGCCCGAGGCCCTGCGCCAGGGGCTGCCCGCCCTGCTGCGCCAGGGCAAGGGGGTGGTGGCGCTGCATCATGCGCTGGCGGGCTGGCCGGGCTGGGCGGAATATCACGACTGGCTGGGCGGCCAGTTCCTCTATCGCGGGGGCGCTGCCGGCGGCGGCCAGTGGCCCTGCAGCGGCTACCGCCACGATGTGACGCATGAGGTGGAAGTGCTGGCAAACCATCCGGTCACCGCCGGCCTGCCGCCCCGCTTCACGCTGACCGACGAGCTTTATCTCTGCCCGGTCTGGGCCGAGGCGCAGGGGGCAACGCCGCTGCTGCGCTCGCACGCGCCCTTCACCACGGATCACTTCTGGTCGGCCGAGCTGGCAGTGGCGGGCCGCATGTTCTGCCGCGATGGCTGGCAGCACCCGCCCGGCAGCGGCCTTGTCGGCTGGGCGCGGCAGGTGGAGGCGGCGAAGCTCGTCTATCTCCAGCCCGGCGACGGGCCCGAAACCTATGCCAACCCGCATTACCGCCAGCTGGTGGAAAACGCCATCCGCTGGGTGGCCCAGCGCTGAAGCCTCGGGCGCTGAAACCTCGCGCGCTGCCCTGTCGCCAGGCAGCGCGCGAGGCGGCGGGTCAGAAGGCGGTCATGCCGCCATCCACCACCAGTTCGGTGCCGGTCACATAGCGCGCCTCGTCGCTGGCGAGGAACAGGTTCATATTGGCGATATCCAGCGGATCGCCCATGAAGCCCATCGGCACCAGCGCCAGCGTGGCATCGTAATTGGCCGCGTTATCTTCCTGCGCCACGCCCTGCATGTTGGTGAGGATCATGCCCGGGTGCACGGAATTGACGCGGATGAGATCCTTGGCGCATTCCACCGCGATGGTCTTGGAAAACAGCCGCACGCCGCCCTTGGCCGCCGCATAGGCCCCGCAGGCCGGCACGCCGATCAGCCCCGCCACCGAGGAAATGTTGATGATGGCGCCGCCACGCGGGCTGCCATCGGCGTTCTTGCGGCGCATCAGCGCCACGGCCCGCTTGGTGCCCTGAAACACGCTGTCGAGGTTGACGCTGTTCTGCAGCGTCCAGTCGGCGGTGGTCATCTCGGCAATCGGGCGCAGCACGGCGATGCCGGCATTGTTCACCAGCACATCCAGCCGGCCATGATCGGCCTCGATGGCGGCGAAAACGGCATCCCAGGCCGCCTCGCTGGTCACATCATGGGCCAGCGCGCCGGCCTTGCCGCCGGCCTCGCGGATGCTGGCCGCCACTTTCTCGGCGCCGGCGCCATCGCGGTCGGTCACATAGACGAAAGCCCCCTCCTCGGCAAAGCGCATGGCTGTGGCGCTGCCCAGCCCCGGCACCGAGGCCCCGCCGGTGACCAACGCGATTTTTCCCTGAAGACGGCCCATTCTTGCATCCTTCGTTTCAAAAAGGAGGGGCGCGGCCCTTGCATATGGCCGCGCCCCTTCCGGTGGTGGTGGAAATCAGACGATCAGAACTTGCTGCCCACCGTCACGCCCCAGGTGCGCGGTTCAATCGCCGAGGCGAAGGACCACAGGCCCGCCACGGTGAAGGCCGCGGTGGTGGTGCGCACATCGGCCAGGTTGCGGCCAAACACGCGCACATAGGCATCGGTGCCATGCAGCTTGAAGTTGGCCGTGATGCTGGCATCGACGAGATCCTGCGTAACGGTGCGCACGCGCGGATCATTGCCGTTGACGATGCGGCCGGTTTCGCCGTTCACCGTGCCCGCCGTGGTCGAGGCGATCGAGATCTGCTCGTCATAGGGGCTGATATGGCGCCAGCCGAAGGTGCTCACCACCTTGCCGAAGCTGGTCGGCACCGTATATTCGGCGTTGAGCGAGCCCGAGAAGGTCGGCGCATAGATCAGGTGGTTGCCCGAGAAGTCGAACGGCTCCAGCGTGCTGCCATAGACGTTGCCGACGACGAAATTGCGGAAGTGCGATTCCATCAGCGAGGCCGTGGCGCTGATGCGCAGTTGCGGCGTCAGCTTGAACGAGCCATCCATTTCGATGCCGCGGATCACCGCGCCACCCACGTTGACGGTGATCGTCTGGTCGCCCACCGGGCCGCCAGGGATCGTCTCGTTCTGCTGCATGTTCTTGTAGTTCGAGATGAAGCCGGCAATGTTCAACGTGCCGCGATGGTCCGGCGTCGACAGCTTGGTGCCCAGTTCGTAGGCATCCACCGTTTCCGGCCCGAACGGCGTGTGGGCCGAATCCCACGTCAGCGCGCGGCCGCTGTAGCCACCCGAGCGATACCCGCGCGACCAGCTGGCATAGACCATCATGTTGTTGTTCGGCCGCCAGTCCAGCCCCACCTTGGGAGTGAACTTCGAGAAGCTGATATGGCCATCGCCGAAGGTGCCGCAATTGCCGGTGGTGTCGTAATTGCTGGCGGTATAGGTCACGCAGCCCGGGAAAGCGCCGATGGCGTCGGTCAGGTCCTTGTGGTCATGCGACCAGCGACCGCCGAACGACAGGCGCACCTTCGAGACGATCTGCCAGTTGAAATCGCCGAAGAGGGCGAAGGACTGGGTGTGGCCATGCACGATCTGCGGGCCGGGCGCCACCGCATCGGGATTGCTGGTGTTATACAGCGCCGGGCCGCCGGTCCACTGGGTCAGGTCGTAGTTCGAATCGAAGAAATAGCCGCCCACCACATAGTCCAGCCCGCGGATCAGCTTGCCGGCGGCGCGCAGTTCCTGGCTCCACTGCGTGTAATGCTGCTTGCGCAGCACGTAATAGACGCCATCCGTGCCGAAATCCTGCGTCTGTTCTTCGCGGCTGTGGCGCCAGCCGGTGATCGAGGTCAGCTTCACCGCGCCCAGATCGAGGTTCATGTTCAGCGTGGCGGCCGGCGCATGATAATGCGCATAGGCCGGCTGATCGAACACGGTGTAGAGATCGGTGGTGGTGTTGCGGTTACAGGAAGCCGCCGGGATATAGCCGGCCGCGCAGAAGCCATCGCTGCTGTTGGCGATGGTGCTGTTCACCGGATCGAACGACTGCACGACATTTTCCACCGTCAGCTGCGCATCAAAGCCAGAGCCGGTCGGGCGGAACAGGACAGAGCCGCCGTAATTGTCGTCCTTGCTGCCGCCGGCGCGCTTGTTGGTGGCCGCGTTCCAGTAGTAGCCGTCGGTCTGATTGTGGAAATACCAGCCCTTCACGCCCCAGGTGCTGCCATTGCCATAGTTGAGGATGGCCTTGCCGCTCCAGGTGTTCCACTGGCCGTAGGAGAATTCCACCTTGCCGCCCGGCTCCATCGTCGGCTTGGAGCGCTGGATGTTGACCACGCCGCCGATCGTGTTGGCGCCAAACAGCGTGCCCTGCGGCCCGCGCAGCACCTCGATCTGGGCCACGTCGAACACATCCTGCAACTGGCCGGTGTTGGTGCCGATGGTGATGCCATCAACCACCACGCCCACGGTCGGCGTCTGGCTCTTTTCGATATCGGCATAGGTGAGGCCGCGGATCGACAGGTTGGCCGCTGCCGCGCCCGAATTCTGCTGGGTGATCAGCAGGCCCGGCGCTGCGCCCTGCAGATCGCCCAGATTGGTCGCCGCGCGGCTTTCCAGCATGGCCGGGTTCAGCGCGGTGATGGCGATCGGCGTCGTCTGCAGCGTTTCCGAACGGCGGCGGGCCTGCACGATGATCGCCCCATTATCGACCACCGGACTGGCAGGCGCGGCCGCCGGCGCCTCGTCGGCCAGGGCCGGCATGGCAAAGCAGGTGGTGGTGAGCGCCGTGGTCAGGGCCAGCGCAAGCATGCGCGGCCGGGCAGCAAAGCCTTCCATAAAATCCTCCCATCAAATCCCGGCAACTTTCCCTTATCCATTGGGAAAGCTTGCTTGTGGGCCAGATTACGAGGCTTTTTGCGCAACCCTACTAGAACAAGTCACAGGTGCACCCCGCCCCCCGCGCGGCCAGCATCCGGGCAAACGTGATGGGTGAGAAAATATGTCTGAAAATCGCCGCTTCCTGCTGATGCGCCGCCCCGCAGGCGATCCCGCGCCAGACGATTTCCAGCTGGTGACAGAGCCCGTGCCGCCGCCACCGCCGGGCGGTTTTGTCGTGCGTAACCAGTTCATTTCCTTGGATCCTGCCCAGCGCGGCTGGATGGACGACACGCCCAGCTACCTGCCGCCGATCGCGCTGGGCGATCCGGTGCGGGCCACTACCGTTGGCCGCGTGCATGCCTCCGACCACCCCGATTTTGCCCCCGGCGACTGGGTGATGGGCCTCAATGCCATGGAAGATTTCTCGCAAGTGTTGCCCGGAGGCTTCACCCAGAAGATCGACATCGGCCTGGTGGAACGCCCCTCGCAGTTTCTCTCGGCAATGGGCGCGGTCAGCCTCACCGGCTATTTCGGCCTGATCGATGCCGGCCAGCCCCGGGCGGGCGAAACGCTGCTGGTCTCGGGCGCGGCGGGCGCGGTGGGCAGTGTCGTCGGGCAGATCGGCAAGATCCTCGGCCTGCGGGTGATCGGCATTGCCGGCGGCGCTGCCAAATGCCGCCGGCTGGTGGAGGATTATGGCTTCGACGCGGCGATCGACTACAAAGGCAAGGGGATCGAGGAACTGGCCGCCGAGATCGGCGCGGCCGCCCCGCAAGGCGCCGACATCATCTTCGAGAATGTCGGCGGCGATGTGCTGGAAGCCGAGATGTTCAACCTGGCGCAGGGCGCGCGCATCGTGCTGTGCGGCCTCATCAGCGAATATAACAGCCCGGAAAAGCACGGCGTGCGCAACCTGTGGCAGGTGCTGGTGAAGCAGGCGACGATCCGCGGCTTCCTCATCTCGGGCTATGTCTCGCGCTTTGCCGAGGGCGGCGCGCAGATCGCCCAATGGGTGGCCGATGGCCGCCTGCGCATCGACGAGGACGTGCAGCAGGGCCTGGAAAACGCCTATCCGGCTTTCATGCGCCTGTTTTCCGGCGCCAACACCGGCAAGCTGGTGCTGCAGATCGCCTGATCCGCCCCGCACAGGAGAGACCCCATGGCCATCGATGACACCGCCCTTGCCGCCCTGCTGGACGAGGCGGTCATTGCCCGCCTCATCGCCCGCTATGCCAGCATGACCGACTGGCTGGACTGGGAGGCGATCCGCCCGCTGTTCACCGCCGATGCCCATTTCGATTTCGGCGCCATGTGCCGGGGCGGGCTGGAGGCCTATCTGCCCTTCGTGCAGCCGATGGAAGCCGGATACGACCGGCGCATGCACATGATGGGCCTGCCCCGCGTGGAACTGGCCGGCGATGAAGCCCGCGCCGAGGCGCCCTCGCTGATCCACGCCCGCAACCATGCTTCCGATGGCAGCGACCACCATGCCGACCTGCTGTTCTATGGCCGCTACATGTTCACCGCCCGGCGCGAGGGCGGCACCTGGAAACTGGCCAGCCTGCGCTATTATCTCTCGGCGCTCTATCCGCTGGCGGCAGAAGTGATGGACGAAAGCGCGCTCAACACCGCCACCGGCTTTGCCCCCTCGCACGCCGATGCGATGAGGCACGGATAACCGGCTTCATCCAACGAAAAGGGGGGCCGCAAAGCCCCCCTTCCCTCCCCAAGAACCCGAAAAAGCTTCTCACCCCTTCATCACCGGCACCGGCGTCTGCCCGGTCTCGTCGAGGTAATACGCCACCCATTTGTGGAAGAACTGGTTGCCCGGCTCGTTGCGGCCGAAGGTCTGGTGGGTCATCGCGCCCGATTCCAGCCCCGTCTGCACCTTGAGGCCAAGGAAATAATCCTCCTCCTCCACCACATCGAAGAAGAAGTCGCTCATTTCGTCGAGCTTCTTCAGCCCCTCTTCCGTCTCCGGCTTGGTGGGGAAGATGTAGTTCATCACCGTGGTGTTCTGATTGACCTCCGGCCCCGGGAACAGCTGCGCCAGCTGGCCCATTTCCGGCGCCAGGAAGAAGCTCATGTTGGGGAAGAGCATGCGGATGAAATCATAGCCCTTGTTTTCCTGCAGCCCCCATTCCTCGCGCGGCAGATCATGCAGGCGAGTGATCGCATTCTGCGGGAAGCCCAGGCGGATATGCGGGCCAAAGCCTTCGTAATGGGCGCGGTTGGAAGGGCTGCGGGTGGCCACCGTGTTGGTGTGGGCGGCCTGGAAGTGATAGCCTTCCAGATAGCCGTCATAGGCCACCTTCCAGTTGGCGCCCTTCATCTCGCGGCTTTTGTGGTAATACCACGTATCCAGCTTCAGCGCGGCAAAATCCTCATACATGCCGCCCAGCCAGGCCACCGCATCGATCGGCAGGCCGGGGGTGAGGATGACGAAAATGAGGCCCGCCGCCTCGTCGCAGGGCAGTTCGGTGAGGTGCAGGCGGCTCTTGTCCACCTCGCCAAAGGTGCCCGCCTCGGCGATGCCGATCAGCTGGCCATCATTGGCATAGGTCCAGCCGTGATACTGGCAGGCAAAGCGGCTGCAATGGCCCTTGCCCTCGCTCACCATCAGCATGGCGCGGTGCTTGCACACGTTGAGGAAGGCGTGCGCCTTGCCATCCCTGGTGCGGGTGATCAGCACCGGCAGGCCCATCACCTGCATCGCCTTGTAGTCACCGGGGTTGGGCAGCTCGATCGTCAGCGCCAGCATCAGCGGCAGGCGCTTGAAGATGCGGTCGATCTCCTTGTGCCAGCGCCCCTCGTCGAGATAGTTCTCCACCGGCACCTGCATCGTGGCCGAAGCCTGATCGGTGGTCTTGGTCTCCACGAAATGGAGCATGCGCTCAGCGATCTCGCCATATTTCCTGTAGATCTTGGTCATCGCCCTCACCCTTTCGCGTTCAGATAGCTGTCGAGCGTCTGGTGGAAGTGGCGGATGCGCACTTCCTGATAGTCGCCCAGCTCCACCTTCTGGTTCTTCGACACTTTCAGGCCCTCATGGGTGAGCTCCATATTGGTCATGTCCTGATCGACCACGCCGCCCAGCACGCCCAGTTCCGGCGCATCAGCCCAGGTCTCGTGCTCGGCCAGCAAATGGAAGGGCACGCCATGAGGGCGTTTGCCGCCGCGCTGATCTTCGGGGATGCGGGCCACCACGCGCACTTCCATCAGGCAGTGATCCTGATCGGGCCAGGGCCGCCAGCGATAGACGATATTGGGCATGAACCCGCCCCAGGGCGCGAAATTGGGGAACACATTGTAGACCAGCGCATCCAGCAGCTCGCTTTCCGACACATCGGCATAATCGCCGCCGAACTGCCGGGCCGACACCTCGCGCATGCGCGCGCCCAGGGCCTGGCGGGCGCTGGCGCCTTCCGGCACGGCGATGGCGTAATGGTCCTTCTCAGGGTCGTAATTGTCGGCGCTGCGGCCATTGTATTTCACGAATTCATCGACGATCCACTGCTCCGGCAGCCCCTGCTCCAGATGCGGGCTGATAACGCCGAAGGGTGTGTAGTTCACATTCACATGGCGGCCCAGCACATGATAGGCGGCATTGGCATCGCCGGTGAAAGGCATCAGCTGCGGATGGGTGACAAAGGCGTGGTAGCTTTCCATGAAGGCTTCCATGGTGATCTTCCAGTTGGCCTTCACCACCTTGCCCACCCAGGCCACCGTCACGCAGTCCTCATGCTTCCAGCGCTTGAAGAACTCGGGCAGCGGGGCGAGGAATTCCTCGATCGAGGGGCCCTCGGGGTTCTCGCGCAGGAAGACATAGCCGCCCCAGCGGGCCACGCTCGCCTCGGGCAGCTGCAGTTTCTCGTCGCTCAGATGGCCGAAATCCCAGCGGCAGGGGATGCCCCGCAGCGAACCGTCGGTGTTCCAGGCAAAGCCGTGGAAGGGGCAGACGAACTGGTCGGCGCTGCCGCTGTCGGTCTTCAGCTTGCGGCCGCGGTGCAGGCACACATTGTGGAAGGCGCGGATGGAGTCGTCGTCCTGGCGCACCAGCAGGAAGGAGCGGCCGGCGTTCTCGTAGGTGACATAATCGCCGGGCTCGGGCAGGTCTTCCTCGCGCGCGGCAAACTGCCACACGTTGGGCCACATCTTTTCCTGTTCGGCGCGGAAGAAGGCGGGGTCGTAATAGCGGGCGGCATCGATCGCCTCGCTGCCCAGATAGCGGTAGCGGTCCTCGGCCACGAAGGCGGGCGGCGCCACATCATCCTCGCGCAGAATGTCTTCCCAGCTTTTGCCGGGGCAGCGCGCCGGGCGGAAACCCTCGCTTGCGTCAAAATCGGCCATATACCCTCTCCATATGTAATGGCTGAAAGGTAGTGGCAGGGGCTGCGCGGCGGCTTGATCGAGGTCAAGAAAAGCGCCCGCGAGGGCCTGTGAATAGTGCTAGGATCTTTGTCTAAAACCGGCGAGAAAGCGAGCCATTGCGGGCATAACCGGCGCATTTGCCGGTTATGCCCGCAAGCCGGATCAGACGCGCTTGATCTCGTCCGTCTCGTGGATTTCCATGATCTCGAAGACATTGCCGAAAGGATCGCGGCAATAGGTGGCGGCATAGCCGGTCTTGCTGCCATCGGGGTGGGTGGTGATGCTGTCCCAGGCCGGCTCGGCATGCACGCGGATGCCGGCAGCCAGCAGCCGCTCGTAGCAGGCCTTAAGGTCGCTCACCTGCACGCCGAAATGGGTGTAGCCGAAATTGTGGACGCCGCGGTCGGGCTCCTGCGGGGCGGATCGCGGGGCGTGGTATTCAAACACCTCGATATGGGTGTTGCCCAGCCGCACCATGAACTGATCGGCAGCGCTGCCCTTCAGCCCCACCACCGCATCGATGGCCGGATTGTCGCGCCAGGCCAGCGGCGCCACTTCTTCCACCCCGCCCAGCAGATCGATGTAAAACGCCCGTGCCTTGGCCAGATCGGGCACGGAAATGCCGATATGGTGCACGCCTTCAACGCCAATGGCCATCGCTTCTCTCCCGCCCGCCGGCGCTTGGGCGGCCGGTCGGGCCATTATGCGCGGCAGGGGGCCGCCCTGCCCCCATGGCGAGGCCAGCCCCCTGCCGCAGGATCAGAACTGCACGCGCTTGGTGAAGCCGCCATCCACCACCACATTGGTACCGGTGGTGTAGGAAGAGGCAGGGCTGGCGAGGAAGACAATGGTCTTGGCCACTTCCTCCGGCCCGCCCCAGCGGCCCAGGGCAAACTGCGCCTCGGTGGCATCGTAAAGGCCGGGGGCCAGTTCCTTGATCGTCTCCCAATTGCCGCCGGCAAACTTGATCGGCCCGGGCGACACGGTGTTGACGCGGATGCCCTTGCCCCCCAGCGCCTGGCTCAGCTGGCCGGCATAGACGATCAGCGCGCCCTTCAGCGCATTGTAGCCCTGCGGCACGATGAAGGTTTCCAGGCCCGCGGTGCTGCCCATCAGCACGATGCTGCCGGTGCCCGAGGCGGCCAGCTGCTCTTCCAGCACTTCCACGCCGATCACCGAGCCCATGATGTCATAGTCGAGGCTCTTGTGCCAATCGCCGGTGGCGCCCGCGCCCGAGGTGGAGATCATCGGCACGAAGATGTCGCAGCCGCCCAGCTTTTCAGCCGCACCCTTCAGCCAGGCGCGATAGGCATCCTGGCCGGCTTCCATGTCGAACGCCTCGCCCACCACCTTGCCGCCGTGGCTGGCCAGGGCAGCTGCCGTTTCGGCCACTTGCTCGGCATTCCGCGAGCAGAAGGCCACATCGGCGCCCTCGGCCGCGAAGAGCTCCGCCGTTGCCCGGCCGATCCCGCGGCTGCCGCCGGTAAGGATAACCTTCTTGCCCTTCAGACCCAGATCCATCTTGCACTCCCGCTCGCGAAAATTTGGCTTGGATGCCGTTGTTGCCCCGCAGGCAAGGCCACACCACTGCTCTTTTGGCGAGGCAGGCACAAGCCGGGCCGATGCTACCCACCAGCAATGCACCAATCGCCGGCCGCGCGCGGCCTGCCATAAGGGAGAGATGGGAAAATGGGACGTTTGGCCGGCAAGCGCGCCGTGGTTCTGGGCGCCAGCAGCAGCGACAACATGGGCCAGCACATCGCCCGCCGTTTTCTGGCCGAAGGGGCCGAGGTGCTGGTATCGGGCCGCAAGGGCGAGGTGCTGGAAGCCTTCGCCGGCGAGACCGGCTGCCAGTGGCACCCCTGCGACCTGACCGCGCCCGCCAGCGTGGCCGCCCTTGCCGATGCCGCCGCCCAAAAGCTGGGCGGCATCGACATTGCCGTCAACGCCACCGGCTGGGGCCTGCTGAAGGGCTTCCTCGAGACCACCCATGAAGACCTGCTGGAGATGACCGCCCTGCAGTTCATCGGGCCCTACCATTTCTATCAGGCGATGATCGGCAAGATGGCCTTCAGCAAGGGCGGGCGCGGCGGCGTGCTGCTGCAGATCTCCAGCGCCACCGCCAAGATCATGCTGAACGACCATGCCGCCTATATGGGCACCAAGGCCGGCACCGATCATGTGATCCGCTGCGTGGCGCATGAATTCGGCGCCGAGGGCATCCGCGCCAATTCGATCTCGCCGGGCCTCACCGACACGCCGATGACCGCCCACGCCAAGACCGTGCCGGGCCTGTTCGAAAGCTTCCTGGCCGGCTATCCGCTGGGCCGCATCGGCACCAGCGACGATATCGCCGCGGCCGCCGTGTTCCTCGCCAGCGACGAATGTTTCATGACCGGAGAAAACCTGCAGGTGAACGGCGGCCTCACCCTGCGCCGCAACCCCACCCGCGAGGAAATGGCGGCCGTGATCTCGGCCGCCCACAACAAGGGCTGATACACAAGATGACGACAGATATTCCCGCAATCCTGCGCGCCGCCGATATTGCCCGGTGGGATCGCGAGGTGGATGTGGTGGTGATCGGCCAGGGGGCGGCGGGCACCTGCGCGGCCCTCGAAGCCCACCGCGCCGGCGCCGAGGTGCTGATCGTGGAGCGCGCCTCTGGCGGCGGCGGGGCTTCGGCGATGTCCTCGGGCATCTATTACCTGGGCGGCGGCACCGCCGTGCAGAAGGCCTGCGGCTATGACGATGATGCCGAGCAGATGGCCGCTTTCATGATGGCCAGCACCGACCCCACGGACCCGATGGCCGTGCATGCCTTCTGCGCCGACAGTGCCGCCCATTTCGACTGGTTGGAAGCCCAGGGCGTGCCCTTCGAGCGCAGCGCCTTCAAGGGCAAGGCGGTGTTCCTCAACACCACCGAATGCCTGATGTATACCGGCAACGAAAAGCTCTGGCCCTACAGCGAGGTGGCCCGCCCGGCCCCGCGCGGCCACCATGTGGCGGGCACCGGCGAGAATGCCGGCGCTGTGGGCATGGCCCCGCTGCTGGAACGCTGCGCGCAAGAGGAGATCCCGGCGCTGTATGATGCGCGCGTGACGGCGCTGGTGCAGGATGCCGGCGGCCGCGTGGTGGGCGTGAGCGTGAAGCAGAGCGGGGGCATGCTGCATGTGGCCGCGCGCAAGGGGGTGATCATCGCCGCCGGCAGCTTCAACCTCAACCGCGAGATGATCGCCCACAACATCCCGCTGATCGCCGAAACATCGGAGCCGCTGGGCATTTCCTCCAACGATGGGGCGGGCGTGCTGCTGGGCCTGTCGGCCGGCGCTGCCACCAGCGCGATGGACGGGATCATCCCCACCGCCTCGATCTATCCGCCCGCGCAGCTGATCAAGGGGATCATCGTCAACGCGCGGGGCGAACGCTTCGTGGCGGAGGATTCCTATCACGGCCGCACCGCCAATTTCATCATGGAGCAGCCGGGCCAGAAGGCCTATCTCATCCTCGATTCCGAAATCTTCGCCTATCCCGAGATCACCTCGGCCCGCCACCGGCTGATCGATGGCTGGGAAACGGTGGCGGAAATGGAAGCCGGCATCGGCCTTCCCGAAGGCAGCCTGGCCACCACGCTGGCGCGCTATAACGCCGATGCCGCCGCCGGCAAGGACAGCCTGTTCCACAAGGCGGCCGACTGGCTGAAGCCGCTGGACCAGGGCCCCTATGCCGCCTTCGACATCAGCTTCGACACCTCGATCTATCTGTTCATCACGCTGGGCGGGCTGAAGACCGATGTGGAAGGCCGCTGCCTCGATCTTTACAGCCAGCCCGTGCCCGGCCTCTATGCCGTGGGCGCCAGCGCGGCGCATATCCCGCGCACCGGCAAGGCCTATGCCAGCGGCATGAGCCTGGGGCCGGGCTCCTATTTCGGCCGGCGCGCAGGCCGCCATGCCGCCGGCGCGCCCTGGCCGCAGGGGTGAATGAAAAGCACCTGTGCGGGGCGCCCTGCCCCGCACAGGTGCTGGCCGGCAATCGAAAAGGGGCGCCAGGGTATCCCCCCGGCGCCCCTTTTCGTTGCCGGCCAGCGCCAGCTTTGGAACCTCAGGCCGCTTCCAGCTTGGCCTTGATATCGGCGCGCAGCTGATCCTTGCGGATCTTGCCCGAGGCGGTGCGCGGAAAATCGCTGACGAATTCGAAACGCTCGGGGATCTTCTGCTTGGCAAGGCCGCTGGCGGCCACATGGGTGGCAAGCTGGCCCGCCTCCACCGCGCCGGTGGCGATGACATAGGCGCACACGCCCTCGCCCAGCCGGTCATGGGGCATGGCCACCACGCTGGCTTCCTTCACCAGCGGATGGGTGTGCAGCACATCCTCGATCTCCTTGGCCGAGATATTCTCGCCGCCGCGGATGATGAGATCCTTCTTGCGGCCGGTGATCGTGAGGGCGCCGCGGGCATCCAGCACGCCGAGGTCGCCTGTGCGGAAGAAGCCATCCAGGGTGATCGCCTCGGCGGTCTGGCCCTCGTCGGCATAGCCCATCATCATCGCCGGGCCGCGCGCCAGAATTTCGCCTTCCTGGCCGGCCGGCAGCGGCTGCTCCTCGGCATCGACGATGCGCACCTCGTAATCCACCACTTCGCCATCGGTAGTGGCGGCCAGATCCTCCTCGCCGGCATGGGGCCAGCCCAGCGTCACCAGCGGCACTTCCGAGGCGCCAAACACGCGGAACGGCCGGCAATGGGCAAAGGCCGCGCGCGCCGCCGGGATCAGCTCTGGCGGCACCGCCGCGCCGCCACAGGCAAAGAAGCGGAACGAGGGCAGCTGCGTGCCCGCCGCCCGGGCAGCGGCAGCCAGCTCCACCAGGAAGGGCGTGGCCGCCACCGTGCCCACCAGCTGGTGCCGCTCGATCAGGGCCAGCGCCTCATCGGCCTTCCAGGCTTCCATCAGCACGCTGCGGATGCCGCACAGCAGCGGCGCCTCCAGCCCGTTGGCATAGCCCGAGACATGGGTGACAGGCGATGGCATCAGCGTGGCCTCGCCGGGCGCAACGCCCCAGTGGGCGTGGCTCTTGCGCAGCACATGCTGCAAGGTGGTGTGGCTGTGCAGCACGCCCTTGGGCCGGCCGGTGGTGCCTGAGGTGTAGAGCACCATCTTCACGCCCATCGGATCGACCGCGGGGCGGGCAAAGGCCTTGCCGCGCCCTTCGGCCAGCAGGGCGGCGTAATCGTCAGGCCCGCTGCCGCGCACGGTGAACACATGGGCCAGATCGGGCAGATCGGCCCGGATGCGCGCTGCCATCGCGCCAAAATCATAGTTGCGGAAAGAGGCGGCGACAAAGATTGCCCGCGCCCGGCAATCGGCCAGCATCAGGCGCACTTCATGGTCGCGGTAGATCGGCACGATGGGGTTGACGATGAGGCCCGACAGCGCCGCGGCCAGGTTGATCACCGCCGCCTCGCGCCAGTTGGGCACCTGGAAGGCCACCACATCGCCCGGGCGCAGGCCCCGCTCATGCAGCGCTACTGCCAGCGCCTCGGCATCGCCCACCAGCTCGGCGCGGCTCAGCTGCGCCTCGCCTTCCACAAAGGCGATGAAGCCGGGATCGGCCTC
>Ga0207806_1000247_pt1 | contig 14591 bp, 11 predicted proteins | sample LuqExpMetageno72_FD_187829 | JGI IMG/M metagenome (GOLD analysis project Ga0207806, IMG submission 187829) | Tropical forest soil microbial communities from Luquillo Experimental Forest, Puerto Rico - Sample 72 (SPAdes) | ecosystem: Environmental > Terrestrial > Soil > Tropical forest ...
GTGCCGCCAATGCTGCCCAGCGCACCCGGCTGCGGCGGCGTGTTGACAAAGGCCACCTTCACCCCCTGCTCGGGCAGGTCGAACGGCTCGGTGATCACCTCGGCGCCCAGCACATCGCGATAGAAGGCGATGGCATCGGCCATGGCAGGCACCGCCACGCCGACATGGTTCAAACGGCCCAGCTTCATGACGATCAGACCCTTTCGATGATCATGGCGATGCCCTGCCCGCCACCAATGCACATGGTGATGAGGCCATAGCGCCCGCCGGTGCGCTTCAGCTCGTAGGCGGCCTTCACGGTGAGGATGGCGCCCGTGGCGCCCACCGGATGGCCCAGCGCCACGCCGCTGCCATTGGGGTTCAGCTTCTCGCTGTCGAAGCCCAGTTCGCGGGCCACGGCCAGCGCCTGCGCGGCAAAGGCCTCGTTGGCCTCGATCACATCGATGTCGGCCAGCGTCAGCCCGGCCCGCGCCAGCGCCACCGGCACCGCCTTCACCGGGCCCAGGCCCATCAGATGCGGCTCCACCCCGGCATGCCCCCAGGCCACGATGCGCGCCAGCGGCGCCAGACCGCGCTTCTCCACCTCGGCGCCAGTGGCCAGCACCACGGCCGCCGCGCCATCGTTGATGCCACTGGCATTGGCCGCGGTCACCGAACCGTCCTTCTTGAACACCGCCTTCATCGCCGCCAGCGCTTCCAGCGTGGTGTCGGCGCGCGGGTGCTCGTCGGTGTCGAATACGGTAACACCCTTGCGGGTCTTCACCTCGATCGGCAGGATCTGCTCCTTGAAGCGGCCCTCGGCAATGGCGCGGGCAGCGCGGACATGGCCTTCCACGGCCAACTGGTCCTGCGCCTCGCGGCTCACACCGCACTTCTCGGCCACGTTCTCGGCCGTCACGCCCATGTGATATTCGCCGATCGGATCCGACAGGCCCAGCGTCAGCGCATCGACGAGCACATTGTTGCCCATCTTCTTGCCCCAGCGCACGCCATGGTCATGATAAGGCACGTTCGACATGCTCTCGGCGCCGCCGGCCACCGTGATCGAGGCCTCGCCCAGCTTCATCATCTGCGCCGCCGAAATGATCGCCTGCACGCCAGAACCACACAGGCGGTTCACCGTCAGCGCCGGGGTTTCCACCGGAACGCCGGCGTTCAGCGCCGCCACGCGGGCGATATAGGCATCCTTGGCGCCGGTGATGAACACCTGGCCCAGCACCACATGGCCAATGTCTGCCGGCTGCAGCCCGGCGCGGTTCACCGCCTCGGCCACCACGCGCGCGCCCAGATCGCTGGCGGCAAAGCCCTTCAGCGCGCCGCCGAAATCGCCGATGGCCGTGCGCACGCCCGAAACGATGAAGATGTCCTGCGCTTCACTCATTGTTCTTGCCCTTTGTCCTTGCCGGCATCCTCTGGCCGCCTGTTGCCGGCGGCCCGCCCGGTCCTCACCCTTGCAAACACCCGGCGGGCCCTCGCTGCACCTGCGAGAAAGACCAGCCGGCGTGCTTCCCCGCGTTTACAGCGGGATGTTGTCGTGCTTTTTCCAGGGGTTCTCCAGCGCCTTGTTCCGCAGCTTGCGCAGGCCAAGGGCGATGCGCTTGCGGGTGGAGTGCGGGTAGATCACCTCGTCGATGAAGCCCTTGCTGGCCGCCACGAAGGGGTTGGCAAAGCGCTCTTCATATTCCTTCGTCTTCTCGGCCTGTTCCTCGCCGGAAAGGCCGCGGAATATGATCTCCACCGCGCCCTTGGCGCCCATCACGGCGATCTCGGCGGTGGGCCAGGCATAGTTGAGGTCGCCGCGCAGATGCTTGGAGGCCATCACGTCGTAAGCGCCGCCATAGGCCTTGCGGGTGATCACGGTGATCTTGGGCACGGTGGCCTCGGCATAGGCGAACAGCAGCTTGGCGCCATGCTTGATGATGCCATTATGCTCCTGCGAGGTGCCGGGCAGGAAGCCGGGCACATCGACGAAGGTGATGATCGGGATGTTGAAGGCATCGCAGAAGCGCACGAAACGCGCTGCCTTCTTCGAGGAATTGATGTCGAGGCAGCCGGCCAGCACCATCGGCTGGTTGGCCACCACGCCCACCGTGCGCCCCTCGATGCGGCCAAAGCCGATCAGGATATTGCCCGCATGGCCCGGCTGGATCTCGAAGAAATCCCCCTCATCGAGGGTTTTGCGGATCACCTCATGCATGTCGTAGGGCTGGGTGGCAGAAGCCGGGATCAGCGTGTCGAGGCTGCCATCGGCGCGGTCCCACGGGTCCGAATTGGGGCGTGCGGGCGCATCCTCGCGGTTCGACAGCGGCAGGAAATCGAAGAATTCGCGCGCTGCCAGCAGCGCCTCGATATCGTTCTCCAGCGCCAGATCCGCCACCGAAGTCTTGGTGGTGTGGGTGATCGCCCCGCCCAGCTCTTCCTGGGTCACGATCTCGTTGGTCACCGTCTTCACCACATCGGGGCCGGTAACGAACATGTAGCTGCTGTCCTTCACCATGAAGATGAAGTCGGTCATCGCCGGGCTATACACAGCGCCGCCCGCGCAAGGCCCCATGATGAGGCTGAGCTGCGGCACCACGCCCGAGGCGTTGACATTGCGCTGGAACACTTCGGCATAGCCACCCAGCGAGGCAACGCCTTCCTGGATGCGCGCGCCGCCCGAATCGTTGAGGCCGATGACAGGCGCGCCCACCTTCATCGCCATATCCATCACCTTGCAGATCTTCTGCGCGTGGCGTTCCGAGAGCGAACCGCCAAAAACGGTGAAATCCTGCGAGAAGACGAAGACGAGGCGGCCGTTGATCGTGCCCGAACCGGTCACCACGCCATCGCCCGGGATCACCTGATCGGGCATGCCGAAATCAACGCAATTATGCTCCACATACATGTCGAGCTCTTCGAAGCTGCCCTCATCCAGCAACACCTCGATGCGCTCGCGCGCTGTCAGCTTGCCCTTGGCATGCTGGGCATCGATGCGGCGCTGGCCGCCCCCCAGCTTGGCTGCTTCGCGGCGTTTTTCCATTTCGGCGATATTCGCAGACATGCGCGCTCCGACCTCTCTTAAGCCAGGCCCTTAAAGCCAGTTTGTTGGCAATGCCTAAGGCACGGCCAGCGGGGCGCGTCAATGATTTTTAAGCGGCCGGTTAAAAAGAATAGGGCGCTCCCGCTATTAGCCGGCCCCGTAAACGGCCCTAGGCGCGCGCCAAAGCTTGGCTAACCCTGTCTGCCTAGACTGGCCCGCACCCCTTCCCGCCACACAGCGAGGCGCCGATGACACCGCATTCCTCCCCTGCCCTGGCGCATGCGCAGGGATTCGCGCTGGCCCGCGCCGAAGCGGCGATCGACCTCATGCTCGACATCCTGTCCGACGGGTGCGACCATCCCGAGCTGTGGGCCGACATGGCCGAGCTCAGCTTCCTCTATCCGGGGCTGCGCGAAAGGATTGCTGGCCGCTATTATGCCGCAGCGCCCGGCCTTTGCGCCACAAGGCTGCTGATCCTGCATGCGCTGTGCGCGGCGGCAGAGGGCGACCTGGCGATCGCCCGCGCCGAAATCGAGCCGCTGGCCCTCTGCCATGGCCAGCAGGCGCTGGTGCAGGGGGCCCGGGCCTGGCTGCACCGCCACCCGGGCCATTAACGCCCGATCAGCGCATCAGCACCAGCTCTTCGGCCATGGAAGGGTGCAGCGCCACGGTGGCATCGAAATCCGCCTTGGTCAGCCCCGCCTTCACCGCGATCGCCACCGCCTGCAGGATCTCGGGCGCATCCGGGCCGATCATGTGCACGCCCAGCACCCGCTGGGTGGCCTCTTCCACCACCAGCTTGTAGAAGCCGCGCTCGGCCCGGGCGGCGAACATGTTCTTCATCGGGCGGAAATCGCTGGTGAAGATCTGCACCTTGTAGCCCTGACCGCGGGCCTCGGCCTCGGTCAGGCCGACGCCGGCCAGCGGGGGCTGGCTGAACACCGCGCTGGGGATATGGTCATAGGCGGTGGTGCGCGGCTTGCCGCCGAACACGGTGTCGGCAAAGGCATGGCCCTCGCGGATGGCCACCGGCGTCAGTTGCACGCGGTCGGTCACATCGCCCACGGCATAGATGCTGGGGCAGCTCGTCTCGCCATAGGGATCGACCAGCACCTCGCCATTGCCGCCCAGCGCCACGCCCGCGCTTTCCAGCCCCAGCCCATCGGTCTTGGGCTTGCGGCCGGTGGCCACCAGCACGCAATCGGCCGCGATCACCGCGCCGCTGGCCAGCGCCACGGCCAGGCTGCCATCGGCCTGCTTCTCGATGCCCGCCACCGGATCGCCCAGGCGATAGGCAATGCCGCGCTCCTGCGTGATCTTCAGCAGGCGCTCGGTCAGCGCCTCCTCATAGCCGCGCAAGATCCTGTCGGACCGGTTGACGACCGCTACCGCGCAGCCCAGCGCATTGAAGATCCCGGCAAATTCCAGCGCGATATAGCCCGCCCCCTGCACCACCACGCGGCGCGGCAGTTCGGGCAAATGGAACACCTCGTTGCTGGTGATGGCATGTTCGTTGCCGGGAAAATCGGGCATCACCGGCCAGGCGCCCACTGCCACCAGAATGTAGCGCGCGGTGATCTCGCGGCCCGAGGGGACCAGGCGCAGGCTGTTGGGGCCGGTCACCACCGCGCGCTCGGCGAAATGCGCCACCTTGTTGCTGTCGAGCGTGTTGGTATAGGCGCGCTCCAGCCGGTCCACATCGGAGGCGACGAAATCGCGCAGGGCCGCCCAGTCGAAGCGCTTCTCGCCGATCGTCCAGCCCAGCCGGGCGGTGTCGTGCAGTTCCTCGGCAAACTGGCTGGCATAGACCAGCAGCTTCTTGGGCACGCAGCCACGGATCACACAGGTGCCGCCAATGCGATATTCCTCGGCCACGGCCACGCTGGCGCCATGGCTGGCGGCAATGCGGCTTGCCCGCACCCCGCCAGAGCCCGCGCCGATCACGAACAGATCATAGTCAAATGCCATAAAAGCCTTCCATCGCCGCGGGCCAAAGGGGGCGCCCGCCACAGCTGCCGGCGAGAAGTGGCGCTTGCCCGGGCGAAGATCAACCCCGCTGCATCACTGCCGAAACCGATGCAGTTGCGCCCGGAAGGGCGGATTTGACCTCAGCTGTGTCTACAAACCGCCATCCACGGCGGGCATAATCGCGGCCAGCTACAAAATGGGGAGAATTGCAACATGCGCCTTTCATCCTGCCTGCCGCTTGCCGCCCTGGCCTGCATCGCCCTGGCGCCCGCCGCCCGCGCCGCGACAGACCAGCCAGTCTGCGCCGCTGCCGATACCGTCATCTACCGCGTCAGCGAGCTCAAGCCGGGCGGATCGCTGGCCGGCTTTGCCAAGGCGGTGGCCGATCACATCAAATGGTATGCCGACCATGGCTATACCGCCGATGTGTTCAGCTGGGGCCAGGTGGTGGATTACGATCAGGCCAGCCACACCGGCAAACTCTCGCCCACCAGGGTGTTCACCCTGCACCAGCATGCGGCGGGCGTGCCGCACGCCCAGCAGGATGCCGGCTGGGCCGCTTTCGTCAGCGAGTATGACGCGAACAGCAACATGGTGAGCATGCAGCTGCTGTGCACCGCCCACTAAGCCTGGCCCACTAAGCCCGAATGGGGCAGCGCCGCCCACTGGGCCGGCGCTGCCCCGCAAGGCCTAGAGCCCGGCCGCTGCCAGCAGCGCCGTGGTTGAAGGATCGAAGGCCGCCACCCCCTTCTCGATCGACTTGGCGATTTCCTTGCCCAGTTCCACGCCGAACTGATCGAACGGGTTGATCTCCATCAGCACGGCATTGGCAAAGGTGCGGTGTTCATGGAAGGCGATCAGCGCGCCCAGCACGGCCGGCGTCAGCTCGTCCACCAGAATGGTCGCCGAAGGGCGGTCTCCGGGATAGGCGCGGGCGCCATCGGCGGCATCGCGCCCGGCCATCAGCGCGGCCCCTTGGGCAAAGCAGTTCAGCAGCAGGATGCGGTGATGGGCCGGGTCCAGCTCGTCCCCCGGCGCGATGGCGGCGATGAAATCCACCGGCACCACCACCGTGCCCTGATGCAGCAGCTGGAACACCGCATGCTGGGCATCGGTGCCAACGCCGCCCCAGGTGATCGGCGCGGTGGCGCCATCCACCGGGCTGCCATCGGCCTTCACGCGCTTGCCGTTCGATTCCATCTCCAGCTGCTGCAGATAGAAGGGCAGCAGCGCCAGGCGCTCGTCATAGGCAAAGCAGGCGCGGCTCTGGCAGCCGAACAGGCGGGTATACATCTGGTCGGCAAAGGCGGCGCGCAAGGGCAGGTTGGCCGCGCCATCGCTGTCGAGGAAGTGGCGATCGACCACCGCTGCCCCTTCGAGGAAATCGGCAAAGCCATCCCAGCCCAGCGCCAGCGCCACCGGAAAGCCGATCGAGCTCCACAGCGAATAGCGCCCGCCCACGCTTTCGGCAAAGGGCAGGATGCGGGTTTCATCCACGCCCCATTCCACCGCCTTGTCGGGCGCGGCCGTCAACGCCACCACGCGGCCATAAGGGTCTTCCACGCCATTGCCGCGCAGCCAGTCGAGCGCGGAATGGGCGTTGGTCATCGTCTCGATGGTGGTGAAGGTCTTGGAAGCGACGGCGATCAGCGTGGTGGCCGGATCGCAGGCGCGAAACGCCGCTTCCAGTGCGCAGCCATCGATATTGGAGACGACATGGACATCGACCACCGCCCCGTCGCGGGTCAGCGCGTCCACCGCCAGCGCCGGGCCCAGCGCGCTGCCGCCAATGCCGATGTGGATGAGATGCTTCACCTCGCCCAACAGGCCGCCATGGATCGCTTCCACCAGGCTGCGCATGCGGGCATGGAGCGCGCCGGCTTCCTCCACGCTGCTCTCGCGGCCCACGCCGCGCTGGGCGGTGTGCTCGGCCGCGCGGCCCTCGGTCACATTCACCTTCTCGCCGCTGAACAGCGCGGCGCGCGCGCCATCGAAATCCACCGCTTCGGCCAGCGCCTCGAAACCGGTGACCAGTTCGGGCGAGAGATGCGTCTTGGCCCAATCGAAGCGGATGCCGCCGCCCAGCGCCTCGCCCAGCTCCAGCCGGGTGGAGAGCAGGCCCAGCCGATCCCCCCCTTCGGCAAACAGCGCCTTCAGCGTGGGCCGGGGCAGGCTGGCCAGATGGTCCCAGGCGGCCTTGGTTGCTTCGCTACGCGCCACGTGCAAACTCCTTGAATGCGTCAGCAGGCGCCATCATCGGCGCCCTGCCTGCCGGCTATGCCCTGCCCGCGCGCCCGGGCCAAGCGGCAGATTGCTCCGCCCCGGCCGCCCCATACGAATATCTGCCGGGCGCGATTGTGCCCCAAGGGGCCACCGCCTGCCCCGAAACCGGCCACTTCCCCGCGCAAATGCCGCACACAGGCTTGACGGCGCCCCCACCCCTCGCCCAAGGACGCGAGCATGACCGAGCCTGCGACACCGCCCCCCGCCGACAGCCCTGCCCGCGCCGAAGGGCCCGCCGCGCCTGCCGCCCCCGCGCGCAAGGAGAAGGAGGAGAGCTTCCTCGTCTTCCTGCTGAAGCTGGTGGTGCTGGTGGCGGTGTTCCGCAGCTTCATCTTCTCGCCTTTCAACATCCCTTCCGAATCGATGCTGCCCCGGCTGGTGAACGGCGATTATCTGCTGGCGGCCAAATGGCCCTATGGCTTTTCCAGCTATTCGCTGCCCTTTTCGGTGCCGCTGCTGCCGGGGCGGATGCTGGCCCATCAGCCGGTGCGCGGCGATGTGGTGATCTTCAAGGCCCCGCCCGCCAACGAGCAGGACTGGATCAAGCGCGTGATCGGCCTGCCGGGCGATATCGTGCAGATGCAGAACGGCGTGCTCTATCTCAACGGCAAGGCCATTCCCAAGGTGAAGATCGAGGATTTCGAGATCGCCGTCTCGGCCAACACCAGCTGCTATCAGCCGCATTACACGCAAGGCCTCAACTATGAGGTGGTGAAGCCCGATGGCAGCCCCAATGGCAGGCATGTCTGCCGCTATCCGCAATATCGCGAGACGCTGCCCGCCGAGGACGGCCGCCCGGCCAAGAGCTTCAACGTGCTCGACCTCGAGCAGACCCCGCAGGACAACACGCCCCCCTATCTGGTGCCCGAAGGCAGCCTGTTCCTGATGGGCGATGACCGCGACAATTCGATGGACAGCCGCTTCTCCACGATCGAAGGCGGCATCGGCATGGTGCCGCAGGCCAATCTCGTTGGCCGGGCCACCATCGTCATGTGGTCCACCGATGGCGGCGCGCAGTGGTATGCGCCGTGGACGTGGTTCACCTCGGCGCGCTGGCGCCGCATCGGGGGCCTGTTTTGAGCGGCAAGCTCTCGCTGTCTCCGCGCGCCCTGGATGAGGCGGCGCAGGCGCTGCTGGAAGGGATCGTCGGCGGCGCGCTGCCGGCCTCGCCGCACTGGCTCTCGGCCCTCACCCATGGCAGCCTGGGCGAGACGCGCGACTATCAGCGGCTGGAATTCCTGGGCGACCGGGTGCTGGGCCTGGTCATCGCCGACTGGCTGTTCGAGACCGAGGGCGAGGCCGAGGGGCGCCTGTCGCAGCGGCTGAACGTGCTGGTCTCGCGCGCCACTTGCGCGGGCGTTGCCCGCCAGATCGGGCTTGGCCCCCACATCCGCCTGGGCAAGCAGGCGCGCGATGATGGCGGCGCGGATTCCGACAATATTCTGGGCGATGTGATGGAGGCGCTGATCGGCGCCAGCTTCCTCACTCTTGGCTTCGAGCCCACCCGCGCCATCGTGCGGCGGTTGTGGGCCGATGTGTTCGGCGGCAAGGCGGGCCAGTCCAAGCACCCCAAATCGGCGCTGCAGGAATGGGCCGCGGGCAATCGCCGCGCCATGCCGGAATATCGGCTGGTGGATCGTTCAGGCCCTGATCATGCAGCCCGTTTCACGGTGGCTGTCGCTGTCCGCAATGTGGGCGAGACACAAGCCACCGGCGCTTCCAAGCAGGAAGCCGAAACCCTTGCCGCCGTTGAATTTCTGAGGCGCTTCGGATGACTGATATTTCCCTTCCCCCCCCTCCTTCGGGCCTGCCCGAGCACTGCGGCCTGGTGGCCGTGATCGGCGCGCCCAATGCGGGCAAGTCCACGCTGGTGAACGCGCTGGTCGGCCAGAAGGTCGCCATTGTCTCGCCCAAGGCGCAGACCACCCGCGCGCGCCTCCTCGGCATCGCGCTGGAACAGAGCGAGAGCGCCAACGCCCAGATCATCCTGGCCGACACGCCCGGCCTCTTTGCGCCGCGCCGCCGGCTCGACCGGGCGATGGTCAACGCCGCCTGGGAAGGCGCCGAGGAAGCCGATGCGATCCTGCTGGTGGTGGATGCCGCCAAGAAGAACCGCGAGTATCTGCCGCCCATCCTCGAAACGCTGGCTCACCGGCGCGAGCGCAAGCTGCTGGTGCTGAACAAGGTGGACCTGACCGCCAAGGAACCGCTGCTGGCGCTGGCCCAGGAGCTGACCCAGGCGGTGCCGTTCGACGAGGTGTTCTTCATCTCGGCCAGCACGCAGGATGGCGTGGCCCAGCTGAAGACGCGCCTTGCTGCGCTGATGCCGCAGGGCCCCTGGCACTATCCGGAAGATCAGGTGTCGGATGCCTCGGAGCGGCTGATGGCCTGCGAGATCACCCGCGAGCAGCTCTATCGCCAGCTGCACGACGAACTGCCCTACGACAGCACCGTGCGGCCCGAAAGCTATCGCACCCGCAAGGATGGCTCGGTGGAGATCCACCAGCAGATCGTCATCGCGCGTGACAGCCAGAAGCCCATCGTGCTGGGCAAGCGCGGCGCCCGCCTCAAGGCGATCGGCGAGGCGGCCCGCACCGAGCTGGCCAGCCTGCTGGGCGTGAAGGTGCATCTCTTCCTCCATGTGAAGGTGGACGAGGCCTGGGCCGACAGCCGCGAGATCTACGAGGAGATCGGGCTTGACTGGGTGCGCTGACCTGCGCGCCTGCCTGCAATCTTTCCGCGACAAGGGCGAAATGCACCGGCAATTAACCTTGTCTAACCGCGGCTCTTGCCGCATGCGTGGGGGCACGCGGCGCGCGTTGGTTGGCCTGGGGGGGCCTGCCGGGCGACATGTGCTTTCGGAGATCGCATAAATGGTCGAATTCATCGCGGCCTTGCCCCACAGGGTTCTGGGGATGGAAAGCGCCGCAAGCCAGCGCCGCACCGCAGCTGCTCCCCGCGTGTGGCCATCGGAGATGACCCGCGCCGGGTTGGCCTATCTGGTTCTCGCGCTGCTGCTGCGCGGCGCCACGCTGGGCTATCCGATGATCCATATCGACGAGCAGTTCTATCTGCTCGTGGGCGATCGGATGCTGCATGGCCAGCTGCCCTATATCGATATCTGGGACAGAAAACCCATCGGCCTGTTCCTGCTCTATGGCGCCATCCGCCTGCTGGGCGGCGAGGGCATCGTGCAATATCAGCTGGTGGCGCTGGCCTTCACCGTGGCCACCTCGCTGGCGATCTTCCGCATGGCGCGGATGATCGCGCCCTCCTCCGGCGCGTTCTGGGCAGGCGTTGGCTATCAGCTCTATCTCTCCGCCTATTTCTGCTTCGGCGGCCAGGCGCCGGTGTTCTACAACCTGCTGGTGGCGCTTTCGGCGCTGGGCATGGTGAACATCCTGGGCTCTGCGTCGGCGCGGCGGCTGGTGTGGGGCGGGCTGGGGCTGATGCTGGTGCTGGGCCTTGCCATCCAGATCAAATATACGGTGATCTTCGAGGGCGCGGCCTTTGGCATGGCGCTGATGGCGCATGGCCGGGCGATGGGCTGGAGCCGGCTGAAGGTGTTCTGCACAGGCGTGCTCTGGGCCTTCACGGCGCTGCTGCCGGGCCTTGTGGCGCTGGCCTATTATGCCGCGATCGGCCACGGGGCCGATTATGTGCAGGCCAATTTCCTGTCGATCTTCGACCGGCACGAGGATTTCCTCGGCTCGCTGTGGCGGCTGACGAAGGAAATGCTGGCGCTGATCCCGGTGTGGATCGCCCTGTTCTGGGCGCCGGGCCGGTTTCCGCCGGTCACCGGCAACAATCCGCTGGCGATCGGCTTCCTGCGCTATTGGGGGCTGGCAGCCTTCCTTGGCTTCCTCGTCTTCGGCACGTGGTATGATCATTACGTGGCGCCGCTGCTGGTGCCGTTGCTGGTGCTGGCAGCGCCCGCGCTGGGCCGGGCCCGGCCCTATCTGTGGCCCACCGTGCTGCTGGCGGTGATCGGCACGCTGGCCGCCGCGATCGTCACCACCTACAATGTGAACCACCACGGCACCCGCGCCCAGCTCGATCATCTGGCCGATCTCATCCGCGCCGAACGCGGCGATGGCTGCGCCTATATCAACGAGGGCGATCCGGTGCTGTATCTGAAGTCGGGCGCCTGCTTCACCACGCGCTTTGTCTTCCCCAACCATCTGAACGGCATGGTGGATGCCAAGGCCCTGGGCGTGAATGTGGATGACGAGATCGCCCGCATCATGTCCACCCACCCGCAGGTGGTGGTGATGAGCGTCTATCCCTCGTCGCTGCCGGTGAACTGGCCGGCGCGCTATGCCATCTTCCAGGCCCTGCGCCGCGACTACAAGGTGGTGGCCTATACCAGCGTGGGCTGGCGCGATTTCCTCGTCTATCGCTACAAGGGCGTGCAGCCGGCCATCGCCCAGATCCATTGAAGAAAAGGCGCGGAGGGCAGGCAAGCCCCCCGCGCCTTTTTCATCATTCCCCGGCGGCGGCCACCTTGCGCTTGGCCGGCGCCTTTTTGGCCGCCGGCTTGGCCTCGCCATCGGCCTTCTTGGCCGCAGGCTTCTTGGGCGGAGCCTTCTTGGCCGGCGCCTTCTTCTTGCCCTTGGCCGGAGCCTTGGCGGCCCGCTCGTCGATCAGCGCGATGGCTTCCTCGGCGCTCAGCGCTGCGGGGTCCTTGTCCTTGGGCAGGGTGGCGTTGGTGGTGCCATCGGTCACATAGGGGCCATAGCGCCCCGCCAGCAGCTTGATCTCGCCGCCGCTGGTGGGATGGGCGCCAAAGGTCTTCAGCGGCTCTGCCGGCGTGCGCTGGCCGCGGCCGCCGCCATTGGCCGCTTCGGCCAGGCGCGCCACGGCCATGTTCATGCCGGTGTCGAACACTTCGGCGGTGCTCTTCAGCCGGGCATATTTGCCCTTGTGCGCCAGATAGGGGCCATAGCGGCCGATGCTGGCGGTGATCGGCTCACCCGTTTCCGGATGCTGGCCGATGGTGCGCGGCAGGCTCAGCAGCTTGGCCGCCCAGTCCACCGTCAGCTCGCCGATGTCCTTGGGGATGGAGGCCATCTTCTTGCCCTCGCCATCGCCCATCTGGATATAGGGGCCAAAGCGGCCGGCCTTGCGCAGGATCGGCTCGCCGGTTTCCGGATGCTTGCCCAGCTCGCCTTCCTGGCCGGCATCACCGCTGCCGCCGGCCTGGGCAAACTTGCGGGTGAACTTGCATTCCGGGTAGTTGGAGCAGGCGATGAACGCGCCATAGCGCCCGCCGCGCAGCGCCAGGCGCCCGCCGTCGCATTGCGGGCAGGCCCGCGGATCGCTGCCATCCTCCTTCGGCGGGAACAGATAGTCCGAGAGGAATTCATCAAGCGCCTCGGTCACTTCCGAGGGCTTCTTCTCCATCACCTCGTCAGACTTCGGCTTGAAATCGCGCCAGAACGCTTCCAGCACCGCGCGCCATTCGGCCCGCCCGCCCGAAACATCGTCGAGCTCCTCTTCCATGCCGGCAGTGAACTCATAGGCCACATAGCGCGGGAAGAAGCGTTCGAGGAAGGCGGTCAGCAGGCGGCCGGTTTCCTCGGCGAAGAAGCGGTTCTTCTCGGTGCGCACATAGGCGCGGTCCTTCAGCACCTGCAGCGTGGCGGCATAGGTGGAGGGCCGACCAATGCCCAGCTCCTCCAGCCGCTTGACGAGGCTGGCTTCCGAATAGCGCGGCGGCGGCTGGGTGAAATGCTGGCTGGCTTCCACGCCCTGCTTGGCGGGCATGTCACCGCTCGCCATGGCGGGCAGCAGGCCGCTGTCGTCGTCGTCCTCGCCCTTCTGGTCGCGCCCTTCCTCGTAAACGGCGAGGAAGCCGGGGAATTTCACCACCTGGCCGGTGGCGCGCAGGGCGTGCTGGCCGGTGCCATCGCGCAGGGTGATGCTGGTGCGCTCCAGCGCGGCCGAGGCCATCTGGCTGGCCAGCGCCCGCTTCCAGATCAGCTCATAGAGGCGCGCGTCATCGCCGCTGCCGTAGCTGTCACGCCCGAAATCGGTGGGGCGGATCGCCTCGTGGGCTTCCTGCGCGTTCTTGGCCTTGGTCTCGTAGTGGCGGGGCTTTTCCGGGCAGAAATGGCCCGAAAACCGCTCGGTGATCTCGGCCCGGGCGGCAGAGATGGCCGAAGGGTCCATCTGCACGCCATCGGTACGCATATAGGTAATGGCGCCCGCCTCGTAGAGATGCTGGGCCACGCGCATCGTGTGGCTGGCCGAAAAGCCCAGTTTGCGGGCCGCTTCCTGCTGCAGCGTGCTGGTGGTGAAGGGCGGCTGCGGATTGCGGCGGACAGGCTTGGTCTCCACCTCTTCCACGCGGAAGGCGCCGGCTTCCACCGCCGCCTTGGCGCGCAGGGCAATGCCTTCCTCGCCCAGCGACAGCTTCTCCAGCTTCTGCCCCTCGAACTGCACCAGGCGGGCGGAAAATTCCGTGCCATCCTGCATCAGCCGGGCCACTACCTGCCAATATTCCTGCGGGCGGAACAGCTCGATCTCGCGCTCGCGCTGGACGATCAGGCGCAGCGCCACCGATTGCACGCGGCCGGCCGATTTGGCCCCCGGCAGCTTGCGCCACAACACCGGCGAGAGCGTGAAGCCGAACAGATAATCCAGCGCGCGGCGCGCCAGATAGGCATCGATAAGATCCTGATCCAGCTCGCGCGGGTGCTTCATCGCCGTGGTCACCGCATCCTTGGTGATGGCGTTGAAGGTCACCCGTTCCACCGCCTTGGGCAGCGCCCGGCGCTTGGCCAGCAGCTCGCGCACATGCCAGCTGATCGCCTCACCCTCGCGGTCAGGGTCAGTCGCCAGGATCAGGCGATCAGCTTCCTTGGCCAGCTCGGCGATCTCGCGCACGCGCGCCTGCTTGTCGCCATAGAGCTCCCAATCCATCGCAAAGCCCTCGTCGGGCCGCACAGAGCCATCCTTGGCCGGCAGATCGCGCACATGGCCATAAGAGGCCAGCACGCGATAGTCCTTGCCGAGATATTTCTCGATGGTTTTCGCCTTGGCGGGGGATTCGACGATAACGAGTTGCATAGCCCCGGTTTTTCTGTTGCCTCACACGTACGCGCGAGGGTGGTGAGAAAGGCTTGTCCGCGTCAAGGCCTGATCGGCAGCGGCGGCATGGCCTGCGCCACTCCCCTGTTTGGCGCGGGCCGTCAAGAGGGCGCGGGGTCTTTACCACCCCCAAAGCCACTACTGCTGCCTTCTAGGGCCGCCAGCGCATCAGCGTAACGCGCGGGCTGCCCGGCCGCCACACCACCAGCGCGCTGGCATTGATCGC
>Ga0207806_1000251_pt1 | contig 14549 bp, 9 predicted proteins | sample LuqExpMetageno72_FD_187829 | JGI IMG/M metagenome (GOLD analysis project Ga0207806, IMG submission 187829) | Tropical forest soil microbial communities from Luquillo Experimental Forest, Puerto Rico - Sample 72 (SPAdes) | ecosystem: Environmental > Terrestrial > Soil > Tropical forest ...
GCGCTGCTCGACGAAAAGAAGCTCGGCTACGAGGTGGCTGTCTTCGCCATGGTGCATTTAGCGAGCCAGGCGGAAGCCGATCTCATCGCATTTGAGGAATTCGTGCGCGCGCAACCGCTGGTGCGTGAATGTTGGATGCTGTCCGGCGAAATCGACTTCGTATTGAAGTGCGTGGCGCCCGATCTGAAGACCTTCCAGGCCTTCGTTGAGAAGCTGACCGCCGCGCCCAATGTGCGCAACGTCAAAACCTCGCTCACGCTACGTCAATCTAAGGACGCCGCGATGGTGCCGATGGAAAGCTAGCCGTCGGTCAGCCCGCGGCTTGCCGGGCGATTCGTCGGGCTCAGGCGCGAAAATCGTAAGGCAACCTCTCAATTTCGCCGGGCGAATTGGCGCGCATCCACGCGTATAGTCGACCGCCATGCCGATGATGAGGATAGCGTCGGGGCATTCCTGCATCGCCCGGTCGACGGCTTATAGGCAACTTGCAAAGCACCGCACGCCACCGATCGATGGCGAGGCATCTTGGCGGCGTCGAAGAACCGGATTTGATCGTCGGAATACCCGGTCAACGAGAACACGAAGACCTAATGCAGTGCAAAATGTCGGCGAAGTTGGCCGCATTTGCGGAATCATTCAACTCTTCGCGATGATTATTTCCACTCGATCTTTTTCACCTCATAGGCCTTGGCACCGCCTGGGGTGTTAACCTCCACCACTGCACCCTTCGTCTTCCCGATCAGCGCGCGCGCGAGCGGCGAAGTGATTGAGATTTTGCCAGACTTGGCATTCGCCTCCGGCTCGCCGACGATCTGCCACGCCTTCTTTTCGTCGGTGTCCTCGTCAATCAGCGTCACGGTCGCGCCAAAGGTAATGGTATCGCCCGATAGCTTCGACACGTCGATCACGTCGGCGCGCGCGAGTTTGTCCTCCAACTCGGCGATGCGCCCTTCATTGAGCGACTGTGCCTCTTTGGCGGCATGATATTCCGCATTCTCTGAGAGGTCTCCGTGGGTGCGCGCGTCGGTAATCTGCTGGATGATGCGCGGCCGCTCGACCTGCTGGCAATGCTTGAGCTCGGCTTCGAGTGTCGAATAGCCGGCTGCCGTCATCGGAATCTTGTCCATCTCTCATCTCCTCCTGGCGGGCCCGTTTGAATGGCTCCTCCCGCCAAGCCTTCCATCGTCAAAAGACGGTTAAATCGACTCGTAATACGACTCCGGCCACGGGAATTCCGTGCACCGGAGTCCAGTGAACAAGGCCCAGTCAAAAAAATCCTGATCGCGGCCAGCTTCACCTGCGCCGCGACCGTGGACTTCCCGGTGCCTAACTCGCACCGCCGCCTGTGAACGGGACCCGAAGAAAACGCGCTTCAGGCCCGGTCGCTGAAGTAGCTCTGCAGCGCACGCACCTCGAGGTCCCCCCCGAGATAGGCTTTTATGCCCTGCGCTGCGGCAACGGCACCTGAAAGTGTGGTGTAGTATGGCACTTTATGCAAGAGGGCCGCATTGCGCATGGAGCGGCTGTCGGCCAGGGCGGCCGCCCCCTCGGTGGTGTTGAAGACCAGCTGAACCCCCCCGTTTTTAATGGCATCTACGATATGCGGTCGGCCTTCCAGAACTTTAAAGATCTTAGCCGCCTGGACCCCATGTGCCACCAGGTAACGTTGGGTTCCCGACGTTGCGATGCATTTGAACCCGAGAGAAGCTAGGACGCGCACCGCGTCCAGGATGCGCGGCTTGTCGGTATCCTTGACAGACACGAAGACGGTGCCCGAGCGTGGCAGGTTGGCGCCGCCGCCGATCTGGCTCTTGGCGAAAGCGATTTCGAAAGAGCCGTCGATGCCCATCACCTCGCCGGTCGACTTCATCTCCGGCCCCAGCACGGTATCGACGCCGGGGAAGCGTGCGAACGGGAACACCGATTCCTTCACCGCGCGGTGCCTCACCTGCGCTGGCTTGAGCTTGAAGCTCGCCAGGCTCTCGCCCGCCATGATACGGGCGGCGATCTTGGCGACCGGCAGGCCGACCACCTTGGATACGAACGGCACCGTGCGCGAGGCGCGCGGATTGACCTCCAGCACGTAGATGTCGCCATTCTTGATGGCGTATTGCACGTTCATCAGCCCGCCGACCTTCAGCGCGAGTGCGAGGGCCCGCGTCTGTCTTTCGAGCTCGGCGATGGTTGCCTCACTCAGAGAGTGCGGCGGCAGCGCGCATGCCGAATCGCCGGAGTGAATGCCGGCTTCCTCAATGTGTTCCATTATGCCGGCAATGAAGGTGTCCTTACCGTCGGCGAGGCAATCGACGTCGACTTCAGTCGCGTCCGACAGGTAGCGGTCGATCAGCAGAGGGCTCTTCTTTGACACCACCAGTTCAGTTGGGCGGTCGAGCAGGCTGGCGAGCTTGGCGACATAGCGGTCGAGCTGCGTGCTGTCGCGTACGATCTCCATAGCGCGGCCGCCCAGCACGTAGGAGGGCCGGATCAGCACGGGGTAGCCGATCTCGTCAGCGATTGCGCGCGCGGCGTCGGGAGAGGTGGCGATGCCGCTCTGCGGCTGGCGCAGTTTGAGCTGCTTGATTAGTTTGTTGAAGCGGTCGCGGTCTTCGGCGAGATCGATCGCGTCGGGCGACGTGCCGAGGATCGGCACCTTCGCCTTCTCCAGCGGCTCCGCGAGCTTCAGCGGGGTCTGGCCGCCGAACTGCACGATCACGCCATGCAGCGTGCCTCTGGAGCGCTCGGTGTCGACGATCTCCAGCACGTCTTCCGGCGTGAGCGGCTCGAAATAAAGTCGGTCGGAGGTGTCATAGTCGGTCGACACCGTTTCCGGATTGCAGTTGACCATGATGGATTCGTAACCGGCTTCCTTCAGCGCGAAGGCGGCGTGGCAACAGCAGTAGTCGAACTCGATGCCCTGGCCGATGCGGTTCGGGCCGCCTCCGAGGATGATGACCTTCTTCTCTGGCGTCGGCGCGGCTTCGTCGGCGGCCGTGCCGACAAATGGCGTCTCATAGGTCGAATACATATAGGCGGTGGGCGATGCGAATTCGGCGGCGCAAGTGTCGATGCGCTTGAACACCGGCCGCACGCCGAGCGCGCGGCGTTTTTGCATAACTTCGTTGGCCTTGTTGCCGGTCAGCCTGGCGAGCCGCTGATCGGAAAAACCTTTTGCCTTCAACCGGCGGAACGCGCCGGCGGTCGCGGGCAGGCCCTTCGCCTTGATTTCGGCCTCGGTTTTGACCAGCGCGCGGATTTGCGCGAGGAACCAGCGATCGATTCGGCAGGCGTTGTGGATCAATTCGTCGCTGGCGCCGTATCGCATCGCCTGAGCGATCTTCAAAAGCCGATCGGGCGTCGGCGTTCCGAGGGCGGCGCGGATCGCAGCTTTGTTGTCAGCGTCGTCGATGCCCATGGCTGGGTCGTAACCCTCGATGGTGATCTCGTCGAGGCCGGTGAGGCCGGTCTCCAGCGAACGGAGTGCCTTCTGCAAAGATTCCTGGAAGGTACGACCGATCGCCATCGCCTCGCCGACCGATTTCATCGAGGTGGTGAGCACCGGCTCGGCGCCGGGGAATTTTTCGAAGGCGAAGCGCGGGATCTTGGTGACGACATAGTCGATGGTCGGCTCGAATGAGGCCGGCGTTGCGCCGCCGGTGATGTCGTTGGCGATTTCATCGAGCGTGTAACCGATCGCAAGCTTGGCCGCGACCTTGGCGATGGGAAAGCCAGTCGCCTTCGACGCCAACGCAGATGAACGTGACACCCGCGGATTCATCTCGATGATCACCAACCGCCCGTTGGCCGGGTTGACGGCGAACTGGACGTTGGAGCCGCCGGTCTCCACCCCGATCTCGCGCAGCACCGCGATCGCGGCGTCGCGCATGATCTGGTATTCCTTGTCCGTGAGCGTGAGCGCCGGCGCGATGGTGATCGAATCGCCGGTATGCACGCCCATCGGATCGACGTTCTCGATCGAGCAGATAATGATGCAATTGTCTTTTTTATCGCGCACCACCTCCATCTCGAATTCTTTCCAGCCCAGCACCGATTCCTCGATCAGCACTTCGCTGGTCGGGGAGGCATCGATGCCGCGCTCCACGATGTCGATGAATTCGGCCTTGTTGTAGGCGATGCCGCCGCCGGTGCCGCCGAGCGTAAAAGACGGGCGGATGACCGTCGGCAGGCCGATGTCCTCGAGTGCTTCCAGGGCCTGTGGCAGCGTCTTGATCTGGTGCGAGCGCGGCGTCTGCAGTCCGATCTTCTTCATCGCCTCGCGGAACAGCTCGCGGTCTTCAGCCTTGTCGATGGCGTCGGCAGTGGCGCCGATCATCTTGACGCCGAACCTGTCGAGCACGCCCATCTTGCGCAGCGACAGCGCACAGTTGAGCGCGGTCTGTCCGCCCATGGTCGGCAAGAGCGCGTCGGGTTGTTCCTTTTCGATGATCTTGGCGACGATCTCAGGCGTGATCGGCTCGAGGTAGGTGGCGTCGGCGAGATCCGGATCGGTCATAATCGTCGCCGGATTGGAATTGACCAAAATGACGCGATAGCCCTCGGCCTTCAGTGCCTTGCAGGCTTGGGTTCCGGAATAGTCAAACTCGCAGGCCTGGCCGATGACGATCGGCCCGGCGCCAATGATCAAGATCGATTCGATGTCGGTTCTTTTGGGCATAACCGATCAGAAACTAGGCACAAAAAAAGGGCGCGCCTTTCCGCGTCCTTTCGCCCCCCGCGGGAGAAACGCCCCGCGCGAGCGGTCTTTAGACCAGATTCGACGGGCAGGGAAGGGCGAGGGCGGTATTTGCGGTGGACGGAGAAGGCCGGCTATTAGTGCCGACTGACCCGCCATGAGCGTCCCCGCTACTTTTTCGTTCTCCGGCGAAACCGGGGAGATGCCTGCCCTCGGCTTCGGCACGTCGCCGATGACCGGCGGTATGTCAGCGGAGACAGTGCTCGCCGCACTCAAGGCCGGCTACCGCCATATTGACACCGCGCGCAAATACGGCACGGAAAGTGCGGTCGGTGAGGCGATGCGCGCCTCCGACCTGCCGCGCCAGGACATCTTCCTCACCACCAAGGTCAGCCACGAGAATCTTCGCCCGGCCGACTTTGCCAAATCGGTCGACGAAAGCCTCGCCGCGCTCGGGGTCGACTACCTCGACCTGCTGCTGGTGCACTGGCCCAATCCGGCGATAGCGCTAAGTGAGACCATGCCGGCGCTGGCCGACGCCAAGAGGCGCGGGCTCGCCCGCCACATCGGCGTCGCCAATTTCAACATCGCGTTGCTCGATGAAGCGGTCAGACTCTGCCCTGAGCCCCTCGTCGCCTTACAAGCGGAATATCATCCGTATCTCGATCAGTCGAAACTCTTGGCGGCAGTGCGCCGGCACAAGCTGGTCTTCATTGCCCACTGTCCACTTGGGCGTGGTCGCTTGTTCGGCGACCCCGTTCTCGCTCAGATCGCCGGCGAGCACGGACGCACCGTCGCGCAGGTCGCGCTACGCTGGTCGCTGCAGCAGAACGTCGCTCCTATCCCGTTTTCGTCGAAACCGCAGCGCATCGCCGAGAACTTCATGGTGTTCGACTTCGCGCTCAGTGCTGACGATATTGCACGCATCGCCGCGCTCAAGCGCGCCAATGGCCGCATCGCCAACCCGGTTGGTCGCGTGCCGAGCGGATGGGACTGATCGGTGGGCCAAAGAATTTTTAGAGGCCCCGATTCGGGCACCAGCTTGCACGGTTATTCGCCCTTCGAACTTCAGAACTTGTAGGCGATACCGCGCTGTCGCGGATGACCTTGGTCGAGAAGTTCACGGTTGTCGCGCTGGCATCTCCGGTCGTCGCGCGACCGCCGGCTGAGACCGGAACCCAGATCGACATGCAGGCTTTAGCCGCTCAAGATACCGTTGTTGGTGAGGGCCCAATCGAGGCCGGCGCCCGGGTTCCAGCCGGTCTTAGTTCGAGCTTGAGTCGAACTCAAAGGCCACGTGGAGCGGCGAGGGATGCACAATTTTGTGTCGCTCAATCAAAGCAAACTCCCCACCGACCAGGTCTGGCTGTGCCGACAGAAACATCTTACGCTAGCTAAGAGATTTGAAAGAGCAGCGAATAAGAGAGCATAGGCATAATTCGTGAGCTGGCCTGCGATCGAACCACGTTTGTGATTGCGCTAACGCCGAGTTACTTGCCGCCGCGCTTCGTTATCGGCCAGGCTTTTGAGCGGCCGCGCCAAGAAGGTTACGCGCCAGGGGTTGTGACCGATGTTGCGAGGCGCGCGTTCGGCGGCGTAGCCGGCGCGCCGAAGCTTCTCAAGCATCGCGCCCGGTTCGTAGTGCGACAAGCCGACGGTCTTCTTCAACCGCAGATAATCCGACACAAAGATGCGGATCAGCCCGCCGACCGCCGACCAGAAGAAGCCGTTGGCGGCCGAAAAACGCAGCAGCGACAGGGCCGCAGCCGGCACGGCAAAGCGGGGCCGCACGATGTCGCCGAGGAGTAGCAGGCCGTCCGGTATGAGCAATCTACGGAAGGTTTCCAGCAGGCCGTTGAGTTGCTCGCCGGTCAAATACTGTGCCACCGAATGCAGCACGATCAGGTCGAACGAATGGTCCGGCAGCGCCGCCGCCTGCTCGGGCGTAAGCACGGTGATCTTGCTGTTGCCGGCGTAATGCGCCCTTAGCGCGGCGTACAGGTTGGGCGCGGCCTCGACTAGCGTCAGCGCGGCGCAGGCCGAGGCGACGAGGGCGGCCGAGGTCGCCTCGCCGCAGCCGTAGTCCATCACGCGCGCCGACAGCGAGGGGATGTAGCCGCGCAGTTCTTCGGCGATTTTGCGGTAGTGCACGTCGCGGTGGTGGGCATTCACGTAAATCAGCGAATGGCGCAGATCGTAGAAATTGATCCAGTCGGCCATCGCCTCACGCGGTTTTGCGCTTGGCGTGTCGCATCATTTCAACGAACCGCGTGAACAGATAATGGCTGTCGCGCGGGCCGGGCGAAGCTTCGGGGTGATACTGCACCGAAAACACCGGCTTGTCCTTGAGCGCGATGCCGCAGTTGGAGCCGTCGAACAGCGACACGTGCGTCTGCTCGACGTTCTTCGGCAGCGAATCCTTGTCCACCGCGAAGCCGTGGTTCATTGAGGTGATCTCGACCTTGCCGGTAGTCAGATCCTTGACCGGATGATTGGCGCCATGATGGCCCTGGTGCATCTTTATCGTGCGGCCGCCGACCGCGATGCCGAGCATCTGGTGGCCGAGGCAGATGCCGAAGGTCGGCGTACCTGAATCGATCAACTTCTTGATCACCGGCACTGCGTACACGCCGGTCGCGGCTGGGTCGCCAGGCCCATTCGATAGGAACACGCCGTCCGGCTTCAGTGCCATGATGTCCTCGGCCGAGGTCTTGGCCGGCACCACAGTCACCTTGCAGCCGACGCCGGCGAGCAGGCGGAGGATGTTACGCTTGATGCCATAGTCGACCGCAACCACGTGGAATTCCGGATTGGTCTGCCGCTCATATCCACGGTCCCGGTGCCACGGAGTTTCGTCCCAGATGAAGCGCTGACCGGAGGTCACCATCGGCACTAGGTCCATGCCGACAAGCCCGGGCCATTCGCGCGCCTCTTTCTTTAGCGTGCCGAGATCGAACTTTCCGTCAGGGGAATGCGCAATCACCGCGTTCGGCATGCCGTTGACGCGGATCAGCGCGGTCAGCGCGCGGGTGTCGATGCCAGTAAGCCCGATGATGCCGCGTGCCTTCAGCCAGTCGTTGAGGTGGCGAGTGGCGCGGTAATTCGACGGCTCGGTTATGCCACTGTGCAAGATGACGCCGCGGGCGCCGGTTGCTGCCGCCATATTCACCGTTTCAAGATCTTCCTCGTTGGTGCCGACGTTGCCGATATGCGGGAAGGTGAATGTGATGATCTGCCCGGCGTAAGAAGGATCGGTGAGTATTTCCTCGTAGCCTGTCATGGCAGTATTGAAGCAGACCTCGCCGACCGCATGGTCGGTGGCGCCGAAGCCGACTCCCTCCAGCACGGTTCCGTCGGCCAGCACCAAGAGCGCCGTGGCTTTGGGCTCTATCCAAGTCCCGGCGGCGGGTTCGGTTTTCGTCTGGGTCATGGCCTCTTAGTTGCGTATTATAGTGAGTGAAGCAAGGGGCCGCGGCGCCGCCCCCAGACAGCATTACGAAAGCGGAAAGGGGCTCCCCGTGCTGCGCGATGACATCAACAATGCTTTGAAAGAGGCGATGAAAGCCAAGAACGAGAGGGCGGTCTCCACATTGCGCTTGGTCAATTCCGCCCTCAAGAACGCCGATATCGAGGCGCGCGGCGCCGGCAAGCCGCCGCTCGGCGATGCCGAGGTGCTCGGCCTCCTGCAGAAGATGATCAAGCAGCGCCAAGAATCGGTCGAGCTCTACCAGAAAGGCCGGCGCGAAGACCTGGTGAAGCAGGAGCAGGAGGAGATCGGCATCATCTCCGCCTACCTGCCCAAGCCGATGTCGGAGGCCGAGATGACCGTGGCGATTGACGCCACAATCAAGGAAACCGGCGCCGCCAGCATGAAGGACATGGGTAAGGTGATCGGGGTTCTGCGCGGCAGGTACGCGGCGCAAATGGATCTCGGTAAAGCCAGCGCGCTGGTGAAAAGCAAATTGCAATCATAGATTTGCCCAACGTCACGGAGAACTCATGAAATGGCTTCTGGCCGCCGTCGCGCTCGGCGCGGCGCTCATCACGACGCAAGCTCTCGCCGACAATTATCCTATTCGCCCGGTCCGCGTGTTCACGACCTCGAGCGCCGGCGGCATCAGCGACATCTTTATGCGCGCGCTCAACGAGAAGATGCAGCCTTATCTTGGCCAGCCGCTGATTATCGAGAACAGGCCGGGCGGTGCCGGCAACATCGCTGCGCGTTTCTGCCAGGAAGCGCCGCCGGATGGCTACACCATCTGCATCATTAATGCCGACACGATGATCTACAATCAGTTCCTCTACAAACAGGTGCCGTTTGATCCAGAAAAGGGGCTCATCCCGATCGTCAACCTATTCCATCTGATCCAGGTGCTAGTGGTGAATTCCTCGCTTAACGTGAAGACGGTGGACGAGCTAGTCGCGGCATCGAAATCGAAGCCGGGTACGTTGAACTACCTCACCGCCTCGATCCCCTGCGTCGTTTATATGGACACGCTCAAGAAAGAAAGGGGCGCCGACTGGATCCGCGTGCCATTCAAGGGCGGCGGCGAGGCGGTCACCGCCATTCTCTCCGGCACCACGCCAATCGGCCTGTTTGGTCTCGGCAACGTGCAAGCGCACCTCAAGGCGGGCAAGATGACAGCGCTCGCTCTGGTCAACAACATCCGTACGCCGCAGTTACCGGACGTGCCGACGCTCGCCGATCTTGGCTACAGGGGCGCGCCGTCGCAGACCTGGTATGGGCTGTTTGCCCCCTCCGGCACGCCGAAGCCGATCATCGACCGGCTCAACGCTGAGGTGAGGCGCGCCTTCGAGGACAAAGAGTTCGTCGACAAGTTCGTGATCACGCGCGGCCAGGTGCCGGCGATCAACTCGCCGGAGGAATTCGCCAAGGAGATCGTCACCGATCGCGTCGATGCCAACGAAGTGGTGAAGCTTTCCGGTATGGAGCCGCAGTAAGGCGCATGGCCAAGCTGCAGCCTGTCGATAAAGTCGAGATTCAGGTCCTCGTCGACAACGCGACCGACGGATTGTCGACGACGCCATCCAATGTCGAGAACGAATTTGCCTTCGCGACGCGCCGGGGCTTGCGTGCCTCGTCCGGCCGCTGCCTTTGCTGTGCAGTTCACGGCTTTTCCGTGTTGCTCACTGCCACGCGCGGCGACAAGCGGCACAGCGTGCTGTTTGACAGCGGCCCGGAAGATTTCGCCTTCGAGCGCAACACGGCGAGGCTCGGCGCCGATCTTGGCCAGGTCGAGAGCATCGTCCTCTCGCACGGGCATTGGGACCATTCGGGCGCGATGTTCTTAGCGCTCAACGCGATTCGCTCGCGCAACGGCCAACGTGTCGTGCCCTATTACGCGCATCCCGGCATGTTCCGCTCGCGCGCGATGCGCTTGCCGAACGGCAGCCTGCGCTACCTCGACGACGTACCGTCGAGTGCCGATCTCACTGCCCAAGGCGCCGACGTGATCTGCATCACTGAACCGCGCGCCTTCCTCGACGACATGTTCTACGTCAGCGGCGAGATCCCGCGTGTCACGCCCTTCGAGCGCGGCCTGCTCGGGCAGGTGCGCAAGACCGAGGATGGCAGCAGCTGGGAGCCGGACGAGCTCCTGATGGACGAGCGGTGGCTTGCGGTAAACGTGAAGGGCAAGGGCCTCGTGGTGTTGAGCGCCTGCTCGCATGCCGGCATCATCAACGTTCTCAAGCATGCCGGCGCGAACTTCGCCGACGTGCCGCTTTACGCGGTGGTGGGCGGGCTGCATCTCTCCGGGGTCAATGAGGAGATCATACCGCAGACGGTCAAAGCGATGCGCGAGTTCGGCCTCACGCAGATTGCCGCCGGCCATTGCACTGGCTGGCGTGCCATCGCGGCGCTCTCCGCGGCCTTCGGCGACAAGGTGCTGGCGCCAACGGCGGTCGGGAAGCGGTACACTTTTTGAGGGCCTGTGGATAACTAGGAAAGGGCGCGAAACCCGCTGTTAACCGCGCCTTTGCGGTGCCGTCCCGGAAAGTCTCGATTTGTCGCCTTAAGATAGGCAAACCGATTCGGCATAGACCGCCCGACCAGGAAGCGCCGCGATCGCACCTTGAAACTATGCGCTTTAAACTATGCGCTTTACGCCGCAGTTCCTCGATGAGCTGAAAGCCCGGCTTCCGGTCTCGGAAGTCGTCGGCAAGCGCGTTAAGCTTGTGCGCTCGGGACGCGAGTGGAAGGGCCTGTCGCCGTTCAACAAGGAGAAAACGCCGTCCTTCTTCGTGAACGACCAGAAGCAGGCCTGGTTCGATTTCTCCTCCGGCAAGAACGGTAGCGTCTTCGATTTCGTCATGGAGTCGGAAGGTGTTAGCTTCCCGGAAGCAGTCGAGCGGCTGGCACAAATGGCCGGCGTGCCGCTGCCCAAGGCCTCGCGCGAAGACGAGGTGCGCGATGCGCGGCGTAAGACGCTTCACGACGTGATGGAGCTCGCTGCGAAATTCTTCCAGTACGCACTTGCGACGCGCGCTGGCGCCAAGGCGCGCGGCTATCTCGCCGACCGCGGCCTCGATGCCGCGACGCAACTGAAATTCCGCCTCGGTTATGCGCCGCCTGACCGCTTCGCGCTGAAGGAACACCTCGGCTCACTCGGCGTTCTGGTCGAAGACATGGTGGAAGCCGGTCTATTGATTTCCGGCGACGATATCGAGTTGCCCTATGACCGCTTCCGCGATCGCGTGATGTTTCCCATCAGTGATCTACGCGGCCGCGTCATCGCTTTTGGCGGTCGGGCGCTCGAGAAGGATGCACAGGCGAAATACTTGAACTCGCCGGAGACGCCGCTCTTCCACAAAGGCGCAACGCTCTACAACATTGCCACCGCGCGCCAAGCAGCGCATCACGGCGCACAGGTAATTGCGGTCGAAGGCTATATCGACGTGATCGCCATGGCGACGGCGGACTTCCCGGCAACAGTCGCGCCGCTCGGCACCGCGCTCACCGGCGACCAACTCGGTCTGCTGTGGAACATGGCAGAGGAGCCGGTGCTCTGCTTTGACGGCGACGATGCCGGCGTGCGTGCCGCCTACCGCGCGGTGGATCTGGCCATGCCGCGGCTTAGGCCGGGCAAGAGCCTGAAGTTCGCGATGCTGCCGCAGGGCCAGGATCCCGACGATCTGTTGCGCTCGGCCGGCCGCGAGGCCGTAGCCGAAGTGATCGCCGGCGCGCGCCCGCTCGCCTCGATGCTGTGGGCGCGCGAGACCGAGGGCCACCAGTTTGATACGCCGGAGCGGCGCGCAGCGCTAGAGGCGCGCATCAACGAGATGATGGCGGCGATCGCAGATGATTCCGTGCGCAAATATTACCGGCAGGATTTTGCCGAGCGGCTGGCGCAGTTCTTCGCTCCGGCGCGGCGCGAGCGCGACGCAAGCGGCGAGGGCTGGCGGCGCGACTTCCGACCGCGCCGCCAGCGTCTGGCGCCCGGCGACAAGCACACGCCCTACGTGGTGGTCAGCCAGCAGCTTGCTGCAAGCCCGCTGCATCGTGGCCACCGCACGGCGGTGCCGCGGCGCGAGGCGCTGATCCTGCAGGCCGCGCTCAATTATCCCTGGCTCCTACACGATCATCTGGAGGAATTCGCCTCGCTCGAATTCCGTCATGCCGACACCGAGAGGCTGAGAAGCGCGCTGGTCGACATTGCTGTGCATGCCGCGGCCGCAGACGCCGATGTAGTGCGAGCGGAGCTTTCGGCCCGCGGGCTTACTGACATCATGAACCGCGTCGCTACCGCCATCACCACCCCCTCGGTCTGGGGCACCCGGCCGGAGGCCGCCCCGGATGATGTTTTGGTGACTTGGCAACAGCTTGTCGCCTTGCATCGGCAGTGGCATTCACTAATTAAGGAGCTCAGGGACGCCGAACAGGCGCTGGGTCAGGACGCCAGCGAGGCCAACTTTTTGCGGTTGCGCGACGTCAAGGCCCGCCTGTCGCGGATGGAGGGAACCGAGGCCCTGATTGAGGGCTTTGGAGCCTCTTCCGGTAGAGGCGTTCGTAGCTTATGAGCAGTGCCTGCGCGGGGACCAACCAGCGGGGGATCGCCGGGCCGGCAGGGAATAAGGGTCGATTCCTGCGGTATTTCACGGTTAATCGGAGCTTAAGCGGGTTCCGACCAAACTAGCGACCGATTCGGGGGCGGCGCCTTGTACGCGCGGCCCTTTTTGGCCTGCGCTTCTCTAGGGGTTGAGGAGCTGCGAAAGGCAGCAGGGCCAGGAAGGTCCAGGAGTTAAAGAGATGGCGAGCAAGGCGAAGGCAACTCAGGCGAAGGAAGAGGCCCCCGAGAAGGAAACAGAAGGCACGGCCGATTCCCCGCTGCCGTTGCTTGATCTCAACGACGCTGGCGTCAAGAAGATGATTAAGGCCGCCAAGAAGCGCGGCTTTGTGACCTTCGACGCGCTCAACGCCGTCCTACCCTCCGATTCGACGTCCCCTGAGCAGATCGAAGACATCATGGCGATGCTCAACGAGATGGGCATCAACGTGGTGGAGACCGAGGACACCGACAGCGAAGACAGCGAGGAGAAAGGCGCCGACGATCGCGACGACGATGAGGAGGACACGGGTTCTGAGCTCGTCGAGGCCAAGTCTAAGTCGCTCGCCACAACCGAGAAGAAAGAGCCGTCCGAGCGCACCGATGACCCCGTGCGGATGTACCTGCGCGAGATGGGCTCGGTCGAGCTGCTCTCGCGCGAGGGCGAAATCGCCATCGCCAAGCGTATCGAGGCCGGCCGCGAGGCGATGATCGCCGGCCTGTGCGAAAGCCCGCTCACCTTCCAGGCCGTCATCATCTGGCGCGACGAATTGAACGACGGCAAAGTCTTCCTGCGCGACATCATCGATCTTGAAGCGACCTATGCCGGGCCGGACGCCAAGCAGATGCAGGCGCCCGTGGTGATCGGTGCGGACGGCAAGCCGATCTCAGCGTCGGTGAACGGCGGCGGGCCGGTGCCGGGCGCTCCGCACCTGCAGGTCGTGCACACCCCGGCTCCTCCCGCCGCGCCGCCGGCCGCGACGCCATTCAAAGCGCTAGGCGAATCCGCCGACGAGGAAGGCGAGGAGAAGGATCCCGCCGAAGCCGCCGCCGAGAGCGATTACGACGAAGACGACATGGAGAATTCGCTTTCGCTCGCCGCCATCGAGGCCGAGCTGAAGCCTAAAGTGGTGGAGACCTTCGACAACATCGCCGACTCGTTCAAGCGGCTGCGCCGTCTGCAGGAGCAGGACATCGAGTTCCGCCTGAAGAACACCTCGCTATCTCCTGCGCAGGAGCGCAAATACAAGAAACTGAAGGAAGAGATCATCTCTGAGGTGAAGTCGCTACGCCTCAACCAGGCGCGCATCGATTCGTTGGTCGAACAGCTCTACGACATCAACAAGCGGCTCGTGTCGAACGAGGGCCGCCTGATGCGGCTCGCCGAGAGCTACGGCGTCGCGCGCGACGACTTCCTCAAGCAGTATATGGGCAATGAGCTCGACCCGCGCTGGCTCAACCGCGTCTCCAAGCTTTCCGCCAAGGGCTGGAAGGCCCTCGTCGCCAAGGAGAAGGACCGGATCAAAGAGATCCGCGCACTGGTGCACGACCTCGCCGCGCAGACTGGTGTCTCCATCGACGAATTCCGCAAGATCGTGCATATGGTGCAGAAGGGCGAGCGCGAGGCGCGCCAGGCGAAGAAAGAGATGGTGGAGGCGAACCTACGCCTCGTCATCTCTATCGCCAAGAAATATACCAACCGCGGCCTGCAGTTCCTCGACCTCATCCAGGAAGGCAACATCGGCCTGATGAAGGCGGTCGACAAGTTCGAGTACCGCCGCGGCTACAAGTTC
>Ga0207806_1000252_pt1 | contig 14390 bp, 13 predicted proteins | sample LuqExpMetageno72_FD_187829 | JGI IMG/M metagenome (GOLD analysis project Ga0207806, IMG submission 187829) | Tropical forest soil microbial communities from Luquillo Experimental Forest, Puerto Rico - Sample 72 (SPAdes) | ecosystem: Environmental > Terrestrial > Soil > Tropical forest ...
CCTTGGATCCCGCGCCTACTGAAGCACCACAAGGGTTCGTAGAACACCGTCCCAAGCGATTCGAGTTTTGAAGTATCGGGCGCACGCTGAACGCTCCCCCCAATAAAACCAACGCTCACTCCCGAATGCGGATCTTGCAACATGGCTCGGTTTTCCACGGATCCCGCTGTCGGTACCAGCTGCACTTCGACGTTGGCGCGCGCAAGCACCGCGCGGTAGCGCTTGCCCAACTCGTAGTAAGCGTCGCCCTCGGGCCCAGTCACCATGACGATCCGGTGCGGCGGCATGTTGCTCAGCATCACAACGGCGGCGCACGCGATCACAGCGGCCGTCATGGCGATCGTGATAGAAGGCCAATGATTTCGGAGAAGGTTTCTGACAGGCATTGCTACTGCCCCGACACTCAAGAATAGGGCATTGCATTCGACCAAACCAGCGCCCGGAGCCTAATCCTGGGGGGTACTTTCTCAGGAGGTCGCGATGTCAATGAGATTTTCTGCTCCAACTGAAGGCAGGCAAACGATACCGTTTTTCTCGGACTCGCTACCTCGACGCTCTCTTTGGTATAAATCAATGTCTTCGCGGATTTCGCACCTAATCTAAGCAAGCGAATTCCGTCCTCCTTCTAGGCACGACGATGGACGCGAGAACGAGCACAGGTAAGCCAAGGTCTGCATCGCAAGATGTGCTCGAGACAAAGTGGGCGGGACGGGTCCCGCACTTGAAACAAGGTACATATGCCGACGGCATGCCCCTTCACCAGGTCGAATACTTGGCATGCAAGCTAATCCTAAAACCCAACAGCTTCACGTCACGCCAAAGTCTATTTAAATTTGGGAAGGTGCTTCTGGCGCCCGCTGATCAGTGTGGTGTTAACTTTTCTACCGTGGATTTCGAAAGCGCGCCGATCAAGATTCGGGAAGTATTATTCGTGGATACCACGGACTTCCGACTGTACAACAACGCGTTTATCCTCCGCCGACGTATTCCCTACACGGATGGTTTCCCTTCAGGCGAGCCGGAGATTGTTTTCAAGTTCAGGCACCCGGACATCCAGACGGCGGCTGAGACCGATGTCCGACCGCATATCCTTGGTGCCCATCAAGTGAAGTTTAAGTGTCAGGCACTACCACTCAAGGACCGACTTGGTGGGATTCGAATGCTCTTTTCCCATAATGTGCAGTTCCCGCGCTCTCACATCGGCGGCGGCGAGAACGTACTAAAATTCACGACACTCACGGAGGTCTTCCCGGTGCTGGAGCGCCTGAAGCGGTCGCCGAGAGAAAAGATCGTGCTAGTCAACGGCGTCATTGTCGAAGAAGTGTTGCAAGATATTGGATTGCTCGACCTCGGTTCAGGACTCAAAGCGAAAGCCAACGTGTCGATTTGGCGAACAAGGGGAGAACATAGGCCACTCATTGGGGAGTTCGCCTTCCAAATCCACTTCCGCAATAGGAAATCCCTTTCGCTAGACGCGATGAAACGAGCCGAGCGGTTCTTCCTCGCACTGCAGTTCGCCGCCCAGGATTATATCACTCTGAACTCGACGAAGACTGGCATCGTGTACCGTCTCCTTGGCAACGCTCCAACAGCCCATGAGTGATCCGAAGGCAGAGGATTGAGCAAAAATGGCCAAGGATGTGGAACGCAAATTTCTGGTTAAACTCGACGCATGGTCCTTGTCATCCAAAACCAAACGATATGGCAGTAAGCTCTGATTATTGCAGCCATCGTGAGGAGTTGGAAAGAATAATGCGCACCAAACTTTCCTAGCTTTGCTTTTGCTAATGCGCCAGGTCGTCGAGGTGCTTAACCGTGACGAATCATATCCTGATAGTTTTTTGCGTATTAATCAGTGCCATCGCGTTGTTTGCGTGGGGGCGAATCCGGGTCGACATCGTAGCTATCCTCGTCGTGCTGGCGCTAATGTTGAGCCACGTGCTTACGCCCGACGAAGCGTTGGCGGGCTTTGGCAACCCGGTGGTGATCCTCATCGCCGCGATCTTTATCGTCGGTGAGGGGTTGGTAAACACCGGAGTCGCGAATCGTCTAGGCGAAGCCGTAATGGGACTGGGGGGCGGCAACGAGACGCGCTTGATTGTGCTCGTCATGTTGCTTGTCGGTGGGATTGGCGCCTTTATGAGTTCCTCTGCGGTAGTTGCCATGTTCATCCCAGTGGTTCTGACCGTCGCTAAGAGGACGGGGTTGAACAGCAAACGCATGCTCATGCCACTATCCGTAGCTGCGCTAATCAGTGGGATGATGACTCTGATTGCATCGTCACCCAACATGATCATCGAAAACGCCCTCAAATCGCGAGGTCTCGATTCGCTCAGCTTCTTTAGCTGGACCCCGTTCGGTCTTGCGGTCTTGGCCACTGCTATCGCTTTCATGCTGCTTGAACGCCATGTGCTGAGCAAACAACTTGTGTTTGAGCACGCTGGATCCAAGGCGCCCAGCGCATATGATCTGATCGGCTCCTACGATCTAGCTGATCATTGGCACCGCTTGCGCGTGCCTGCGGACTCGCCGCTGATCGATCGGGCAGTTGCCCGGAGGCCACACCTGTACGATGGCTTGGGCGCTGTTGTTGTGGGCTTCGAGAAGCATCCACGGGGAAAGGTGGAATTCTCGGCCGCTCGTCCGGAAACTGTGTTTGAGGTAAACGACGCCATCTTCGTCGTTGCTGACGCAGACCAGTTGCAGCAGTTGGTCGAGACCGAACGACTCGTGGAACTGCCTCGACTTGACGAGCGACAGCGCGGCGAGGCGTTGCAAGAGGTGGGAGCTGCAGAAATCATGCTCGCGCCGGAGTCGAAATTGATCGGCAAGACTCTGGGCGAACTTGAATTTCGATCGCGATACCACCTGGCCGTGTTGGCCGTTCGTCATCGTGGCGAGTCGCTGACGACGAACTTGCCCGATCAGGCGTTGGACTTTGGTGATACACTGCTTGTGGCTGGCAATTGGGCCGATATTGGCCGATTGCGGGATGACCGTGAGAACTTTGTCGTATTGACCCTGCCAGCGGAATATTCGGAACGATTGCCGGCCCGCAAACTTGCGCCCGTCGCCGTCGGCATTCTCGTTGTCATGGTTGCAGCGATGGCGTTCGAACTCGTGCCGAATTCGGCCGCAGCGCTTTTTGCTGCGTTGGCAATGATCGCCAGCGGCTGCGTTAGACTCGAATCCATTTATCGGGTCGTCAGTTGGAAAACAGTGGTGTTAATCGCCGGCATGTTGCCCTTGGCGACGGCGCTGACAAAAACAGGCGCAACCACACTGATGGCAAATGGACTGGTGACGACTTTGGGACCGCTAGGACCAATTTCGATGCTGGCGGTACTGTTTTTCGTCACCGCTTTGGTTGGGCTGTTCCTTTCGAACTCGGCAACCGCGGTGTTGATTGCGCCGATTGCTATCGATGCGGCCGAGACTCTTCATGTTTCGCCACGTGCATTTGCGATGACGGTAGCGATCGCTTGCTGCGCTGCGTTTGTTACACCCGTATCATCGCCAGTGAATATGTTGGTGATGGAACCCGGTGGCTACGCCTTTAGCGATTACGTTAAGGTCGGTTTGCCCCTGCTGGTACTGACGATGCTTGTTACTGTCGCACTTGTTTCGGCTATCTATGGTCTATAGGCCCATAGCCAGAGTTCTATCTACCCCTCTCCTCCCTCTCCTCTGACCCGACCGGCCATTAGGGCGCTAGGTTGCTCCGCAGTATTCCGAACGCTGATGTCCGCTTTGGGTCTCATCACAGGACCTGGCGCAGCGCCTTGCTACACTTAGACGCCCAGAGCGGAATGCGTCTCGCGGCGCCAAAACCTTCGCGCTCTTCGAGCCTCAATACTACACGCCCAACTGCGGAACCTGGAACCTCGGGGGACATTTGTACGTTGTCGGCCTGACGAATGGTCCGGGTAGGAATCAAGCCATGCCGCAGGCCCATTACATCAACGACCCTGGTCACTGGCGCGCCCGCGCCGAGAAATTCCGTTCGCTTGCTGAAGATTTGAATAACGAGCAAGCGAAGAAAGAAATGCTACAACTCGCTAAGGACTACGACTATCTGGCCGAACGCGCAGAGAAGCGTTCAAGCGGTAGCACATCCGCCGTCGAGCAGTTCGCCTAACGGACGATCAGCCGGGGGCGCGTCGTGGACGGTGTCCTAAAGAGCGCCCGTTAGAGCCCGATTAACCGCTGCAAGTGCGGGGTTAGCGCCTTCAAGGGCTGCGGCAGGCGTCTTCTTCGGAGCGCGGGCCGCCCCAGATGGCATTAGGGATCGTGCGTCGTTCCAGCGGCGCACGGGCCCGCTTTTCAGCCGCACCCCTATCGCTTTCGTTTTGTAATTGCCGGTAGATGCCAGGATCGAGGAACTCGTAAGTCATGGTTAGGCAGAGCGCGCTCTGAGTTTTGTTTTGACCTCGTCAGCCGCTGCATGAACCGTAATCTTAGCCCCTCCAATGACGAAAATTTCGGTGTATTTGTCGCCTCCCCGGCCCACCTCAATCACATGCGTCACCATTGCTGGGTTGATCGACACAGTCTCCCCGCCCTGCTCGTCAGGAAAATCGATTAACTCCATGGGAGGATACTCCTAGATGGCCATACCCCAAAACTCTTTGAACGGAAACGACGTTCTGCCCGTCGTCGTGCTTTGCGCCGTTGCTGAGACCGCGCCGCCGGTTGAGTATGCTCGTGCAACGGCCGACCGCGCATATGTCTGGCTTTTGTGACAGACAATGCGGGAACTCGTCAACGGTTCGCGGTTGAACTCGTCCCAAACGCGAGACACCGCACCTGTCGGACGTGTAAGATCGGAGCGCTTGCTTGGGGACTTTGAGTGTCACACGATGGAATAGATTTTAAGCTGTTGGTAGGCCAGGATATTCCAACCAGATCATACAAGGCCGGCGAAATCGTCTTTCACGAAGGAGACCCAGCAACTGAGCTCTTTATCATCAAAGAAGGCCGAGTAGATATTCTCAGCGGAAACAGATTGTTGGACAGCATAGACGGACACGGCATCTTCGGAGAGATGGCGCTTATCGACGCCGCGCCGCGGAGCGCAAGTGCCGTTGCTGCTTCGGATGTTACAGTGGTCCCGATTTCAGAGAAGCAACTCCTATTTCTTGTGAGTCAAACGCCGTTTTTGCACTTAATCTTCTCAAAGTACTCGCAAGACGGCTGAGAGCCACAAACAAATCAAACTAGCCGCAGAGTCGGTAGTTCAACCAACTGCAGGGAAGTCTCTACGCCGCAGGGTACAACTTGACGGCTCCCGATCGTCGTGGGCGTTGCGGTATCGAAGTCGCAATCAATTCGTTTGTGCGTGTACCATTGATCTCGATCAACGACTTTGGACTAGAGCTCAATTTCAATAGTTCGGCTTGTCCGCGGGATGTTGGACAATGGCCAGCTCCGATGCTGCGGCTCATAGGTTTCTGCCGATCCTCAATTGGATTCTCGGCTATCACCGCGATTGGCTAGTGCCTGACGTTCTTGCCGGCCTCGCCCTTTGGGCCGTCATGGTGCCTGAAGGAATGGCTTACGCCGGCATTGTCGGCGTGCCTCCCATCATGGGCCTCTACACACTCGTGCCGGCATTGCTCGCCTACGCGGTCCTCGGCACGTCGCGGCAACTCGTCGTGGGGCCGGATACGGCGACCGGCCTGATCTCCGCTGTGACCGTCGGCGCCATCGCGACGCAGGGCACGGTGGAATTCAACTCGCTGACCTCCACCCTTGCCGTCCTGATCGGTTTCTTCTTTCTCGTTTTCGGGCTCATGCGCATGGGGTGGGTCGCAAGCTTTATTCCCACGCCGGTGATGCGTGGGTTTATCGAAGGACTCGTATACGTCACCATCATCGGGCAGGTGCCGCATCTGCTCGGCATTAGCGGTGCGTCCGGCAATTTTTTCATGAAGCTGTGGCATATCTTGCAGCATCTGCCCGAGGTTTCAGCCGCGCCCGTTGTGACCGGGGTGCTGTCGCTCGCGGCCATGCTCTTGTTCCGTCATTTCGCGCCTGCCGTGCCGGCAGCCCTCGTCGTCATGGCGGCGGCCACGATCGCAATAGGACTGCTCGGTGGAGAAGCGACAGGTGTCCACGTCGCTGGGCATCTCCCTTCAGGCTTGCCTCACCTGACGTTACCAACTCTGGAAATCTCCACTTTGAGCGACCTCGTGCCGGGCGCGCTCGCGATCGTGCTCGTCGGTTACGCCGAGGCGCTCGGAGCAGCAAAGGCTGCCGCTCTGCAAACCGGCGGCAAGATTGATCCAAACCAGGAACTAGTTGCTCATGGACCAGCGAACATTCTGAGCGGGCTTTTCGGCGGATTTCTCGTCGTAGGAAGCCTGTCGAAGACGTCGGTGGCCACGGCTGCCGGCGCGCGCAGTCAGCTCGCCAACCTGGTCGCGGCAGTCTTTTGCTTCTTTACGCTGCTTTTCCTGACGCCACTATTCCGAAACATGCCCCAGCCAGCGCTCGCCGCCATCGTTATTGCGGCAATGTTGCATTTGACGAAGCCGAGATACCTGCATGACCTTTTTGTCAGGAGCCCTTGGTCGTTCGCAAACATGGTTGTTGTCATTGCCGGCGAACTGACCTTGGGGGTGCTTCAGGGAATCGCACTAGGGGTCGTGCTGTCATTACTGAGTCTGATTTATCTGACCAGCCACCCGAAAGGAGAGGAGCTTGGTCAGCTTCCGGGCACCGAGGCGTACCGAAGCGTGCAGCGTCACCCCGCGGCGGCGACGTTTCCCGCACTTCTGATTTGGCGCGTGGCTGGCGACCTCTTCTTCGCCAGTATCGGCAACATCAGCACGGGTCTGAAAGCATCACTGGCCGAAAGACCAGATGTGAAGCGAGTTCTTCTGGATTGCGCTGCGGTCAATTTTATTGATGTTACTGCGGGCGATGAATTGATTGGTGTCATCAAAGAACTTCAGAACATGAGCATTACCGTCGGCTTCGTCCGTGTCCGCGATGCCGTTCGAGATGACATGAAACGTTCTGGATTAGAGGCAATCATCGGACCAGACAATTTCTACGAAAGGACCACAGATGGCGTCCATGCTTGGCAACAACATGGTGCTGTTGCTTAGCTTGTCCCATCGCCGACGCGCCGCAGGATGCCGTGAGCGGAATGATTCTCGTCCATCGATGCTGATAGCCAGGCTAGCTCAACATGGAACGCGCAAGTCACATCGCCCAATCCAGGCTCTCGCTTGATGCTTTGCCCGCTGCGCACATTGTCTCGCCAGATGCGAGAATAGCGGCCGGGAAGGCCCTGCGTGACAAGATTGCCCGCGAGCAGCATAGCCGATTGAATATTGTTAAGTCGAGGCGTGATGTGATTGGGATGCTGCGCAAATCCGATGCTGGTCGGATGAGAAAACTCATACCGATCCGCTACGGCCGAATGTTGCAGTCTCCGTTTGCGTTCTATCGTGGGGCAGCGGGGATCATGGCGGCCGACCTTGCGCAATTGCCCAACACCAATCTGAAGGTGCAGGCGTGCGGTGATTGTCACCTACTCAACTTTGGCGGCTTTGCCACACCCGAGCGTAGTATCATCTTCGATATCAACGATTTTGACGAAACCTCTTCAGCGCCGTGGGAATGGGATATCAAACGTTTGGTTGCGTCAGTCGTGCTCGCTGCCAGATCGAATGGATTGTCCGATGCCCAAGGCCACGATTGCGCGGTCGGTTGTGCGTGCAAGTACCGCGAACACATGCGCACGTTATCGAGGATGGACCCGCTCCAAGTGTGGTATGCGGAAACTAAAGCGAGTGACTTTATCGACTCATTGCCAAAGTCGCTTCAGAAGAAGGTCAAAAAGCGGGTTGAAAAGATGGCTGCCCGCAGTGGGTCAGAATACGATTTCCCCAGGCTATCGGGCTCAATCGGTGGACAAATACGCATTACGGATCACCCGCCGATTATCTTCCATCCAGAGACCGCTAATAAAGCGGGCGCCTCGGCGCTAATTCACCAGATCTTTCACACTTATCGCGAATCGTTGAGCGCCGACAGGCGCCTTCTTTTGGATCGCTATAGCCTCATTGACTTTGCGATTAAGGTTGTCGGTGTAGGCAGCGTCGGACGCAGGTGCTGGATTGTATTGATGATGTCTGAAGGCAATGATCCGTTGTTTTTACAGTTCAAGGAGGCCGTACCGTCGGTACTTGAAGCATATTGCGGGAAAAGTGCATATGCTCATCACGGGCAACGCGTCGTAATAGGGCAACGGCTCATGCAGCCTGCTTCGGATATCTTCCTCGGGTGGACGACCGCTCCTAGTGGTCGGCATTTCTACGTGCGCCAGCTGCACGACGCTAAGATTAAGCCACTGGTAGAGACCTTTGACGCCGAAATGCTCGACGCCTATGCGCAAGCTTGTGGTTGGGCGCTCGCCCGTGGTCACGCTAAGGGGGCTGAGAGTTCCGCAACGATCAGTGGTTATCTTGGGTCCTCAAGCGATGCGTTCGATGGGGCGATGGGAAACTTTGCATTGGCATACGCAGATCAAGCGGAGCGGGATTATGCCGCGCTAAAGGCTGCGGTGCGAACTGGAAAAATCATCGTCGAAGTGGAGTAGCGCATTCACCCAGATGCATGTGAGATGCATGTGAGATGCATGTGAGATGCATGTGAGATGCCTGGTTGGCGCCCGCGCGCACGAGTGGCGCGACCTTCACGTTCGAACGCACACGCATCCGCTTGGCCATGTCAGCGAAGCTGAGTAGCAGCTTGACACGGTGCACGATAAACTGACTCTTGGTTCCCGCTATATAGACACTCGTCATATAATGCAATCACATGAAGCGCTCTCGATCATACAAAATCGTTGTCGGTGCTATTTCGCTTGGAATAATCGCGACCATGGCAGGTTTGATAGGCTCATTTTCATTCAGTCCAGATTCGAGCGGCGATGATGGTTTCATCGCGCGCGCGCAAGAAAGGTCTGCACCCGGCCTAAAGGTAACTGCTAGTGCGCTTGGCGACCGTGAAAGCCTTCAAAGCTTTGGAGAGAATCTTGCGAAGCATGGCATTCAACCGGTGTGGCTTTCGATCAAAAACGAAACCGACGAGCAGCTTGTCTTTCTCCCGATAGCAATGGACCCTGACTGCTACTCACCTTACGAGGTCTCTTACAGATTCCACGGCGTCCTGTCATTTGCCGCCAATCGCGCGCGCGACGCGTTCTTTCTTAAACAGCAAATTCCAAGCATTCTGCCACCGCATTCAAGCACAACCGGGTTTGTGTATGGCGTGCTTGACGCCGGCATTAAATATGCGCACGTTTTAATTGCGGGAAATAATCGCCTAGAAACCTTCGACTTTGCGTTGCCGGTACCTGGACCACCATTTGTCGGCACCAATATTCGTGCCAGCAACATCTACCCTGACAAGAAGATCGAGGATCTCCAGCTGGACGCGCTGCGAGCGATATTTGCAAAACAAGTCTGCTGCACAAAAAATTCAGCCAGTACGCGCGACGGCGACCCGCTCAATCTCGTCATTGTGGAAGGTAAGCACGATCCGATTGTTCCCTTCATTGCTCGAGGCTGGCATCTAGCCAGACAGCTCGATGTAGAGAGTGCTATCGACACCGCGCGCGCTTTCATATCTCGAAACGCATTTCTTACCTCTCCGGTCAGCCCACTGTACGTATTTGACCGCCGTGAGGATTTGGCCTTGCAGAAGGCACGATCCACCATCAACGAGCGCGTCCACGCGCGGTTCTGGCTGGCGCCATACACGTTCGAGGGACGAAGAATATGGATCGGGCAAGTCAGCCGTGACATCGGTGTCCGTCTTACTGACAAGACGTGGAACCTGACAACGCATAAAATTGGCGCCGACGTCGATTTCGATCGAGACTACCTGCTTCAAGACCTTTTGATGTCGGGCTTTGTCGAACGCTATGGTTACATAGATGGCGTAGGCGCCGCGCCGCTGTACGCGCCGCGGACCAATCTTACAGGAGATCCTTACTACACGGACGGGTTGCGTGCCGTTGTATTCCTATCGAACCAGGCGACCCCCATGGGAGCCATTGAAAGGCTCCCATGGGAAAATCCAGCACCGCAAAGCGAAAAAGCGCGCTAAAGCTTGCGATGACGGACGTACACGCATCCGGTTGGTGACCATCAAGTCTCTTTAGGTCGCCACGCGATGACACCCTCCCTTGTCGATGGGATTTAGCTGGTTCCAGGAACAATATAGTGGACCGAGCTTTTTAGTTGGGGGCACATCGCCTGTCGATTTCGAGGTGCGCAGGATCGATGCGGTTCGCCCAAATATCAGCCATTGCGATTCTCTCGGTCGTTTCCCAGGAGCTTCTAGTAGCCGCTCCGCAAAACGTCGCTCCTGTTCGGTGCGGCCCTCCACCGATTGCAGTGCAGATTGCAGCGAGAGTGAGCGAGTACGGTCACACGCGAGCCGACGAATATGCGTGGCTTCGCAATGTAAGCGATTCGAGAGTCTTGAACTACCTATCCGCCGAAAACACCTATGCTCGGTGCCATCTCGCGCCCCTCAAATCAATGATTGGCGAGATACAATCGGAACTACAGGCGCGGGTCGGAGAGCAAGAGACTCGCCCACCCTTTCTGGATCATGGCTACGTATACCAAGTTCGATATGATCAGGATGGGAACTATCCCACGATCATGCGATGGTTTCCGAACAGCCGCAAAGAACAGCTTGTGCTCGACGTGCCAGCGCTCGCTTCCTCCCACCGCTACTACGACATGGACAAGTGGTTGGTGAGTCCGGACGGTCGCTCTGTTGCATTTGCGGTCGATTTAACAGGTGACGGCCGCCACCATCTTTTCGTTCGCGACATCGGCACCGGTGACGTATTCGACCTGGGCCTCGAAGACGCCGGTTCCGATCTGGCATTTTCTGCTGACGGCGACTCGCTGTTCTACGTTCGCCTGGATCCGGTCAACCTACGTGACTTTCAAGTCTGGCGTCGTGAATTGAGGGCACGGACTGATATGCTGGTCTATTCCGAGTCGGATCGTCGATCAGCGGTGTCAGTTTCGCAATCAAAATCGCGCCAGTTCGTGTTTATCGAAAGCGAGCGAGAGGATTCAACCGAAGTAAGTTATATCCCCGCGGCTCGACCGGAGGATCGGCCAACTCCGATTGTCAAACGCCGCGATGGAATCCGATACTTTGTCGATCATGTAAACGGACGTTTTTTCATCCGGACTAATCTCGATGCTCCTGATTATCGGATCATGAGTGCCCCTGAGGACCATCCCGATCGATGGTCCGAGCTGATTCCGGATACACCCAACAAGTACATTCGGGATTTCCAGGCCTTCAACGACTTCGTCGCGATCGAGCAAGAGGACGATGCAAACGTCTTAGTCCGCGTCATCAGAGTAGGCGACCGTCGGACCGTGATTATTCCGCTAGTTACCGACGTATCCGTGTTGATTCTGGACCCCGAGGCCAACCGGGAGCCGCAGACTGACGTGGTTCGTGTTCGCTATAGCCGCCTGAATGAGGCTGAGCGGACCTATGACTTCGATGTGGCCGGCTCCACTCTGAAAACGCTTCCAGAATCTCAGAAATTCGAATGGCTCGTGCCGGACCGCTACGCTGTTGCGCGTATCGTCGCGTGGGCTGACGACGGTGAAGAAGTCCCGGTCACGCTCATTTACCGAAAAGACCTTCTGCGCCCGCAGGGAAATCCGACTTTGCTTTACGGATACGGAACCTACGGGCACAGTACGCTTCCAGATTTCGATCCGACAATCTTCAGCTTAGTTGACCGTGGGTTCATCTATGCCTTGGCTCACGTCCGCGGCGGCCGGGAGCGTGGGGAACGGTGGTATGTTCAGGGCAGGCAGTTGAGCAAGCGCAATTCCTTTACAGACTTCATTTCGGCCGCTGAAGCCCTAATCACAAAAGGCTACGCCTCTCCTCATGCTCTTTTCGCCCAGGGGGCGAGCGCAGGAGGACTGCTCGTTGCTGCGGCGGCGAATATGAGCCCCACTCTCTTCGCCGGCATCGTTGCCGAAGTGCCATTCGTCGATGTGATTACGACCGCTTCCGATCCATCCGTCCCTTTGGCGACGCTCGAGTATCGAGAATGGGGCGATCCACGCGTGAATGAGCAGTATGAGTACATGCTGTCGTACTCACCGTACGACAACGTCGCTCGGAAAGCTTATCCTCCCATGTTTGTGACCGGCGCTCTACTCGACACTCAGGTCACGGTTCGCGAGCCGGCTAAATGGGTCGCGCGGCTCCGTGCGCGGAAGACAGATGACCACGAATTGCTCTTCAAAGTGAACATGAGTGTGGGTCATCAAGGCGCATCAGGTAGGCTAGGCTCACTAGAAGACGTCGCTGATATACAATCATGGCTCCTTTCGCAGACAGGCCTCGCCGCCTTTTCCGCCGCGGCGCCACAACGGCATTAAACACGGTGCAAATCTCCGCTCGCTTCAGATCGGTCAAAGGCGCAGCCAACGCTTTACGTTTTTAAAACGAGCACGCGGACAACCCGAGGCGCTGACGCGTTTCACCCACGTCATTGTGAATGCCGCTGCGTCATGACCCGGAACTTGTCAAAACACATACTTAGGCGGATCACTTCAGTGGGGGTGGCGCAGGTCGGCTGACATTGTGACATGCCCCGTCGTGTACAAACCGATGGCTCGAGCGGCTGCTGGCGACAGGTCGATGTGTCTACCTCGAACCCACGGACCGCGATCGTTGATGCGGACTGTGACGCATCCGCTGTGGCAAACGCGAATGTGAGTACCAAACGGCAGTCTGCGGTGAGCGGCTGTCAATGCCGCACAATTAAAGCGTTCTCCGCTCGCCGTCTTGTGACCGCAGAAACCGTCACGCCCGCCATAAATGCTCGCTACTTCCGCACGCGCGGTGCCACCCAAAAGCAGCAAAATCGCCCCAATGCGTCTAAAATAAATCCACGCCTTCAAAGCGGCCCCTTTCAATCCGTGAGCGCGATTTTCAGAACAAGTTTGGCGTCACCTCGATGCCCTCTCCCCGCACCGCAAGGCATGCCGCGCGAGGCAACTCGCTTGACGATCATCCCCACAGGCGCTGCGGCACAAATCATCGGTACGCACCGGTAATACCTATTTGTTCGTTTGCGTGGATGGAGCGCTATTCAGTCTTCGACCTCACGCTTTTTCAGTATCAAACTAAATTGCGCTTTGCCTAAGCGGGCAGTGCGGAGTTTTAGGTCCTCTGAAGACGAGGCGCGATCATCCCCCACACGACAAGAACTATGATTGCACCAACGATTGCTCCGATAAAACCAGCGCCTTCACCGGCATTGTACCAGCCCACTGCCTGGCCAAGGTAAGTTGCGACGAAAGCTCCGATGATTCCAAGCACGGTCGTTAGGATAAACCCAGAAGGCTCGTACCTGCTTCCAGGATGGAGGAGCTTTGCGATCACTCCCGCTACAAAACCAATAATGATAGTCCAAAGAATACCCATTGCATTCTCCGCAATTCTAGCGCGCTCACTGCAGTCCAGAATGGCTGATTAAATTAACTAGAAATTGATCTACTGGAATTGATCCATATCACGGTGATCCGACCCCACTGGGAAGCTTTTTTGAAACAAGGTCCTGTTCCACACCCACAATCCGTCAATCAAGAGCGCACTTGCAGTCGGCCGCAAGCCTCTGAATTCACTTGATCATTAGTGCCGCAAGAGGGATTCGAACCCCCACCCCTCCATTAAGAACGAGGGCTTTTAGGACCAACGCAGTGGATGCTGCGGGATCGTCACAATCTCCGTTTCGCATGCAGCGCACCAACGCAGGCGGTGTTCATTATCCCTTCATTGCGTGGGTGTCAGACTTGCAGCTGTGGACCGCCGTGCACCTGAATACAATCGGGCCGGTTTGTGGTTCAAAAAATGCCGTGGGAGGCCGGACGTGATTATCGAGTCGCCGTTAGACTTGATTTTTCGAGACTTGTTTTATCGTGTTCCTACATATGCCGGGAGAAACGATGTCTTTCTGAAGTTGGAGGGGTTCAATGTAACCGGCTCCATCAAGATCAAGACTGCTATCGCTCTTGTCGAGGACCTGGAGCAAAGAGGCCTCGCCAGGACAGACGAGACCGTCATAGTCGAGTCATCCTCAGGCAATCTCGGCCTCGCCCTGAGCCTCGTCTGCGCTGCGAAACGCTACAAATTCATTTGCGTGACCGACCCGAATGCCAATCGCGCCACCTTACGGGGGATGGAGCTCTATGGGGCAAAGGTAGTCGTCGTGGAAGAGCGGGACGCCGTGGGAGGGTACCTGGGAAGCAGGTTGAAGAAAATCAATCAGATCCTGAACTCGAATCCAAATGCCCTCTGGCTCAATC
>Ga0207806_1000253_pt1 | contig 14333 bp, 14 predicted proteins | sample LuqExpMetageno72_FD_187829 | JGI IMG/M metagenome (GOLD analysis project Ga0207806, IMG submission 187829) | Tropical forest soil microbial communities from Luquillo Experimental Forest, Puerto Rico - Sample 72 (SPAdes) | ecosystem: Environmental > Terrestrial > Soil > Tropical forest ...
CGGCCTTGCCCGGCGCGGGCTGGCCCCGCAGGCGCAGGCGATTCTGGCGCTGGATAGCGCCGCGCGCGAGGCCAAGCTGGCCTTCGAAACCCGCAAGGCCGAGGCCAATGCCGCCAATGCCGAGATCGGCAAGGCGGCGCGATCGGGCGATGCGGCGCAGGTGGCCGCGCTGAAGGAAGCGGCGGCCGCCTTCAAGGCCGAACTGCCGGCGCTGGAAGCGGCCGTGGGCGAGGCATCGGCGCAGGTGGACGCGGTGCTGGCCGCCCTGCCCAACCTGCCGGCCGACGAAGTGCCCGAGGGCCCCGACGAGGCCGCCAATGTCGAGCAGAAGCGCTGGGGGGATCCTCGCCCCGCCGAGGGCGCGAAGGAGCATTTCGATATCGGCGCGCCGCTGGGCCTCGATTTCGAAAGCGCGCAGAAGGTGTCGGGCGCGCGCTTTGCCTATCTGCGCGGGCAGGTGGCGCGGCTGAACCGGGCGCTCGGCCAGTTCATGCTGGATACGCACACCACGCAATTCGGCTATCAGGAAGTGGCGCCGCCCGTGCTGGTGCGCGATGAAGCGCTGTTTGGCACCGCGCAGCTGCCGAAATTCGCCGAGGATCTGTTCCAGACCACCGATGGCCGCTGGCTGATCCCTACCGCCGAGGTCAGCCTCACCAACCTCGTGCGCGAGGCGATCCTGGCCGATGGCGATCTGCCCCTGCGCTTCACCGCCCTCACCCCCTGCTTCCGCAGCGAGGCGGGCGCGGCCGGGCGCGACACGCGCGGCCTGATCCGCCAGCACCAGTTCGACAAGGTGGAGATGGTCTCTGTCACCACGCCCGAGCAATCGGAGGCCGAGCACGAGCGGATGACGGGGGCTGCCGAACATATTCTGGAAAAGCTGGGCCTGCCCTATCGCCGCATGCTGCTGTGCAGCGGTGACATGGGCTTTTCCGCCCGCAAGACCTATGATCTGGAAGTGTGGCTGCCGGGCCAGGGCACCTATCGCGAGATTTCCTCCTGCTCCAATTGCGGCGATTTCCAGGCGCGGCGGATGGGCGCGCGCTATCGCCCGGCGGGCGAGAAGGGCACGCGCTTCCTCCACACGCTGAACGGCTCTGGCCTGGCGGTGGGCCGCACGCTGGTGGCGGTGCTGGAAAACTGGCAGAATGCCGATGGGTCGGTCACCGTGCCGCCGGTGCTGCTGCCCTATATGGGCGGGCTGACCGCGCTGCGCCCCTAACCTCCTCCTGCCACAAGGTTTTTCCATGCGCATCCTGCTTACCAACGATGATGGCATCAACGCCCCCGGCCTCAAGGTGCTGGAGGCGATCGCCCGCCAGCTGTCGGACGATATCTGGATCTGCGCGCCGGCCGAGGAACAGTCGGGCGCGGGCCACAGCCTCACCCTCACGCGGCCGGTGCGCCTGCGCCAGCACGACGAGCGGCGCTTCTCGGTATCCGGCACGCCCACCGATTCGGTGACGATGGCGCTGCGCAAGGTGCTGCCGGCCGCGCCCGATCTCATCCTCTCGGGCGTCAACCGCGGCGCTAACCTGGGTGATGACGTGACCTATTCGGGCACCGTTTCGGCGGCGATGGAAGGGGCGCTGGCGGGCATCCGCTCGATCGCGCTCAGCCAGGTCTATGCCAAGGAAGGGGTGGGCGATGCGGTCTCCTTCAGCGCGGCGCAAGGCTGGGGCGAGAAAGTGCTGCGCCCGCTGATCGAGGCGCCTTTTGCCCCCCGCACGCTGATCAACATCAACTTCCCGCCGATTGGCGCCGAAGCCGTGCAGGGCATCCGCGTGGTGCGCCAGGGCTTCCACGATTATGCCCGCGGCAGCGTGGTGGAAGGCACCGATCCGCGCGGCTACAAATATTTCTGGTTCGGCCTGCATGGCATCGAGCACACGCCCGGCCATGCCACCGATCTGGAAGCGATTGCCGATGGCTTCGTCTCGGTCAGCCCGCTGCAGCTCGATCTCACGCATGAGGGCTCGCTCGCCATGCTGGCCGGCCGGTTCACCGCGTGAGGCGGCAGGGGGCGGGGCTGGCGCTGGCGGGCGCGCTGCTGCTGGGCAGCGCCGCCGGGGCCGCCCCGCGCCACCACGCGCCCACCGCCGAGGCCAGCGACACGCCCGAGGCTGATCCAGCCGAGGAGACCAGCCATGTGGTGCGCCCGGGCGAAACGCTGGGCGGCATTGCCAATCGCGCGGGCCTGCCCAAGGCGGCGATCATCGAGGCCAATGGCCTGAAGGCCCCCTATGCCGTGCGCACCGGGCAGAAGCTGGCCCTGCCCCGTTCGCGCAAGCACACGGTGGCGCGGGGCGAGCGGCCCTTTGCCATCGCCATGCGCTATGGCGTGCCGTTTTCCGCCATTGCCGCGGCCAACGGGCTGGATGCCGATGCGCCGCTGAAGCCCGGCCAGGTGTTGATCATCCCGGCGCTGCTGCCCAGGCAAGCCGCGGCGGATGCGCCCCCGCCGCCGCGCAAAGGCGCCCGCCCCGCCAAGGCCCGCCCGGAACCGGCCGCCACCGCCGACGACAGCGCCGCAGACACGCCCCCTGCCCCCAAATTCGGCTGGCCGCTGCTGGGCGCGGTGCGGCGCGGCTATGCCCCGCGCGGCACGCCAAACTATCATGACGGGATCGACATCGCCGCCCCGGCCGGCACTCCGGTGCGCGCCGCTGCTGCCGGCACCGTGCGCTTTGCCGGCAACGAGCCGCAGGATTACGGCAGGCTGGTCGTCATCGAGCACAAGGGCGGCTGGCAGAGCGCCTATGGCTTCCTGGGCCGCATCGCGGTGAAAAAGGGCGAGGAAGTGAAGGCCGGCGCGCATATTGGCCTTGTGGGCCACAGCGGCGAGGCCAAGGGCGACGAGCTGCATTTCGAACTGCGCCAGGCCAACAAGGCGGTGGACCCGCTGGCCGTGCTGAGCCCGCGCGCGCGCCGCGCGCCGCGCCAGGCGGAAGCGGCCGCAGACGAAACCCCCGCGCCCAAGCCGCGCCGCAAGCCCCGCCCGCGCGCCGCGCCGCAGGATTAGGCCATCAGGCGGAACACCGTGCCCATGGCCAGAAAGGCCAGCAGCCAATAGCCCGCATGGCCCCAGAAGCGCCCGCTCCTGTGGCCCGAGATCGCCAGCACCGGCCACACGATCGCCGGCGCGAACCCGCCCGACATCATCCAGTAGAGCCAGGGCTTGGCGGCCAGCACATCGGCCCCCACGCGGGCGAAATTGTGGCCCATCAGCCAGGCCGGCAGCAGCAGCGCCAGCAAGGCGGCCGGCGGCGGCCCCTCACCGCGCAGCAGCCGGCCATACCACACCGGCGCCAGGCCCGCTGCCACCAGCGCTGCCACGCCCACCGCCATCCAGTTGATCGGGCCCATTGCCTTTGCGTCCTTTATCTTGCGCGTGTGCCGCCGGAATGCCCGCTGTAGCGAAGGAAAGGCTTTGCGTGTAGGGGCTTCTCGCTATGGCAAGCGAACCCTCCTCCCAGATCATCCCCCCCGCCCCCAAGGTTGGCATGGTCAGCCTCGGCTGCCCCAAGGCGCTGGTTGATTCCGAAAGGATTCTTACCCGCCTGCGCGGCGATGGCTATCAGATGAGCGCCGATTACGCCGGCGCCGACGTGGTGTTGGTGAACACCTGCGGCTTCCTCGATTCGGCCAAGGAGGAAAGCCTGGCCGCCATCGGCGAGGCAATCGCCGAGAACGGGCGGGTGATCGTCACCGGCTGCATGGGCAATGAGGCAGAGGCCATCCGCGCCCGCTTCCCCGCCGTGCTGGCCGTGACCGGCGCCCACCAGTATGAGGATGTGGTGCAGGCGGTGCATGTGGCAGCCCCCCCCTCACAGGGGCCCTTCGTCGACCTGATCCCGGCCGACCGCGACACGGGCGAGGTGAAGCTGACCCCGCGCCACTATTCCTATCTGAAGATCTCGGAAGGCTGCAACCATGCCTGCAGCTTCTGCATCATCCCCCAACTGCGCGGCAAGCTGGCCAGCCGCCGCATCGATGCGGTGCTGCGCGAGGCGGAAAAGCTGGTGGCCGCCGGCACCCGCGAACTGCTGGTGATCAGCCAGGATACCTCGGCCTATGGGGTGGATATCCGCCACGAGCCGCGCCCCTGGAAAGACCGCGAGGTGCGCGCCCACATGACCGATCTGGCCCGCGAACTGGGCCAGCTGCGCACGGCAGACGGCACCCCGCCCTGGGTGCGCCTGCATTACGTCTATCCCTATCCGCATGTGGATGATGTGATCCCGCTGATGGCACAGGGGCTGCTGACGCCCTATCTCGACATCCCCTTCCAGCATGCCGCCCCCAATGTGCTGCGCGCCATGAAGCGCCCGGCCAATGAAGCCAAGGTGCTGGAACGCATCAGGAAATGGCGCGAGATCTGCCCCGATCTGGCGATCCGCTCCAGCTTCGTCGTCGGCTTCCCGGGCGAGACGGAAGCCGATTTCCAATATCTGCTCGACTGGCTGGACGAGGCCCAGCTCGACCGCGTGGGCGCCTTCCGCTTCGAGCCGGTGGCGGGCGCTTCGGCCAATGATCTGCCCGGCGCCGTGCCCGAGGCAGTGAAGGAAGAGCGCTATGCCCGGCTGATGGAAAAGACCGAGGCGATTTCGGCGGCCAGGCTTGCCGCCAAGGTGGGCCGGGTGATTCCCGTCATCATCGACGAGGTGGGCGAGGCCGACGAGGAGGGCGATATCGGCGCCACCGGCCGCAGCCAGGCCGATGCGCCGGAAATCGACGGGCAGGTGCTGCTGCGCGACGTGCCGCCGGATCTGGCCCCCGGCGCAATCGTTAATGTGTTGATAGAAGACGCAGACGCCCACGACCTGTTCGGGGTGATCGCCGAAGGCTAACCAAAGCGAACCATGGGGGTTTAACCCGATTGCCTTTTACGCAACAGGTAGAACCCCTTTCGCATTTGCAGCAACAACCGTTTTCAGGCTTAAGGAGCGGGCCTTTCAGGCATCCTCTCCCAAGACTTCCACGGGCCGGTCGCAAGATCGGCCCTTTTTTTGCGCGCCTTGCACGCAGAGCTGGCCCCTTCACCAAACTGGCCACACCGGCCACTTTGTCCTAACCCTTTGCCCATGGCCGAATCGTCTTCCCCCCCGCCCCGCATCTTCACTGCCGCCCTCGTCGTCATCGGCGACGAGATCCTCTCGGGCCGCACGCAGGACAAGAACATCGCCCAGGTGGCCAGCTGGCTGGGCGTGCAGGGCATCCGCCTGAGGGAAGTGCGCGTGGTGGCCGATGATGCCGCCGCCATTGCCGAGGCGGTGAACACCCTTCGCGCGCGCAACGACTATCTGTTCACCACCGGCGGCATCGGCCCCACGCATGACGACATCACCGTCGATGCGATCGCCACGGCGGTGGGCGTGCCGGTGATCGTGCACCCCGAGGCGCGGGCGATTCTGGAGGACTATTACACCAACCGCGGCGGCCTCACCGAGGCGCGGCTGCGCATGGCCCGCGCGCCAGAGGGCGCCAGCCTTATCCCCAACCGCTATTCCGGCGCGCCGGGCATCCGCTGGCAGAATGTGTTCATCATGGCGGGCGTCCCCTCCATCACCGCCGGCATGCTCGATGCGTTGACCGGCACGCTGGAAGGGGGCCTGCCGGTGCTCTCCGGCACGGTGGGCTGCTGGGTGGGCGAAAGCGAAGTGGCGAGCCTCCTCGGCGAGACGGAAAAGGCCCATGAGGGCGTGGCCATCGGCAGCTATCCCTTCTTCCGCGAGGGGCGCACGGGCGCCAATTTCGTTGTCCGCACGGTGGATGCGGGCCAGCTGGATGCCTGCCTTGCCGCCATCAGCGCCGGCCTTGTGGCCATGGGCCGCGAGCCGGTGGCAGGCGGGATCTGAGCGCCGTGAAAGCCGCGATGCTGGCGCTGGGCGCCCTGATGGCCCATCCCGCCCAGGCGGCCCCTGCCACACCCGCCGAACTGGCCGCCGCCCTCGCCCGGCACGACAGCGCTACGCTGGCGCTGGAGGAATGGTGCGCGGCCCGCGGCATTGCCACGCCGGCGCGCGTCCTTGCCGAACCCGTCTTCGGCGGCACACCCGAGGAGCCGATAGACCTGCGCGACCTGCTGGGCGTGCCGGCGGGCGCAAAGCTGGGCTATCGCCATGTGCGGCTGGCCTGCGGCGGGGTGGTCCTGTCGGACGCGCAGAACTGGTATGTGCCCGCCCGCCTCACGCTCGACATGGCCGATACGCTGGCCAACACCGATGCGCCTTTCGGCAAGGTGGTGGCGCCGCTGCACTTCACCCGCACGCGCCTTGCCAGCGCCGAGAACCGCCTGCCCGGCTGCCCGGATGATACCGTGCTGGCGCAAAGGGCGCTGCTGCGCCTGCCCGATGGCAGCGCGCTGGCGCTGGTGGTGGAATGCTACACCGCCGCCGCGCTGGGGGGCGCCGGCAAGGGCAAGTGAGCGCATGGGTGAGGAAGGCGCGGCACAAGCGCCCCTTCCCTTTCCCCCGATTCGCGCCTAGTCTCCATGGCATGACCGAGGCCTCCTACCTTTCCGGCCGGTTGCTGCTGGCGCTGCCCGGCATGCCCGATCCGCGCTTCGAGGAAGCCGTGATCGCGCTGTGCGTGCATGATGCGCAGGGCGCGCTGGGCGTGGGCGTGGGCGCGCTGCTCGATGGCATCACCCTGCACAATCTGCTGGAGGATCTGGAGATCGACACCGGCATCGCCCCTGATGTCGATGTGCATTATGGCGGCCCGGTGGAGCCGCACCGCGGCTTCGTGCTCCATTCGCCGGAATGGCAGGGCGATGGCACGCTGGTGGTCGGCCCGCACTGGGCGCTCAGCACCTCGCGCGATGTGCTGGTGGCGATTGCCGAAGGGCGCGGGCCCCGGCAATGGCTGGTGGCGCTGGGCTATGCCGGCTGGGGCGCGGGCCAGCTGGATGGCGAGATGCGCCGCCATGGCTGGTATGCCGCCGAGGGGCGCGCAGGCGTACTGTTCGAGGCCGAAACGGAAGGCCGCTGGGCCGCCACCTGGCGCGCCGAGGGGATCGACCCGGCCCATCTCACCTCGGTCACCGGCAGCGCCTGAAAGGGGCTTATTCGGTCTCTGTGCCGCCCTGCCCCGCGGGTGCCGGCGCCGGCGCCTTCAGCGGGCGCAGCAAGTGCCAGCAGATCAGCACCGGCTCCAGAATGGCCATGCCCACCAGCACGCCCCACAGCCGCTCCAGCCCCGGCGCCAGCTCGGCATGGGCATAACTGTCGGGCACCAGCGTGACGAGGATGGCCAGGGTGAACTGCGTGCCGACATAGCGGCGCGATTGCGCCCCGTTTTCCAGATGCCGCCCCACCGCCACGCCCAGCGCCGTCGCCGCGATCAGCACCGGGGCCTGCCCTTGCGCGGCCAGCAGCGCAACGCCCGCCACCGCCGCCCCCGCCACGCAGCCCACGATGCGCTGCCAGATCCGCCGGCTGACCATCGCCACCTTGCCCGGGCCCACCGCCGTCACCGGCACCAGCATCACCGCCATGATGGTGATCGCGGCCTGCACCTGCGCGGGTAAGGGCAGCCACTGCCCCAGCGACAGCATCACCGCCAGCGCCGCCCCGCCCTGCGCCGCATGGCGCAGCGCCAGCGGCTGCCAGCCGGCACCTTCGGGCGTGGCAGGGGCCGCCGCCGGCCAGCGCCGCCGCAAGGTGAGCGCCGAGGCCAGCCCCACCACCACACAGGCCAGCGTGCCGGCCAGGGTTTCCATCACCCGCGATTCGGCAAAATGGGCCAGCACCACCTGCGGCCGCTCCAGCTTGTCGATCACGATCATCACGAAGGTGAGGCCGAACAGCAGCCAGGCATAGGCCCGCCGCGCGGTAATCGCGCCATAGAGGCTGATCGTGGCGACCAGCACCACCACTGCCATCGCCAGCAGCGGCCGGCCCAGCACCTGCGGCGTGACCACCAGCGCCAGCCCCGCCCCCAGCAGCGTGCCCACCATGCGCAAAACGCCGCGCCGCAGCGTTTCGGCCATATGCCCGCGCATGACGACAAAGCCCGAAAACGCCGCCCACGACACATTGGTGCCGCCCAGCAGATGCGCCAGCGCAATCGCCAGCAGCACAGAGGCCACGCATTCGCCATCATCAAGCAGGCGTGCAGGCGCCATATCCGGCCAGCGGGGAAGGAAAGCCATGCCCCCTCTTAGCGGATAGGCCGCCGCTGCCAAGGCCGATGGCGCATGCAAAAAAGGCCGGGAAGGTTTCCCCTCCCGGCCCTTTTTCGTGTTTTTCAGCGCGTGCCGAAAATCAGCTGCCGTGCACCTGCGCGACATCGATCTTCAGGCCCGGGCCCATCGACGAGGACAGACCCACCTTGCGGACATACTTGCCCTTGGCGCCCGAGGGCTTGGCCTTGACGATGGCATCGACGAAAGCGTCGAAGTTGGCGCGCAGCGCTTCGTTCGAGAACGAGAGCTTGCCGATGCCGCCATGGATGATGCCCGCCTTTTCCACGCGGAACTCGATCTGGCCGCCCTTGGCCGCCTTCACGGCTTCCGCCACGTTGGGGGTCACGGTGCCCAGCTTGGGGTTCGGCATCAGGCCCTTGGGGCCCAGCAGCTTGCCGAGGCGACCCACGATGCCCATCATGTCGGGCGTGGCGATCACGCGGCCGTAATCAAGGTTGCCGGCCTGCATGTCTTCCAGCAGGTCCTCGGCGCCCACGCGGTCAGCGCCAGCGGCCAGAGCGGCCTCGGCCTTGTCGCCACGGGCGAACACGGCGACCTTCACGTCCTTGCCGGTGCCCGAGGGCAGCGTCACCATGCCGCGCACCATCTGGTCGGCGTGGCGCGGATCAACGCCCAGGTTCAGCGACACTTCCAGCGTCTCGTCGAACTTGGCGCTCTTCAGATCCTTCAGGAACTGGATCGCCTCGTCCACGGCATAGAGCTTCTGGTTGTCGCCCAGGGTAACGCCCAGCGCCTGCTGCTTCTTGGTCTGCTTGGCCATCTGCTCAGCCCTCCACAACCTGAATGCCCATCGAACGGGCGGAACCTTCGATGATCTTCACCGCCTGATCGAGATCATTGGCGTTGAGATCCTTCATCTTCAGCGTGGCGATGTCGGCGAGCTGGGCACGGGTGATCGTGCCGGCCGAGGCCTTGCCCGGGGTCTTCGAACCCGACTTCAGGCCCAGCGCCTTCTTGATGAAGAAGGTGGCAGGAGGGGTCTTGGTGACGAACGAGAACGACTTGTCCGAATAGACCGTGATGATCGTGGGCAGCGGCGTACCGGCCTCCACTTCCTGGGTGGCGGCGTTGAATTCCTTGCAGAAACCCATGATGTTCACGCCGCGCTGACCCAGCGCAGGGCCGATCGGCGGGCTGGGCTTGGCCTGGCCGGCTGCGATCTGCAGCTTGATGTAACCGTCAATTTTCTTGGCCATGATGGCCTCCTTTCGTCCTGTCGGGGCGGTTGCCCCTCAGATCAAGCGGTGTGACGGGGCCCAAAGGCCCCTTCCGCGCGGATTTCCCCGATTCTCTCGGAAGAAGGGTGGGCCAATAGCGCGATTGGCCCAAAAAGCAAGGGGCAGGCCCAAAGCCCGCCCCCAAACCCCGGCCGCAAAGCGCCCGGCGGCTTACTTCGACAGCTCGACCTGGTCGAAATCCAGTTCCACCGGCGTTGCGCGACCGAAGATCGACACCGACACCTTGACGCGGTTCTTCTCGAAATCGAGCTCTTCGACCACGCCGTTGAAGCTGGCGAAGGGGCCATCGAGCACCTTCACCGAATCGCCGATCTCGTAGTCCACCGCGACATGCTTGCTGACCTGCGCGGCCACCGCCTCGCGGGCGCCGAAATAGCGCGCGGCATCCTTCTCGGAGATCGCCTGCGGCTTGCCATTGAGGCCCAGGAAGCCGGTCACCTTGGCGGTGTTCTTCACCAGGTGGTAGATGTCGTCGTTCATCGCCAGCTTGGCCAGCACGTAGCCGGGCATGGTCTTCCTTTCGACCTGCACCTTCTTGCCGCGCTTGACTTCCGTCACATGCTCGCTCGGCACTTCCACCTGCTCGACCAGCGCCGACAGGCCCAGCCGCTCGGCCTCGGCGATGATCGCCTCTTTCACCTTGTTCTCAAAGCCGGAATAGGCGTGAATAATATACCAGCGGGCCATCTTTGCCTCTTGTTCGTTTGCGGGCGGCTCAGGCGAGCGACAGCAGGAACTGCACGAGCTTGCCGAAAAGCGTGTCGACACCCAGGAAAAACAGCGCCAGCACGCTCATCATGATGGCAACGAAGATCGCCGTGGACGTGGTTTCCTGGCGGGTGGGCCACACCACCTTGCCGGCTTCCACCTTCACCTGCTTGAAGAATTCGGCCGGGCTCACGCGCGGCTTGGCTGAACGCTCGTCCATTTCCCTAATCCTTGCCTGTGCCGCCACATAGATCAGTGCCGCCCCGGGGCCGATGGGCTGGCCGGGATGGCGACGGTCTGCTCCAATGTGGGGAGATGTGGGCGATCTAGTCCTTCTCTGCGGTTTTTGCAAGCCGCGCGAGGAAGGAATGCGGGCCGCGCCAGATGATCACCGCGCCGGCGGGCATGGTATCGGGCGCGCGGGGGCCCACATACCACAGGTAGTCGGCATCCTCGGCCGGCTTGAACTTGGCCATATCCACCTTGGCGCGATAGGGCTGGAACAGGCGCTGCGAGGGATCGACATAACCGGTTTTATGCAGGTGCAGCATGTGGATGTGGGGCACCGCGAAATTGGCGTTGCACAGCGCATCCTTGCGCACCACGCTATAGGCGCCGATATGCTCGAACGGGTTGATCGGCCAGAATTCCACCGGTGTCAGCACCGCGCTGGCAACGCTGGCGCCCTCGGGCACATAATCCAGCGCCTTCAGCTGCTCGGCCATCTCCAGGCTGTTGGCATACCAGCCCTGGCTCGTCACGCTGATGCGCAGCAGGAACAGCCCCACCGCCGCCAGCGACAGCACCGGCCAGCGCTGCGGCCAGTCGATCGCCATGCAGGCCACGGCAAGGCCGGCGGTGATCATCCGGTAATCGGCAAAATCGCCGCCGGAAATGTGGCGCGGAATGCCCCAGCTGCCCACCACCAGGATGAGGGCACCCCAGCCCAGCCGCCCGTCGATCCGGCGCAGCGCGGTCGCCACCACAATGGCCACCCCCACCAGCACCAGCGTCCAGCTGTCGAGCGTTTCATTGGTATCGCGCGTGGCGCGCAGCCACATGGCGAATTTGTAGTACCACCAGTGGTGGCCATAGGAGAATTCGCCGCTGGTGCTGCCATGCACCAGCAGCATCACCGCCAGCGGCGCCAGCAGCGGCCAGGGCGCGATCAGCGCGCGCCAGCTCTTCTGGCGGTGCCATTCATAGCCGAACACCATGATGCCCAGCACCCCCCAGGCCGACAGGTGGCACAGCCACACCACCAGCGAGAGCGGCAGGAACACCCACGGCCGCCAGCGCTTGCCTTCCAGCCACACCCAGGCGGCAAAGGCCCAGAACGCCACCGCCTGGCCCAGCGCATAGTTGATCAGCCCCATCACCAGCATCGGCGACCAGATCAGCGACAGCGCCAAGAAACTGCCAAAGCTGACCCGCCGGCGCAGCGCCCATTCCACCGCGACAATGCCAAGGCCCGACAGCGGCCCGATCAGTCCGACGATGATCCGCCCGCCCAGTTCCAGCCCGAATACCGCGGCAAACGGGCGGATCAGCAGATCCACGCCCAGATTGCCCGTCCATGTCCAGAGGAAGGCGTAATATTTGGCGAGCCACGGGCTGTGGCCATTGTCGAGCATTACGTGATAGCGCGCCAGATGGGCGGGATAATCGGTGAGCTGGGGATATTGCGCCACCATCACCGGCAGCGCCGAGACCAGCGACAGCACCACCGCCAGCCACAACCACACCCGGCTCTGCGCCCCCGCGCCGCTGACCATGCGGACACCGGTCTGGTCCGCTTCAGCGGTACGGGGCAGGGTGGCAACGGACACGCGCGATCCTCCTAGAACGATGGGCAAGCGCCTGTAGCCCTCGCCCGCCGATTGGCAAGGGCGTTCTTGCCCCCTCACATCTGCGTCAGCGATAAAGGCTTCGCCGGTTTCGGCCAAGCCCCGCAAATGGAAAAGCCTGCGTATCGCAAAAGAACGAGAAAAAGCGGCGGCTTGGGCCCTGGCGTTATTATCCTGCCTTTTTGATCAGGCCGCCCGCTAAAAGGGGTGCGCCCCCTTTTTTTTCTGATCAAACCGCCGGGCCGCGCCACCAGCCCCGGCGCAGCGCGGCGCCGCCGCCGGCCAGGCTGGCGCCATATTTCATCAGCTTGGCATCCTTGCCGGGAATATCGCCCAGCGCGCCGGGGCGCTGGCGCGCCGGATCCAGCGCATAGGGAAACAGCACGACATCCAGCTCCTGGCTGGCTTCCAGCGGCTTTGCCGGCATGGCGCCGCCGCGCAGCAGCCGCGCCAGTTCCGCTGCCAGATCAACGCCGATGCGATAGCCCAGATGGCACACCTGAATGGGCCGGGGGTTGCATTCCAGCAGCACCGGCTCGCCCGTGCCTTCCTCCAGGATGAAATCGAAGCCCACCCAGCCATTGCAGCCCAGCGCCTCGATCATCCGGCGGGTGGCCTCGCCCATGCCGGCATGGGCGCCCACCCGCACTTCCGAGCTGGGCCCGGTGTCCGACGTGGTGGACAGGGCCTCGCCGGCATAGCCGCCCACCATCTGCCCCTGCCAGGCCAGCGCGCAATAGAAGGCCGGCTTGCCCGCCACCATGCCCTGCACGTCCATGTCGCTGGTTTCGGGATACCAGTCGCGCTGCAGCCAGTGGCGCAGCTGGCGCTTGGCGCCGGCCACCAGCGAGCCGCCCGGGCGCGTGCCCATGGCCGCCACCAGCGCCGCTGCATCCGCGCAGCGCTCCACCCCCAGCCCCGACCAGCCGAACGAGCGCTTCACATAGACCGGATAGCCCAGCTGATCGGCGATATGCAGCGCCTCGCCGGCAAAGCCTGCGGTGCCGCCCGGCGGCACCCGCAGGCCCAGATCACGCGCCAGCGCCAGCGTCTGCGACTTGAACAGCATCGCCCCCAGCCGATCGGGCCGCCCCAGCGAGCGCACCAGCACCGCAAGGCCCTCCACGCCGATGATTTTGGCGCAGCCGCCGCGAATGAAATGATGGAGCAGCACCACCGTCTGCTCGTCGGCCGGGATCACCAGCCGGGCCTGGCTGCGCGTCAACGCCGCCATCAGCGCGCGCGCCAGCTGCGGCGCGGAACGGCTGGAAGGCAGGCGATAATGGCAGGCGGCATGGTCTGTCTGGGCCAGAACATTGTCTTCCGGGCACAGCGTGGCCACCTTCAGGCCCACCGCATCGAGGTTCTGCGGCAGGCGCGCCGGGCCATAGCGGCCGGCCTCGATGGCAAAGATCAGCACATCGGCCGTGCCCCCGTTCACCGGCGCGCTGGGCCCGCCCGCGATTTCCCCCTGAATCTCCTGCTGCATCGCCTTGCCTCTTCGTCGCATCACACCCGGCCCGCAACGCAGGCCCCCACCTCCCCAACGCAACAGCCGTGCCAAATGCAGCGCGCTGAAAAGCGGCGGTTTTGCAGGCCCCTGCCAGCCGCCGCCCACGCCCTTTTGCAGAACGCCACGCCGCCGCCGCCATCCTTTGCCAATTGCGACACCCACGCTTGCGAAACGCGATGCCCCCCTGCCCGGCCTGATACAGGTTGCGACAGTCCCCCCATTGAGGCGCAGCTTACCGGCGTGTAGGCACTCAGCCCATGCGCCTTGCCGACAGCCCCTATTCTGACCCCCTCCATGGCAGCGGTTCGTTCCGCCAGCAGACCGATCTGCGCAACCGCCTGCGCGCCATCGCCCTCACCCTGGCGATCATGGCGCTGTTTGCCGCCGGGCTGGTGGGCCTGGGCGTGGTCTCGGCAGACCGGCCCGGCAATGGCCACAACCTTGTCTCGATGAGCTTCAGCGCCGACAGCAACAGCCAGAAAGCCCAGCACAAAAGCCACCAGCCCACGCCCAAGACCCAGCAATCCACCGCGCAGACCAGCCCCACGCCCAAGCCGGTCGAACCGGTAACGCCGGTCACCCCGCCCGGGTTCCTCCACCTGTCGCGCGATGAGTTCGCCTCGACCGACATTTCCCACATGGCCCATCAAAGCCGCGAGGGCGGCGCGGCCAGTTCGGCCGACAGCCAGGCCGCCTATGGCCCGGGCGAAGGGCCCGGCGGCGCGCGGCTCTACGTGGCCGAATGGTATCGCGAGCCCACCCATGCCGAGCTGGCCCCCTATCTGCCCCACAACGACAGCGACGGCGAATGGGCG
>Ga0207806_1000256_pt1 | contig 14308 bp, 18 predicted proteins | sample LuqExpMetageno72_FD_187829 | JGI IMG/M metagenome (GOLD analysis project Ga0207806, IMG submission 187829) | Tropical forest soil microbial communities from Luquillo Experimental Forest, Puerto Rico - Sample 72 (SPAdes) | ecosystem: Environmental > Terrestrial > Soil > Tropical forest ...
TGCTGACTGGTCCGTCACCCTTTGCATCCATGCCGTGGCATGACGCGCAGTTACTTTGGTACTCAATTTTGCCGATATCAATATCTTGAGCCAATGCGCACGCACTGAAGCCCATGGCAGTGATAACGAACGCGACCGCTTTCATCATCTAGTCCTATGTTGGTGTCTGAGCGCTGTCGCTAATGTTGATATCCGCGTCGATGTGCGTCAATACGCCTTTCCCCTAATTGCGGAAATAAGTCGTCCACTCGAAGCGTCGCGCGTGCCCGCGCCGCCGTAGCTAGTTCAGCGTCTACGGAGGGCCAGAAGCCGTCGGCGGACTTTAGCCGAACGATTGTGCTAAGTTAGCGATGTCTCATCGCTGTGCGCTGAATGATTGCCGAGTACGATATTTCTCTTGGTCGGGTCCGTGCCCGCGATGCACAGAAAGGTAGCCGTGCGCGGCAGAATAATCTGAGACTCGTTAAATTCGCCGGGCTGCTGTCAACCTCGATCGATCCCAAATGCTGCTCACGTTGATATCGTCACTGATGGAGAGGCCAAGCCCCGTGCCCTCTCCAGCGGGATTGGTCGTGAAAGGTGGGACTTATTCTCCTCCGGCGCCATGCGAGTCAGAAGTGACAAAGAAGTTTATTAGAAATGATAGTTCACACCGGCGCGGATAATATTGTCCTGTGCATGCCCTGTAAAAGCGGTGCCAAAGAGAGTGACCGATGTGTCGCCCGTGGCCATGTAAAGATACTCGAGCTTTGTGCTCCATTGCGGCACGAACATCCACTCCACACCCCCACCCAGTGTCCAAGCTGCCTTCGTAGTACTGTCGCTCACAGAGCCGCCAGGTGCAGAGACGTCAATTTGATAACTTACCCACCCTACGCCACCGGTGACGTAGGGGAGCCAAGATCCGGCAGCATAACCCAGGCGTCCACGAACGGTGCCAAACCAGGGAACCTTCTGGTCCACGTTAAACGGAATTCCAGCGATTACTCCACTAGCGCTGACACTTTGCGAGGAGCCTTGGAGATCGCCCTCGACGCCAAATACCACCTGATCAACTTGCCAATTGTAGCCGAGTTGCCCACCGCCGATGAATCCCGTCATATCGCTAGAGGAAAAGGGGGTCCCCGCACTTCCCCAAGCGCCACCGACATTCACGCCAGCGTAGAAGCCGGTCCAGAGCGGATGCTGAGGTGCCGGAGCATAGGTCGGCGCGTTCATCGGCAAGTCGGCAGCGAAAGCGTTCGACGTGGAAAGAATGGCTGAGACCAGGATGGCCGATGATAAGATACGCTTAACCATGACCCACCTCCATTGTCCCCTTTCATTGCCATCTAGGTAGCTGTCAGTAAAAAAAGTGTGTAGGGCGGGTATTTGACGTCACACACCAAAAACTAAACACCAAAGAGGCACGAGGAAACTAAATGACCTGTGCAAAGATGGCGGAACCGCGTGGACGCCGGTCCAACCGCGGTGGGAGCGATGTCGTCATCGACATCGTTGTCGAGATCGTCGCGCCACGGCCGCCAGCAATTCTTGGCGGTCGTCGCGACGTGATTGGAAAGAGGCCTTGGGCTTTGAGGCGAATCAAGTCCTTGCAGGATTTAGGCGAACCACTGCTGCGCCAACTTCACGCCGGCGCCGAGCGCGCGTAGTTTGGCTTCGGCGATGTCGCGCCGCATCGGTGCCATGCCGCAATTGGTGCAGGCGACGATGTGCTGTTTCGGCACAAACCGCATGACCTCACCGATCACTTGCGCCACCCGTTCCGGCGTCTCGATTTCGTTGGTCGCCACGTCGATCACGCCGACGAGCACGTCCTTGCCGTCGAGTAGCGATAGCAAGTTGAGTGGGACTTGTGAATTAATGGCTTCGATGGAAATCTGCCCGATACGGCTTTTGGCGAGCGCCGGGAAAATCTTCTCGTACTGCCGCCACTCCGCGCCGAGCGACTTCTTCCAGTCGATATTAGCCTTGATGCCATAGCCGTAGCAGATGTGCACGGCAGTCGTGCAGGTGAGCCCCTCGATTGCGCGATGCAGCGCCTCGATTCCCCAGCCGGGCACCTCGTCCATGAAGACGTTGAAAGCGGGTTCGTCGAACTGGAGGACGTCGACGCCGTCTTCCTCAAGCGCGCGCGCCTCCTGGTTCAGCAGGCCGGCAAAGGACATCGCCATCTTCACCTTGTCGCCATAGTGGGCGTCAGCGACGGTGTCGGAAATCGTCATCGGTCCCGGCAGCGTGATCTTCAACTTGCGAGTGGTGTGGGCGCGCGCGTGACGCACCTCGGTCTGGTGCACGCGGCCCTTCAGCACCAGATCGCCGCGTACCACCGGAACCATGGCTTTGTAGCGGTCGGCGCGAATGCCCATCTCGACCTTGTGGGCGAAGTCGATGCCGTCGACGAATTCGAGAAAGCCGTGCACGAAATGCTGGCGCGACTGCTCGCCGTCGCAGACGATGTCGATGCCGGCATCTTCCTGCAATTTGACCGCGAGCAGCGTGGCGTCGAGCTTGCCCGCGGCAAGCTCGTCGCCGGAAAGCCGCCACTGCGGCCACAGCTTGTTCGGCTCGGCGAGCCAGACCGGCTTCGGAAGACTGCCGGCAATGGTCGCGGGAAACACCATTGCGCTAACTCGTGTTGGCAAGGCGCTGGGGCGGCCACCAATCATAAAGCCAGTCGTAGCGCGCGCGTAGTTTTTCTCCGCCCAGCGCGCGCATCGCTAGGTTGCGCACCAGAGCTTCCGGTCCGTTCAGCCCATAGATTCGACCCTGCCGGCGGGACAAGGATTGGGCGCGCATGGTGCGGTGCCAGCGCGCGCCTTCGTAGGCGCGCAGCGCGTCGGCGGGTTCGTCGAGATATGTGCCGAGCATGTCGGCCAGCACCGCAGCGTCCTCGATCGCCAGGCAGGAACCTTGCGCCAGGAACGGCAGCGCCGGATGGGCAGCGTCCCCGATCAACGTCACCGCGCCCATGCCGCCACGGAACGGTCCCGGGCGGTCGTAGAGCGCCCACTTCAGCCATTGCTGCGGAGCCGCGACCAGGTCGCGCGCCTTGTCGGCCCAGGACCAGCGGGCGAAATGTCGCAGGATCTCGGCGCGGTCGCCGGCCGCCGACCAGCCGGCGCCCTTCCAGACGTCGTGTACGATGGCGACGATGTTGATCAGTCGGTTGCCCTTTACTGGATAGTGCACGAGATGAGCATCGAGGCCGAGCCAAAGGTGCACCAGCGGCGTGCGAAATTCTTCCCGCACGGCATCCGCCGGCACCAGTGTGCGCCAGGCGGTGCGGCCGCGGTAGTGCGGGGCGCGCTCGTTCGGAATGAGCTGCGCGCGCACCGTCGACCACAGACCGTCGGCACCGACGAGAGCGATACCGCGCTCGTCCACCGCGAGCTGGTCGGAGCGGCCCCGCGCGGTGACGCCCTTCACATGCAAAGCGAAGTCGTCGACATGGATGCCGAGCTTGATCTCAATGTCCTGCACCGTGCTCGCCGCTGCGAAGAGCGCCGCCTGCATGTCGCCACGGTGGATCGTCCAGTAGGGCGCGCCGTAACGCCGCTCGGCTCCTGCTCCGAGCGGAATACGCACGATCTCGCGACCCGAGCCGCCAGCCATCACGCGGATCGCCTGCGGCGTCATGACGGAAGATTGCAGCCGTTCGCGGAGGCCAAGGTCGATCAACACCCGTGTGGCATTGGCCGACAGTTGGATGCCGGCGCCGACTTCTTCCAGTTTTGGAGCCTGCTCGAGCACGGTGACGCGCAAGCCAGCGCGCGCCATGGCCAGCGCCGCCGTCAGTCCCGCAATCCCGGCGCCGGCAATGATGACATGACGCGCGGACGCCAAGTCTAACGCTCCGAACTAAAGATCAGGCGGCGACGTGCAATGCGCATTCCGCTGGCCGCGCTGCGTGCGAGTCGAGCGTGGCGGCGAACCGATAAAGCGTTGAGCAGTAGGGGCACACGATCTCGTTATCCTCGCCCATGTCGAGGAACACGTGCGGATGGTCGAACGGGGGCGTTGCGCCGACGCACATAAATTCCTTAGCGCCAATCTCGATCACCGGCACTCCAGGATCGTTCTGGAAATGGGGGACAACGTGTTCCGCCATGGGGACCCTCGTGATTTGCGCGGCACCATAGCGAGGCGGCTCGCTTATGCCTAGAGCTATGTTGCGCCGAGCCGAATTGCCGCTAGATCAAGGTGGCAGCATTTTGCCGCTACTGCTGGGCCAGAAGAACAGGATGGCACATTTTAGGAACGGCGAGATCGAGATCGCCTATCTCGACGAGGGGCAAGGCGAGCCAATTGTGTTGGTACATGGCTTTGCCTCAAACAAAGAGGTGAACTGGGTAAACCCGGGATGGGTGCGCACGCTGACCGGCGCCGGCCGGCGGGCGATCGCGCTCGACAATCGCGGCCACGGCCAATCGACCAAATTTTACGATCCGGTCGACTATCACTCTGCCTTCATGGCGGAAGACGTGCGGGCGCTGCTCGATCATCTCGGCATCGGGCGCGCCGACGTGATGGGCTACTCGATGGGTGCGCGTATCACTGCGTTCCTCGCTATGAGACATCCAGAACGCATGCGTTCGGCGATTCTCGGCGGGCTCGGTAGCAACTTGGTCGAAGGCCACACAGACAGTTTGGCGGATATTATCGTCGCCGCGCTGGAAGTGCCCTCGCTCGCTGATGTCGTTCATCCAACAGGTCGGGCGTTCCGCAGCTTCGCCGAACAAACCAAATCGGACCTCAAGGCACTCGCCGCCTGTATGCGTCACCGGCGCGAGACTTTGAGCCGCGAGCAGGTCGCTGCCTTTAGCATACCGGTGCTGGTGGCGGTCGGCACGGAAGACGAGTTAGCCGGCTCGCCAGAATCACTGGCGGCACTCATTCCAGGCGCGCAGGCACTGCCGATCCCCGGCCGCGACCACATGCTCTCGGTCGGCGACAAGGTGTTCAAGGCGGCCGTGCTCGCGTTTCTTAATGAACGCCCATGAGATTGTGCGACAAGAGCTTTTTCGCCCTCCCTCTTGGTCCCTGCCAAAATGTGATAAAAGACCTATGTAGGAGTCCGAGAGGCTGCCTAAGAGGACTGAACCATGGCTCAGTTTCAGACACGGCCTATGAAGACTTTGAACAAGGTCGACCCGGTGTGGGCGCGCATCCGCAGCGAGGCGGAGGATGCCGCGCGACGCGAGCCGGAGCTCGCTACCTTCATCTACGAGAACATCCTGCATCACGACTCGCTCGAAGCTGCTCTGATCCATCGCGTCGCCGAGCGACTCGGCAATGCCGACATTTCCGGCGATCTCATCCGGCAGGCTTACAATGACGCGCTCGAACAGCAGCCCGCGCTCGGCGAGATCTTCCGTGCTGATATCGTCGCTACCGTCGACCGCGATCCGGCAACCAGCCGCTACATCGAGCCGGTGCTCTACTACAAAGGCTTCCACGCGATTCAGACCCACCGGCTGGCGCATTGGTTGCTCGGCAAAGGCCGTAAGGACTTCGCGCTTTATCTGCAAAGCCGCGCCTCGTCGGTCTTCCAATGCGACATCAATCCAGCTGCCAAGATCGGCCGTGCCATCTTCCTCGACCATGCCACCGGCTTGGTGGTGGGCGAGACCGCGGTGATCGAGGATGACGTGTCGATCCTGCATGGCGTGACGCTCGGCGGCACCGGCAAGGAGCACGAGGACCGTCACCCGAAGATCCGCCACGGCGTGATGATCGGCGCGGGCGCCAAGATTCTCGGCAACATCGAGGTCGGGCATTGCGCGCGTATCGCAGCGGGCTCAGTCGTCATCAAGCCCGTGCCTCACAACACGACGGTCGCCGGCGTGCCGGCCAAGGTGGTCGGCGAGGCCGGTTGCCCGGAGCCCTCGCGCGCCATGGACCAGATGCTCTACGGTATCATGTTGGATGGCTAATTTTTGAGCCTGGCGCCTCCTTGCGCCGGGGCGTTCAATCGGGCAATGAAGCGCTGATCCAGAAGCCAGGAGCGGCCCGGTGAACGTAGTGGAAGTCAGACAACTCGACGCCTATCTCAAGAAGCTGTTCGACAATACGCATATCCGCGTCGTGCCGAAAAGCGGCGAAATGGCGAAAGTCTTTATCGACGAGGACGAGATCGGCGACCTCACCGCGGACGACGATGAGGGCGAGCGCTCCTATAATTTCCGTATGGTCATCCAGGTGAGCGCGGACCCGAGCATGCAGCCCGTGCCCACGCTCACCAACTATCTGCGGCGGCGCTTCGACAACGAGAAGATCCGCGTGGTGACGCGGCCGAAGAAGTTGGATTCCGTCGAAGCCTATATCGGCGATGAATTCCTCGGGGTGCTATTCCTCGAGGCCGAGAAGGGCCGCAAGTCGTACATCTTCGAATTGCCAATCCTGGACGTCGATCTCGTCGGCTAGTCGGGATGTAGCTGTGCGACCAGCTTGTCGATACCGGCGGCGACGCTTCTCCAATCGCTCAGCCAATCGCGTGGAAAGCGGAAGGTGATATCGGCGTTGCCGACGCGCCGCTCCAAGAGACAGATGCCCGAATTGGTGACGCCCTGGCGCGAGCAGCGCGAAAGGAAATGCTCCGGCTTTTCTGATTCAAAGATGAGTTCTTCACCTTGATAGGGCGTGCCGTCGCGGAAGCCGCGTAATGTGAGACCCTCCGGACCGGTAGCCGGCTCGGGCACCAAGTAGCGCGGATAGATTGTTTGCACGCGCTCGATGATCGGCAACGTGCCATAGCCCGAGGCGACGGTGACGAAGAGCCGTTCGTTCGGATTGACCGGCGCACCGTCTGCCACTTTCAGCGCCGGATTGGGCGGTGTCAGCGACGGCCACAGATAAGCGAGGTCGACGCGCTCCTGCGTGCCCGCACGCCGCTGGACCGGTATGCGGATCGCCGCCGGCTCGATATTGAAGCCGACGCCAGCAATCACGATCGGCAGCGACGGCGCATCGAGCCCGACCGGTGCGTCGGGCCAACGCGGCCATAGCACATAGGTCACGTAGACGGCAGCCGTGAGAACGGCGGCGGCGAAGAGGAGGAGCGGTGCGGTAAGCGGGCTGCGTCCGGCATGGCGGTGGGGTTTGGCGCGCGGGTGGGCGGGATAGGCCATGGCGTCCGAATCAAGCCGGATTATGCCACGCGCTTGTCGTTCAACATGGAGCGTTCGCGTTTACCATTTATTAAGGATTTGCTGGCGGGTAGCGGCGAGCTTTGCGAAACAAGGGCCTGTTACTGCGTTAAGGCCCGAAATGTCGCCGGAATCTATGCAAATGCTGTTGTCGCTGGCGCTCGGTTTCGCCGTCGCGGGCATGTGCAGCCATGGCTACCAGCTCTTCACCAGCCGCCTGCCGAGCTTCAGCCAACTGAGCGCTGGTCCCAGCGCGGCAACCTTGTCGGCAGTGCCGCTCTTGATGGTATCGGCTCCCTTCTTGATCCTGCGCAACACGCTGCTCGGCCACCGCGATGAAGGCCGCCGCTTCGACTTCGTCTTTCTGGCCACTCTGATCGCCGGCTTTTGGAGCCTCGCCTCAGGGCTCACGCTGGTTAGCGTATTGCAGGCCTGCGGGCTCCTCCTCGCGTAAGGACTTCCAATTCTCGGCAATCATTGCAATGTTGCCGCCTTTCAGGAGGCGGGGATGCCCATTTATGAATTGGATGGCCGGGCGCCGGAGTTTCCCGGCGAGGGCCAATATTGGGTCGCCGACAGCGCGACCTTGATCGGCCGTGTGCGGTTGAAGCAGCAGGCGAGCGTCTGGTTTGGCGCGGTCTTGCGCGGTGACAACGAGTGGATCGAACTTGGCGAGCGCTCGCAGATCCAGGACAACGCCACTCTGCACACCGACCCGGGCTTTCCACTGACGATCGGCCGCAACTGCGTCATCGGACACAACGTCATCCTGCACGGTTGCATCATCGGCAACGAAAGCCTGATCGGCATGGGCGCAATCGTGCTCAACGGCGCCAAGATTGGAAATAACTCGCTGGTCGGTGCCGGAAGCGTGGTGCCGGAGGGCAAAACATTTCCCGACAACTCGTTGATTGTCGGCTCGCCGGCTCGCGTGGTACGCACCGTCGACGACAAGCTCACCGAAATGATCCGCGCCGGCGCCGATATCTACGTTAACCGTTGGAAGCGGTACGCCAAAGGTTTGAGGCAGATCTAGGTTGCGACGCTGGTACCTGCGGAATTGCGCGCAAGGCGATCGCGACCCGGTTCTTCACCCACACATAAATCGCAATTCGGCATAGGGCCTTTCGGTGACCAGCGTCGAGCACCTCGGTCCAGGCCGACGCGACCTGCTTGCGCGTGGTAAATACCGACACCTCTGAGCAGATGTGTGCACTCGCTCGTCGGGCTCGCAGAGTTCGCGCGCGATAAACGTGTTTTACCGTCCTATGACGGCCAATTCGACGTTGCTGTGTGCGTCCGGCGCTATGCCAAGGCATGCGACGATGCTTGGCGCATACATCAGATCAGCGGGTGCTCCTGCACTGAAATACTTCAGTGAAGAACCAGAACAGATTTACGTCCAGGGTAAGGCCCTCGTCTTTGTAATCTAAACGCAAGAGCCATGTTTTTTATTCTGGCTCCGATGCGAAACGCGCGTGGCGCGGAAGGCCGATTCGCGGGACCGTCCCGGCTTTTAAATTACTGATACTGGATAAGGGCAGATCCCGCCCCAATTCCACCTGCCCCCGCCGCTGAATGACGCGCATTTGTTCCGCTGATCGAATTGCCTACTGTGCACAGGCTTTAGCAATTTGACCTAACTCAATGACGACACCCGATAATTTAGGTAATCGACAGAAACAGTCGGAGACAGACAGACAGAGACAGACAGAGACAGACAGAGAGAACTAATGGTTTCGTGGTTGGAGGTCTTCCTGATGATTCTGTTCTTAGCATCTCTTGCGGACGCCGCGACTCGCCGAAGCAAATCCAGCCCTAATGCTAAACTGGAGGTCGGATCATGAACCATGCTTTGAGTTTAGAGCGCGCCTGGGACATACGCGCACATCATGTCATAGCTGTCGTCGCAGTTCTGGTTGTCGGGTTGGGAGTAAAGCAGTTTTTATTTCCGCCTCGGCATGCAGAAGCAAATATAAATGCTGTCCCAAGCCTCAGCATGAACATTATGCAAATGCACAGTAACATAAATATGAAAACCCTACCTGTTGAGAGAGTGAGCGATAAGGCGTTTGTATTTGCGGGTGAAGAAAACCGAGAGTAATCTGTTCAAGTGTGGCTTTGCGTTGACAAGTAGCGGCGGGCCGTGTGGCGCGACCCGCGGCTGCGAAGGCTGTGTCAGTTGGCGGCCACCCTAATATTTTTACGGCTTCCCTCTTCCGATCCTTGCACTTGGGTGCTAACTCCCTCATCGGCGCTTCCTCGTCGAGTACCTTCCAGCCCCCATAGCGGCGCAGTTTTTCAAAGGCCTCGCCAGCAACTTTGTCAGCAGTAATTTCCGCCGCGATTAAGGTTTCCTTTTTACCGTTAATTTGAAATCCAATTGAATGAGAGTGACTGGCATTTATCGTGCGGGCCCAAACGGTGGTCCCAATGCTGCGCACTATAGCAAGCAGGCACGAGGTTATTCAGATGCTACTGCCGAAGCCACCGCCTCCTTATGCAGAGGTCTGGCATCTCCGGACGGTAATCATTCCAAGGCGATCAATCACAGGCCGCCTGTTGTGGGGCGCGGTTTTGCGTCGGTGGGACAACGATCGATGGATTTACAAGAAATACGTGGAGAGTGTTGACGCTAAAGAACACCATGCATCGGTGCGCGCGCTTTTCAAAGAATGTAAGAAGACCGCCTCGCGCGCGGGCCGAGGGCTGCGGTTTTGAGCGCGTAACTGTTTTTTGAAAGACACAAACTAAGCCCCGGCCACTGTGCCGGGTTTTTTCTGGGTCGTCTAAGCAACGCGGCGACAATAATAGCCGTCATCCTGTTTAGTGACGACAACCTGAATCGGGCGCTTACACAGACTGCGGTAGTAGTACGCGAGTTTTTGCGCGCCGCGAACATCCAGTTCGTTCAGTTTGAAAGTCTCGCCGGGGCTCATTTGTTTGAATGGGTATTTCTTATTGATCCGGACTTTGTGGATCATCGCCCCGGCTCCTTTTTCACGATTGTTTTGTGCGAAATTGAGCGCTCAAAGCGTGATAGCTTTGCCAACAGAATAGCCGACAGCGGTCAAAAGCAGGACGGGACAAGCCCATCCTGCTGCCATTTGGCGCTTCAGTATTGTAGTAGCATCTGGTTGTAACCCAAACTACCACCCCCCGTTGCCGCCGGGTCATTGGGGTCAAGCTGAATTCCGAACCCAGGTTCCATCGCGAAGGCTTTCTGAGCGCGCTTACCGGCGGTGGACTTAAGCCTGTTCATTTGTTGGTCGGCGGCGGTCCGATAGCCGTGACTGGGCGACTGTGCGAAGGCCGAGGCGGCGATCGACAGTGAAAAAGCTGACGCAAAGATGACCTTAATTACGTTTTTCACTGTTAGCTCCGTTCAATTTGCGACGCTACGGAAGTTGGGAGTGTTGGAAGCAAGCGACGTCGTATTGAGTTGAGCTCAGAGATAGACCGGCGAATAATATGTTCAAGAACATATTTGAATATGTTCAGGAACATATTTTGATTTGTTCAGGAATAATCGACGCGGTGAAAGATGTCGGTCACAAGGCTCCGAAGTCCGTTATTTCTGATTTTTTGGAGTTTTAGGTGAGGGATGTGTCGCGCTCCGGTTATTAGGTAAAGCAGATTTGATGTTCGTTTTGGATCATTACGACCCAGGGGACCGCGCTATCATGCTAATCTATTCTCTTGCCAACACGGGTCGGGGGTTTCAGCAGCTCGATGGAGGCCCCACGATGAGCATGGATTTCACTGAACAATGGAGCAACATGCAGAAGATGTTTCTGCCGACTTCCGAAGTTTCGACCGCGCTGCAGAAGATGTTTCTGCCGACTCCAGAAATTGCGGCCACGTTTAGAGAAAATGCGCGCCGTTTCTGGGAAAACCAGGGAAGGGCTCTGGACAGCATGCAGGCGCTTGCGAATGGCTGGTTCGAGCGTCGTCGTGCCGGGACTCATTCCGCGCGCGAAACTGCAGAGCGTATGTGTGGAACCGTGACATACTTCGATCTGATGCAGACGTATCAGGATTGGGCACGCGGGGCATTTGAGCGGATCATGGCCGACGGACTCTCCTGCCAGCAACAAATCATGGCAGCAACCGGTGCGCTCGCATCGCCGCCATTGGCACCTTCGGTAAGTGAGAAGCAGCCTGAGCCCGCGCGATCCGAGACAAGGGCTCCGGCTCGCTCCAAGACTCCGTGAAGCCTACGTCGGCTTTGGGTTATTGGCGTTTAGTCTAGCGATGGGAGTGTTAGGTCTGCTTCACGCTATTAGCAGACGTGGTTTCCGTTGGCGTGGAAGTGCCAGTAATATCGCGGCGCGTCAATTGGGTTGACAACAATGACCAATCGCGTTCCTGCAAAATCTGCCGCCGTTCCTCTTGAGCGATAAGCTTGAAGAGCCGGCTACGCACTGTTTCATCTGTCGTTTTTACGAGCAAACCCCGATAACGCTTAAGATTTGCGCGCCGAATGAAGCTATGCATGGATGCTCCCAAGTGACAAAAAAGATGGCGGCCCAATGGTGATCGCAGTTCTCAATTCGGCCGCCGGGGCAAGGGGGCTTTATGGCAGCTAAACTATAAACACCGGGACCGCCCAGTTTGTACAAAAAAGAGGCTGCCTCCCTAAAAGACAACCCTCAAGACCAAACCTTACAAGCCGCTTCAGCTACGAATCCCCGTTCGGTCATGGTGAACAGCCGCACCGCAATCGTGACTAAAATCCTGATTGCGCCATTTGGCACGAATCGCGGCCGATGGCGGGCAGGGAGGTCTAGTAAACGAACACGCCGAACATCAGTGTTCGGACATGATGTCCGGTCAACATCGCTGGGTCAGCGCAATGTAGGGGGTGACTATGATTAGCGGCAAATAGTCTGCCATTCATACTGCCCTGAATTTGGATTTAATACCTGTGCTTGAAAGCACCGTTGTGTGCCTACTGGTGGCGCAGCACCTGAGTACCCACCCGGAGGAGAGGTAATCGGACATGTTGATGTCGGACAGAACGGAGGCGTATCGGTCACATTGCTGCACAACGGCACCATGCGTCCATTGACACATCGGCACACGCAATCTGCACGAGCATTCGTCGTAAAGATTGCGAATGATGCCAGGATGCCGAGGAGATAACGTAAAACCTTGTGGAGCGCCTGAGAGAGGTCGTGGCGTAGGAGTTCGGTGTAGATCATGGGTTCACAGAGTTTAACCCTACCCAGTCGGGTTAAGTTGCGGAACATGTCGCCGCTGGAACTTTGAAAGGCTACAGCAAGAGGCCGTCTGGTGCGCGATTTTGTGACCGATTTGTTATCGCGCGTGGCGTAGGAGGCGACGCGAGCGGTCTATAACGAGCGATGTATTGCAGTGGTCGGGCGTCCTGTATCCAATCCTGCGGCTGGCAAGTCCCCAATTTGACCTCTGATCATTGCCAGCCGCCCCGCTCGCATCCGTCCCTGCAGGCGGGGCTCTTTTTTGGCTGGATTATTCCGGCTTCTGCTTGCTGCTTTCGGCATTCGCGCTTGTCGTTTGCCTCGTTCGGATGGGAGATTGGAGCTTCCTCATAGAGCGCGCCTTCCAGCCGCCGTAACGGCCCACATCAATTGCCTCGCCAGCGACTTGCCAGCGGGTTTCCTCGTCGAGTTTTAGTTTCTGTCGGCCCGCGTGCACCTGCGGAGTGTCTGTGAGAGAGCGTGGCGCAAGAGTTCGGCGCGGGTCATTACAGGCGCACTAGTCCAAAATCATTGCACTGTGATGTGATACATAAAGGTACCGTGCATGCCATCTGAATTTATAGTCTCTACAACAATTTCGTCCGTACCTTTGTAATCTTGCGCTGGTGTGTACTCCAAAGCTCGCCCCGGTACTGACCTACCATTGCATGCCGAACGCGGATTTTCCTTTGCAAAATAAATAGCCACCCTCGCATCAATTAATATTGCCTCGCCATGTAAAGGGGGCTTGGTGATCGAAATGTCGGTCCAATCTGACAACGAGCAGCCTACCTGTACGCTCGCATAATTCGCCAAATGTGATTTCTTCCCCGAAAGGGCAAATTGATGGAACTCAGATTTCGTATCATAGGGATTTTGCGCTTGATTCTGAGTCGGAATTGGTTGAGCAGGCGTAGGAACTGGGCCTGCCTGACCAAAGGCGGATAAGCTCGATAAAGCTAATGAGGAAGCAACGATCACGCCTCGAATGTGCATATTGAAAGCTCCCATTAAGCAAATGTCGCGCGAAGGGCAAATATCAAAGCATTTTAGATCGCGAGAGGGTGTGAACTCGTTCACTCGCCCCGGCCGGGGACGCGCGAAATCGCGCCGTTACACTGCCGCGTTTTGGCGCGCGTTATTTCAGAATTCCCCAGGGGACAATAGCGACGCGAGCGCTCAAGGATCAGTTCGTTGACGGAACGAGCAAACGAGCAAGAGAGGTTGCAACGGGTTTAAAGCAAATAGGCAATAAAAGCGGACACAAAGTTTTGGAAAGAGGTAGCAGACACCATCGACCGGTTGCACACCGAAAAAGAAAATTACCGCACCAAAAATGTCGCAGTAGCTTCGTAATGGAACTTCGGTTTTTTTCGGTAGGATCCCCCAACTTTTTATCTGCACAATTAAGAACTACCGTTCATTTTATAATGAGCCCTGTGCAGCTCATCGAAATTCTCATCGGGTTGACAAATCGCGGCCGATGGCAGGCGGGGGGAACTCAGATTAATAGCCAAATCACGCAAGCAATCAAACTAACGACTGCAAACGTCGCAACAATCCCAAGATAGACTAGTGCGCTACTGGCCTGTTCGATGAGTTGGCGAGCTGTATCCCGTCGCGCGGGGAAATTGTGACTTCTGATTTTAAGCTGAGCCATGTCTCAATTTTTCTCTGGCCGAGGATTGCCATTTAAATGCCACCGATTCGGGCGTGGTGGAGGCGCCGGTACGTTAAAAAAGGGGCAAGAAACCGAAAAAATGAATCCTGAAGCTGTCATAGACTCGTTACAGGGCCTAGGATAATCGCAAGGCTCACCTAGTGAGTCGTGCTGCGCCGTCGAATCCGAAGCATTGCACCAAGAGGCGAGAACAGTTGCCACGCTGGCGGTTCAATTTGTAGGTAGGACATTATTTCTAGTAGCGTTTCGTCGACGGC
>Ga0207806_1000258_pt1 | contig 14294 bp, 11 predicted proteins | sample LuqExpMetageno72_FD_187829 | JGI IMG/M metagenome (GOLD analysis project Ga0207806, IMG submission 187829) | Tropical forest soil microbial communities from Luquillo Experimental Forest, Puerto Rico - Sample 72 (SPAdes) | ecosystem: Environmental > Terrestrial > Soil > Tropical forest ...
ATCGGAGCCGAACACCACCCTGTCTGCCCCCAGCACGCGGATGGCCGCGGCCACCGCCGCCGGGCCATTGCCGGCAGCGCCGGTATCCAGCCAGAGGTTGCGGAAACGGGCGCGCACATCGCTGATGCCGCTGCGCGCGGCCGAGATCTCCACCTGTTCGGCCACCAGCGCGGCCAGGCCCGATCCGCCCAGCATCGCCACCTGCACCGTCACATCCGGATAGGGATCGAGGAAATCGCTGAAGGCCAGCGTGGCCACCGAGGAAGCGAAATGCCAGGCATTGTCCAGCACCCAGCGGGCCGCGGCATTGTCGAGATGTTCAACGATGGGGGGCTGGCCGGGGATGGCCGGGCTGGCATAGCCGGTGTGCAGATAGATGTGGCTGCCCAGCCGCTGCGCCGCCTCGAACAGGGGGGCAAAGGCGCGGGCCGAGGCCGAGGTGAAGAAGCCGTTCACCGGCAGCACGGCGCCGATCAGCCCCAGCTTCTCATGGGCGCGCTCCAGCTCCTTCACCGACCAGGCGATGTCGTGGGTGGAGAGCGCCGCCACCGCGCTGAAGCGGGTGGGATGGGCGCGCACCAGCGCCGAGAGATCATCGTTATAGGCCGCCCACAGCGGGCGCCAGTCGGTGCCATTGGCCAGCGAATCCACGCCCAGCGTGGTCGGCCAGCTGATCAGCTGATGGGCCACGCCCGAGGCATCGAGGTGCTTCAGGCGCAGGTCGATGTCGAACCAGTGTTCACCAAGGGCAAAGGGCAGGCCGTTCGATCCCGGGCCGGCGCGGTGGATGGCGCGGGCGCCATCGGTCGCCGTGGCGATGCGGGGGGCGCCGGGCTGCTGGCCCAGGATCTCCACCGCTGCGGGCGAGAACCAGTGGCTGTGCAGATCGATGATGGGCGGGCGGGCAGATGCGGTTGCGGTCATGGCGGGCCTCACTTGGCTGCGGGGTTCTTGGCGGGGAATTTGGCGGGGAAGCGCGGCGGCTGGCCCGAAAGGGCAAAGGCGCCCAGCGTCTTTTGCGCCAGCACCAGCGGATCGTGGTTGGCCAGCGTGCGCACGTTGCGCCAGAAGCGATCGAAGCCATAGCTGCGGCCGGTGGCCTTGCCGCCGCCGAATTCGAAGATCTGCGCGGTCACTTCCAGCGCCACCTGCGAGGTGTAGGTGCGCAGGGCCAGCGTCTCGATGGCGAGCAGGCCGCGATCCTCCTCGCTCAGCTCGTGGCGGCGTTCCCAGCCGGCCGCCAGCCGGGCAATGGTGGTCTCGAACAGCGCCTCGGCCGCCTTGGCCTTCAGCCAGATGTCGGCAAACTGCGTCTGCACCAGCACATCCTCGGCGGTGGTGGCAGCGCCCGGCAGCACCGACTGGCGCCGGCCGGCGGTGGCATAATCGCGCGCTGCCTCCAGCGCTGCCAGCGTGTTGCCGAGATAGACCGCTGAATAGAACACCGCGCCAAAGGTGGCCCACAGCGGCAGCGGGCCGGTCTGCTGGCCGTCATGGCCCCAATGCAGCACTTCCTCGGCATGGATGCGCACCTGATCGAAGCTGATGGTGCTGCTGTCGGCCCCGCGCAGGCCGATCTGGTCCCAATCCTCGTGGAAGCGCAGGCCAGCGCGATCGGTGGGGATATGGGCATAGAGGTAATGGGTGCGGTCGGGGTGGACGAAGAGCAGGGTGGTGTGTTCGGCAATCGGCGTGCCGGTGTTCCACTTCTTGGTGCCGCTGATCGTGTAGCCGCCATTGGGATGATGCTCGGCCACAAAATCGACATTCACATATTGCGTGACATTGCCCCACTGCCAGCGCTGGCGGGCAGCCTCGCGCACCACCGCATCATTGGCGCCGTTGTAATCGAGCAGCAGCGGCACCAGCGAATTGTAGAAATGGAAGCCCAGCACGGCGCCCACCGAACCATCGGCCTTGGCGATTTCCAGCACGCTCCAGGCCGCCTCGCGCAGGGTGCCGCCGCCGCCGCCCAGATCCGCGGGGTAAAGCAGGTTGACAAGGCCGCTCTCGCGCAGGCGGCGCACTTCTTCCACCGGCAGCGTGCCCAGCGCATCGCGGGCAATGGCGCCGGGGCGCAATTCGTCGGCCAGCGTGCGGGCAAGGGCCAGCCAGTCGGCCGGATAGGGCTCGGCGGTGCGGGGGCTGGTATCGGGGCGCGCGGCATGGTCGGGGCGCGCAATGGCAGGCGCCGCTTGGGTAGCGATGGTCATGGCGGTCAGTCCTTCGTGGGAGAAAGGGGAGAAAAACGCAGGGCAACAAGGCTGGCGATCCAGATCAGGCCAGCCAGCGCATAGGCCGCAGGGCCAACCAGAATGGCCCGATCCAGCCCGATGCGATCGGAAAGATAGCCCAGCAGCCAGGGCGCCAGCGCACCCGAGATGGCCGCCACCACCACCGCGCCCAGCGCGCCGGCGGCCGTGCGCAGATGCGGCGGCACCAGCTCCACCAGCAGCGTGGTGAGGCTGCCGGCGGTGGAGCCGAAAGCGCAGATGGCCAGAATGATGAAGAGCTTGGCAGTGGCCAGATCGCGGGTGAGAAAGGCCTGGGCGAAGAAGCCCGCCGCCAGCAGCGAGGTGGCCGCCAACGCCGCCGTCAACCCCCAGCGATAGGGCGACAGCCAGCGCCCGAAGACATAGCCGCCCACCAGCCCCACCGGCAAAGTGGCCAGCAGCACCGTGGCGAGAAAGCCCGAGGCAGCCGCATTGCTCAGCGCATAGACGCGGTGCAGATAGGCCGGCGCCCACATCTGCGCCGTGGCCGTGCCCGAGAAGAACAGCGCCAGCGCCGCCAGATGCGCCGCATAGCGGCCATGGCGCAGCACCGAGAGCTGCTCGCGCCAGGTGAGGTGGCGGGGAGCCTCGGCATAGCCATCGGCAGCGCCGGGGCGCGGTTCGGGCAGCAGCGCCAGCCAGGCCGCGCACACCAGCCCCGGCAGCCCCGAGACGAGGAAGGCGATATGCCAGTTATAGGCCCCTGCCAGCCACGCCCCCAGCGCCAGCGCCAGCGCCGAGCCGATCTTGTTGCGCACCATGAACACCGAGAACACCAGATTGCGCCAGCGCTTGTCGTAGAGATCCGCCAGCCAGCCCGGAGCCAGGCCCTGATAGGCCGCCTCGCCAAAGCCGGTGACCGCGCGCCAGAACAACAGGCCCGCCACTCCCGCCGCCAGCGCGTTGAAGGCCGAGGCAATGCTCCACAGCACCGCCCCTGCAATCAGCACCGGCTTGCGCCCCAGCCGCCCCGCCGCATAGCCGAACAACGGCGCCCCCAGCACGCCCGCCAGCGTGAAAGCGGCGGCGATGCGGCCAAAGGCCTCGTCGTTCAGCCCGAGATCGGCCTTGATGGGCGTCAGCAGCGAGGAGATGATCATCGCATCCACCACGCAGACAATGCCCAGCAGCATGATCGCCGCCAGCGAAACGTGAGGGGATGCGGGGCGCGCCGCCGCATGGCTTTCGGCAGAACCAGCCTGCCAGGGCGCCTGAGTGAGGGAGGGAACAGGCAAAACGAATCTCCACTGATTAGATAGACTTTATGGACTACTATTAATGCCAGTAACCAGATAGAAATTATTGGAACATGCAAGGAAGGCTTTGCCCACCCCCACTCCGCCCCCATCAAATCCTGCGCTTTTCCATGGCCTTCCCCGCCCCCGCACGGCATAAGGCGCGGCATCCGGAAGGGAGTGCGCGATGAAGGTGGGAATTGTGGGCGCGGGCATGGTCGGCTCGATGGCGGCCTATGCGATGGCGCTGCAGGGCACGGCGGCCGAGATCGTGCTGGTCGATCGCAACGCCGATCTGGCCGCCGCCCAGGCCGAGGATATCAGCCATGCCACCCCCTTCCTCCAGCCGCGGCGCATCGTGGCGGGCGATTATGCGGCGCTGGCAGGCGCGGGCGTGGTGATCCTGGCCGCCGGCGTGCCGCAAAAGCCGGGCGAAAGCCGGCTCAGCCTGCTGTCGCGCAATGCCGATGTGTTTGCAGAAGTGGTGGGCCAGGTGCGCGCCGCAGCCCCCGAGGCGCTGCTGGTGGTGGCCTCCAACCCGGTGGACATCATGACGATGGTGGCCCAGCGTGCCTCCGGCCTGCCGCCCGAACGGGTGATCGGCTCTGGCACGCTGCTCGACACCGCCCGCTTCCGCCAGTTGCTGGCATCACGGCTGGGGGTGGCGGCGCAATCGATCCACGCCTCGGTGCTGGGCGAACATGGCGACAGCGAAGTGCTGGCGTGGTCGTCTGCCCAGGTGGGCGGCAAGCCGCTGGAACCGGGCGCTGCCCTGCTGGGCGCGCCGATCACCGCCGAAGTGCGCGCCGCCATAGACGAAGGCGTGCGCCGCGCGGCCTATCGCATCATTGCCGGCAAGGGGGCCACCTGGTTCGGCATTGGCGCGGGGCTGGCGCGCATCGTCCAGGCCATCCGCGACGACCAGCGCGCGGTGCTCACCGTTTCCATCCGCATGCCCGAGGTGCTGGGGGTGGCCGATGTAGCGCTCAGCCTGCCGCGCGTGGTGGGGCGCGAGGGCGTGCTGGCAACGCTGTGGCCCGATCTGGCGCCAGACGAGGAAGCGGCCCTGCGCGCCTCGGCCGAAGTGCTGCAGGCCGCCGCCGGGGGCCTCTGGCGCTAGGCGCTAGGCGCTCACCAGCTTGTCAGCCGGCGCAGCTGGGGGGTTTTCTTGTGCACATGGTCGTCCATGCGCGCCAGCAGCCCGTCCAGTGCGGCAATCGCCTCGAACAGGAAGGCGCCCTTGTTCAGCATCACGCATTCGGCGCGGGCGGCCATGGCGGCATCGGTCAGCTCGCCGCGGTTGGGCAGCCCTTCCTTGACGAGATGTTCCAGCACCTGGGTGGCCCAGATCACCGGCACCTGCGCCGCCTCGGCGATCCACAGGATCTCCTCCTGCATTTCGGCCAGGCGGGCAAAGCCGATCTCGATGGCCAGATCCCCCCGCGCGATCATGATCGCCACCGGCTGACGGGCGGCCGCGGCCAGCAGGATATCGGGCAGGTTGTGCACCGCGCGCGCGGTCTCGATCTTGAGGATCAGCGCCAGTTCCTGCCAGTCGTCCGGGCGCAGCCGCGCCAGTTCGGCCTGCAGCAGTTCGACATCGGCCACTTCCTGCACGAAGGAGAATTCCACCCCGTCGGCATGGGCGGCCACAAAGGCGAGATCGGCGCGATCCTTGGCGGTGAGCGCCGGCACCTGCAAATCGGTATCGGGCAGGTTGATGCCTTTTTCCGGCTTCAGCTTGGCCCCCTCCTCCTTGCAGCGGGTGACAGAGGCGATCAGCATCCCCTCGCCCACCATCTCGATCGCGCAGGCGATCTTGCCATCATCGATCAGCAGGCGCTCGCCGGGGGCCGCCGCGGCAATCGCCTCGGGCAGCGTGCATTCCACCGTGCAGGCGACATCGGCCGGCACCTTGCGATCCAGCCCGCCCGGCGCCACCAGCGCCAGCCTGTCGCCCGGGAACAGGCGCTTCACATCGTGGTGATGGCGCAGCCCGCCGGTGCGCAGCTTGGGGCCGGCCAGATCCATGAAGACATGGGCCGCCTGCCCCCCTTCGCCCGCGCGCAGATGGGCGATCATCCGCGCCCAGGCCTCGGGCCCGTCATGCGCGCAATTGATGCGGATGGCCTCCACCCCGCGCGCGGCCAGATCGCGCATGAAGGCCGGATCATCAGCCGCCTCGGACGGGCAGGTGACCATCAGCGCGGCCTGCCGCTGCTGGCGCCGCGCGCCAAACAGCTGGCGCGCGCGGGCCTCCAGCCGCTGTTCGCCGGCGAAGAAATCCTCGCCTCCCACAGCTTCTGCCGGCTGCCCGGCCATCCCTGCCAGCGCCGCGCGCACCGCCAGCAAGGTGGGCATCACCCGGCTTTCCAGCCGCCCCAGCGATGACAGGCCCAGCACCATCAGCCGGCGCTGCAGCGGGCGCAGATCACGGTGGCGCAGGGCCAGATAGGCGGCCAGGTTTTCCGCGCTGGGCAGGAAGGCGGGGCGGATGCCGCCTGCGCGCCACAGTTCCATGCGCTGGCGCGTCTCGCTGCGCACGGCGGCGATCAGCGCGTCCAGCTCATCCAGCAGCGCCGCGTGGGTTGTCCTGCCTGCGCCGGCGATGGCGGGGCGTTCGGCAGCCATGGGATCGCCTGTCACACATGCTCCGTCATATCTGGCCTTGATGCCGTTTTTATCCTTATGCCCTGCCTAGGCGGCCTTTGCGATATTTGCGTGACAGGATCTGCCCGATGGCGCCGCCTGTTTACGAAAGCTTTATGCCGGCGCCCGCCTTTCCACTGGAAGCTTCACGGCGATCGGCGCCATTCCGGCGGGCATGGCACAGGTCATTTCCCAAAGGCTGCGCGACGGGCGCCCGCTCTGGCACGAGCAACTGGCCTTCCGCCTGGCCGGGCTGGGCGGGCTGTGGGGGTTTGCGCTGTTCGCACGCTGGCTGTTCTGGCTGCAGCAGCGCGCGCCCGCCGTGGCCGGCCGGCCCTGCATGCTGGCCGGCTGCCTGGTGGCGGTGGCCGTGCTGCAGGCGGGGCTGGCGCTGGCACTGGCGGGGCCGGGCCTGCTGCGCCAGGTGCCCTGGCCGGGGATCCGCCGCATCGAGCCGGGAACACGCCGCATCGGGCCGGGCGGCCCCTCTCCTCTCCACCGCCCGGGGCCGCATGCATGACAGCGTGATGATCCGGGCCAGACCGACGTTCCTTCCTGTGAACGCAACTCAAGAGGCCGGAGCGCACTGCTCCGGCCTTCCTTTTGCGCGCTTTCGCCGTGCTTTTCGCCACCAAAGCGGATGACACCATACTGTCACCGGCCTAGGGCATTCGGTCAGGCTCCTTGGGCATGGCACGGCACGGATACGCATAAAGATGGACGGCGAAAGAAGGGTTCCCTGGCTGGGCATGATGGTGGCGCTGGGAATCAGCGGGTGGCTGATGCTGTCGGGCGTGAACACCATGTCGATTGCGCTGCTGGGGCCGGTGTGGCTGCTCTCGCTGTGGCTCGATTGGCTGCGCCCGGTGGCCCGCCCGGCGATCCGCATCGCCATCAACCGCCCCGATATCGACGCGCTGACCCGCGAGGCGATGACCCGCACGCTGGAAGGCGTGAGCCTGCCGCTGGTGCTGATGGAGCGCCACCGCATCATGGCCGCCAATGGCGCGGCGCGGGCGGCCTTTGGCGCGCATATCGTGGGGCAGGATGCGCGCATTGCCCTGCGCCACCCCGAAGCGATGCGGCTGCTCGACATGCCTTCGGGCGGCAGCGTGACGATCCGCGGGCTGACCGGCACCGGCAGCCTGTGGCAGCTGACCCGCCAGACGATCGATTCCCGCTTCTGGACGATCGAGCTGCGCGACCGCACCACCGAGGCGGATCTGGGCCGCGCCCACACCGATTTCGTCGCCAATGCCAGCCACGAGCTGCGCACGCCGCTGTCTTCCATCATCGGCTATGTGGAAACCATTGCCGATGATCCCGGCCGGATGGAACCGGACACCACCCGCCGCTTCCTGGGCACCGTGCTGCGCGAGGCACGGCGGATGCAGAACCTGGTCTCCGATCTCATGTCGCTGTCGCAGCTGGAGGCGGAAAAGCACGACCTGCCTTCCGAGCGGGTGGATCTGGGGCGCCTGGCGCATCGGGTGGTGGGCGAATTTGCCCCCGGCCCCCAGGGCAGCGGCCCGCGCCTGAGGCTGAGCCGGCCCGACGAGACGATCAGCGTGGCGGGCGATGTGAAGCAGCTGGAGCAATTGCTGCGCAACCTCATCGACAATGCGCTGAAATATGCCGATGGCAGCCAGCCGGTGGAAGTGAGCCTGGCCGGCGCCCCGCGCGGCATGGTGGAACTGGTGGTGGCCGATCATGGCCAGGGCATCGCGCCGGAACACCTGCCCCACCTCACCCGCCGCTTCTACCGCACCGATCCGGGCCGCAGCCGGGCGGCCGGCGGCACCGGGCTGGGCCTGGCCATCGTCAAGCATATCGTCGAGCGGCACCGCGGCCGGCTGGATATCACCAGCCAGCTGGGCGTGGGCACGCAGGTGCATGTGCGCCTGCCGCTGGCAGCGGCCCCAAGCTGACACCGCTGGCAGCGGCCCAGAGCTGACGCTGCTGACTGTGGCCCAAAACCACCGCTGCTTGCGGCGAACCGCCAACTGTCACATTGCTGTCATGCTAGGCCGCCATGGCGCTGTTTCATGAGGCATCGCGCAGGCTGCGAGCCCGCTGCCAGCATGGCAAAGACACGCTGGCGTAACAGTTTGGCTTGTAGAAGGCCGAAGTGACAAGGTAACCAAAGACGCCGCATCAGGCGGCGACGCGCAGGCTTGAGGTAGGGAACATGGTTGCAGAACACACGGTCAAGGCCTTCGACGAGGAAATCACCAGCCTGCGCGGACTGATCGCCGAAATGGGCGGCCTGGCCGAAGTGGCCATCAGCGAATCGATGGATGCGCTGACCCATGGCTCGCTGCAGCTGGCCGAGGAAGTGATCGCCCGCGACAAGCGCATCGACGCGCTGGAAACGCAGGTGGAACAGCTGGCGGTGCGCATCATCGCCCTGCGCGCCCCCATGGCCGACGACCTGCGCGACATCATCGCCGCGCTGAAGATCGCCGGCATTCTGGAGCGCATCGGCGATTATGCCAAGAACATCGCCAAGCGCGTCTCGCGGATCGAGCGGCGCGAGGTGTTCGAGCCGCTGACGCTGATCCCCGCCATGGCTGAAGTCGCCGCCGAAATGGTGCATGACGTGCTGACCGCCTTTGCCGCCCGCGACCCGCAGCTGGCGATCGACGTGGTGGAGCGCGATGCCAAGGTCGATGCCTTCTACGACAGCATCTTCCGCAACATGGTGAGCTTCATGATGGAGAACCCCTCGACCATCACCGCGGCCGCCCACCTGCTGTTCGTCGCCCGCAATCTGGAGCGCATTGGCGATCATGCCACCAATGTCGCCGAGCAGGTCTATTACGCCGCCACCGGCGAATATCCGGCCGAGCGCACCGAGCGCCCCGAGAATTGATCCTGACTGACACCTCTTTCGGGATCTGCTGCCGATGAATCCGCCGCGCCTGCTTCTGGTTGAAGACGACCCAGCCCTTGCCGAACTGCTGGAATTCCGCTTCCGCGCGGAAGGCTACACGGTTTCGGCCACGGCCGATGGGGATGAAGCCCTGCTGCGCGCGGCGGAAGAGGCGCCCGACCTTGTCGTGCTGGACTGGATGATCGAGGGCACCAGCGGTATCGAAGTGTGCCGCCGGCTGCGCCGCGACAAGGCCACCGCCCATGTGCCGATCATCATGCTGACCGCGCGCGGCGCCGAGGACGACATGATCCGCGGGCTGGAAACCGGCGCCGACGATTACATCACCAAGCCCTTCTCCCCGCGTGAGCTGATCGCCCGGGTGGCGGCGATCATGCGGCGCATCCGCCCGGCGCTGGCCGGCGAATCGCTGACCGTGGGCGACCTGACGCTGGACGCCACGGCCCACCGCGTGACGCGCCGGGGCCAGATGGTGCAGCTGGGCCCCACCGAATTTCGCCTGCTGAAATTCTTCATGGAGCATCCGGGCCGGGTGTTCAGCCGCGGGCAATTGCTGGATGCCGTGTGGGGCACCGACAGCGATATCGAACTGCGCACGGTGGACGTGCATATCCGCCGCCTGCGCAAGGGCATAGAAGTGGATGGCGCGCCCGATCCGGTGCGCACGGTCCGCTCGGCGGGCTATGCGCTGGAAGCGGTGTAGGCACAGCGCCAGTGAAGATGTGAAAAGGGGGGCCGGCCAGCCCCCCTTTTTCATGCGCCGGCGCGGCTCAGAATTCCGGTGCGGGCGGCACCGGCAGGCCGGGCGCGTCCTCGTCCACCTCATGCACTTCCACCAGCCCGCGGCCGACATGGCTGTGCGAACGGCTGTAGCCGAAATAGACCACCAGGCCGATCGCCGCCCAGGCCGGCAGCACCAGCATCGCGGCCAGCGGCAGGTTGAAGAACAGGAACACGCAGCCGAAAATCGCCGCCGGGGCGATCAGCCACACCAGCGGGGTGCGGAAAGGGCGGTGGCGGTTGGGCTCGGTCCGGCGCAGGATCAGCACGGCGATCGCCACCATCATGAAAGCATAGAGCGTGCCGGCATTGGCAATGTCCGACAGTTCGCCCACCGGGAAGAAGGCCGCGCCCAGCGCCGTTGCAAGGCCGGTCAGCGCGGTGACGATATAGGGCGTCTTCCATTTGGGATGCACGCGTGAGAGCGCCTCGGGCAGCAGGCCATCGCGCGCCATCACGAAGAAGATGCGGGTTTGCCCGAAGAGCAGGATCAGCACCACCGACGGCAGCGCGATAAAGGCGGCAATGCCCATGAAATTGCCCACCGCGCCAAAGCCGATCACATGCAGCACATGGGCCAGCGCCTCATGGCTGCACACCAGCCGGTCGGCATATTGCGGCAGGATGCATTGGCTGGCCAGTTCCGGCGATCCGGCCGGCAGCGGCGTGCCATCGCCGCCCATGATCGGCTGCCCGCCAATCGAACCGACAGCGCCCGCTGCCACCGCCATGTAGAACAAGGTGCAGATCAGCAGGCTGCCCACCAGGCCGATCGGCACGTTGCGCTGGGGGTCGCGGGTTTCCTCCGCGGCGGTGGAAACGGCATCGAAGCCCACATAGGCAAAGAAGATGGTGGCCGCCGCCCCCACCGCGCCCACGCCCGTGCCAAAGCCGCCAAACACGCCGGCCGGCAGGAAGGGGCTGAAATTGTCGCCATGCATGTGCGGCGCGGTGAGCACCACGAAAACGGTGAGCGCGGCGATCTTGATCGCCACCAGAAAGGCGTTGAAACGCGCGCTTTCCTTGGTGCCCAGCATCAGCAGGCCAGTGATCAGCAGCGAGATCACCGTGGCCGGCAGGTTGATGAAACCGCCCGGCGCCCCCCCCAGCACCAGCGGCCCCGCGCTGAGCGCTGTGGGCAGGTGCACGCCCATTGTCTTGCCAAGGATGGTGCCGGTGAAATAGCCCGACCAGCCCACCGCCACCGCCGAGGCCGCGATCGCATATTCAAGGATCAGCGCCCAGCCCACCGTCCAGGCCAGCAATTCGCCCATCACCGCATAGGTATAGGTGTAGGCAGAGCCGGCCACCGGCAGCATCGCGGCGATCTCGGCATAGCACAGCGCCGCCACCACGCAGATCACCCCGGCAATCGCGAAAGCCAGCATCAGGCCCGGCCCCGCCTTCTGCGCGCCCGCCGCCGTGAGCACGAAGATACCGGTGCCGATCACACAGCCGATGCCAAGCAGGGTCAGTTGCACCGCCCCTAGCGAACGATGCAAAGATTTCCGTTCCGCCGTTGCCAAAATGGCATCGAGCGGCTTCACGCGACCGAACATGTAATTCCCCTGAACCGTTGGCGGCTAAGGGCGGGCAGGCTAACGCACCGGTGGCGCTTGGCAAGGGCCTAAGGCGGGCAAATCCACCGGTCCAACGCGGAAAAACGGCCATATTCGGCCTTGCGCCCTCTCCTTTTCGCGAATGGCTCGCATCAATGCTTTGCCTTGCCCGGCCAAGGGGCTAGAAGCGGGCCCATGTCTACCACCTTCCAGATCGACACCGCCACCTCGCGCGCCAATCCCACCCCGGCGCCGATGAAGCGCCTGACCATCCCTGCCCTGCGCGCCCGCAAGGCCGGCGGCCACACGGCAGAACCGATCGTGATGCTGACCGCCTATACCGCGCGGCAGGCCCAGCTGCTGGATCCGCATTGCGACCTGCTGCTGGTGGGCGATTCGCTGGGGCAGGTGATCTATGGGCTGCCCTCCTCGCTGCCGGTCACGCTGGAGATGATGGCCGCCCATGGCGCGGCGGTGGTGCGCGGCAGCTGGCATGCGGTGGTCGTGGTCGACATGCCCTTTGGCAGCTACGAGCAATCCCCGGCCCAGGCCTTCGAGAATGCCGCCCGCCTGCTGAAGGAAACCGGCGCTGCCGGCGTGAAGCTGGAAGGCGGCGCGGCGATGGCCGAAACGGTGGCTTTCCTTTCGGCCCGCGGCATTCCGGTGATGGGCCATGTGGGGCTGACCCCGCAGGCGGTGAACCAGCTGGGCGGCTATGGCGCGCGCGGGCGCAGCGCGGCAGAAGCCGAGAAGATCCTCGCCGATGCCAGGGCGCTGGATGAGGCCGGCGCCTTTGCCGTGGTGGTGGAAGGGGTGGTGGAGCCCATCGCCATTGCCGTGCAGCAGCAGCTGGCCTGCCCGGTGATCGGCATTGGCGGCTCGGCCCTGTGCGATGGGCAGGTGCTGGTGGCCGAAGACATGCTGGGCCTGTTCGAACGCGTGCCCCGCTTCGTGAAGCGCTACGAGGACATGGCCGGGCGGATCTCGGAAGCGGTGGCCAGCTATGCCGCCGATGTGCGCGCGCGCAGCTTCCCCGGCGCCGAACAGACCTACCAGCCCAAGCGCTGAGGCCGCGCCATGTCCCTCGCTGCGGCCCTGCGCCGGCATCTGCTGGGCCCTGCCCTGTTCACCCTTTTGTGCCTGGCGCTGGCCGGCGCCTATAGCTGGCAGGCCAGCCCTTCTGTGCCCCTGCTGCTGGGGCAGCTGTGGGTGGTGGTGGTGCTGGCGGTGCTGGAAGTCTCGCTCAGCTTCGACAATGCGGTGGTGAACGCGGCCCTGCTGGCCGATATGGACGCGGTGTGGCGCAAGCGCTTCCTCACCTGGGGCATGGTGTTTGCCGTGTTTGGCACGCGCATCCTGTTTCCGCTGGCGATCGTGGGCCTGTCGGCCGGGCTGGATCCGGTGGCGGCGGTGCGCCTCTCGCTGACAGAGCCGGCGCGTTACGAGGAGATCGTGACCGCCGCCCATCTGCCGATTGCCGGCTTTGGCGGGGCGTTTCTGGCGCTGGTGGGGCTGCGCTTCTTCCTCGATCAGGGCAAGCAGCGGCACTGGCTGCGCTGGCTGGAGCGGCCGCTGCACGGGCTGGGCCGGGTGGAAGCGGCCGCCATCGCGCTGGTGCTGGCCGCCCTGCTGGCCGGCGGCGCCTGGCTGGCCCCGCAAGACGCCCATGGCTGGCTGACCGGCGGCATCGTTGGCATCATCACTTTCGTGCTGGTGGAAGCGCTGGGCAATCTGCTGGGCGCGGGCGATGGCGGCCATGGCGCCACGGTGGCGGTGGCCCGTTCCGGGCTGGGCGCCTTTCTCTATCTCAACGTGCTGGATGCCTCCTTCAGCCTTGATGGGGTGATTGGCGCCTTTGCGCTGTCGAACAACATGGTGATCATCGCGCTGGGCCTCAGCATTGGCGCGGCTTTCGTGCGCGCGCTCACGCTCATCCTGGTGGAGCGCGACGTGCTGGGCCAGCTGGTGTTCCTGGAGCATGGGGCGTTCTGGGCCATTCTGGCGCTGGCGGGCATCATGCTGTCGGCGCCGCTGGTGGAAGTGCCGGAGAGCATCACCGGGCTGGTCGGCGCGGGGCTGATCGCTGTGGCTTTCTGGCAATCCTTGCGGCTGCGGCAGCGGGGCGGCGCATAGGCCCCTGCATGGGCCGGCGCATAGGCCCCTGCATGGGCCGGCGCATAGGCCCCTGCATGGGCCGGCGCATAGGCCCCTGCATAGGTATGCCTGATTGTACCGTTTCGTTCACGAACCCTGAAGAAGTGCCTATGTGGTTATCTGGCAACGGTTGCTGCCAATTTGGGCCCAATCCGCAATTCCCTGTTGTGAAGGCCGCTTCTTTATGACAGTTGATGTCTCGGAAGAAAAAGGGAGAGGAGAAGGGCGTCCATTGGGCGCCCTTTTTCATTTCCGGCAAAAACCCCGCCCGCCCGGGCTTTGCAGGGCCAGCGGCGGCCCCTTTCAGCCCTGCATATCATATTGTTTCAACAGGTCGTAGAGCGTGGGCCGGCTGATGCCCAGCAGCCGCGCGGTGTTCGAGATATTGCCTTCGCTGCGAGCGAGGGCGTGGCGAATCACCCGCCGGTCGGCCTGTTCGCGCGCGGCTTTGAGGTTGAGCAATTGTGCGTCTGGTTCCTGCGGCGCGGCCAGGTCGAGATCGGCCGCCGTCACCAGCTTGCCCTCAGCCATGATGGCGGCGCGCTTCACCCGGTTTTCCAGCTCGCGCACATTGCCCGGCCAGCTCCAGCTGTCGATCGCGGCCAGCGCATCGGGGGCAAAGCCCTTCACCTGCGGGTTCAGCTCACGCGCGAAGCGGCTGAGGAAAGCGCGCGCCAGCAGCGGCGGATCGCCCGCCCGCTGGGCCAGCGCCGGAATGCGCACGACGATCTCGGCCAGGCGCTGCTGCGGC
>Ga0207806_1000261_pt1 | contig 14203 bp, 16 predicted proteins | sample LuqExpMetageno72_FD_187829 | JGI IMG/M metagenome (GOLD analysis project Ga0207806, IMG submission 187829) | Tropical forest soil microbial communities from Luquillo Experimental Forest, Puerto Rico - Sample 72 (SPAdes) | ecosystem: Environmental > Terrestrial > Soil > Tropical forest ...
CCGGCGCACGACCGACAGCAGCGGGAAGCGGCTTGCCCCCCGCGCCAGCCCCCAGACCCCCTTGCGCGCAGCCACCATCATCACGATGGCAATGGCCCCCAGCACGATCTGGTAAACCGTGCCGAAATCCGCCAGCAGCTCGCGCAGCAGGATGAACAGCGCCGCGCCCAGCAAGGGCCCCTCGATCGTGCCATAGCCGCCGATCACCACCATGAAGATCACGAAAGCGGTCCAGTCGACCACGGCGAATTGCGGATCGGGCGCCACGCGCAGCTTCTGCATCACCACCACCGCGCCCACCAGGCTGGTCATCACCCCCACCACGCAGAACAGCGCGATCTTCAGCGGCTTCACCCGCACGCCCACCGCCTCGGCGGCGATGCCGCTGTCGCGCAGGGCCCGCAGGCCCAGCCCCCAGCGCGAACGCAGCAGCGCAAAGGTGATCCCCACCGAGCCCGCCGCCACCGCAAAGGCCACCGCATAGACCACCCGCGATCGCACCGCGCGCGTCTCGCCCAGCGTGTGCAGCACATCAGAGGGCAGCGAGGCCCCCGAACCGCCGCCCAGCGAGGGGAATTGCAGCACCGTCAACCGCAGGATCTCGGCAATCGCCCAGGTGCCGATGGCGAAATAGGGGCCCGACAGGCGCAGCGAGAGCAGCCCCATCGGCACCGCCGCCACCAGCCCCACCAGCGCCACCAGCGGCAAGGCGGCCAGCATCGGCACCCCTGCCAGCACGGTGAAGCCATAAAGCGCAAAGCCGCCAATGCCGATGAAGGCCTGCTGACCCACCGAAAGCAGGCCGCCATAGCTGGCCAGCAGGTTCCACAAGGTGGCCAGCGCCGCATAGACGAGGAATTCGCCGAGAATGCGCTCGGCAGAAGCATCGCCCCACAGCGGCACGCTGGCCAGCGCCGCCACTGCCGCTGCGGCCGCCACACGGGCCATGGCCAGATCGCGGGGGGGCCTGGCCGGGAGGTTGGTCGTCTGTGTCATGGTCATGCCTTGCTGCGCGCCAGCACGCCTTGCGGGTGCAGCACGATCACCGCCAGAAACACCAGGTGCCCGGCCAGTTGCTGGAATTGCGGGTTGATCTGGGCGCCCAGCGCCTGGGACACGCCCAGCAGGATGCCCCCCATCAGCGCCCCATAGATACTGCCCATGCCGCCGATCACGATCACCTCAAAGGCGAAGATCAGCCGGCTGGGCCCGATGAAAGGATCAAAACTGCCATAAACGCCCATGAAAATGCCCGAAAGCGCCGCCAGCCCGAAAGCGATCGAGGTGACCAGCGCATAGACATGGTTGGTATCCAGCCCCATCACCCGGGCGATTTCGGCATCATCGGCAGAAGCGCGAAAGGCCCGGCCCGCGGCGGTGTGAAAGAACACCCACTGCAGCCCCACCAGCGCCAGCACCGCCACGCCAAACATCGCCAGCGGCAGCACGCCTACCGCCACGCCCGGCATCACCGCCAGGCTGAGATCGGCCAGGGGCCCGGCGTCCAGCCGCCGGCTATCTGCCGAAAACAGCGAGAGCAGCACGTTCTGCAAAATGATCGAGAGGCCAAAGGTCATGATCAGCGCGGGCAGCGGATCATGGCCCAGCGCCCGGTTGACCAGCAGCCTTTGCAGCCAATAGCCCGCCGCCGCCACGATCAGCACCACCGGCACCGCCACCACAAAGGGCGACACCCCCAGCCCCACGGCCAGCACCTGCGCCAGAAAGGCGGCCACCACGATGATATCGCCATGCGCCATGTTGATGATGCGCATCACCCCGAAAACCAGCGCCAGCCCCGATGCAGCCAGCGCATAGATACCGCCCAGCAAAAGCCCCTGGACAAGGGCGTTGACCCAGATCATGCGTGAACCCCGAAATAGGCGTCGATGATGGCGGCCTGGTCGGCGGTTCTGCTGTCGCCCGACAGCACCACCTTGCCGGCGCGCAGACACAGGAACTGATCGGACACCGACAGCGCGCGGTTGATATCCTGCTCCACCAGAATGGCCGAAACCCCCGGCCCGACAATCTGGCGGAACGCGCGATAGATCTCCTCGATCACCACCGGGGCCAGCCCCAGGCTCAGCTCATCGAGCAGCAGGAGATCGGGATTGGCCATCAGCGCCCGGCCGATCGCCACCATCTGCTGCTGGCCGCCCGAAAGCTGGGGGCCCAGATGGTGGCGCCGCTGCACCAGGGCGGGAAACAGCGCATAGACCGCCTCCAGCGTCCATGGCCCGGGCCGCTTCACCTGCGCGCCGATGAGGAGGTTCTCCTCCACGCTCAGCGAGGCGAACAGGCGCCGCCCCTCGGGCACCACGGCCACGCCCGCGCGGGTGGTCTCGGCAGGGGTGCGGCTGGCAAGGCAGGCGCCATTGTGATGGATCGAACGCGCGGGCGGCCTGAGCACGCCGGCCAGCGTCTTCAGCAGCGTGGTCTTGCCGGCGCCATTCGCGCCGATCAGCGCCAGCACCGCGCCCGGCGCGATGCTGAAGCTGACATCGAAGAGGGCCTGAAAGCCGCCATAAAAGCTGCTCAGGCCAGAAACGGAAAGGCGCGGCTCAGTCATGGGCCATCCCTGTGTAAAGCGCCACCACGGCGGGGCTGGAGATCACCGCCTGGGGCGGGCCATCGGCCACCACGCGCCCGGTATCGAGCACCACCAGGCGCGAGACGACCGCCATCAGCGCGTGCACGATATGCTCGATCCACACGATGGTGACGCCGCCGGCATGGATGTCGCGCACGATGTCGATCAGTTGCGCGCATTCGGCATCGGTCAGCCCGCCGGCGATCTCGTCGAGCAGCAGGAGGCGCGGATTGGTGGCAAGGGCGCGCGCCAGTTCCACGCGCTTGCGGTCCAGCAGCGTGAGGTCGCCGGCCAGCGTGTCGGCGCGGTGGGCCAGATGGGTCTGGGCCAGCACCGCATGGGCGCGCTGCGCGGCCGCGCGGCCCGCCAGGCCGCCGCCAAAGCTGGCGGCGGTCAGCAGGTTTTCAAACACCGTCATCCCCGCAAAGGGCTGGGGCACCTGGAACGAACGGGCAATGCCATGGCGCGAACGCCATGCCGCCGGCCGCCGGCTGACATCCTGCCCGACAAAGCCCACCTGCCCCGCATCGGGCATCAGCGTGCCGGTGATCAGGCTGAACAGCGTGGACTTGCCCGCGCCATTGGGGCCGATGATGCCCACCGCCTGCCCTTCCGGGATCGCCAGCGAGACATCATCGGTGACCTTGAGCGCGCCGAAACTGCGCGAGAGGCCCGAGAGTTCGAGCAGCGCGCTCATGACAGCAGCGCAAGGTTGGCGCCCACCGGAATGGCCGGGGCGTCCTTGTCGAAAACGATCTTCTGCTCGACGCCGAAGCGGCCGCCGGCCAGCCATTGCCCGCCCACCAGCGGCGTGGTCGAGACATTGGCCACCGGCCCCCTGGCCCAATCCACATGGCCCGCGATCGTATCGAGGCTGGTGGTCTTGATCGCGTCGCGGATCGCTTCGGGTTCCAGCGCCGTGGTGCGCCGCAGCACATCAACCGCCACCTCGAACAGGGCATGTTTGAAGCCCAGCGGCGGGCTCCACGGCTGGCCCGATCGGGCAACATAATCGGCGCAGATCTGGCCCGCCGTCACGCCCGAGAGGCTGGATTTGAACGGATGGCTGGCCGACCACCACACCTCGCTGGAGAGGCCATGGCCGCGCGGGCCAAGCCCTGCCACCACCTGCGTGAAGAGCAGCGCCTTGGCCACCGTCACCACCTTGGGGTGGAAGCCCTGCTGCGCGCATTGCGTCCAGAAGGTGGCGAAATCGGGGGGGATGAACAGGCCGGTGACGATCTCCACCCCGGCGGCCTTGAACTGGCTGATCTGGGCGGAAAAATCGTTCGATCCGGGGGCAAAGAGGCCGGCATCGACCAGCCTGAAGCCGCCTACCCTGGCGATCTTTTCGGTAACCCCCTTGCGGATCGCAGTGCCATCCGGGTCGTTCGACCACAGCGCGCCGATGGTCTTGTTGGTGGCCGCGCCCTGCCACATGCCGGCATAGACCGAGGCGATCTGTTCCAGCCCCCAGAAGAAGTGGTAGGTCCAGCCGAAAGGTTTGGCCGGATCACCGTGGCGGCCGAAGAAGAAGGCTTCCCACGGCGCATCGGTAGTGATGCAGGGCACGCCTGCGCTTTCGGCCTGGTCGGCCGTGGGGTTGGTGGTGTCGGCGGTGCCGGCGGCCAGCAGCAGATCAACCTTTTCCCGGTCGATGAGATCCTGCGCCACTTCTGCGGCGCGCTTGGGGTTCGACTGGCTGTCGCGCAGCACCACCTGCACGGCATGGGTCTTGCCGCCCAGCGTAATGCCCTTGTCGAGCAGCGGCTTGAGCTGGTTGATCACATAGTCATCGGCGCTGGCAAAGGGGGCCAGCGGGCCGGTAGTGGGCGTTACCAGGCCCAGCTTGATGACCCTGTCCGCCCCGCCCGGCCCCTTGCAGGCCGCAAGGCCGAACAGATAGACGCCGGCCGCGCCCACGCCAGCCGCCTTGAAGAAACCGCGGCGATCCTGGGGCGCCAGCATTTGCTTGAGATTGTCCATCGTCTCTCTCCCCCGCATTGGGAGCATCACGCCGGCAGGGTTCTGCGCATCGGCGCGATGCGGCACATCGAAAGGCCAGGGCGCGGGATATGGGTGTGCAGACATCCCTGCGCCCTGGCCGGCCTGTTCGGATCAACGCAGCGGGATCACCGCCTTCACCCAGAACTTGTCACCCTGCGGCCGGTAATCGGCCTGGAATTCATGCTGATAGGTGCCGATCAGCATGACCTTGCCGAGATTGAGATGGGCCGAGGGGCCAAGCGCGAAGGCCTTGCCCTTCAGGCCGCCCAGCGCATCAAGCGTGGCCTGCGCGGCGGCATTGGCAACCTTGTCGCCCGTGGTCTGGCGATAGACATAGCCCGAGACGCCCAGCTGGACCTTGCCCACCTGTTGGCCCACCGCGAAATCGGCGTGGAATTCCTGGCCCGACCGGTAATCGGCGCCGGTGGGGTTGAGCGGGTTGATGTTGCCCTGCCGGTTGGTGCCGTTGAAATCATACATCAGCTTCACGTCCACCGTGAAACCGCCCTTGGGATAATAGGCCAGCGCCAGCACCGGCTCGGCGGCCCAGGCGTTGCGGCCGATGTTGGCCAGGCGGTTCTGGCTGTAGGCGCCGGTGGGCGCATAGATGTCGAGCGCGGCCACGGCATGCAGGCTCTTGCCATGCCAGCCCAGAATCAGCGGGGTCAGCGTCATGTCGCCAATGCCGCTGCGCCGGTCATGCGCGGTGCCGATCCCCACCGACAGATCAACGACCGGCAGGATCACCGCATGGCCCACCGAGGCGCCCAGCACGGTGATCTTGTCCACCTGCACCACGCGCAGCACATCGGCGGTGGCGGCCACCTGGAAATCGGGGAAAAAGCCTGCATGGCCATTGCCATCGTTGAAGCGGCCGGCGGTGTAATGCTCTACATAATTGAGGAAATAGGTGCCCGGCGGGGGCAGGGCGCCGGCAGTGAAGCCTTCGGGGCCCTGTGGATAATCGCTGCCGCCGGTTTCGGTGGCCATGGCCGGGGCCGCACATCCCAGCGCCCCTGCCACACACGAAAGCGCCCATCGCCTCGTGGCTGTCCTGAATGTTGTCATGGTCCTCTCCCTGTTGAATTCTCCCTTGCCGATCGCGGGCACAACCCGCCCCTTCCCGAAGGCGCGGGCCTTCGGGTGGTGGTCTTTGCGTTGTGCCGGGATCAGGTCAGGTCAGTGCCGTCATGAATTTTTCGGAAAGCTTCTGGTGGTGATAGAAAATCGCCTTGCCCAGATTCTTCTCGTACCAGACGCTGGGCGGCTGATCGGGATAATGCACATCGCCCCCGGCAAACACTTCGTTGCGGTTGCCCGAGGGGTCGAAGAAATAGGTGGTCTGCCCGTGGGTGATGCCGTGGCGGGTGGGGGCGGTGTCGAGCGAGGTGCCGGTCATCGCGATGAGATCGCCTGCCCGCAGCAGGCTCTCCCATGACTCGACATGGAAAGCGGCATGGTGGAACGTGCCGTGGCGCTCGTCGAGGATCAGCGCGATATCATGCGCCTTCATCGCCAGCGACATGAAGATCGCCAGATTGCGGCCCCCTTCCTGGTCGAGCACATGCTCGGTGACATAAAAGCCCAGCACCTCGCTCAGCAGGTCGCGCGTCGCCTCGATGTCGCGGCCATGCAGCTGGCAATGATCGAACCGCTGCACCCGCATTCCGCGCAGGCCCCGCGGCCAGGCTTCCGGCTCCACCCGCGAGATGCCCCAGCGCCCGGTGTATGCCTTGTCGGCATAGAGTTCGAGCGTGTGGCCCGAGGGCGAGAGGAAGCGCAAGCGGCGCCCGCAATGGTCCAGTTCCCCCGGCGCGATCTCCTCCACCTGGGTGCCCCAGGCGGCCAGATCGCGGCCCAGCGCGCTCAGCGTGGCATCGTCGCGCACCTTGAAGCCCTGGCAATCCATGCCCGCCTCATCGGCCTCGCGCAGCACCACCGAAAACAGCTCGGTATCGCTCCACCCCTTGAGATAGACGCGGCCCATGGCATCGCGATGCGTCTCGATCAGGCCCACCAGTTCTGTGTAATGCTTCACCGCCGGCTCCAGATCGAGCACGCGAAGCTGGACATGTCCGGGGCGGATAACTCCCTTGCGCATTGTTTTATCCTCTCTTTCAGGCTGGTCAGAGCGCCCGCGGGTCCAGCGGGGCCAGTCGGAATGTCAGATCCCCCTGTGGATAGACGCGGCAGGCCAGCGCGAAACGCTCGCGCTCCATGTCCACCGTCACGAAGCGGCGGCTCATCTTGCCCAGGCGCACCTTGCCGCTCAGCAGCTGCACCCGGCACACGCCGCATCCCCCGTTGCGGCAGCCCACGGTTGCCGAACGCGGATTGTCGCGCTCGATCGCCTGCAGCAGGGTTTCCGAAGGCCCGACCAGCACCGCCCGGCCCGTGGCCTGATCAGTGGCCAGCGCCGGCGCGCAAGGGCCCGCCTGGGCGGCCTCAAGCTCTCGCCGGCCCTCAAGGTCGCGCCGGCAAGATATGCTGCGGTGCTGCCCGGCGCGGGCCATGCCTTGCCCCAGCCCGGATGGAGCGACGGCAAAGGCCCCCATCTCCAGCGTCTCTTCCCAATCCTGCCTCATCGCTCATCCTCTCTTGCCCGCCCCCGTTCTGTGCCGGGGTATCAGCGGCCCTTGGATTTGGCCGTTACCGGCCCCATGCCCCAATTGCTGCTGGGCAATTCATTGATCATCACCCGCACCGTGTCGATGGGGGCATCCAGTGTCTGGCTGATGGCATGGGCCACTTCGCGGATCATGGCGCTTTTCTGTTCTTCGCTGCGCCCCTGGATCAGGTTGACTTGCACAATCGGCATTGCCTTGGCCCTTACTCTGTCACGCTGAGGTCGATCTGCCCCAGATTCTGGAACTTGATGGTGAAATGGTCGCCCGGATTGATCGGCACCGCCTCGGTGATGCCGCCGGTCAGGATCAGCGTGCCCGCCGGGATGGACAGGCCACGCCGCCCCAGCATGTTGGCCAGCAAGGCCACCGAATTGAGCGGGCTGCCCAGCACCGCAGCGCCCGCCGCCGTGTTGACCACCTCGCCATTACGCAGCGTGACCACGCCCATCGCCTTGAGATCCAGCCCCGCCACCGGCACGCCCCGATCCCCCACCACGAAAGCGGCGGCCGATGTGTTGTCGGCAATCACCGAGGGCAGGTCGAAGCCATAGTTGAGATAGCGGCTGTCGATCACCTCCAGCGCGGGCAGAACCTGCGCCACGGCGGCCTGAACCTGCGCGATGGTGCAGCCCGGCCCCTTCAGCTCGCGGCTGGTGACGATGGCGATCTCGGCCTCCACGCGGGGGAAGATATAAGCCCCGCGCGACACGCTGCCGCCCGGCGCAATCCGGCCCGCTTCGGTGAGATAGCCGTTGATCGGATCCTTGCAGCCCATCTGCGCCATCTTGGCCCGGCTGGTGAAGCCCATCTTCAGCCCGGCGACGCCCAGATCCTGCTGCAAATCGCGCAGCCGGTCCTGAATGACATAGGCATCGGCCCAGCTGAGGTCGGGGTGGTCGTTGGTGATCTTCACGATCCCCGCCCTGTCGCGCCGCGCCGTCTCCAGCCGCTCGGCCAGCAGGTTCACCGTTTCTTGTGCAAGTGCCATCACAGCGCCACCCTATTCAAACCGCAGCCCGGCATTGCCCAGGCCGCCCACCGTGACGCGCAGCGCATCACCCGCCTTCACCGCCACCGGCGCGGTCAACTCCCCCGCCAGCACGATCTCGCCCGCCCGCAGCGGATCTCCCTGGGCATCAAGCGCATTGGCCAGCCATGCCACCGCCTTGGCCGGATGGCCCAGCGCCGCAGCGCCGGCGCCAGTGGCCGCCAGCGCGCCGTTCAGCTCGGCCACCACGCCGCAACATTCCAGATCGATGGCCGCAGGCGCCAGCCCGCCATCGCCCAGCACCACATGGGCGCCAAAGCCATGGGCCGCCGCCTGCGGATCCCTGACCTCGATGGCGGGGAAGACCAGCGCCGTGGCTTCCAGCACGTCGGCAATGTCCACCTCGCCACCGGCCAGATCCCGCTCCAGCAGGAAGGCCAGCGTGGCCACCGCCAGCGGCGCATCGCCCCCGGCCATGGGCACCGCATCGGTGTCATCCACCAGCATGTCGGCGGTGATCGCGCCAAAGGCTGGCTGGCTCAGGCCCAGCTGCGCGCGCGCCGCCTGGCCAATGCCCAATACCCGGCGACCGATACGCGCGACGGTGAGATTTTCGGCAGAGTTCGAAATGTCGGCCATGTCCCTCTATCCCCAGCCACCTGTGAGCGGCCGTTTTGCTTGGCACAGGATTTACCCCGGCATAAACATGTGATCCAATGCCGATTGGGCACGATATCATGCAGCAGGCGCATGGGTGAGCGATGGACATCCGACAACTCGAAAATTTTCTGGCCGTATGCGAAGAGATGAATGTGGGCCGCGCGGCCGGGCGCGTGCATCTCTCACAGCCCGCGCTGAGCCGGCAGATCCAGGCGCTGGAGGCCGAGGTCGGCGTGGCGCTGTTCGACCGCAGCTCCAAATCCATCCGGCTGACCGCCGCCGGGCACCATTACGAGCGGGAGCTGCGGGTGGTGCTCAACAGCCTGCGCAACAGCGCCCGCACCGCGCGCGCAATCGCCGCCGGCCACCAGGGCGAGATCAAGGTCGGCATTTTCGGCTCGGCGATCCTCGATTTCATCCCCGCCACGCTGGAGCGCTTCGGCCAGCTGCATCCACAGGCGCGGGTAAGCCTGGCCTCGATGGACAAGGACATGCAGATCGATGGGCTGCGCCGGCGCACGCTCGATCTGGGCTTCAACCGCCTGGTGCCCGAAGAGCCCGACATCAGCGTCGAACTGGTGCGCACAGAGCCCTTGGTGCTGGCCATGCGCAGCGACAATCCGCTGGCCAGCGAAGCGCAGATCCACCTGGAACATATCGTCGAGACGCCGCTGGTGCTCTATCCCACCCATGTGCGCAACAGCCTGATCACCCGCGTGCACCAATTGTTTGCCGATATCGGCGCGGCGCCGCTGGTGGCGCATGAAGTGGCCGATCTGATCAGCGCCATGTCGCTGATATCGGCAGGGCTCGGCGTGGGCATCGTGCCCATCGCCGCCACGCGGATCACGCTGCGCGATGTGGTGTTCCGGCCTTTCGCGGGCAAGCCGCCCACGGTCAACCTGGCCTGCCTCTATCGCAAGCACGACGACAATCCGCTGCTGCTGCGGCTGCTCGATTGTGTGCGGCAGATGGGCAGGGAGCAGGAAGCGCCGATCTCATCCTGAGCCGCTCGCCCGGTCTGGCCCGCGCCCGAAGCAGGTCTCCTCCACCGCCCGGGCCACGGCCTGCAAGGCGTGTAGCGCGCGTGGATCGGGCGCCGGCGCCGCCGCCCCCCGCCGCGACAGCGACAGCGCCGCCGGAACAGCGCCGGCCCGGTCTCGAATCGGCACCGCCAGGCAGAACAGGTCTGGCGCGATCTCGCCGCGATCCTGCGCAAAGCCCTGGCGGGCCACCTCCTCCAGTTCGCGGGCCAGATCCGCAGGCGCGGTGATGGTGGCCGGTGTCAACGCCACAAAGGGGCCACCCGCCAGATAGGCGCTGCGCTGGGCCGCCGGCAAATGGGCCAGAAGCACCTTGCCCACGCCCGAACAATAGGCCTCCATCTGCATGTCCACGCGCGTGAACAAGGTGTTGGCCGCGGCACCTGTCTTGACGCGATAGGTCACCATATCGTTCTCGAAAGTGCCCAGTTGCGCCACGCCGCCAAAACGCGCCGCCAGCTTGCGCAACAGGGGCGCGGCAATATTGGCGATCAGCTGCACATCCTCCACCAGCGCCCCCAGCGCCCGCAGCCGCGGGCCGGCGATGTGCCGCCCATGCCCGGCCGGCGCCAGAAACCCCTCGGCTACCAATGTCGCCACCTGGCGATGCGCGGTGGCCACCGGCAGGCCTGCCGCGCGGGCCAGCGCCGACACGCTGCTGGCCGCGCGATCGGCCACGATCGCCTCCAGCATCGTCAGGCTGCGCTGTGTGGCGGCGACCAGGGGCTTTTGATTTCTCATCTGGCGAGAAATTAGCAGGCGGCTCGTCTGGCGCCAAGCCCCGCCAGATCCTAATCATGCGCCATCCCCGCTGGAGAGGACATGCCAGGATGACCGACAAACACGAAGCCGCAGCGATCCTGCTGCGCAACGCCTATGCGGGCGGCGCGGTGCCCCCCTTGCGCGCTTATCTCGCCCCGGTAGACATCGCCGGCGCCTATGCCGTGCAGGAAATCAACACCCGCTTCTGGCAGGCGCAGGGCCGCCGGATCGTGGGCCGCAAGGCCGGGCTGACGGCCAGGGCCGTGCAGGCGCAGCTGGGCGTGGACCAGCCCGATTTCGGCGTGCTGTTCGATGACATGGCAGTGGCCGATGGCGGCTTCCTCGATCCGGCCCGCTGCCTCCAGCCCAAGGCCGAGGCCGAGATCGCCTTTGTGCTGGGCGCCGACCTGCCCTCGGCCGACACCACGCCCGAAGCGGTCGCCGCGGCGGTTGGCACGGTGCATGCCGCTATCGAGATCGTCGATTCGCGCATTGCCGACTGGCAGATCACCTTCTCCGACACGGTGGCCGACAATGGCTCCTCGGCCTTTTTCACGCTGGCGGGCGAAGGCAAGGCGCTCGATGGCCTGGATCTCTACACCGCCGGCATGGTGATGGAAGTGAACGGCCAGATCGTTTCGCTGGGCGCGGGCGCGGCAGCGCTTGGCCATCCGCTGAACGCCGCCGCCTGGCTGGCCCGCACGCTGGCCGCGCGCGGCGACCCCCTGCGCAAGGGCGATATCCTGCTGGCGGGCGCGCTGGGGCCGATGGTGGCCCTTCAGGCGGGCGATCACGTTGTGGCCCGCGTTGGCGGGCTGGGTTCCTGCAGTTTCACTTATGCGAAAGGCTGAGATCATGGCCAAGACAAAGGTTGCCATCATCGGTTCGGGCAATATCGGCACCGATCTGATGATCAAGATCATGCGCCTGTCCAAGGTGCTGGAGATGGGCGTGATGGTGGGCATCGACCCGGCCTCCGACGGGCTGGCGCGCGCGGCGCGCATGGGTGCTGCCACCACGCATGAAGGCATAGACGGCCTCGTCAACATGCCCGAATTTGCCGATATCGGCATCGTGTTCGATGCCACCAGCGCCGGCGCCCACAAGCGCAACAACGAGATCCTGCAGGCCCATGGCAAGCGCGTGATCGACCTCACCCCCGCCGCGATCGGGCCCTACACGATCCCGCCGGTGAACGGCGAGGCCAACCTCGATGCGCCCAACGTCAACATGGTGACATGCGGCGGGCAGGCGACCATTCCCATCGTCGCGGCGGTCAACCGCGTGGCCAGGGTGCATTATGGCGAGATCGTCGCCTCGATCAGCTCGAAATCGGCAGGGCCCGGCACCCGCGCCAACATCGACGAGTTCACCGAAACCACCAGCGAGGCGATCGTCAAGGTGGGCGGCGCCACGCGCGGCAAGGCGATCATCATCCTGAACCCCGCCGAGCCGCCGCTGATCATGCGCGACACGGTGTTCTGCCTGTGCGAGGAGGCCGACCCGGAAGCGATCCGCCAGTCGATCGACGACATGGTCGCCGATGTGCAATCCTATGTGCCGGGCTATCGGCTGAAGCAGCAGGTGCAGTTCGAGCATATCGGCTCGAACAAGCCCTTGCGCATTCCCGAAATGGCCAGCACCGGCCAGACCGAGTTCACCGGCCTCAAGGTTTCGGTGTTCCTCGAGGTGGAGGGCGCGGCGCATTACCTGCCCGCCTATGCCGGCAATCTCGACATCATGACCTCGGCGGCGCTGAAAACCGCCGAAAAAATCGCCATCCGCCACTTTGCGGGAGAGCACGCATGACCTTCGACCCCAAGACCCAAAAGCTCTACATCCAGGATGTGACGCTGCGCGATGGCATGCATGCCATCCGCCACCAGTATGGCCTCGATCATGTGCAGGCGATCGCCCGCGCGCTCGACAGGGCCAAGGTGGACGCCATCGAAGTGGCCCATGGCGACGGGCTGCAGGGCTCCAGCTTCAACTATGGCTTTGGCGCCTACACCGACTGGGACTGGATCGGCGCTGTGGCCGAAGTGCTGGAGCACTCCGTGCTGACCACGCTGCTGCTGCCCGGCATCGGCACGGTGCATGATCTGAAGCACGCCTATGAGATGGGCGTGCGCAGCGTGCGCATCGCCACCCATTGCACCGAGGCGGATGTCAGCCGCCAGCATATCGAGGCGGCGCGCGCGCTGGGCATGGATGTCTCGGGCTTTCTGATGATGAGCCATATGACCAGCCCGGAGGCGCTGGCCAGCCAGGCGCTGCTGATGGAAAGCTATGGCGCCCATTGCGTCTATGTGACCGACAGCGGCGGCGCCATGAACATGGATGATTATGCCGCCCGCCTGCAGGCCTATGACCGCGTGCTGAAGCCGGAAACACAGCGCGGCGTGCATGCCCACCACAACCTCTCGCTGGGCGTGGCCAATTCGCTGGTGGCGGTGCAGAACGGCGCGGTGCGCGTGGATGCTTCGCTGGCGGGCATGGGCGCGGGCGCGGGCAATGCGCCGCTGGAAGTGTTCATCGCCGCGGCCGATCGGCAGGGCTGGAACCATGGCTGCGATCTTTACGCGCTGATGGATGCCGCCGATGAGCTGGTGCGCCCGCTGCAGGACCGCCCGGTGCAGGTGGACCGCGAAACGCTGACGCTGGGCTATGCCGGGGTCTATTCCAGCTTCCTGCGCCATGCGGAAAAGGCGGCCGGGGATTATGGCGTGGATACGCGCAGCATTCTGGCCGAAGTGGGCCGCCGCAAGATGGTGGGCGGCCAGGAAGACATGATCATCGACATCGCGCTCGATCTGGCCGGCGCACGGTAAACCGCAAGGGGGCTGGCCGCTTGCCGGGGCCGGCCCTTGTGCGCAGGAGAGCATAGCCATCGGCCGGGCGATCGGCTAGCGCAGCAGGCATGCCCCGGATCGTCGATCATGAACAGCGCCGCAAGGATATCGCCCGGGTCGTCTCGGCGCTGGTGCTGAAGGGCGGGGCAGAGGCGGTCACCATCCGCGCAGTGGCGCAGGCCTGCGGCTTCAGCACGGCGGTGGTCTGCCATTATTTCGCCAGCAAGCACGCCATGCTGGCCTATACCCAGCGCTTGGCCTGGCAACGCGGCCTGGCGCGGATCACCGCGGCAGGGGCCGCCGGCGCGCCGCTTGAGGCGTGCCTTGCCCATGCCCTGCCCGACACCCCGGCCGGATGGGAAGACTGGCATTGCTGGATGGCCTTCTGGGGGCAAGCCCCGGAAACCGACGGCATCGAGGCCGACTGGCGCGAGAGCATCGCGGTGAGCAATGCCGTGTTCGTCGATCTGGTGCGCCGCGCGCAGGCCCAGGGCGCCTTCGATCCCGAGGAGGATCCCAGCGAGGCGGCCACCGGCATCCAGATCATGCTCAACGGCATTGCCTCGCTGGTGGCGCAAGGGCGCGGCGAATGGCCGGCCGAGCGCCAGCGCGCGGTGTTGCGGCGGCAGCTGCGGCGGCTGGGCTATCGCCCGGCGGAGTGATCCTTGCGC
>Ga0207806_1000264_pt1 | contig 13920 bp, 11 predicted proteins | sample LuqExpMetageno72_FD_187829 | JGI IMG/M metagenome (GOLD analysis project Ga0207806, IMG submission 187829) | Tropical forest soil microbial communities from Luquillo Experimental Forest, Puerto Rico - Sample 72 (SPAdes) | ecosystem: Environmental > Terrestrial > Soil > Tropical forest ...
GCCGCCGCTCAGCCAGCCGGCCAGCTTCACGATCGCCCCGCGCGGCAGCACAAAGGCCGCGCCCGCCGCTGCCAGCGTGACCAGGGTGCGGCGCGGCTCCTGCCACAGCGGCGCAAGGCTGCTGGCCAGCGAGGCGCCGGCATAGCGCAATGCCGCCCGGCCATCGCCCAGTTGCACCGCGCGGCGCGCCAGATAGCGCAGCTGATAGGCCCGTGCCCGGGCGAAATAGCGCTGGCGGAAGGCCGGCGCATAGGCATCGAGGCACGCCGCCACTTGCAGCCAGCTGGCATATTTGGGCGCGATCTGGGCGGAAAGCCCGCCCTCGCGCATGCGGTATTCGGTGAGGATGGCGCCAAGGCCGGCAAAGCGGCTGCCGCCCACCAGCGCCATGCGCAGCCACATCTCGATATCCTGCGAGCGCAGCAGGCGCTCGTCGAACCAGGCGGGGCGGGGGGCGATGAGGCTGGCATGCGCCACCTTGTCGAGCGCCGAACGCCGCATCACCGGGGCCGAGCCATTGCCCACCGGATTGCGGCAGAAGATATGCGCCGGGCCAACCTGCTCCAGCCGCGGCATCTGCACGATGCGCAAGGGGCGCCCGGCCTCGTCGATGAAGCGCGAGGCGCTGTAGCTGACATCGACATCGGGCCGGGCGGCCAGATGGGCCAGGTGTTGCTCCAGCTTTTCCGGCAGCCAGCGGTCATCGGAATCGAGAAAGGCGATCACCGGCGCGCGCGCCACATGGATGCCGGCATTGCGCGCTGCCGGAAGGCCCGCATTGGCCTGGCGGATCAGCCGGATGCGCGGATCGGCAAAGGCTGCGATACGCGCGGGGCTGTCGTCGGTGGAGCCATCGTCCACCACGATCAGCTCGAAATCGCCCATCGTCTGCGCCAGCACCGAGGCGATCGCCTCGCCCACATAGGCGGCCACATTATACACCGGCATCACCACCGAAACGCGCGGGGGCAGGGCGGGCTGGGCGGTCATCTGCGGGTCCTTTCAGGCAAACAGGCGGCGGCGCATATGCACCGGCATGCAGGGCGCCAGCAGCGCGCCGCCGATCGTGGGCAGGGCGCGGCGCGGCGGGTTGAGGAAGCTGGGCGCATGGCAGGCAAGGCCGGCGGCCACATGGCGCAGCGCCACCCACCGGCCGATATCGCCCCGCAGCGCCCGGCGCGCCAGAAACCGGCGATAGACCGCCTCGCTGGCCGCCATTTCGCGCGGGCTGAGGAAGCGCCGCGCCAGTTCGCGCCAGCCATGCAGCATGCCTTCCAGATCCAGCGAGAGCCCCTGGGGGCTGAGCCGATAGCCCACCAGCACCGCCTCCAGCGGCTGCACCAGCCCGCCTGCGCGCAAAATGCGGGCCAGCAGGTCCTTGTCCTCGGCATGGCTCATGATCTCGTCGAAACCATGGCAGGCCTGGAACCAGCGGCGGGTGACGACCATGTTCGAGGTCGTGCAGGCCGGGTTCTCGTTAATCACGTCGATCACCCGCAGGGGGCAGCGCGGCAGGTGGGAAAAGGTGTGGGCCGCGGCCATGCTGGCGGCCTCTGCGGGCAGGAAGGCCACGCGGGCAAAGCTGGCGGCCACCTCTGGCCGGGCCTGGTGCAGCGCGGCATGGCGGGCCAGCTTCTCCGGGTGCCACAGGTCGTCGGCATCGAGGAAGGCCAGCAGCGGCGCGCGCGCCAGCCGCGCCCCGGCATTGCGCGCCGCAGAAGGGCCGGCGCGGTGCTGGCTGAAGATGTGGAGGCGGCTGTCGGCCAGAGCAATGCTGTCGAGCAGGGCAAGGCTGTCGTCGGTGGAGCCATCGTCGACCGCGATCACCTCGATATTGCCAAGGCTCTGGCCCAGCGCGGACGCCAGCGTCTGGCGCAGCAGTGCGCCGCCATTGTGCACCGGCACAATCACGCTGACGGCCGGCGCGTTCATGCCGGCACCTGTTGCAGTGTGGCGGGCAGGGCACCGGGCAGGGCGCGGCGCAGGATCGGCAGGTGATAGGCCAGCGCCGCCAGCCCCTGGCCCGCCACCAGCCCCATGGCGGCCCAGGCCAGCCCTGTGGCCGGCGGTGCCAGCGCCGCTGCCAGCGCCAGCAGCCCCAGCGCCGCCACGCAAGACAGCGCGCTGCCCGCCATATCCTGCCGCAGCCGCCCTTCGGCGCGCAGCCACAGGCTGGTGATCGCCGCCACCAGCTGCGGCGCTCCGCTGAGGCACAATATGCCCACCAGCGGCGCGGCATAGGCCCAGTGCCCGCCGAAAACGATGGGCACATACCAGCGCGCCGCCAGCGATTGCAGTGCCACCAGCGGCAGGAACAGGCCAAGGCCGGCGATCAGCACCCGCTCCAGCGCGGCGGCGCGGGGAGCGCCGCGCGGCGCCGCGCACAGCGCCGGAAACACCACCATGCCAAAGGCCGATACCAGCGAGGAGACGATGCCCACCCCGGCGTTGAACGCGAAATAATAGGTGCCCAGCGCCCGCGCGCCCAGCAGCGCGGCGATCAGCAGATTATCCCCCTGGGTGCGCAGCCCGGCCCAGATTTCCGCCACCAGCACCGCCAGGCCAAAGCGCAGCAGCCCTGCCGCCGGGGCCTGGCCGGCGGCCGGCAGCGCTTGCCAGGGGCGCAGGCGGCGGGCCATCGCCAGCCACAGCGGCGCTGTCAACAGGCGGGGCAGCACCAGCGCCCAGGGGCTGCGCCAGGCCAGCAGCAGCGCGGTGGACAGGAGGTTGCTGGTGATCGTCTGCGTGGCGGCGCAGCGTGAGACAGGGCCCGCCAGCCCCTCGCGCTGGGCCAGCGCGATCTGCACCTGGCCGGCCGGCGTGAAGGGATAGACCAGCGCCAGCACCGCCAGCATTTCGGCGCTTTTCTGCCAGTCCGGCCCGCCCGCCAGCGCCAGCCCGCCCGCCACCGCCAGCTGCAGCGCGGTGAGCAGCGCGGCCCACAGGGTGAACAGGCGCCGGGCGGTGTTGCAGGTGGCGGCCAGCGCATCGGCCGGCGCGGCGATGATCGCCTGGCCAATGCCCACTTGCGCCAGCACCCGGATCAGCTCGAACAGGCTGAGCGCCAGCGCCGCCTCGCCCACGATGCCGGCATCCAGCCGCCGGGCGATCACCAGCGTGCTGGCCAGCCGCACCAGCCGCGTGGCCATTTCCGCCCCGCCCCAGCGACCGAAATCGCACAGCAGGGGCCGCAACCCCTGAAGCCGCACTGGAAGACCGCGAGAAAGCATGCCGCACCGGAGTGTTATTGCGAATGCTTATCGGATTAACCTGTCTGGTATTAATAAAATCCTCAAAATAAATAAATTAAATCAGCATGGTGCGGTTAATTCCGGCGGGCTGTCCACGGCTGCCCGAAGGCGGTGGGAGAGAAGGCGGCGGCGCCTTTCCATGGTTAACCGCCGCGCTTCCCTCACGTTCACACCACCATGCCGCCAGACACCTCGATGCGCTGGGCGTTGATCCAGCGGTTCTCGGGCGCCAGCAGGGCGGCGATCATCGGGCCGATGTCGTCGGGCAGGCCCACCCGGCCCAGCGCCGTTGCTTCGGCCACAAAGCGGTTCACGGCCGGATCGTCGCGCACGCGGCCGCCGCTGAAGTCGGTCTCGATCGCGCCGGGCGCCACGGTGTTGACGGCAATGCTGCGCGCGCCCAGCTCGCGCGCCAGATAGCGCGTCATCACTTCCACCGCGCCCTTCATCGCCGCATAGGCGCAGCTGCCCGGAAAGCTGAACCGTGTGAGGCCGGAGGAGATGTTCACGATCCGCCCGCCATCGGCGATCAGCGGCAGCAGGCGCTGGGTGAGGAAGAACACGCCCTTCACATGCACCTGATAAAGCGCGTCGAAATCGGCCTCGGTCACATCGGCGATGGCGGCGTGATGGGCGGTGCCGGCATTGTTGACGAGATAGTCGAAGCGGGCGGCGCCCCAGGCGGCCAGCTGCGCTTCCACGGCCTCAACGAAGCCGGGCAGGGCGGCGGTGTCGCCGGTGTCGAGCGGCAGGGCGGCGGCCCGGGCGCCGGCCTGTTCGGCGGCGGCCACCACCGCCTGGGCCGCGGCGCGGTTGCTGTGATAGGTGAAGATAGAGGACACGCCGCGCCGCGCCAGCGCTTCCACGCTGGCGCGGCCCAGCCCGCGGCTGCCGCCGGTGATGATGGCGATAGGCGATTGGTTCATGACGAAGGCTCCTTGATGGGGTGCCGCTTTTTGCCACCCTTGCCCCCTCGGCGATAAGACAGGGCTTGCCGGCCAGATTGTTCTGCCGCACAAAACAATCACCATGGATCGCCTGGCAACGCTCGAATTGTTCACCCGCATTGTCGAGCGCGGCAGCTTTCGCGCCGCGGCCGCCAGCCTGGGCGTGTCGCGCCCGGTGGCCACGGCGGCGATCAAGGCGCTGGAACAGCGGCTGGGCGCGCGGCTGCTGCAGCGCACCACCCGCCATGTGCGCCCCACCGCCGAGGGCGAGGCCTATTACCGGCGCTGCCTGGCCATCCTCGCCGATCTGGAAGCGGCCGAGCGCGATGTGAACGGGGCGGTGGCCGGCGTGGTGCGGGTGGATGTGGCCGGGCGCCTGGCGCGCGGGCTGCTGCTGCCGGCGCTGCCGGCCTTTCTGGCGCGCCACCCGGCGCTCACCGTCTATCTGGGCGAGGGGGAGCGTTTTGTCGATCTGGTGCGCGAAGGGGTGGATTGCGTGGTGCGCGCAGGGCCGCTGGCCGACAGCGACATGATCGCCCGCCAGCTGGGCGTGATGGAGGAGATCACCTGCGCCAGCCCGGCCTATCTGGCCGCCCATGGCGTGCCCCGCAGCCCGGATGATCTGGCCGGCCACAGCATGATCGGCTTCGTCTCCTCGCGCACGGGGCATCCTCTGCCGCTGGAATTTGCCGTGGCCGGGCAAATGGTGGAAGTGGCGCTGCCCGCCCGCCTGCTGGTGAACGGGGCGGAAAGCAGCGCGGCCGCTGCCCGGCTGGGGCTGGGGCTGATGCAGGCGCCGCGCCACGGGCTGGCCGGCGATCTGGCCGCCGGCGCGCTGGTGGAAGTGCTGGCTGAATATCGCCCGGCGCCAACGCCGGTAGCGCTGCTCTATCCCAGCAACCGCCAGCTGTCGGCCCGGGTGCGGGTGTTTGCCGATTGGCTGGTGGCGATACTGGCGCCCGCTCTGGCGGCGGGCTGAACGGCCGGGTCAGCCCGCCGGCGCCACATCGATGCAAGCCCGCGCCAGCCGGCCCATCGCCGGGCGGTGGCTGATGAGGACAAGGCCAGTGCCAGTCCTGTCCAGCCAGCCTTCCAGCCGGGCCGCCAGCAGCGCCTCGGTGGCCGCATCCAGCCCCTCGCTGGGCTCGTCGAGCACCAGCCAGGGCCGGCCGGCCAGCAGCGCCCGGGCCAGCGCGATGCGCCGCCGCTGCCCGCCCGACAGGCGCGCGCCATCGCCGCCCAGCCACTGGTGCAGGCCATCGGGCAGGGCGCGCACCACCTCGTCTGCCACAGCGATGTGGAGCGCTTCCCACATCTGCGCCTCGCTCAGCCCCGGCCGGGCGAGGGCGAGATTGTCGGCCACGCTGCCGGCCATCAGCGGGGCTTCCTGCGCTGCCAGCGCGAAACAGGGGCGCAGCGCCGCCAGCCCCAGCGCGCGTGGATCGCTGCCGGCCACGGCGATGTCCTGCGGGGCATCCCGCCTCAGGCCCACCAGCGTTTCGGCCAGCCGCGTCTTGCCGGCGCCCGATGGGCCGCACAGCTGCACCCGCGCATCGGGCGCCACCTGCTGGCCGCACAGGCGCAGCGCCGGGGCGCTGGCGGCAGTGGCCATGGGCGCCGGATCCGGGGCCTGGCTGATCGCTGCCAGATGCGCCTCGGCCAGCGCCAGCTGGTGCCCGCGCATGTCTGTCTGCGCGAGGGCTGCCCAGCCTTCCAGCGCGGCCATTGCCCCCAACAGGCCCAGCGCGCACAGCGGCGCGGGCGCTGTGGCCACGGCGGCGAGCGCAGCGGTGGCCAGCGCCGCCATCGCCGTCTGCCCGGCCAGGATCAGCCCTTCGGCGCGGGCCAGCGCTCGCCGGGCGGCATCCTGCGCGCGGGCGGTTTCGGCCAGGGCGGCGGCCATCGCCGGCGCCAGCCCATAGACGGCGATATCGGCGCAGGGCCCGGCGAGATCGGCATAATCGGCCTGCAGCGCGGCATGGGCGGCGGCGGCCTGTGCCAGCGGGGCAGGCAGCAGGCGCGCGGCCATCTGCCGCCCGGCCAGCCGCATGGCGGCCATCGCCAGCCCCAGCACCAGCAGCGCCGGCCAGCCCAGTATGGCTGCCGCCGCCAGCCCGGCGCCTGCTGCCACCCAGGCGCCGGGGCGCGATATCTGGCGGATCACCGCATCCTCCAGCGCGTCCACCTCCTTGCCCAGACGGTTGGCCATGGCGCCGCTGCGCCCGATATTGGCATCGGCCAGCGCCCGCGCCGCCACGCGCCCGAACAGCGCCATGCGCAGCTCAGCCAGCGCGAAAAGCGCCGCCCGGTGGCCCAGCATGCGCTCGCCATAGCGGGTGCCGGTGCGCAAGATGGCCGCGGCCCGGATGGCAGCGCTGGGCAGCAGATAGTTGAAGGCCTGCACCGCCAGCACGCCGCCCATCCCCGCCAGCGCCGCCCCGGCCAGAAACCAGCCCGACAGCGCCAGCAGCCCCACCGCCGCCAGCGCCGCGATTCCCGCACACAGGATGCCCAGCCGCACGAAGCGCCGCTGGCCGCCAATGGCCTGTTGCAGCAGCACGTTCATGGCGCCACCTCGCAGACAGAGGCGGCCATGCCGATCAGCGCTGCATCATGGCTGGCGGCGATCACCAGCCGGCTGCGGGCCAGCTCTGCCAGGAGGGCGCGCACGGCCCGGGCGGTGGCGGCATCAAGGTCGGCGGTCGGCTCGTCGAGCAGCAGCAGCGGCCGGCCCGAGAGCACCGCGCGGGCAAGGCCAATCCGCCGCCGCTCGCCGCCCGAAAGGCTGGAGCCGCGATGGTCTATCGCCATCTCCAGCCCGCCGCGGGCGCGCAGCATCGCCCCCAGCCCCAGCGCTTCAAGGCATGGCCGCATGGCACCATCGGACGGCGGATGGGCCGCGCCCGGCGCCAGATTGGCCCTGAGGGTGCCCGGCAGCAGCGCCACCTGCTGGCCCGCCCAGCCGATGGCATGGTTCAGCGCGCCCGGCGCAAAGGCGTGGCCATCGGCGCGGATTGCGCCGGCGCCCAGCGGCACCTGCCCGATCAGCGCCAGCAGCAACGAGGATTTGCCCGCCCCCGTCGGCCCTGTCAGCAGGTGCAGGCCAGGGCCCTGCCAGTCCCAGTCCAGCGGGCCGATCGTGGTGCCATCGCCATGGCGCAGCACCACCGCGCGGCCCTGCCAGCGCAGCGGCGCGGCGATGGGCGGCGGTGGCGGGGCGCTGGCGGCCAGCTGCGCGGCCATGGCGGCGATGGCGGCCTCGCCCTGCTGCTTGTCGTGATAGGCCGCTGCCAGCCGGCGCATCGCCAGATAGAATTCCGGCGCCAGCGCCAGCGCATAGAAGGCGCGCCACAGGCTCAGATGTTCTGGCGCGGGGAAGGGCAGCAGGCCCAGCAGCGAAAAGCCGCAATAGACCGCCACCAGCGCCACCGCCAGCGCCGCGAAGAATTCGAGAATGGCGCTGGAGGCAAAGGCAATCGCCAGCACCGCCATCGTGCGCCGGGCCACTTCCTGCGCGGCGGCGCCCAGATGGCGCGTCACCCGCGGCTCGGCAGCGAAGGAGAGCACCATCGGCAGCGCCCGCAGCCGGTCGACGAACAGGCCCGACAGGCGCGCAAGGGCCTGGTGCTGGGCCTGCGCGCGGGTGGCCGCCGCGCCGCCCGCCAGCGCCATCGCCAGGATAAACGGCACCAGCGTTGCCAGCAGGATCAGGCTGGCCACCCAGCTGGCCGGCGCCACCGCCAGCGCAATGAGCAGCGGCGTCGCCCCGCTGGCCAGCCGCAGCGGCAGGAAGCGCGCCGCCAGCCCTTCTGTCGCGGCGATGGCATCGATGGCGATATGCATGTCCTCGCCGATCAGCCGGCCGCGCATCAGCCGGCTGGGCAGCAGGGCAGGGTGCAGCACGCGGCGCAGCGCTGCTTGCAGCCGTGCCGCCGCGCCCGCGCCTGCCACCTGCGCGCGCCACAGCGCCGCCGCCCGCAGCAGCCCGCCGCCCGCCAGCAGCGCCAGGGCGGGCCCCGGCGCGCTGCCGGCGCCTGGCAGCCGCGCCGCCACCACCAGCGCCACGCCAGCGGCCACCGGCACCGCGCCCGCACTGTCCACCAGCCACCAGAAAGCGGCGCGCCTATCGACTTTGGTCGGGGGGAGGGAGGGGGTGTCTGCGCTGGACATATTAAGGAAGGCGCATATTAGGGCCCTGCGTAATTGGCAAGCGAGTCCTGTCGCATCAACCCTTTGCCGATTGCCTCTCCCAGCGCCCCTGGGGCGCGCTTCCAAGGGAACATGTCCGATGGATATGGCGGTCATCGAATTATCCCGGCTGCAGTTCGCGCTGACAGCGATGTATCACTTTCTCTTCGTGCCCCTCACGCTGGGCCTCTCCTTCATGCTGGTGATCATGGAGAGCGTCTATGTCATCACCAAGCGGCCGATCTGGCGCGTGATCACGCGGTTCTGGGGCAGGCTGTTCGGCATCAACTTCGTGCTGGGCGTGGCAACGGGCCTTACCATGGAGTTCGAATTCGGCACCAACTGGGCCTATTACGCGCATTATGTGGGCGACATCTTCGGCGCCCCGCTGGCGATCGAGGGGCTGATGGCCTTCTTCCTCGAGGCAACGATGGTCGGCGTCATGTTCTTCGGCTGGGATCGCCTCAGCCGGCGCCAGCACCTGCTCGTCACCTTCCTCACGGCGCTTGGCACTAACCTGTCGGCGCTGTGGATCCTGGTGGCCAATGGCTGGATGCAGAACCCCGTGGGCGCCAGCTTCAACCCGGCCACCATGCGCATGGAAGTGACAGACTTCAAGGAAGTGCTGTTCAACCCCGTGGCCCAGGCCAAATTCGTGCACACCGTCTCGGCCGGCTATGTCTGCGCCGCCACTTTCGTGATGGGCATCTCGGCGCTTTACCTGCTGCGCGGCAAATACACCAATGTGGCGCGCCGCTCGATGATGGTGGCCTCGGCCTTCGGGCTGGCCTCGGCGCTGTCGGTGGTGGTGCTGGGCGATGAGAGCGGCTATGCGCTGACCGACAACCAGAAGATGAAGCTGGCCGCCATCGAGGCGATGTGGGAAACAGAGCCGGCGCCGGCCGCCATCACCCTGGTGGGCCTGCCCGACATTGCGCAGCGCACCACCCATCATGCGGTGAAGCTGCCCTATGTGATGGGGCTGATCGGCACGCGCAGCCTGTCCGGCAAGATCGATGGCATAGAGGAACTGGTGCTGCGCGCCGATGGGCGCATCCACAGCGGCCTCATCGCCTATGACGCGGTGGAAAAGCTGAAGCAGAACCGCGCCGACACCGCCGCCATGGCCGCCTTTGAAGGCCACAAGCGCGATATCGGCTTTGCCCTGCTGCTCAAGCGCTATGTTGCTGATCCGCGCCAGGCGGATGACCGGCTGATCCTGAAGGCGGCATGGGACACGGTGCCCAACGTGCCGGTGATGTTCTTCCTGTTCCGCTTCATGGCGGGGCTGGGCTTTGCCTTCATCGGCTTTTTCGCGCTGGCTTTCTATTGCGCCTCGGCCTGCCGCTTTCGCAAGCGCTGGTTCCTCAAGCTGGCGGTGTGCATGCTGCCGCTGCCGTGGGTGGCTATCGAATTCGGCTGGGTGCTGGCCGAGATCGGCCGCCAGCCCTGGGCGGTGGATGGCGTGCTGCCCACCTTCCTGGGCGCCTCTTCGCTGAGCGTGCCGCAAGTGTGGGCCACCATTTTCGGCTTCACCGCGCTGTATGGCACGCTGGCGGTGATCGAGGTGCGGCTGATGATCGCGGCCATCCGCAAGGGGCCGATCGAACACCACGAGGACGATGGGCAGGCAGAGGCGGGCTTTGCCCCGCTGCCCGCCGAATAAGGGAGCCAGACAGATGCATATCCCTCTCGACTATGAAACCCTGCGGCTGATCTGGTGGGTGCTGCTGGGCGTGCTGCTGATCGGCTTTGCGCTGACAGATGGCTATGATCTGGGCGTGGCCAGCCTGCTGCCCTTCGTGGCCCGCACCGACGAGGAACGCCGCCAGGCAATCAACGCCATCGCCCCCCATTGGGAAGGCCATCAGGTGTGGCTGATCCTGGGCGGCGGGGCCATCTTTGCTGCCTGGCCGTTTGTCTATGCGGTCAGCTTTTCCGGCTTCTATCTGGCCATGTTCCTGGTGCTGGCCGCGCTGATCCTGCGGCCGGTGTCCTTCAAATATCGCTCCAAACATGCCGATGCGGGCTGGCGCGCGCGCTGGGACTGGGCGCTGTTTACCGGCGGTTTCGTGCCGGCGCTGGTGTTTGGCGTGGCGGTGGGCAATGTGCTGGCAGGCGCCCCCTTCCGCTTCGACAGCGACCTGCGCATGACCTACGAGGGCACCCTCCTCGGCCTGTTCACGCCCTTCACCGTGCTGGCCGGCTTGCTGTCGGTGGCGATGCTGGCGATGCATGGCGCGGCCTGGCTGGCGGTGAAGGTGGCAGACGGCCCGGTGGTGGCGCGCGCGCGCCGCTTTGGCCTGTGGGCGGCGGCGGCCAGCGTGGCGCTGTTCGCGCTGGGCGGGTGGATGGTGGCGCATGGCGGCATGGGCATGCGGCTGGTGGGCGTGGCCGATGCCGGCGGCCCTTCCAACCCTCTGTTGACGGCCAGCACCTTTGCCCCCGGCGCCTGGCTCGACAATTTCGCCGCCCATCCCTGGATGGTGGCCGCCCCTGTGGCCGGGCTGCTGGCGCCCTTGCTGGCGATGGCGGGGATCGCCGGGCGGCTGGGCTGGCTGCAGCTGGCCGGATCGGCGCTGTCGATCACCGGCATCATCGCCACGGTGGGCTGCGCGATGTTCCCCTTCATCCTGCCCAGCTCGATCGATCCGCGCTCCAGCCTCACGGTGTGGAATGCTTCCTCCAGCCATCTCACGCTGTTCATCATGCTGGTTTGCACGGTGGTTCTGCTGCCGATGGTGCTGGCCTACACGGCCTGGGTGATGAAGCTGCTGGCCGGCCGCATCACTCTTGCCGAAGTGCGTTCCAACCCCGATTTCTACTGAAAGGACAAGGCCATGTGGTATTTTTCCTGGATCCTGGGGCTGGGCCTGGCGGTGGGCTTTGGCATCATCAACGGGCTGTGGCACGAATTCAACTCGCCGATCGACGATGATCCGGCCATCTGATTATCCCGCTGTGTAAGCGCCAGCCCCGGGCCAGCCAGACCTTCCCGGCCAGCCATGGCCATGGTGCTCCGCTTGCGACAGGCCCCCGCATATCCCCGCCGGATATGCGGGGGTTTTGCCATGCCGGCCGCCCATCTCGACGCTGCCCGCCCTTTCGCTTATACTGGTCCGTCATGCGCTCTTGCGAGATGGCAAGGCCCCAACTGCGGATTGACGATGAAGCCTGCCGACCTGACCGAACTGAAAGCCCTTGCCGCGCACATGGCCGGGCGCCTGAAGGTGATGAGCCACCCCGAGCGCTTGCTGATGCTGTGCCGGATGGACGAGGGCGAGGTCAGCGTGAACGAGCTGGTGGCGTTGACCGGCCTGTCGCAATCGGCGGTGTCGCAACATCTGGCGATGCTGCGCGCGGAAGAGGTGGTGGGAGTGCGGATCGATGCCAACATCCGCTGGTATCGGCTGACGGACCCGATCGTCTCGGGCATCATCCATGCCCTTTGCGCCTTGTGCGAGCCCCAAGCGGCGCAGCCATAGGCGCAAAAGGCGGCGCAGGTGGGGAAAATGGTGGGCCCGGCAGGATTCGAACCCGCGACCTAGCCGTTATGAGCGGCCAGCTCTAACCGCTGAGCTACAGGCCCACCTGGCCGGCCGGCCCGTCGGCCGGCGGCGTGGCCCTGCGTTAGCGGGCACAGGCGCGCTAGGCAAGCTCCACACTGCCCATGATATCGGCAACCGAGCTGGGGCAGGCCCCCAGCGCGCGCAATTCGGCAAAAACCGCCCGCCACCAGTCGTACAGCTTGTCGAGATCGTCTTCCGAGCGGACATAGGGCGTGTGCCCCGGGCTGAGCGAGGGGCTGTGAAACGACAGCACGATCACCGGCAGCTGCTCTGCCACGGCCTGGCGCACGCCGCGCAGCGCTTCGGCAATGGTCACCCCCTCGGGCGTCAGCGGAATGCGGTCCATCATCCCCAGCCTTGCCAGCACGCTGCGCATCTGCGGCAGGCGCCACAGCCGCGGATAGAGCCACTGCGCCCGGCGGCGCAGATGGCCGGTGAACAGCGTTGTCAGCGGCAGTTCCATCAGCGTGCGCCCTTCATCCACCCACCACGGCGTCAGCGGGCGGGTGGCATAATTGGGCCCGCCATGCGAGCTGTAGTCGAAGCGCGAACGCACCGATGTGTCGATCGCGATGCCCGCCTCGCGCAGGATCTGCGCCGTGTTCGGCCCCAGCCCATAGCGGCCGGCGCGATAGATGCGCGGGGTCTGGCCGAAATTGCGCTCGATCGTGTCGCGCAGGCTCATCAGCTTGGCGCGTTCCAGCTCGTAGGGCAGATTGCCGGCAAAGCTGTTGAACTGCGTCACCTGCTCCTCGAAGGGCGGGTTCACCCAGGGGTGCAGCTGCACGCCGATCTCGGCCCGGCCGGCGGCCAGCGGCGCGCGCAGCAGGTCTGCGGCCAGTTCGGATATGGCGATGGGATAGTCGATCAGATAGATCGGCACCACGCCCTGGCCCTCGCAGAATTCCTGGAACTTGCGCAGGCGCGCCACCGTATCGGTGCTGTGGCCGCCGCGTTCCAGCGGGCGGCTCCAGTCGAATTCCTCCTCGGTGTCCACCGTCAGCAGGAAGCGGGGGCCAGGCCCCCCGGAAAATCGTACATCCGAGCCCGGAGCGGGCGCAGACATCAGGGACGAGTTAGGCAAGTCGCACCTCTGCCAGACCACGCAGGACACATCGAACGGTTCATGCCGCAGGGGCGGCCCCCACCGCCTGCCCGCGCGCAGGATGGCTAGGCGGCGCAGCGGCAGCGGTCAAGCCGGGCAGGCGCAATTGCAGCGCCGCGCCCTGGCGCAGCAGATCGCCGCCTGCCGCCCGTGCCTCGGCGCTGGCCAGCCGCAGGGCAAAGCCGGTGCCAAACATGCCGGCAAAGGGCGCCTCGGGCCCGGTGCTGCCCTGTGCGTGATAGAAGGCATGATCATCCAGCCCTGCCAGCGTGCGCGGCAAGGCCATGGCCAGCACCTTGTAGCCTCCGGTCGCCACCAGCTCCACCGGCAGCACTTCGCCCGGGCCCGCATTGGCCGCCAGCGTTGCCAGCAGGCGCCACACCAGCCGCTCCAGCTCTGCCGGGGCCAGCGCCACGGCCAGCGGCGGCGTGCCATCGGCCTCTGGGGCAGGCGGCGCGCCCAGCTGGAAGCCGCTGGCGCGCGGCGTGCTGTGCGGCTCCAGCCGGGCGATGGTGGCGGCCACGCAGGCAAACAGATCGCCCGATCCGGCCGGCAGCGCCATCGCCCCGCTGTCCAGCTTGGCAAAGCGCTCCAGCTCTTCAAAGCCGGCCAGCATGCGCGCGCTGTCGGCCGCGATATGGGCGGCCAGTGCGCGATATTCATGCGGCGCGGGGCCAAACAACTGCTGCTGGATGATCTCGGCAAAGCCCTGCACGGCGTTCACCGGCGTGCGCAATTCGTGCAGCAACTGGCGCAGGCGGTCGCTCCCCGTCTCGCGCGGGGGCGGGGGGGCGGTGCCGGCTGCCGGCGACCGGCATTTGGCCGAGTTCGTGCCGTCGGTGCTTACCGAAGCGTCCAAA
>Ga0207806_1000280_pt1 | contig 13440 bp, 10 predicted proteins | sample LuqExpMetageno72_FD_187829 | JGI IMG/M metagenome (GOLD analysis project Ga0207806, IMG submission 187829) | Tropical forest soil microbial communities from Luquillo Experimental Forest, Puerto Rico - Sample 72 (SPAdes) | ecosystem: Environmental > Terrestrial > Soil > Tropical forest ...
TGGGTGCCCGCCAGCGCCACCCGCAAGGGCGAGATCACCTTCTGGCTCGACGGGCAGCAGGTCGGCCCGCGCGTCAGCTACGATCCCTATGTCGAGGTGCCCCCGCCCGCCCAGCCCGATGCTATCCAGCCCTTCGCCTGGCTCGATCGCCACCACCTGGTGCTGATCCTGGGCGGCGCGCCAGACAACCCCATCTCCGTGCGCCATGTCGTCGTCTGGCAGAAAGACGCCAGCCAGAACCTCAGGAACTAGGCCCGCCCCGCTCAGGCGTGCTGCATCCAGCCATAATTCCACCAGGTGAATTCATAGACGGCAAATTGCTGCAAGACGATATCCGCCCCGGTCAGCGTCTTGAACTGGTTGTTATGCACCGTCACATTGCCGTTCACCGCCATCAGCCGCACCGTCTGCCCGTTCACCCCGCCGGTCATCTGGGTCACGGTCTGGGCGGTGGTGTAATAGAGCACGATATTGGTCTTGCCGCTCACATCGATCACGCTGCCGCTGGTCTGGGTGTAAAAGCCGGTGCCGAACAGAAAGCCGCCGCCATCGAAATTGTTGTGATAGGCCGATGTCCCATAGGCCTCGTCGCATGAACAGCCCACCATCTCGTTCTTCTGCGTATAGCTGTCCACCTTGTCGTTCCAGCCATAGCGCAGCGTCGACTGGCCCAGATAGGGCACCATGCACCCCACGAAACGGTTGAGCACCCCGCTGATCTGCCAGCCATCATAGCTGTTGGTGGCGCCGGTGCCGCATTGCACCGCCTGGCAGGCGGTAAAGCAGTTGGATGCCCCCGGGATCACCCAGCCATGCCCCATGCAGCGATCGGCCCGGTTGCCGGTAAAGCGCGACTTGTTGGCATCCACCCACACGCCCGTCTCGCCAAACTCGCCAATATTGCCGACGAGAAAGTGGTTGGCCCCACCAATATAGATCGAACAGGCATAAGCCCCTGAAGACACCACCGTATTATTGCCCGACCAGCAGTTGAACTCATTGTCGGTGATGTAATGATCGGTGCCCAGCACATGCAGCCCGCCCACCGCCGCCGTCAGGGCGCTGCGCTGATAGACAAGGTTGGTCCCCGTGCAATGGGCCACCTCGCAGGCAATCGAATTGGCCGAAAGCTCCACCCCTGCGCGCCCGGAAAAATTGAAGCCGCAATACGACACCCCCACCGAGGAGGCATCAATATAGATCGAGCTGTCGGCCGTGACCGTCGAGAGAAAGCTGATCCCCGAAACCGAGAACGAGGCCGCCGCCTGCGGCACATAGATCATCCGCCCGGTAAAACCGGATGCCGCCTGCATGGTCGCCGGCGTGTTGCGGGCGGAATAATTGGCATAAAGGTTCACGTTGGCCGCCGCCGTGATCTGCGCGGAAATCTTGTAGGTGCCCGGCGGCACCAGCAGGCGCCCGCCGCCTGCGGCCCCCACCGCGGTGATCGCGGCCTGGATGGCGGCAGTATCGTCGGTGCTGCCATCGCCCTTGGCGCCAAAATCCTTCACCGACACGTTTTCGGCCAGCTTGGCCTGCACCGTGCGCGCCACCGCCCCCGTGCCGGCGGGCAGAAAGCCCAGCACGCCCGAGCCCGAATTGCCGCGCAGATAGTTGATGAAGCCGGCCACGCTCGTCCACATGGAGCCGGCCGCCCCGTCGTTCGAGCCGACATAGCTGTCGCCATCCGAACCCGAAACCGTGGAGGACAGATTCTGCTTGAGCGCCCCCACCAGCGCCCGTGCAACAGGATCGAAAGCCATTTCCCGCCCCCCTTACTGGCTGATGCGCACCACAAAGGCGCCCGACAGCACATTCACCCGATAGGTTACCCCCGCTTCATCCTCCTGCCAGGCAAAGCTGTTGGGCAGGCTGGCCACGGTGGCCGGCGCCACTGCCTGATACCAAGTGGCATCGCCGGTAAACTGGCGCTCCACCTGGGCGGCATTGGTGCCGCTGCCGGTGGGCACCAGGGTCAGGTTGAAACTGCGCCCCGGCATCGGCCCAAAACTGCCAGACTGCGCCCCGGCGCTGACACTGCCAGTCACCGGGCTCAGCCCCGAGGCGGTGAAGGTGGTCGACACCTTGCCGATCAGATTGCCGCCGGCCGGCGTTGCCCCCTGCAGCGCGGAAAGGATCGCGGCCTGGTTGGCGGCCGTCGCCGCGCTTGCCGGCAGTGGCAGGCTGGCCGCGCTGATGGCAATCACCCCCCCCGCCTGATTGGCAATCGCCACATTCCCGCTCACCGTGATCGGCGCGCTGTTCTGCACGCACACCGGCAGCGCCAGGCTCTTGCTCACCAGCAGCGCCGTGCCATCCACATCGGCAAAGGCAAGCGCCTGGCTGGGCACATAGGGTGCAGGATGAAGAATCGATGGCCCGGACATATCGGCTCCTTAACGAATCAGATGAACCGTTAATTAACCAAACCGGTTCAGGTAGGAAAACAAAAAGAGAACATATCACCAGCCATCGCCGCCACCAGCCGGCGTCCACCTCAACCAAAGTGCAATTTCGCCGCGCCGCCAGCCATGGCACGGCAGGCACAAATCATACTGGGAGATCCTGCATGCCTCACGTTTCACAGCCGGCCCAATCGCTCACCGCAGTGCACCGCTTCACGCGCGGCCTGCGCCTGCCCGGGCTGGCACTGGCCCTGGCGGCCGCGGGCTTTGCCGCCCCTGCCCTCGCGGGTGAACCGCCGGCCGTTTTTGCCCGCTGCGCGGTGTGCCACAACGCCGCCCCCGGCGCGCCCGACAAGGTCGGCCCCAACCTGTGGGGCGTCTACGGCCGCAAGGCAGCCTCCACGAAATACAATTATTCGGCAGCCCTCAAGGGCGCCAAGCTGCGCTGGGACGAGGCCACGCTCGACAAGTGGATCTCCGGCCCGATGACGATGGTGCCCGGCACGATGATGTCCTTCCCCGGCATCAAGGATGCGGCCAAGCGCGCCGAAATCATCGCCTTCCTGAAGCAGGCGCACTGATCTGAAGCCGGCCCGCTAACCGCTTCAGGACACAGCCGCACAAGCGGCACCAGAAGGCGGGGTTCCCTCCCGGAACCCCGCCTTTCCCATGCCCCTATTCAGCCACCATGCCCGCCATAGCGCAGGCCAAACCAGATCGTGCGCGGCGCGCCCACATCCAGCGAACCAGCCTGGTTGCGGGTAATCACGCTCACATCGGCCAGGTTCTCCCCCCGCACGCTAAAGCTGAAACCATGGCCCAGCGGCGCCTGCACCAGCGCGTTGATGGTCGTCGCGCGCGGCAGCAGGCCGGTATGCAGATCGTCCTCATACTGGTCGCCCACATGGCGCAGGCCCAGCTGCGCCAGCCATCCCGCCCGCGGCCGCCAGCCCAGCGTGGTGCTGATGGCAATGCTGGGCGTTTGCGGCGGAGCCAGCCCATTCAGCGCCTTCTGGCTGCCATGGCTTTCCACCCGCGCCTCGGTATAGGCCAGCGATCCATCCAGCGAGAACGCCCCTGCCTTCAGCCCCAGCGTCGCCTCCACGCCGCGCGCGCGGATGGCATCCACATTCTGGCGCTGCTGGGTGTTGGCCGCGATCGTCACATTGGCAATGGCATGGCGCAGCTGGTTGTCGAAAGCGGTCACTTCCAGCCGCCCCACCTTGCCCAGCGCCATTTCCACGCCCGCCTCATAGCCCACCAGCCGCTCGTTGGTAAGCGCCGCATTGGCCTTGTTGGTCACCGAGCCGATGTTGTAGCTGCGATAAAGCTCGTTCAGCGTCGGGCTGCGCAGGCTGGAATAGCCGGCCGCGCGCACCGCAACATCCGGCGTCAGCTGGAAGCGCGCGCCGCCCCGGAAACTGCCCGCCCAGCCGCCACGATCGGGATAGGTGGTGGTCGTCGTCACCACGCCGGCCGGGCTCAGCTGGGTGAAGGCGCCATTGTCGATATCCCAGCGGTCGGCCCGCGCGCCGCCGGTCAGCACCAGCCGGCCCAGCGTCCAGTCATCTTCCAGATAGAGGCCCACATCGCTGTTGCGCCCGCCTTCCTTGCGGGTGGCCGTCAGCGCGCCGGTGCTGGCATTCAGCGCCCGCTCCTGCTCGTTGCCCTGGGCCACGCGCACATCCGCCCCCAGCCGCAGCACCTGCCCATGGCCCACCGGCGGCCGCAGCTCGGCCTTGCCGCCATAGCCGGTGGTCGGCGTCTTGAACTGGTTCAGCGTTGGCTTGTAGGTGGTGGAAGAAATCACCACATTGGCAAAATCCCGCAATTGCCCATAGGCCAGCACATCATAGGCCCAGCGCCCGTGGCCCACCAGGCGGATGCTGGCATCGCTGCCCCTGTCCATGCTGTTGGCGCCGGCAAAGCGCAGCGTGCGGTTGTCGCCAAAGCTCATCAGCCGGGCCTGCAATTCGCTGCTGGCGCCCACCTGCTGCACCAGCCGCACCTGGCCCGACCAGCCCTCATAGGCCGCCCGCACGCTGGCCGGCACGCGCTGCGCCACAGGCGTCGTCCAGAAGCCCTCGCCCCTGTCCCAGCGGCCGGAAACCTGCACAAAGCCATTGCCCAACTGCGGCGACAGCGTGGCCGAAACGGCGCTTTCGGCGCGATTGTCCACCGCCGCCTCGGCATTCAGCAGGCCCATTTCCTGGGCATTGGCGCTGTTCAGCTCAATCGTGCCGGAAACCGCGCCCGCGCCAAACGCCCCGCTGCCCCCGCCCCGCGTCACCCGCGCCGAGGACAGCCGCTCGGGCGCCAGCGCCGACAGCGCCACCGAGCCAAAGAACGGATCGGCCATCGGCACGCCATCCAGCAGCACCAGCGTGCGGCTGGCGGCATTGCCGCCCAGCGCGCGCAGCGTTACCCCTTGCGCCGAAGGATTGGCCGCCCGGCTGTCCGAGCGGCGATATTCCTGAAAGCCCGCGACATTGCCCAGCACATCCTCGATACGGCCGGAAGGGGCATTGAGCAGCGCCTCGCGCCCCAGCGTCTGCACGTCATAGGCGGGCACTGCGGGCGTATCGGCCAGCCCGTGGCCGGTCACCACAATGGCGCCGCCGGGCGCCTCTGCGCCCATATCCGCGTCGGCCGCCAGCGCGCTCCCGGGCGCCATCAACGCGGCCAGCCCCGCCCCCAAATGCCAAGCGCGCATTTTGCCCTTCATGTCCTCTCCCCGAAACAATTGGCCGCGACCGCTGCCCAACCAGCGATCGCGGCCTTTTTTATCTAACCCGTTTCAACAATAGACGAATATCAGCCTCAGAAGAAGAGGATACCACCAAAGGCCATGGTATCGCTGTCATCCTTATTGCCATTATGCGCCTTGGCGGTGGTGTGGGTATATTCGCTGATCAGCGTCACCCAGCTGTTGAGGCCATAGCGGATCTGGCCCACGCCGCTGGCATTGCTGCTGACAAGCGTGGGGTTGGCCAGCGCATCGGCGGCATTGGCATAGTGCAGATAGCTGGCGCCATAGCTGCCGCCCGCGCTCCACTTGCCGAAGGTGGCCATGGCCTGCACATAGAAGCCCTCGCTGCCCCGGGTGTTGCCGAACACGTCGGTGTCAAACAGGTTCAGCGCTTCGGTGCCCAGGCCCTTGGCGGTGTAGTAATAGCCGGTCACCGCCACCGGGCCCACCGTCACCTTGGCGCCGGCATCGAGGCCGCGGCCGGTGTAGGAACCGCCCGAGATCACATCATGCTTCTGCGTCAGGCCCGACATCCACAGGTGCAGGCCGGCGCCCTGGATCTTGCCATCATAGGTCAGCTTGGCCTGGAAGCCGGGCTCGCTGTTGTTCTGGGCCGAACCGCTCAGCGAATCGAGCGGCTGGAAGATGCCCACCGCAGCCTGGAAGCCCTTGTAGGCCGGCGAGGTATAGGTGATCTGCGGCTGGAAATCGGTGTAGATATAGCCCACGCCGATGCGGCCCAGCGTGGTGTTGCCGGGCGCGGTGTTGCTGCCGGGCGAGCCGGGGGTGAGCAGGGTGATGTCGTTGAGGATGGCATCGGAGCCGAACAGGCCGATATCGCGGCCGATCTTCACCTCGCCAAAGCCGGCCCGGCCGAAGGTCAGGTAGGTCTGGCGAAAGTCGATGCCGCTGGTGGCAAAGGCGGTGGGCTGGCCGGCGCTGTTGGCGCTCAGCCCGCTCCACGAATTGCTGTTGATGCCCGGATACATGCCGAAATGCGCGCCCACATTCCAGCCGCCCTGGGTGGTCGTCACGTCGATCTTGAAGAAGCCGGGCAGCAGGCCGTTGCGCACCGCGCTGCTGTTGCCGCTGCCCACGGTGGCCAGGCCGCCGGTCACGGCAGTGTTGGCGCCGGCCTTCTGCGGGCTGTCATGCACGTAGAACCCGTTGACCGAGCCGGAGAACTTGATCGTTGCCGGGCCCACCACCAGGCCCACGCCGCTGTCGGTCATCTTCACGAAACGGCGATCATCGATCTGGGCCGGGGCGGCCGGCTGGCCACCGGGGGCCGCTGCTGCCACCGCCTCTGCGGCCTTGGCCTGATCGGCCTTTTCCTCCGCCTGCAGGGCGGCATATTCGTCGTCGGTCAGAATGCCCTTGTCATGCAGGCGCTTCAGCAGGTCCGAGGCGGTGCTGGCCTCGGCGCTGGTGGCCCCCAGGCACAAAGCCAGAGCAATGGCCGCGCCGCCAAGCAGTTTCGTCTTTCGCATCATCGTCCCCCATAAGGAATGCCGTCTCATGCGGCTGAGGGGAACATGCGGCGCCAGGCGGGCGGCTAAAATTGGACTTTGGCCGTAATACTTTGGGATAAGGAATTTATACTTAATGGTTTATGCGGCGGAATGCGAGCCCGCCCCCCCGCATCAGGGGGCGATGGCCACGCCCCACGGCCCGCTGCCGGCCGGCACGCTGGCCACCACCTTCAGGCTGGCCACATCCACCACGCTCACATCATCGCTCATGCCATTGGCCACCAGCACCTGCCGCTCGTCAGGGCTGAGCGCCAGATGCCAGGGCCGCCCGCCCACCGGCACATAGGCCAGCACCTTGCGCGTGGCCACATCCACCAGGGCAATGTGGTTGGCCCGCCCCAGCGCCACCCAGGCCTTCGTGCCATCATGCGTGAAACGGATGCCGCAGGGCAGCACCTTGTAGGCCGAAACACCCGGCGGCGCGAAGGGGATGGTGGCCACGATCTTGCGGCTGGCCGGATCCACCACCTGCACCACCTGCCCCGCCTCTGCCGCCACCCACAGCTCATGGCCATCGGGCGTAAATTCCACATGGCGCGGGCGGTGTTCGGTGGCGGTGATGCCGGTGTTGGTGTGAGCGGCCAGATCGATCCAGGCGATATTGTGCTGGTCCTCGCTGGTCACCACCAGCCACTTGCCATCCGGGCTCTGGGTAATCCCCTCCGGCTCGCGGCCCACCGGCACCTGCCAGGCCACCTGCCCGCTGGCCAGATCGATCGCGGTGGTTGCCGCATCATCCTCATTGGCCACAAACAGGCTCTTGCCATCGCGCGAGGGGAAGAACTGCTCCGGATCCTGGCCCGATGGCAGATGCGCCAGCAGCTTGCCGGTGATCCTGTCGCGCACTTCCACCGTATTGTCGGTGCCCGCCGCGATGAACAGGCGCGCGCCATCGCGCGAAAGGGCAATGCCGCGCGGGCGCTGGCCCACCGGCCAGTTGGCCAGCACCTGGCGCGCGTCGATGTCGATCACCGTCACGCTGTTGCCACGCTCGTTCGAGACATAGGCCGTGGGCCCGGCCAGGGCCGGCCCCGCCAGCCCCGCCGCCAGCACACTCCACAGCCACCGCTGCCGCACACGCCTTGCCAAAATCGCCATACGTTCTCCCATGCCGGCAAATTATCCGCGCCATGCCAGCGGCATACTGGACCAAGGTACTATGTTTGCGCCCGCATGCGGACAGTATCCCGGCGGCAAGAAGGGTTCTGGCAGAACCTGCCCGGCAAGGCCACATCGAGTCGGCCCCGCGGCACATGAAGGGAGATACGGGTGATGAGCGGCAAGCTGGGTCGCGCGGTTCTGATTGGCGCCATGTTGCTGGCCACCGCCAGCATGGGCTCGCGCATCTGGGCGCATGGCAATGTGGTGCCCCAGCCGGTGGATACCAGCGCCCTGCCCGATATCGAGGGCGGCAACGACAATTGGGTGCAGCACAACCCCTATCGCGGCAATGCCAAGGCGATTGCCATCGGCGAATCGGCCTATGGCCAGAACTGCGCGCGCTGCCACGGGCTGGATGCGATCTCGGGCGGCATCGCGCCGGATCTGCGCTATCTGGAACTGGGCGACAGCGGCGATGAATGGTTCGTCCAGCGCTATCACCATGGCTCCAGCCACGATGGCAAGGTCTATATGCCCCCGATGGGCGAGATCCTCGGCCAGAAGGCCGGCTGGGCGATCCGCGCCTGGCTGGAAACCAAGCACACGGACAATTGAGATGATCGCCCGGCGCGCCCTGCTCGGCGCTTTGGCCGCCAGCGCCGGCAGCCTGCTGGCGCCTTGCGCCCTGCAGGCCGCCCCGCTGGCCAAGGTGAAGGAACAGGGCCGCCTCCGGATCGCCGTCTACCAGGATAACCGCCCGTGGTCTTGGGCCGATGGCGCGGGCCTGCATGGCATCGATGTCGATCTGGGCAAGGCGCTGGCAGCCCAGCTGGGCGTGGCGGCCGAAGTGGTCGATTTCATGCCGGGCGATGATCTGGCCGCCGATCTGCGCAACACGGTGTGGCGCGGCGGGCTGCTGGGCTTCCAGCCCTGCGACGTGATGCTGCATGTGCCCTTCGACCATGAATTGCAGCTCGCCAACGACCAGGTGGCGATCCTGGCGCCCTACTGCCGCGAGGGTTTTGCCATGCTGTGCGGCAGCGATGTCGATTGCGAGGCGCCGCCGCCGCATTTTCGTGGCCTGCGCCTGGCGGCCGAAACCGCCAGCGCTTCCGATGCCTATCTGCTGGGCGCCTTTGGCGGCGTGCTGCGCGGCGATGTGCACCATTTCCGCAATGGCTATGATGCGGCCGCGGCCGTGGGCAGCGGCCAGGCCGATATGGCCATGGCCACCGCCGCCCAGGTGGAAGCCGCCAGCCACGATGCCACCGCCAGCCTTCACCGGCGCCGCGGCCCCCTGCCGGCCATGTCCTCGCCCGGCTGGGATGTGGCGATGGCGGTGAAGGAGAACAGCCGCACGCTGGGCGATGCGCTGGAAAACATCATCGGCAAGATGGTCGCCAATGGCCAGATGGCCGCGCTGTTCGCCGCCCATGGGGTCAGCTGGAAGGCCGCCCTGGCCGGCTGATCGCCCCACCGGGGCCACCCTTGCGCAAGCCTGCCGGCCCGCGCCTTTTTCCATGCATCACGGGCTTTTGCGGATGCGGCCGGGCTTGGCCTAAGGTCCAATTGCTGCCTGCCCGCCGCCCGATAGGTTCCGCTGGCGGAGAGCAACAAAAGCACCTGGCGGCAAGCGCCGACAAAGTGCCGCAGTGGCCGCCTTTTCCCGCCTTTCAGGCCCGCAAGGGGCCGGACGGCACAGCAGGCCAAACCACAACAGGCCAAACCACAATAGGAGGGTATGCATGAAGGGGAGTTTCAAGCGCAGCATGGCGGGCTTTGCCACGCTGGCTCTGGCAGCGGCGATGCCGGCCTGGGCCGAAAATGGCCCCACCAGCCAGGACATCCTCAACGATGCCAACACGCCCGGCGATGTGCTGAGCTATGGCATGGGCCCCAAGGCCCAGCGCTTCAGCCCGCTGAACGCTGTCAACACCAGCACGGTGAAGAACCTGGCGCCGGCTTTCGCGGCCTCGCTGGGCGGCGAAAAGCAGCGCGGGCAGGAAGCCCAGCCGCTGGTCTATGATGGCACGATCTATGTCACCGCGTCCTATTCGCGCGTGTTCGCCTTTGATTCGCACACCGGCGAGAAGAAGTGGGAATATGACGCCCGCCTGCCCGATGGCATCATGCCCTGCTGCGATGTGGTGAACCGCGGCGCTGCCATCCATGGCGACAAGATCATCTTCGCCACGCTCGATGCCCATCTCATCGCGCTGAACCGCCACACCGGCAAGGTCATCTGGAACCAGAAGATGGCCGACTATTCCGCCGGCTATTCGGCCACCGCCGCGCCGCTGATCGTGAAAGACATGGTGATCTACGGCAATTCGGGCGGCGAGTTCGGCATTGTCGGCGAAGTGCAGGCGCGCGATGTGAACACCGGCGCGCTGATCTGGAGCCGGCCCACCGTGGAAGGCAACATCGGCACCCTGCATGGCCAGCCCAACGGCATGACCGGCAAGCTCAACGCCACCTGGCAGGGCGACCAGTGGAAGACCGGCGGCGGCGCCACCTGGCTGGGCGGCACCTACGACCCGGAGACCAACCTCATCTACATGGGCACCGGCAACCCCGGCCCGTGGAACAGCCACGATCGCCCCGGCGACAACCTCTACACCGCCTCCACCCTTGCCATCGATGCCGACACCGGCGTCATCAAGTGGCACTACCAGACCACCCCGCACGACGGCTGGGACTTCGACGGCGTGAACGAGTTCATCCCGTTTGATGCCACCATCAACGGCAAGGCGATGAAGCTGGGCGCCAAGGCCGATCGCAACGGCTATTTCTACGTGCTGGATCGCACCAACGGCAAGTTCATCAGCGCCAGCAAATTCGTGATGCAGACCAGCTGGGCCAATGGCATCAACGCCAAGACCGGCCGCCCCAACTTCATCGACGAGAACCGCCCCGGTGCGCCCAATGGCGCCGACAAGGGCAAGGTGGTGTTTGCCAGCCCCTCGTTCCTGGGCGGCAAGAACTGGATGCCGATGGCCTACAGCCAGGACACCGGCCTGTTCTACATCCCCAGCAACGACTGGGGCATGGATATCTGGAACGAACCGATCGCCTACAAGAAGGGCGCGGCCTATCTGGGCGCGGGCTTCACCATCAAGCCGATCGCCGAGGACCACATCGGCGCGCTGCGCGCAATGGACCCCAAGACCGGCAAGATCGTGTGGGAATACAAGAACAAGGCCCCGCTGTGGGGCGGCGTTCTCACCACCGGCGGCGGGCTGGTGTTCACCGGCACGCCCGAAGGCTATCTGAAGGCCTTCGACGCCAAGACCGGCGAGGAGCTGTGGAAGTTCCAGACCGGCTCGGGCGTGGTCGGCTCGCCGATCACCTGGGAACAGGATGGCGAACAATATGTCGCCGTGATGTCGGGTTGGGGCGGCGCGGTGCCGCTGTGGGGCGGCGAGGTCGCCAAGACCTTCAAGGAAATCAGCCAGGGCGGCATGCTCTGGGTGTTCAAGCTGCCCAAGCACTGAGGATGGGGCACGGGTGGAGGCGGGGGCCTCCACCCGCCCTTGGCGCAACCGCATGATTGCACTTGCGCCCCTCCATGATAGGCTGAACGGGAGCAGCAACAGGAACATGACGACGACCATGGAGCGGGTACTGATTGTCGATGACCATTCACTGGTCCGTGATGGCATGCGCAGCCTGCTGGAAATCAGCTTCCCCCATTGCGAGATCCTGGAAGCGGGCGCCCTTGCCGAAGCGGTCGCCACGCTGGAAGACCAGGGCGATGTCGACATGGTGCTGCTCGATCTCAACATTCCCGATGTCACGCGCTTTTCCGGCCTCAGCGCCCTGCGTGAAACCTTTCCCAGCATTCCGGTGGTAATGGTCTCGGGCACGCTCGATCGCATCACCGTGCGCGAGGCGCTGGCCGCTGGCGCTGCCGGTTTCGTGCCCAAATCGCTGAAGCGCGGCGAGATCGTCGAAGCCCTGCGCCAGGTGCTGGAAGGCGAGATCTACATCCCCGACATGTTCGACGAGGATGACGAGACCAGCCGCGAACACGCCGCCATCCTCACCCGCATCGAAACGCTCACGCCCCAGCAGAAGGTCGTGCTGCGCCACCTCGTCAACGGCAAGCTCAACAAGCAGATCGCCTATGAGCTGGATGTCTCGATGACCACGGTGAAGGCCCATGTCTCGGCCATCCTGCAGAAGATGAACGCCTTTTCGCGCACCCAGGCAGTGATCCTGGCCAACCGGGTGGGCTTCCACTAAGCGTTTTCCGCGCCCGGGGCGTTTGCTGCGCCCGGGGCGTTTTCCCGCAAAGCGCCCCTTCAGGCCATCATCATCCGCAGCAGGGCGCGCAGTTGCGCCGGCTTCACCGGCTTGTTCAGCAAGGGCAGGCCGGCCGCCGTCAACCGGGCCTTCACTTCGGCGGTGCGGTCGGCCGAAATCACCAGCGCCGGGATCTCCACCCCGCATTCCGCCCGCAGCGCGGCCACCATCTCATCGCCCAGCTGGTCGTCATCCAGGTGGTAATCGGCGATGATGAGCGCCGGCGGCGCCTCGCCCAGCACTTGCGCGCGGGCCTCCTCCAGCGTGCCCGCCGTGGCCACGCCATAGCCCCATTTGCCCAGCAGCGCCTGCATCCCTTCCAGAATGGCCGGCTCATTGTCGATGATCAGCACCGTGCCGGTGGCCGCCGCCAGCCCCCGCTCACGCGGGCGGGGCAGCGGCGCCTCTTCGGCCAGCCGCGCGCTCAGCGGCACCAGCACGGCAAATTCCGATCCCTCGCCCGGCTGCGAGGCCACTTCCAGCCGGTGCCCCAGCATCTGGCTGGCACGCTTGACGATGGCCAGCCCCAGCCCCTTGCCACTGGGCCCGCGCTGGGCAGACAGGCGGCGGAATTCCTCGAAAATCACGTCGAAATGGGCCGGATCGATGCCGCGCCCGGTGTCCTTCACGGCAATGCGCACTATCGCGCCATCGCTTTCCACCCGCACCGCCACCGAGCCCTGCCCCGTATACCGCAGCGCGTTCGACAGGAAATTCTGCAGAATGCGGCGCAGCATGCGGAAATCGGATTTCACCCACAGGCCCGTATCGGGAATGTCGAGCGCCAGCCCCGCCTGCTTGGCCTGGGCCATGAACTCGATCCGCAGCGCGCCCAGCATGCGATCCAGCTCGATCGCGGCAATCTCGGGCTGCACGGCGCCGGCATCCAGCCGCGAAATCTCGAACAAGGCCTCCAGCAGCTCTTCCACCGAATCGAGCGCCACCCCCGCCTGGCGCACCAGCGCGCGCGAAGGCACCGCCAACCGCCGCTCCGCCAGCGCCGAGACGAACAATCGCGCGGCATTCAGCGGTTGCAGCAGATCATGGCTGGCCGCCGCCAGAAAGCTGGTCTTCGATCGGCTAGCCAGTTCCGCCGCCGTCTTGGCGGCCAGCAGCTCGGCCTCCATCGCCCGCCGCTCGGCGACTTCTGCTTCCAGCGCGGTGGTGCGCTCGGCCACGCGCCGCTCCAGCGTTTCGGCCACATCGCGCAGGCGCTCCTCATAGGCGATGCGCTCTGTCACATCATCGAAGCTGAAGGCCATGCCATCGGGCTGGATCGGCGTGGAGCGGATCTCCACCACCCGCTCGCCCAGCTGGCAGCGGCCGGCGCGGTGCTGGCCGGGGGCCA
>Ga0207806_1000281_pt1 | contig 13428 bp, 15 predicted proteins | sample LuqExpMetageno72_FD_187829 | JGI IMG/M metagenome (GOLD analysis project Ga0207806, IMG submission 187829) | Tropical forest soil microbial communities from Luquillo Experimental Forest, Puerto Rico - Sample 72 (SPAdes) | ecosystem: Environmental > Terrestrial > Soil > Tropical forest ...
ATTCGGCGCGGGCGCCCAGCCGGTCGGCAATTTCCAGCCCCGTGGTGCCGGCCGCCCCATCGATGAATACGCGCGCTGCCATCTCTCAAGCCTCCATTTCGCCAAGGGCCATATAGCCGACGAGCGTGCCGGCTTCCCCCCAGGCATAACCGCCCGAGGTGTCGAGCATGTGAAAGGGGCTGCCGGCGGCCAGTTGCGCCAGCACGGCGCCGCCCGGCGCTTGCAGCAGGGCGGCGCCCGCACTACCTACGCGGCGTTCCACCGGGGCCACATAATGCGGCACGAACACCTGGCCGGCCAGGCGGATATGCGCCAGATCGCCGCGCACGGGCAACCCTTCGCAGCTGCCGGCCGGCACCGGCCCTGTCAGCGTAAAGCCGCCCGGCGGGCTGAGAAAGCCGCCCTCGGCCGCGAAGAGAAAGCCATTATGCGAATGATCCTGTGCCAACTTGCGCTTGTCCCTCATCGAAAGGGGCGGCGATTAGCCGGGCGCCGGGGTTTGCGCAAGCGCTGGCCGGCCGGTTCAGCCAAACCGCTGGCGCAGCAGCGCCCAGGCCGCCCTGAGGCCCAGCGCATCGCCGCCCTTGGGCCGGCCGGGCTTGCCCGCCGGGCGCCAGGCGAAGGTGTCGAAATGGGCCCAGTCCACCCCTTCGGGCACGAAGCGGTCGAGGAACAGGCCGGCCGCGATCGCCCCGGCAAAGCCGCTGGCCGGGCTGTTGTTGAGATCGGCCACATCCGACTTCAGATAATCGCGATAGCCCTCGTAAAGCGGCAGGCGCCACACCGGATCGCCCGTTTCGGCGCCAGCGGCCACCAGCGCGTCGGCGGTGGCATCCTGGCGGGCCATCAGCGCCGGCAGGTCTGGCCCCAGCGCCACGCGGGCAGCGCCTGTCAGCGTGGCGAAATCGAGGATCAGCACCGGCTTTTCCTCGCCCGCCTTGGCCAGCGCATCGGCCAGGATCAGCCGCCCCTCGGCATCGGTATTGCCAATCTCCACGGACAGGCCCGCCCGGCTGCGCAGCACGTCGCCGGGGCGGAAGGCATTGCCCGCCACCGCATTTTCCACCGCCGGGATCAGCAGGTGCAGATGGATCTTCAGCCCCGCCTCGATCACCAGCCGGGCCAGCGCCAGCGCATGGGCGGCGCCCCCCATGTCCTTCTTCATCAGCAGCATGGCGGAAGACGGCTTGATATCCAGCCCGCCGGTATCGAAACACACCCCCTTGCCCACGATGGCCACGCGCGGATGGGCCGGATCGCCCCATTCCAGCTCGATCATGCGCGGGGCGGCATGGCGCGATGCGGCCCGGCCCACGCCATGCACGCAGGGAAATTCCTGCTCCAGCCCTTCACCGCGCGTCACGTGCAGGCGCGCGCGGCTGGCGCGGGCCAGGCGCTCCACCTCATGCTCCAGATCGGCCGGGCCCATATCCTCGGCCGGCGTGTTGACGAGATCGCGCACGAGGTTCACCGCCGCCGCTTCGGCCAGCGCCGGGGCGATCGCCTTGGCGGCCTTGGTCAGCAGCAGGCGGGGCCCCTCGGGCGGGGTGCCATTGTCCTTGCGATAGCGCGCGAAGCGATATTGCCCCAGCGCCCAGCCGATCAGCGCCGGGGCGATGTCGGCCTCGGCATGGGCCGGGTGCAGGCGATAGGTGCCGGCCGGCAGTACTTCGGCCAGCCGTCCCAGGCACCAGCTCGACAGGCGCGCCGCATCGGCAACGCCGGCCACCACCAGCCAGCCCTCGCCCTCGGCAAGGATGGCGTGGCTGAAGGGCTCGGCGCGGAATTTCTGGGCGGCGGCCTGCGCGCGCTGGCCGGCGCTGCGTTTGGCCAGCCAGCCCTCCAGCCCGGCCTTGTCCACCAGATGGATGGCGATGGCCGCCTGCCCGCGATCGGCCAGCACCAGTTCGGGCATGGCATGGTCGGCGGTGGGGGTGGTGGGCTTGGCGTTCATGGGGCTTACCTGATCTGCTGCGTCAACGGCGGTTAACGGCCGGTCTGCTGTGGTGGTGCCGGCCGATATGGGGGCTGGCCAGCAACTTACTAGCCGTGCCGGCCGCCAAAGCGCGAGAGGAAAATGGGGATGCGGAAAATCGGGAACCGGCAGGCTGGTCGCAAGCTGCGGATCTGGCCGGCAGTGGCAATCGGGCTGGCGGCCCTGGCACTGATGGCGCCGCCGGCGCAGGCCGCCAGCGCCCCGGCGCACAAGGTGGAGGCCAACACCGCGCTCTACACCTTCAGCTACGAATATCCCCAGAAGGCAGAAGCCATTGCCGCCCTGCGCGCCTGGCTGGACAGCGATGCCGCCCGCGCCCGGCGCGAGATCGCCGCCAGCGCGCGCGAAGGGGCCGCCGATGCCCGGCAGAACGGCTATCCCTTCAACCCCTATGATGCTTCCACCAGCTGGCAGGTGGTGACCGATCTGCCCGGCTGGCTCAGCCTTTCGGGCATGGCCGCAGACTATACCGGCGGCGCCCACCCCAACCACGGCCCGATCGCCCTTTTGTGGGACAAGGCCGCCGGCCAAAGGCGCCAGGCGCTCGATCTGTTCGCCAGCAAGGCGGCGTTTTCGGCCGCGCTGAAGGGGCCGTTCTGCGCCGCGCTCAACCGCCAGCGGGCCGAGCGGCGCGGCGCTGCCATCGATCCGCACAGCACCGATCCCTTCGATGCCTGCCTCGATCCGGCCGAGGCGGTGGTGATCCTGGGCGGCGCCGATCATCAGCATTTCACGCGCATCGGCCTGCTGCTGGGGCCCTATGCCGCCGGGCCCTATGCCGAAGGGGATTACGAAGTGACGCTGCCCGTCTCGCCGGCCGTGCTGGCGGCGGTGCGCCCGCCCTATCGGGCCGCCTTTGCCGTGGGGCGCTAGGCCAAGGGGTAGGGCGGGGGCGAGGGCCGGGGGGAGCTGCCCATGCAGCGCCCCTCGCTTTTTGTCGCCATCGCGCCTATGTATGGCTCATGACCCAGTATCAGACAGTTGACGCCACGGACACCTTGCTTCGCGATGGCACGATCAAGCTCCACGGGCCCGAAGGCTTTGCCGGCATGCGCAAGGCAGGGCTGCTGGCGGCCGAAATCCTCGATGCGCTGGTGCCGCTGGTGCAGCCGGGCGTGACCACCGGCCATATCGACGATATCGTGCGCCAGATGACGCTGGATGCCGGCGCCGTGCCGGCAACGCTGGGCTATCGCGGCTATGCGCACAGCTGCTGCATCTCGATCAACCATGTCGTGTGCCATGGCATCCCGTCCGACAAGACGTTCAGGGATGGCGATATCGTCAACATCGACGTGACGCCGCTGGTGGATGGCTGGCATGGCGATACCAGCCGCATGTATCTGGTGGGCGATGTGCCGCTGAAGGCCCGCCGGCTGGTGGATGTGACCTATGAATGCCTGATGATCGGCATTGAGATGGCCAAGCCCGGCGCCCGGCTGGGCGATATCGGCCATGCCATCCAGCGCCATGCCGAAAGCCACCGCTATGGCGTGGTGCGCGATTTCTGCGGCCATGGCGTGGGCCGCCTGTTCCACGATGCGCCCGAAGTGGTGCATGTGGGCCACCCGGGCACCGGGCCGGAACTGCGGCCGGGCATGTTCTTCACCATCGAGCCGATGATCAACCTGGGCAAGCCGGCGGTGAAGATCCTGGAAGACGGCTGGACGGCGGTGACGCGCGACCGCTCGCTCTCGGCCCAGTTCGAACATTCCATCGGCATCACCGAGACCGGCTGCGAGATCTTCACCGCCTCGCCCAGGGGGCTGCACAAGCCGCCTTACGCGTAAGGGAAGCTCAGCCCCGGCCGGCCCTGATCGCGGCGCCCGCGGCAAAGGGGGCCATGGCCACCAGCACCAGGCTGGCAGCGCCCGCCAGCGCCGCGCCGCTGGTGCCGCCGCTGGCCAGGGTGCCGGCGCCGAAGATGAGGATGGGCACCGCCAGCGGCACCATCAGCAGCCCGCCCAGCGCGGCGCCGCCCTTCAGCCCGGCGGTGACCGCGGCCACCAGCACGCCCAGCGCGGCAAGGCCCGGGGTGCCGGCCAAAAGGCCCAGCTCCACCATGGCGATCGCCTCGCCCGAAAGGCCCAGCAGGGCGCCGGCGGGCAGCGCTGCCAGCAGCAGCGGCGGGGCAAAGCTCAGCCAGTGGGCGGCGATGCGCACGGCCACCACGCCTTCCTCGGCCAGCCCGCGCAGGGCCCATTGGTCGAAGAAGCCCTGGTCGAGATCGGGCTCCACCAGCCGGTCGATCGGCAGGATCGCCGCCAGCAGCGCCGCCACCCACAGCACGCCGCCGCCGCAGCGCGCCAGCAGCGCCGCATCCGGCCCCACGGCAAAGGGAAACACCACCGCCACCGCCAGGAAGAACAGCACCGGCAGCAGCGCGCCGCCCTGCCGCCCGCCCAGCAGCAACACCGCCAGATCGCGCCGGAAAATCGCCCACAGCGCCGCTCTCATGCCCATTCCCCGCTCTCCGGCGCGGGCACGAAGCCGGCCAGCTCCAGCCGGGGCAGCGCGCCGGCCGGCAGGGCAAAGGGCTGGTGCGAGGCGATGAGGCAGGCGCCGCCCGTGCCGATATGCTCTGCCACCAGCGCGCCCACCAGCGCGCAGCCCTGCGTGTCCAGCCCGTTCAGCGGCTCGTCCAGCAGCCAGATGGCCGCCTGCTGGCCCAGCAGCCGCGCCAGCGCCGCCCGCTTGCGCTGGCCGGTTGACAGATAGCGCACCGGCACGTCGAGCAGATCGGCAAGGCCCAGCCGCGCGGCATGGGGGCCGGGATCAGCGCCGTCGATCCCGGCCCAGAAGGCCAGCGCCCGGCCCAGCGGCTGGCTGCCATCCAGCGCCAGCTTTTCCTGCACCAGCGCCACCGGGCCATGGCGTTCCACCGTGCCGGCAAAGGGCGCCGCCAGCCCGGCCAGAATGCGCATCAGGCTGGATTTGCCAATGCCATTGGCGCCGGCCAGATGCAGCGCCGCGCCTGGCGCCAGCGCCAGATCCAGCCCGGCAAACAGCATCCTGTCGGCCCGGCGGCAGGCCAGCGCGCGGGCGCTCAGCAGGAGAGGGGAGGCTTGCATCGCGCCCGGCGATAGGGGAAAGCTGCCCGCCTGCCAAGCCGAACGCAAGAGGTGCCCGCCATGCCCGCCTGCCCGCCGCTGCTCACCGCGCCCGAATGCGCAGAGGCGCTGGCCGCCCTGCCACTGTGGCGGCTGGCCGACGAGGGGCGGGCGATCGCGCGCGATCTCGTCTTTGCCGATTTTGCCGCCGCCTTTGCCTTCATGGCCCATGTGGCGCTGCTGGCCGAGCGGGCCGACCACCACCCGGACTGGCGCAATGTGTGGAACCGGGTGGAGATTGGCCTCACCACCCATGCCGCCGGCGGGCTGACGCGGCGCGATATCGCCCTGGCGCAGGCGATTGACCGGGTGGCGGGCGGCTAAAGCGCCGGATTGTCGTAGCAATGCCGGCGCTCTGTGCGGTTGTGCAGCGTTGCGCGGGCGTTTGAGCAGCTTGCTTGCGGTGATTTTTCGAGGTGAACGATAAGACGAAAACAAAATTGGACTTTATAGCGGACGCGGGCAGCCAGCCAAATCAACGCGAATGATGCCTGAGGTTTGCCTGTGGCTCATCGCCCGAATGCCCTGCTTGTCCAACCGACAGCTTTGGTTGCCGCCTCGCCACTCTATCGACGCTATCTTCTCGACGGGTTCGGTCAGGTCCACCCCGTTGCCGGGCGCAACCTCACCACGCCCGGTGGGGATTGTTGGGTCCTCAAAGGTGATGACAACCGACAATGGGCCTGTGGTTTGGTTTTCGACAGATGTGCAGAACGCCTCATGACATGCGGATAGACCTGCCGCCGCTATCAACAGGCATCGAGCGGGCATGCGAAGGGACATTCGCCCAAGGTAACACAAACAGGAAAATCCACAAAGATGGGTCGTGTCTCTACAGCGCCGGATTGTCGTAGCAGTGCCAGGTGAACAGGGCCATGGCGCCGCGATGCGGGCGCCAGCTTTCGGCCATGGCGCGGGTGGGGGCTTCCCGAGGGCGTTCGGGCAGGGCCAGCAGCTTGTGCAGGCCCGCCTGCACGCCCAGATCGCCCGCCGGCCAGATATCGGCGCGCCCTTCGGCAAACAGCAGATAGATCTCGGCCGACCAGCGCCCGATGCCCTTGGCCGCCGTCAGCGCGGCAATGGCGGCTTCATCCTCTGCCGGCAGGGCGGCGAGGTCCAGCGTGCCATCGGCCACCAGCGCGCACAGGCTGCGCGCATAGCCCGCCTTCTGGCGCGAGAGGCCGCAGGCGCGCAGCGCCTCGTCGTCGGCCGCCAGCAGCGCCTGGGCCGGCACGCCTGCCCCCAGCGCCGCTTCCAGCCGCGCCCACACGCTGGCCGCCGCCGCCACGCTCACCTGCTGGCCAACGATAGTGCGCAGCAAGGTGGCCAGCCCCCGCGCGCGGATCCGCGGCGCCGGATAGCCCACCACCGCCAGCGCGCGGGCCACGGCCGGCTCGCGCATGGCCAGCGCATCCAGCCCGGTGCGGATCGTCTCGGCTTCAAGGCCCATCGGCTTGCTCCTGCCGGCTCGCCTGCATTGGCGCAACCGGCCAAAGCGTTGGCGCAGGTTGCCAAAGCATGCAACTGCGATTAGCAGCCCAGATGAAAGGCCATCAGGGGCCGATGAGGAAAAGGATCCAAGCAATGCCGAAGTTGGTGGTCGTCAACCGTGCCGGCGAGGAAACCACGGTGGACGCCGAAGTGGGCCGCACCGTGATGGAAGTGGTGCGCGACAACGGTTTTGACGAGATGCTGGCGCTGTGCGGCGGCTGCTGCTCCTGCGCCACCTGCCATGTGCATGTGGACCCGGCCTTTGCCGACAAGCTGCCGGCGATCACCGCCGACGAGGACGACCTGCTCGACAGCTCGGACCACCGCGACGGCAACTCGCGCCTGGCCTGCCAGCTGCCGATCACCGAGGCGCTGGAAGGCCTGAAGATCACCATCGCTCAGGAAGACTGAGCCTGCCACCGGGGCATGCCCCGGCCGCCAGGGACAAAATCCCCTGGCAATAGCCTGACTTTAGGGGCGGGCAGCGCAATTCGTTTGCGCTGGCCCGCCCCTGCTTCTAGGCGAGGACGCATGACTGTGGCACCCGTTTCTTCCGACACGCTTGGCCTTATCGGCAACACCCCGCTCGTGCTTCTGCAGGGCCCCAGCGAGGCGGCCGGCTGCGAGATCTGGGGCAAGTGCGAATTTGCCAATCCGGGCCAGTCGGTGAAAGACCGGGCGGCGCTGTGGATCGTGCGCGATGCGGAAAAGCGCGGGCTGCTGAAGCCGGGCGGCACGATCGTGGAAGGCACCGCGGGCAACACCGGCATCGGCCTGGCGCTGGTGGCCAATGCGCTGGGCTACAGAACGATCATCGTCATGCCCGAGACGCAGAGCCGCGAGAAGATGGACACCTTGCGTGCCCTGCGCGCCGAGTTGGTGCTGGTGCCGGCCGCGCCCTTTTCCAATCCGGGCCATTTCGTGCACACCTCGCGCCGGCTGGCGGAAGAGACCGAGGGCGCCATCTGGGCCAACCAGTTCGACAATATCGCCAACCGGCGCGCCCATATCGAATCGACCGCGCCCGAGATCTGGGCGCAGATGGAAGGGCGGATCACCGGCTTCACCTGCGCTGCGGGCACCGGCGGCACGCTGGCCGGCGTGGGGCTGGGCCTCAAGGCGTTCGACGAGAATGTGGTGATCGCGCTGACCGACCCGCATGGCGCCGCGCTCTACAACTACTACGCCCATGGCGAGCTGAAGGCCGAGGGCAGCAGCGTGGCCGAGGGCATCGGCCAGGGCCGCATCACTGCCAATCTCGATGGCGCGCCGGTGGACACGCAGTTCCGCATCGCCGATGCCGAGGGGCTGCACTGGGTGGAGCGGCTGCTGGCCGAGGAAGGGCTGGCGCTGGGCCTTTCCAGCGGCATCAATGTGGCGGGCGCAGTGGCGCTGGGCCGCCAGCTGGTGGCCGAGGGCCGCGAGGATGTGCGCATCGCCACCATCCTGTGCGACACCGGCTTTCGCTACCTCTCCACGCTCTACAACCGCGCCTGGCTGGAAGCCAAGGGGCTGCCGGTCTTCCCCTGGCTGGCCTGATCGGCTAGGCTGCGGGCATGAGCAAGGCCCCGCGCCCTTCCGCCCTTTCCGCAGAGCCGACCTATGCCGGCGCCCCCACCGCGCGGGAATTGCGCGCGCAGGCGGTGCAGCGGCTGCAGGTGGGGCTGTTTGGCCTGGCGCTGATGCTGCTGCTGGTGGGCCTGGCCAATATCATCATGGACCATGCCCGCCAGAACGAGACGGCGGCCGGCGCTGCCATTGCGGTATCCAGCGCTTCTTCGGCCAGCGGCGGCAGCACCGATCCGCTGGCCGATATCGGCGTGGTGCCCTCGCCGGATGCCGATCCGGCCGCGCACCGGCCCACCAGCCGCACCGCGCCCACGCGCTGATTTCCTGAAACTGCTGCCTGAGGCCACGCGGCGATGCCGCCGGGGCCCCCTTGCGCCTGCGCGACAACGCCCCTGCGCCTGCGCGCGACTCTGCCGGGAAAGGGCTGTGGGTGTTTTGCGGGAAAATGCGGGAAGCGCCTGATTCTGCCCCGCCGAATGGATCTTGTTTACGGAAATTTACAGCGGTTTTGGTGCTAATTGCGTATTATCCGGCTGCGGCGTTAACCTGTTTGCAACCAAACGGCATTTCCCCATCTGAAAAATATTGTAATAAATCAGATACATAATTTAAGGCACTCCGCAAAGTGGCGGAAATTCCCGCATTGTGGCTTCCCTGCCCGTCCCGGACGCGATACATCTTGGCTTCTGGGAAAGTTTCGCATGCCGCTGGGCAGCCGGTTTCCCGCCGGGGCCGGCAGCAGGCGTTCCCTTTCATGTCGGGGTTTCTAGCGGGGTAGGCAGGGGCGTGACTGGTCAGCCGGTCATCTACAGCGGGCAGGGCTTCTCGCCGAAGGGCGACAAGGAACGCTTCGTGCTGCCCGCCGGCTTCCGCCGCGCCGTCAGCGAATCGAGCGCTGGCGCCAATGTGCTGCTGGTCTCCAAGCACAGCAGCTGGCCGTGTCTCATCGGCTATGGCCTCTCGCGCCGCGACAGCCTGATCCAGCAGATCGACCGCGAGGAAGAGATGGCCGCCCGCGCCGGCCAGCCCTTCGACCGCGACATGCGCTATTTCCAGCTGTTCGATTGCGCCGAGATCAGCTTCGATGGCTCTGGCCGCTTCATCATCCCGGCCCATCTGCGCAAGCTCGTCGGCATTGGCGAGGCGATCTATTTCCAGGGCTCCGGCCCCTTCTTCACCCTGTGGGCGCCCGATGTGCTGGCCGCCCAGGAAGGCCCGCTGTGGGCCAGCGCCCAGGCCGCCTGCGCCAGCCTGCTGGAAGAGCCGGGGAGGGGCCGCAAATGAGCCTTTCCGGCCCCTATGACCTGCTGCCCGCAGATGCGCCGCACATGCCGGTGCTGCTGGCCGAGGTGGTTGCCGCTTTGGCCCCGGCGCCGGGCGCGGTGATCGTCGATGCCACCTTTGGCGCCGGCGGCTACACCCGCGCGCTGCTGGCCGCCGGCGCCACCGTCCACGCGTTCGACCGCGACCCCGATGCGATTGCCGCGGCCCGCCTGTGGCCCGAAACGCAAGGCGATGCCCCCCGGCTGGTGCTGCACCACCGGCCGTTCTCGGAACTGGCCGCGGGGCTGGCCGAGGCGGGGGTGGCCGCGATCGATGCGGTGGTGGCCGATATCGGCGTGTCGTCCATGCAGCTCGATCAGGCGGGGCGCGGCTTTGCCTTCTCGGCCGATGGCCCGCTCGACATGCGGATGGCGCAGGAAGGGCCCTCGGCGGCCGATTTTCTCAACACCGCCAGCGAGGAAGCGATTGCCGACGTGCTGTTCCATCTGGGCGAGGAGCGCCAGTCGCGCCGGGTGGCCCGGGCGATTGTGGCGGCGCGGCCGCTGGCCACCACCGGCGATCTGGCCCGCGTGGTGCGCAAGGCGCTGGGCCACAAGCCGGGCGCGCCCAAGGATCCGGCCACGCGCAGCTTCCAGGCGATCCGCATCCATGTGAACGACGAGCTGGGCGAGCTGAACGCGCTGCTGGATGCCGCAACGGGCCTGCTGGCGCCGGGCGGGCGGCTGGCGGTGGTCAGCTTCCACAGCCTGGAAGACCGCATCGTCAAGCAGTTCCTGCGCGAGGCGAGCGGCGCCCTGCCGGCAGCCTCGCGCCATCTGCCGATGGCCGCTGCCGGCCCCGCCCCGCTTTACGAACGCGTCAGCAAGGCCATCCGCGCTGGCGAGGCAGAGCTGGCCGCCAATCCGCGCGCCCGTTCCGCCACCCTGCGCCACGCTATCCGCACCACCGCTCCCGCCCCTTCCGATGCCCACAGGAGAGCCGCATGAACATGACCCGAGACCGCTTGCACGCGATTGGCTGGGGCATGACGCTGACGGTATGCCTGGCGCTGCTGGTGGCCTTGACGATGCGCGTCAATGCGGTGAAGAGCGAGGTGCATCTGGCCGATCGCCAGATCGCCACCCTGCAGCAGGAAAAGATGTTCCTCGAGACCGAATTCGAGACGCGCTCCAGCCAGCAGCAGCTGCGCGCCTTCAACGATGTCGATTTTGGCTATGAGGCGCCCACGGCCGGCCAGTATCTGGAAAGCGAGCGGCAGCTGGCAGCGCTGGGCAAGCCGGCCGGGCCCGATGCGCCCGCGCCCGTGCGCATGGCCAGCGCGGATGATGGCGCCGGGCAGGGCGCCGGCGATGCCCAGCCGGTGCGCGCGCTGGTGGCGCTGGCCGCCGAAAAGGATGCCCAGCCGCACAAGCTGGCTGATCGCCACCCCTCCCGCCCGGCCCGGCACAGCGAGGCCGTGGAGGAATGACAGGCATCGCCGGCCCGCAGATCAGCGCGGTCATTTCCTCGGTTCGTTCGGATAGTGTCGTTCATCGTCAGCGTGCGCTGGCGATGGCCCGTTTTCGGCTGCTGTGGGTGTTGATCGGCTTTGCGGCGCTGGCTTTCATCGCGCTGGCCCGGTTGACGCAGCTGGGCTTTGCGGCGGGCGATCGCGGCAATGGCGCGGCCGGCATGGCAGTGGACAGGGGCGATATCGTCGATCGCAACGGGGTGCCGCTGGCGCGCGCGTTTCCGGCCTATTCGCTGTGGTTCAACCCCAATGCGCTGCATGGCGGGCCGGCGCTGGTGAAATCCCCGCGCGAGGTGGCAGAGGCGCTGGTGCGCATCTTCCCGGATGAGAATGTCGATGATCTGACGCGGCGGCTGGCCGCTGGCAAGCCGGGCTATCTCAAGCGCCGCATCCTGCCCGAGGATGCCAACCGCATCCACGCGCTGGGCGAGCCGGCGCTGGAATTCCCGCGTGAGAACGAGCGCTATTATCCGCAGGGCTCGATGGCGGCGCATGTGCTGGGCTATGTCGATTCCGACGGGCACGGCCAGGTTGGTATGGAAAAGGTGTTCGATCACCAGCTGACCGATCCCGTCACACGCGGCAATCCGCTGGTGCTGTCGATCGATGCGCGCGTGCAGGGCGTGCTGGAAGACGAGCTGGCCAAGGGGCTGGCCCGCGCCCAGGCCAAAAGCGCGGGCGGCATCATCATGGATGTGGAAACCGGCGAAGTGCTGGCGCTGGCCTCGCTGCCTTCCTTCAACCCCAATCTGATCGACCGGCAGGGCTCGGAACACGCCTTCAACCTGGTGGTCAGCCAGCCCTACGAGCTGGGCAGCGTGATCAAGCCGATCACCGTTGCCACTGCCATCGAGGCGGGCGTGATCACCAGCATGGCGCGGCGCTATCCGGCGGGCAAGCCGCTGTCGATCGCCGGTTTCGAGATCCATGACGACGAGAATTTCGGCGATTCGCTGAATATCCCCGAAGCGCTGATCCATTCCTCGAACATCGTGCTGGCGCAGGTGGGCGATCAGCTGGGCGCCACGCGCCTGCGCACGGCGATGGAAAAGCTGGGCTTTGCCGAGCGCCCCTATATCGAGCTGCCCGCCCGCGGCCTGCCGCGCTTCCCCCATGCCGATCACGGCGAATGGTCCCGCGTGACGACGATGACCGCCTCTTTCGGCCATGGTTTCGCGATCACTCCGCTGCATCTGGCCTGTGCCTATGCCGCGCTGGTGAATGGCGGCATCTGGCATCCGGCCACCTTGCAGAAGCTGGCGCCGGGCCAGGCACCGGCGGGGCGGCGGGTGTTCTCGGCGGCCACCAGCGCGCGCATGCGCCAGCTGCTGAGGGTGATCGTGGAAGTGGGTACGGGCCGTTCGGCCAACGCACCGGGCTTTCGCGTGGGCGGAAAGACGGGTACGGCCGAGCGATCTGACCGTTTCGGATATCATCGCGATCAGGTGGTGGCGACCTTTGCCAGCGCCTTCCCGATGGATCATCCGCGCTATGTAGTGATTGCCATGCTCGATACGCCCCAGGCCAATGCCGCCACCAGCTACCAGCGCACCGCCGCCTGGAATTCCGCGCCGATCGTGGGTCGGGTGGTGCCGCGGGTGGGGCCCTTGCTGGGCATCATGCCCGATCAGACGCGCGACATCGACATTTCCGACCTGAAGCCGCTGATCGCCAATGGAGATGGCGAATGAAGCTGGCAGCGCTTCTGGCCGAGGCCGGCCTTGCCCCTGTGGCGGGCGCCGAGGCCGCCGCTGTCAGCGGCTTTGCGATCGACAATCGCAAGGTGGCGCCGGGCAATGTGTTTGGCGCCTTTGCCGGCGCTGTGGTGAACGGCGAGGATTTCATTCCGGCCGCCGTGGCCGCGGGCGCGGTGGCGGTGGTGGCCCGGCCGCAGGCCCGGGTGACGGGCGCGCTGCATATCGCGGCGGACAACCCGCGCCGCGCCTTTGCCCGCCTGGCCGCCGGTTTCTATCGCCCGGTGCCCGCCACTATCGTTGCCGTGACCGGCACCAACGGCAAGACCAGCACGGTGGAAATGCTGCGCCAGATCTGGCGCATGGCCGGCCAGCGCGCGGCCAGCATCGGCACGCTGGGCATCACCACGCCCGAGGAGACCACCTATACCGGGCTGACCACGCCCGACATCGTCACCTTCATGGCCAATATGGCCGGCCTTGCGCGTGAAGGGGTCAGCCATGTTGCCTATGAGGCATCGAGCCATGGCCTCGCTCAATATCGCAACGAGGGGCTGCCGGTGGCGGCCGGCGGCTTCACCAACCTCAGCCGCGACCATCTCGATTATCACGCCACGATGGAGGCCTATTTCGCCGCCAAGATGCGCCTGTTCGCAGAGGTCGTCTCGGAGGGCGGGGCGGCGGTGATCTGGGCGGATGATGGCTGGAGCGCGGCCGCCGCCGAAGTGGCGCGCGCCCGGGGCCTGCGCGTGCTGGCCGTGGGCGAGGCGGGGG
>Ga0207806_1000282_pt1 | contig 13376 bp, 11 predicted proteins | sample LuqExpMetageno72_FD_187829 | JGI IMG/M metagenome (GOLD analysis project Ga0207806, IMG submission 187829) | Tropical forest soil microbial communities from Luquillo Experimental Forest, Puerto Rico - Sample 72 (SPAdes) | ecosystem: Environmental > Terrestrial > Soil > Tropical forest ...
TCCTGCGCGTGGACCAGCGTGCCATCCTTGGCAAAGCGCCAGCCGTGATAGGGGCAGGCGATGGTGTCGGCCGATGAGGTGTGCGCGGCCAGCCGCATGCCCCGGTGCCGGCAGGAATTGTAGAAAGCCTTGATCGTGCCATCCTCCTGGCGGATGCAGATCACCGATTCCTTCATGAAATCATGGACGAGATAATCGCCCGCCTCGGGGATTTCGGCAGTGCGGCCGGCAATGTGCCAGATCCGCGTCCACAGCATGTCCCATTCCTTCCGGGCGAAATCCGGCGCAAAATAGCGCTCGCCGCTGATCGGGTCGCCGCGCAACAGGCCCGGATCGCGGCCGCTCAGCGGCTCGGCCGGGCTGGTGATGAGGTCCATCGTCAATCTCCCCGCCCCGCCTGTGGCCAGCCGGGGAGCGGCGGCGCGGGGTCTGGCCCAAGGCTGGGCGCTTGGGGCTTTGGGGCAAACTGGCACTTGTGAGAGATTTCAGGCAGGCCTGCCGGTTTTGTGCGAATGCACCAGAAAACGCCTCACGCTTCCTCGTACAGCGCCCGCAGCACATGGCTGATATAGCGGCGCAGGCGCTCCATCCGCTCACCCTCGCCGAACACCGGCTTGTGCAGCAGCATGCCCATATGCGCCGTCAGCACCAGATCATTGGCCAGCTTCATCGCTTCCCAATGGCGGCGCCACTGGGGGAAGGCCTCGATCATCTCAGCCGTCCACACCGCATCGTAGCGGCAGGCGGCCGGCGTGAAGCAGCGCTCCAGCTCGGCATCGGTGCGCGCGGCCACGGCCAGTTCCAGATAGGCGGCATATTCGCTGGACTGCACCGATTGCCAGTGCAGATCGCAGGCGATTTCCACCAGCGTATCCTCGCCCCGCTCGCCAATGGCGGCGAAATAGGCTTCCAGAAAGCCGCGCATGCGCTGGTAGAAGACATGTTCCACCACCGCCTCCACCAGCGCCATGCGGGTGGGAAAATGATGGTGCATGGCCCCGCGCGAAACCTTGCAGCGCTCGGCCACGGCAGCGGTGGTGAGGCCGCCATAACCGGCCTCCACCAGGCGGATAACGCCCGCATCGATCAGCCGCTGGCGGGTGGCAGCGCTCTTGCGCTGCTGCCAGCGGGCCGGCGGCGCCGCATCATGACCGGGACTGATCGCGCGCAACATGCGCTGCTGAACGGGGTGAGCCATAGCTTTCAACATCTTAAACGCTGCGGGCCGCAACGCAAGCTGTGGCCCTGATCAAAGTCGCAGTTACGCGCGGCTCCGAATCGCCGCAAAAAACCGGCAAGGCCGCCGGTTAAACGAGCGGCCAGGGAGACGCAACCGGCAAGGCTGGCCAGCCACAGGCGCCAGCACCGGCCTGCGCGGCCGGCCCCGCCTTAGGGCAGGAACCGGCTTTTGGGTAGGGCCCGTTGGGCCCGAACAGGGAGAGGAGCGAATGATGACATCTTCAGGCACCCCGCGGCGGGGGGCACACCTGCGCGCCTGCGCCTTGCTGGCCGGGCTTTCATTGCTGGCGCTGGCCAGCACGCCGGCACTGGCGGAAGACGCCGCCACCACGGCTCCTGCGACCACGGGGCCCGCCACCACCGGCATTGCCGAAATCGTGGTGACAGCCCAGAAAAAGGCGGAAAACCTGCAATCCGTGCCGATTTCCGTGGCGGCCGTGGGCGGCGCGGTGCTGGCCAACATGGCGGTTACCTCGCTGCAGGGGCTGCAGGGCAGCGTGCCCAACGTGCAGATCGACAATTTCGCCAACACGCCCAACAGCGCGGTCTATTCGATCCGCGGCATCGGCGTGATCGAGCCCGATCCCTATGCCGGCAACACCGTGTCGATCGTCGACGATGGCGTGCCGCAGTTCTTCTCGATGGGCGCCCTGCTCGACACCTATGACGTCAACCGGGTGGAAATCCTGCGCGGGCCGCAGGGCACGCTGTTTGGCGCCAACACCACAGGCGGCGTGGTGAACGTCGTCTCGGCCCAGCCCAAGGGCGAATTCGGCGGCTATCTCAAGGCCACCGGCGGCAACTGGAACCGGTTTGACATCAATGGCGCGGTGGAGCTGCCGATCAAGAAGGACCTTGTCTCCTTCCGCGTGGCCGGCGTGCACACCCAGCGCGATGGCTGGGTGACGAACATCTACAATGGCAAGAGCATGGGCGACAAGGATGTCTCGGCCCTGCGCGCGCAATTGCTGATCACGCCGGGCAGCGATCTGAAGATCACCCTGCAGGGCGAATATGTGCGCGGCCGCAATGGCGCGCCGGTGGTGGTGAACGGCGGCCTGCCGGGCGAGGCCAATTACGTGGCGCCGGGCAATTATTACAACGGCGCGGTGCTGCCCACCTATACCAGCCCCTGCGCCAATGCCGGCCAGCCCTGCACGGCGCCCAACCAGTATTATTCGGGCAACAACCAGGTGCCCGATATCTCGAACATCGACACCCAGTTCTTCGTCGGCACGGTGAACTGGAACAACACCGCGATCGGCAACCTCACCTCGATCAGCGGCTACAAGCATTTCGTTTTGTTTGAATATACCGACCAGGACGGCACCTCGAAGACCAACAACGCCACCCGCCGCCGCACCGAGGGCTGGCAATACAGCGAGGAACTGCGCGACGATTTCCGCGTGAACGAGCACATCACCGGCACCGCCGGCCTGTTCTACATGTCGACCAAATACAACCACTACCAGATGTATCACCTGGATTTCGCCGCGGCCGGGCTGGCCCAGCTCAACCAGCAGTTCCAGAGCACCGAGAGCATCTCCGCCTTCGCCCAGACCTATTACAAGGTGACCGACAGGCTGAAGCTTTCGGCCGGCATCCGCTACACGCATGACAGCGTCGATGCCCGCTCCACCCTCGACACCGGCTACAATGCCGGCGCGCTCGATGCCGCCAACTGGGCGGTGGTGGAAACCGACCTGAACGGCAATCCGCGCGATCTGCGCAATGGCCCCCACGATATCGACGTGGGCGGCAAGAAGAGCTGGGACAATGTCGGCTGGAAGCTGAGCCTGGATTACACGCTGGGCCAGAACCGGATGATCTATGCCAGCTGGGCGCGCGGCTTCAAATCGGGCGGCTACACCGGCCGCATCGGCGTCGCCTCCGACGGTGATACGCCCTACAACCCGGAAAAGGTGGACACCTTCGAGCTGGGCACCAAGCTGGACGTGATCCCGCGGCACCTGCGCTTCAACCTCACCGGCTTCTACACCTCCTATCGCAACATGCAGGTGGCCGAGATCTACTACGACAGCGCCACCCATGTGCAGGGCAACCGCATCCTCAACGCGGCCAAATCGCGCATCTTCGGCTTCGAGGCGGAAACCCAGATCGTGCCGACCGAAGGGCTGACCCTGCGCGGATCGCTGGCCTATCTCAACGCCCGGTATCAGCAGTTCCTCTATATCGACCCGGTGAGCGGGGCGACGGTGAACCTGGCCGGCTATGACCTGCAGAACGCGCCGCACTGGTCTGGCACGATCGGCGCGAATTATACTGTGAAAATGGCCAATGGCGGGCGCCTCGTCACCGACATAGCCTGGATGTACACGGCCAAGAAGTTCTACACCGCGATCGAGGACACCCCGCGATCGACCGTGCAGGCCACTTCGCTGGTCGATGGCACGCTCACCTATCACACGGCGAACGACCGCTATGTGCTGGGCCTGTGGGTGAAGAACATGTTCGACAAGCACTACATCTCCACCGTCTATGATTCGCCCGGCTACATGGGGCTGGTGGGCTATGCCCCGCCGCGCCAGTTCGGCGGCTCTGTCGCTGTCAATTTCTGATCTGCCCCGCCTCCGCCGGCCAGCTGCCGGCGGGGGCTTTTTTGCCAAGGATTGCCAGATGGTTTGCTCCCCCAGCGCCGCACAGTTGCATGGCCTTGTCGCCCGCCAGCACATCCTCGATGCCATCGCCAACCACAGCCGCGGGGTGGACAGGGCCGATGCCCATCTGCTGGGCGCGGCCTATCATGGCGATGCCACGGTGGATTACGGCTTCTTCGAAGGGCCCGCCGCGCAGCTGGTGGAGATCCTCGCCGACGCGCAGAAGGGGGCCCTGCCCACGCTGCACCGCACCTGCCACAGCGCCCTTGCCGTGGCCGGCCGCCATGCCCTGGCCGAAAGCTATGTGATCGCCTGCGTGGATGGCGGCGATGTGCAGCGCCTGGTGCTGGGCCGCTATCTCGACCGGCTGGAAGAGCGCGAGGGCAGCTGGCGCATCGCCAAACGCACCTATGTGCTGGATGCCAATTGCAACCGCGCCGGCGCCAATCCGCGGCTCGATCCGCCGCTGGCCTATGACCATTTCACGCCGGTGGGCGGCAAGGGGGCGGGCGATGCCGGCCGCGTGCTGCTGGCCCATCATTTCGCCGCCACCCATTCCGCCAGAAAGGCCGCCGCCATGCCCTCTGCCAGCCCTGCCTCCGATGCGCCCCTGCCCGCAGCCGCAGCGCTTGATGCCGCCCTCTCGCGCGATGCCATCCGCCAGCTGGTGGCCACCTATTGCCGCGGCGTGGACAGGGCCGATGCCGAGCTGCTGGCCAGCATCTTCTGGCCCGATTCGAGCGTGATCTCGGGCGTCGTCAACGGCTCCGGGCCGGAATTTGCCGAAGGGATCATCGCCTTCATCACCGCCCATCTCGACAGCTGCTTCCATTCGGTGGCCAATGAATGGATCGAGGTGACCGGCGATCATGGCGTGGGCGAGCATTATGTGATCGCCCATATGCGCATGGCCGGCAATGAAGTGCTGACCGGCGGCCGCTATATCGACCGCTACGAGCGGCGCGCCGGCATCTGGAAGATCGCCGCGCGCAGCTTCGTGGCCGACTGGACGCAGACCCAGCCTTCCAGCCACGAGGATGCCGGCTTCTACGAAGCGCTGAAGAACCGCGGTGCCTTTGGCCGGCACGATCCGGTCTATGCCCATTGGGCCGCGCTGGATCCGGTGGCGTGAGCAGCCCCGGCGCGATCGCCACCGCCGCCCGCCCTTCGCATGTGCCGGCGGAGCGGGTGGTGGATATCAACATCTACGACCTGCCCGGCCAGGCCGCCGATTTCCACCGCGCCTGGCAGGCCCTGCAGCAGGGCGCGCCCGATATCGTGTGGACACAGCGCAACGAGGGCCACTGGATCGCCCTTGCCGGGCCGATCATCGCCGAGGTGCAGGGCGATCACGAGCGCTTTTCCAATCGCGTCATCATCATCCCCAAATCGGTGGGAGAACAGCACGGCCTCATCCCCACCACGATAGATCCGCCCGAACACCGCCCCTATCGCAAGCTGCTGAACGAGGGGATGAGCCTTGCCGTGGTGCGCGGCCTGCACGGCCAGATCCGCGCCACCGCCGCGGCCCTGATCGACGGTTTCGCCAGCGCCGGCCATTGCGATTTCACCGCCCAATATGCAGGCGAGCTGCCGATCCGCATCTTCCTCGAGCAGGTCGGCATTCCCCTGGGCGATGCCGGCCAGCTGCGCCTCTGGGCCGCCTGCATGACCCGGCCCGGCATGCCGATGAGCTTCGAGGAGGCCAAGGCCGCCTTCTATGCCTATCTCGATCCGGTGGTGCGCGCCCGCGCGGCCGATCCGGGCACAGATCTCATCAGCCATGTCGTCAGCGCCGATATCGGCGGGCGGCGCCTGTCACATGAGGAAGCGCTGGCGCTGGCCACGCAGATCCTGATCGCCGGGGTGGATACGGTGGTCAACATCCTCGGCTTCATCCTGCTGGCGCTGGCGCGTGATCCGGCCCTGCGCGCCGCTTTTGCCGCAATGGACAGCCGCGCGGTGCTGGCCGCCACCAACGAGCTGTTCCGCCGCTTTGGCCTCGTCACCATCGCCCGCACCGTGCGCCACGACATGGTCTTCCACGGGGTGGAGCTGAAGGCGGGCGAGCTGGTCTGCATCCCCACCCAGCTGCACGGGCTGGACGAGGCGGTGAACCCTGCCGCCCTGGTCATAGACCTGGCCCGCAAGGGCGCGCGCCATTCCACTTTCGGCTCTGGCCCGCACATGTGCCCCGGCCAGGAACTGGCCCGCGCGGAAGTGGCCATCACCATCGAGGAATGGCTGAAGCGTATCCCCGATTTCCGGGTGGCGCCCGATTCCGATCTTTCCAGCGGCCACGGCATCGTTGGCTGCATCACCCGCCTCTGCCTGGAGTGGACCCCTTGAGCACCCCTTTCGACCTTGACGCCACCTTGCGTGATTATGCCGCCCGCCGTGACATCGCCGATGCCGCCCACCGCTACATGCGCGGGCTGGACCGGCTGGACGCCCCCCCTGCAGCGCAGCGCCTTCCACGATGATGCCCATGTCGATTGCGGGCTGTTCGTGGGCGATGCCGATGGTTTCGTGGCCTTTGCCCAGGATATGCTGGCCGCGATGGAAGCCACGCACCACCTCCTTGGCCAGCAGCGCATCGAGATCCACGGGCCCGATCAGGCCAGCGGCGAATGCTATTTCCAGGCCTGGCACGGCATCCGCGACGAGGAGGGCGCCCCGCGCGACCTGTTCATCTGCGGGCGCTACATCGACGAATATACCTGCAAGAATGGCGAGTGGAGGATCTCCAGGCGCAAGCTTATCACAGACTGGGTGAAGAACGACCCGGCCGATCACAGCTTCTATGCCGCCAACCCCGCCACCAACCGGCCGGGGCGCGGTGGCGCCGATTTCAGCCAGAAGCGCGATTGGCCGTGCTGAGGCCACGCCGCCTTGGGACCACTTTGAGAACGAGGATATCAAGATGACCGCCGAACAGCTGATGTCGCGCTATTCGCCCGATTTCGATGTCGCCGTGCGTGGCGACAAGATCACCGCCGATCGCTACACCACCCGCGAATGGATGGATCTGGAAGGCAAGCACCTGTGGCCCAAAGTGTGGCACCTGGGCGGCGTGCTGGCCGAGCTGGAAGAGGAGGGCGATTTCATTCGCCACAATTTCGGCAAGGATTCCATCATCATGATGCGCCAGGCCGATGGCAGCGTGAAGGCCTTCTACAACGCCTGCCCGCACCGCGGCAACCGGCTGATCCTGGGCGATTCGGGCTCTGTGCCCAGGATCACCTGCGGCTATCATGGCTGGCAGTTCAGCACCGATGGCACGCTGGTGCATGTGCAGGATCCGGATGATTTCGCCGATGGCAACCCCTGCGGCCGCGTCCATCTCTCCGAACTGCGCTGCGAGACCTGGGGCCCCTTCGTGTTCTGGTGCATGGACGATGACGTGCCGCCGCTGCTCGAATGGCTGGCCCCCTTCCCCGAGCGCCTGGCCAACTACAAGCTGGAAAACTGGGTCAGGGTGCTGAACCTCTCGTGCGATGCCAACTTCAACTGGAAGGTGGTGCGCGACAATTTCAACGAGAGCTACCACCTGCCCACCATCCACCCCGAACTGGCCACCTTCATCAACGACGGGCTGCCCACCACCCTGTTCGAGATGTATGAGACCGGCCACAATTCCATGTGGATGATCGGCCACCAGGCCACCACCCGCGTCGATTATCACAGCGCCGAAGTGCCCGCCCCGCTGAACGATATCGCCCGCGCCTGGGGCATCAACCCGGAAGACTACAACGGCCACACCGGCGATATCCGCGCCGCCGTCATCAAGGCCAAGCGCGAACTGGGGCCAGCCCGCGGCTACACCATGTATGAGGGCATGAGCGACCAGCAGCTGGTGGATTATTTCCACTGCACGCTGTTCCCCAACCTCACCCTCACCATGTCGCCCGAGCAGCTGCAGGTGCTGCGCACCGAGCCGCACCCGACAGACCCGGAAAAGTGCATCTTCCAGCACTGGTGCCTCTATCCGCCCATCGAGGGGCAGAAGGAAATCGCCACCCCGATCGGCACCGTGCCCTTCGAGCTGGATGCCGTGCGCCGCCACAGCACCTATGGCGATGGCGTGTCGCTGGGCTTCGTGGCCGATCAGGATCTGTCGATCGGCACCACCCAGCAGCAGGGGCTCAACTCGCGCGGGTTCAAGGGCTGCATCCTGCCGGGCCAGGAAAAGCGCATCCAGCGCTTCCACGAACTGCTCAACGATTATGTGGGCGCCGGCAAGTAAGCTGGCGTTTACGGGATGAAAAAGGAGGGCTCGGCCGATGGCCGGGCCCTTTTTATTATTTTGCAGATAAAGGGAATGGGAGCGCGAGGGTGTTAACCCTCGCATCAGCCCCTTCCCTTCTCAAACACAAAAAGGGCAGGCAGGCCAAAGCCCACCCGCCCTTTTTCCCGGCTTCCCGCCAGATCAGATTTGGCTGAAGCCCCCGTCGATGACGAATTCGGCGCAAGTGACGAAGCTGGCCGCTTCCGAGCACAGATAGACCACGCCGCCGCCCATTTCCTCGGGCCGGCCCATGCGGCCGATGGGGTGGCGCGCTTCCATCGCGGCCTGGGCCACTTCGCGGTTGGCCACCGCGCCCAGCTCCACATAGCGATCGAGGATCGAACCCAGCATCGGCGTATCCACGCCGCCCGGATGCACCGAATTCACCCGGATGTTATAGCCCAGCGCGGCAAATTCGGCGCCCAGGCACTTGCTCAGCATCTTCACCGCCGCCTTGCTGGTGCAATAGGCCGCGTTGAAAGCCGCCCCGCGCAGCCCCCCCACGCTGGAGAAATTGACCACGCTGGCGCCGCCCTTGCGGGCCTTGCCGCCTTCCTTCAGCAGCGGCAGCAGGATCTGCGTGCCGATAACGATGGAATCGACATTCACCGCATTCAGCCGGTGCCACTGTTCCAGCGGCGTATCCTCGAACTTGGTGACGATGGAGACGCCGGCATTGTGGACCAGCGCATCCAGCCGGCCATAACGTGCAGCCACCAGATCGCGCACCGCTTCCCAGCCGGCCGGGCTGGTCACGTCATGGGCAAGGTAGTGGTCGGCGCCGTCGATCTCGGCGGCAGGGGCCATGTCGGTGGCCACCACGGTGGCGCCGGCCGCCTTCAGCTGGCGCACCAGCTCGCGGCCGATGCCGCCGGCAGCGCCGGTCACCACGGCCACCACATCGGGAAGGGCAATCGTCATCTCATGGCTCCTTATTGCGCGGTCCAGCCGCCATCGATGACCAGCTCGGCGCCGGTCATGTAGGAGCTGTCGTCGCTGGCGAGGAAGAAAGCGGCGCTGGCCAGTTCGGCCGGGTCTGCCAGGCGGCCGATCGGCGTTGTCCCGGCCATCGTGTCGACCAGATCCTGCGGCTTTTCGGCAAAGCCCTTGTCCACCCAGCGCTGGAAGCCGGCATTGAGCAGCGGCGTCAGCACAAAGCCGGGGTGCAGCGAATTGGCGCGGATCGGCATCCGCTTCTGGGCAAATTCGATGGCGATGCCCTTGGTGAACAGGCGCACCGCCCCCTTGCTGGCGTTATAGGCCGACACCTCGTTATAGCCCACCAGCCCCATGATCGAGGAGACGTTGATGATGGAAGCGCCGCCCTTCACGCCCGCGCCGCTCTCGGCCAGCAGCGGGGTGAAATGCTTGACGCCCAGGAACACGCCATCAACGTTGATGCTCATGATCCGCTGCCAGCTGGCATAGCTCAGCGTTTCCACAGGACCGGTAAGGTCGATGCCGGCATTGTTGACGAGAATGTGCAGCTTGCCATGGCGCTGCTTCACAAAGGCCGAGGCGCGCTCCCAATCGGCTTCCTGGGCCACATTGGCCTGCACATAGCTGGCGCCCTGGCCCAGCCGGGCGATCGCCTGCTGCACCGCCTCGCTGTCCTCGGCATCAAGGTCGGAGAGTACCACCTCGGCGCCCTCGGCCAGAAACCGCTCCACACAGGCAAGGCCAATGCCGCGCAGCCCCCCCGAAACAAATGCCACGCGGCCCTTCAGCCGCTGCGCCGTCAGCTCGATCATACCCCGTTCATCCCTGCGGTTGTTGCGCCGTCGATCAGATATTCGCCGCCCGAAATGAAGGCGGCATCATCGCTGGCGAGATAAGCCACCAGCCCGGCCACTTCCTCCACCTTGGCCATGCGCCGCATCGGGCTCATGCCCTCGTAAGCGGCGCGCGTGGCTACCGGATCGCCCGACTGGTCGATGAGATTGGCGATCATCGCTGTCTCGACAACGCCGGGCAGCACCGCATTCACGCGGATCTTGTAGCCGCGGTTGCCGCTGTGCACGGCCGCCGACTTGACCAGCGCCAGCACCGCCGTCTTGGTGACGGAATAGGCCATGAAATTGCCCATCGCCCGATGCGCGTTCATCGAGGAATTGACGATGATCGAGCCGGCAGCGCCGCCCGGGTTTGCCGCCATCAGCCGCATGGCATGCTGCACGGTGAGCATGACCCCGGTGAGGTTGACGCCGATGATGCTGTTCCAGCCCTCGATCGAGATGTCTTCCACATTCGAATCGCCATGTTCGGTGCCGGCATTGGCAAAGGCGATGTCCAGCCGGCCGTAATCGGCGCTGATCTGCGCGGCCAGCGCTTCCCAGGCGGCCGCATCCTGCACCCGGTGCGCCACGAAGCGCGCGCCCGTCTCGGCGCACAGGGCCGCGGCCGCTTCCGCCTTCGATCCGGTGAAGATCACCTGCGCGCCCTCTGCGGCAAACCGCCGCACAGCGCCCGCGCCAATCCCCGACGTGCCGCCGGTGACCAGCGCCACCTTTCCTTCGAGCCGTCTCGTCACGGCGCTCTCCCTTATGTGTTGCGTGCGAGGGGCGCCCCAAAAGCGCCCGCATTGCCTTGATGGATCGTCTGAACCATATTCGGAAGCGCGTAACCTATGATTTGCGCAAGGTGACGCCCGCTGCCGGCAAGGGCAAAAATCCGCTGGCACGTAACAATATTGGGATGAAGGACAAGGATCATGGCAGAGCGCGACCCAGAGCTTCCGGGCACCCCCGGCCGCAGCCCGGGCATCAGCTGGAGCGAGCTGATGGCGATCGATTCCCGGCCCGCGCCGGCCATCCTCGCCGAGGATCACTACGAATATCTCGGCTCCGACCCGATCCCTGTGGAACGCTACACCAGCGAGGCCTTCGCCAAGGCCGAGCGCGAGAAGATGTGGCCCCATGTGTGGCAGTTTGCCGCGCGCGAGGAAGACCTGCCGGAACCGGGCGATTACATCGTCTTCGAGAATGCCGGCCGCTCGTGGATCCTCTCGCGCCAGGATGATGGCCAGATCCGCGCCTTCCACAATGTGTGCCTGCATCGCGGCCGCAAGCTGCGCCAGGAAGATGGCGCGGCCGATCAGTTCACCTGCCCCTTCCACGGCTTCACCTGGAACAAGGATGGCAGCTTCAGCCACATGCCCTGCTCGTGGGATTTCAAGCATCTGGCTGCCAAGAACCTCGATCTGCCGGAAGCCGAGGTGGAGAGCTGGGCGGGCTATGTGTTCCTGCGCGAGGAAAAGGGCGGCCCCTCGCTGGCCGAGTTCCTGGCCCCCCTGCCCGACCATTTCGCCCGCTGGCGCCACGAGGAATGCACCACGGTGATCTGGGTGGCCAAGGAAGTGCCGGCCAACTGGAAGGTGGTGGCCGAGGCCTTCATGGAAGCCTGGCACACCATCGTCACCCACCCGCAGCTGCTGCCCTTCACCGGCGATTGCAACGCGGCCTATCGCAACTGGGGCGATCACATCAACGTCAACCTGGTGCCCTTCGGCATCATGTCGCCGCATCTGGCCGGCACCGACAAGCCACAGCAGTGGATCGTCGACGAATTCGTGCGCTATAACGGCCGCTCGGGCGACAATTACGAGGCCGGCGAGGATCCCTTCGCCGTTACCGTGCCGGAAGGGCAGAGCGCCCGCGAGGCGCTGGGCGCGGCCATGCGCAACGCCTATACCGCCCAGACCGGCTATGACCACAGCGATGCCACCGACAGCGAGCTGCTCGACGCGCTGGTCTACAATGTCTTCCCCAATTTCGCGCCCTGGGGCGGCTTCATGCCGAACATCGTCTATCGCTGGCTGCCCGGCAAAACGCCCGACAGCTGCGTGATGGAAGTGCGCATTCTGGCCCGCGGCAAGAAGGGCGAGAAGCTGCCGCGCAGCGTGCCCCGCAAGTTCCTCACCAGCGACCAGAAGTGGACCGATGCGCCCGAACTGGGCGTGCTGGGCGATGTGTTCGAGCAGGATATGGACAACCTGCCCTTCGTGCAGGAAGGCCTCCACGCTTCCAAGAACGGCGAAGTGCAGCTGGCCGATTATCAGGAAATCCGCATCCGCCAGTTCCACCGCACGATGATGAAATATCTGAACGGCGAGCTGGGAGCCCAGGCGTGAGCGAGGGACAGGACGAAGCCCGCCCGCCGCGCATCAATGCGGTGCTGATCTGCGGTGGGGTGTGGCACGACATGGATTTCGCCCGGCTGGAGCTGCTGAAGCTGCTGGCCGAGGACAGCAGCGTGCGCACCCGCGTTTTCGAGGATTACGAACATATCGAGGCGATCACCGGCGCCGACATCCTGATCACCTACACCTGCAATGTGGTGCCCAGCCTGGAAGCGCAGGAAGCGCTGCTGGAATGGCTGCACAAGGGCGGGCGCTGGTATGCGCTGCATGGCACCAATTCGGTGCTGCGCCTGCTGGAAAACGGCCTGTTCGATGCGCCGCGCTGGGCGCCCCTGTTCATGGAGACGCTGGGCAGCCAGTTCATCACCCATCCGCCCATCGCCCCCTACCGGGTGACCGTGGCCGATCCCACCCACCCGCTGGTGGCCGGTGTCGAGCCGTTCGAGACGACCGACGAGCTCTATCATCTGGAACAGCACGGGCCGCTGCATGTGCTGCTGGAAACCGAATGCCACGTGCCGGGCACCGGCTTTGTGGAAGCGGCCGATGCGCCGGGCACACATCCGGTCATGTATCTCAAATCGCACGGGCAGGGCGCGGTGCTCTACAACACGCTGGGCCATTGCCGCGGCCACTACGACCTGCAGCCGATGCTCGACTGGTGGCCCAGCGTGGATCGCTGCGCCTGGGATCTGCCGGTGTTCTACGATCTGCTGCGCCGGGGCATCGCCTGGACGAAGCAGTAAAGCGGCAGGAAAGGCGCGAGGGGTTAAGCCCCCCCCGCGCCTTTCCCCCTTCAGCGCGCCTCTTCCAGCACCATCGCCGCGGCCCGCAGGCCCACGGCCATCGCCGGCGCATTGGTGTTGCCGGTCACATGCCAGGGCATGATCGAGCAATCCGCCACGCGCACCCCCTGCACGCCCTGCCCCCGGCAGCGCGGATCGACCACGGCGCGCTCGTCCTCGCCCATGCGGCAGGAGCGGATGCCATGCAGCCCGCAGCTCGACAGGCGGCGGAAGGCGGCCAGCAGTTCCTCGTCGCTTGCCACCGCCTTGCCGGGGATCTCCTCCTCGCCCACCATGCGGCCCAGCTC
>Ga0207806_1000283_pt1 | contig 13362 bp, 3 predicted proteins | sample LuqExpMetageno72_FD_187829 | JGI IMG/M metagenome (GOLD analysis project Ga0207806, IMG submission 187829) | Tropical forest soil microbial communities from Luquillo Experimental Forest, Puerto Rico - Sample 72 (SPAdes) | ecosystem: Environmental > Terrestrial > Soil > Tropical forest ...
CCCGCCTGGCCACCGCCAAACTCTGCGCCGATTTCCCGATCTACCCGTAAGCCCCAAGCGGGCCGGCGCGCTTGGCAGGCGCGCGCCGGCCCGCTAAGACTGGCCCATGCACGCATGGCGCGCCTTCCTTGCCGGCCACAGGCGCTGGGCCTTTCTGCTGCTGGCGCTGGCGCTGGCGGCCCGGGCGATGGTGCCGGCCGGCTTCATGCCGGCAGCCGGCGCGCATGGCGTGGCCATCGAGATCTGCTCGGGCAGCGGCGGGCCAAGCCTGTTCCTGGCCCTGCCCGGCAAGACGCAGGGGCCAGAGGAAGGCTCCGACAGCCATGGCGGCGCGCCTTGCGCCTTCTCGGCGCTGGCCGACACCGGGCTGCAGGATGGCCCGGTGCTGGCCCTGGCCGCGCCCGCCCTGCCGCCGGCCAGCAGCCACCCGCCCCTGCCCGCCGCCGGCCCGTCGCCGGCCGCCGCCCCCTATCTGCTGCCGCCCTTGCGCGGCCCTCCGGCCCTGGCCTGAACCCTCCCCCGTTCATGCCCTGAGGCAGGCCGCCCATGCGCGGCGCCTGCCCGTTTGCCGGAGTTTTCCTGATGACCCTTTCCACGCGCGCGCGCCGCGCTGCCCTGCTGACACCCCTGGCCCTCCTGGCGGCCCCTGCCCCGGCGATGGCCTGCGCCTGCGGCTGCGGCATATTCGATGTGGGCGATGGCACGCTGATGGCCGATGCCGACAGCGGCCTGACGATCTGGGCGCGCTATGCCCATATGGTGCAGGACCAGCTGCGCGAAGGCGACCACCGCGCCAACCCCGCCGACAATGGCGACAAGCGCATCGCCACCGATTTCTACACGATCGGCGCCGATTACCGCATCAACGCCCGCTGGCAGGTGAAGCTGGAACTGCCGCTGGTGCAGCGCGCCTTCACCACTACCGATGATGGCACTTATGCCGCCGCCGAGGGCACGGTGAACACCCGCCGCCTGACCGACCTTGGCGACATGACCCTGCGCGCCACCTACACCGGCCTGTTTGCCAATGGCGCCACCGGCCTCACCCTGGGGCTGAAGCTGCCCACCGGCCGCGCTTCCAGCCCGGCGGGCCCGCTGGGCGGCGCCGGCTTCGACCGCGACACCCTGCCCGGCACCGGCAGCACGGACCTCATCCTGGGCGCCCATCATGTGGGGATGATCACCCCGCGCCTCAGCTATTTCGTGCAGGGGCAATATCAGTTCGCCATGAGCACGCGCGATGGCTATCGCCCCGGCAACGAGGCCGATGCCACCGTCGGCCTCACCTACGACACCAGCGCCAGCCCGGATGGCTTTGGCATCCTGCCCGGCATCCAGCTGATCGGCGCCACCCGCGCGCATGATACCGGCGACAACGCCGACCCGCTGAACACCGGCTATCGCCGTCTGCTGATCGCGCCGGGGGTGAAATGGCGCCTCTCGCACAGGGCCAGCCTGTTCACCGATGTGGCCTTCCCCATCGCCCAGCATGTGAATGCCGGCGATCCGGCGCTGGGCGATTCCGGCCAGCTGGTGGCGCCGGCCCAATTGCGCGTGCAGTTCACCTATAAGATCTGATTTCCGCACATGTGAAAGGGGCGCGAGGGAAGGATCCCCCGCGCCCCTTTTCTTTGCCTGCCGGCGCCTTCGTCAGAAGTGGCCCGCCTCAAAAGTGGAAGGTGACGCCCGCCTGGCCGCCGATGCCCTGGCTGCGGCTGCCGGTCACACCCTGCACGCGGGCGAAGATGCCGAAGCCCTTGGCCGAGGTGCCCTCGATACCGCCTTCGAGGCGGGCGCGGCCCTTGTCCTTCAGATCGTCGAAGCCAAGGCCGGTGCCGCCCGAGGTGAGCAGCGCATGGGCCGCATCGCCCATCTCGCCTTCCCAGCCGGCGCCCAGATAGGGGCGCAGCTTCCAGTTGCCCGAGGTGGTCTCAATGCCGGCGCGCAGGCCCGCATGGCCATAGGCGCTGGTGGTGTGGCTGAAGGCCACGCTCATGCCGCCCGAACCGCCCGAGAAGCCATCAAGGTCGCTATGCGTCCAGCTGATGCCCAGCACCGGCTCGACAAACAGGCTGCCCGAACGCAGGTGATAGCCCGCTTCCAGTTCCACGCCATAGGTGGTGCCGCCAAAGCTGGGCGCGCTGGCCGAGCCCAGGGCATATTTCACCGTGTAGCGATCAACCTTGCCCAGCATGTGGGCAAACAGACCTTCCGGCGAGACATAGCGGGCATAGAGGCCGACATTGCCGCCATCGATCTTGATCTGGTCGCCCGTCGCCTCGACATGGCCCGTCTGCGTGCCATAGCCGCCGGTGATGCCAAGGCCAAGGCCGGCATGGCCCCATTCAAAGCCCAGCTGCACGCCAGCGGCATCGTTGCGGATATCAAGGTTGGGGGTGAAGGCCACCTGCTGGCCCAGCACGGTTTCCTTGTACACCGGCTTCGAACGGTCGGTCTCGGTGCCGCCATAGGCCTGCACCCAGCCCTGCCAGCCCTCGCGGGTCTGCTTGGTCTGCATCTGCTGGGCCCAGGCATCGCCCGACAGGCGCCAGAACTTCTGCGCCTCGGCCACGGTGCGGACCAGTTCGAAGGCCTGGGCGGAAGGCACGCCCACCAGATCCCAGTTGGCGTTCGTATCCTGCAGCAACTGATACTGGACGAAGCCCTTGTTGATGCTGCCGCCGGCCAGCACATAGGCCCCCGCGGTCGACGAGCTGTTGGTGACAACGCGGATGCCGTTGAAGTTGAACTGGCCCGCCATGCCGGCGCCCAGATCCTTGATCGAGATCGTCGTCACGCCGGAGGAGGCGCCCACCACCAGCCGGTCTGCCGTTTGCGCGGCGCTGGTGCCAACGGCAACGCCGGCAAGGTTGGCATCCAGCACCAGGGTGGAATGGCCCGAGCCGATGAAGGAGGCCGTGCCCAGGTTCAGCACATCGCCCGCCTGGCCATTGGCAAGGCTGAGCGTGCCGGAGTTGGCAAAGCTGGCAAGGCCGGTGATGTTCATCGTCTGCCCGCCGGCCAGCGCCGGCGAGGCAACGCCGGTGGCCACAAAGCCGGTGGGGAAGATGTTCACCGTGCCGCTGTTGGCAATGGTGGAGCCGGCGGCAAAGGCGCTGTCGGCCGCATAGGCGTTCCAGGTGCCGGTGTTGGTGAAGGTGGTGATGCCGGCTTCCGAAGCGTCGATATAGCCGTTGAGCGTGCCGGCGTTGTTGATCGCCGCCGCGCCGCCGCCCAGCCACAGGGCCTCGCCCGAATTGGCCTCCACCGTGCCGGACAGGTTCAGCACCTGCCCGCCGCCCGCATAGCTGTAGATGCCGGCATAATCGCCGCTGACCAGCGCGGTGGTGCGCAGGCTGCCGAGGTTGATGGTGACCGTGCCGCTGCCGCTGTACAGATCCACCGCCGGACCGACCTGCGAGGAGGTGGTGCCGCCATCGGCCAGGTTCAGCGTGATGTTGCCGGTGTTCGAGTTGGCCAGGATCGCCGGCACGTTGGCGATGGTGCTGGTGGCATTGATGGTGATCGCGCCGGACTGGCTGATGGCACGAATACCCAGAGCGCCGTTGCCGGTGGCACTGATCGCCGCCGTGGTCAGGGTGATCGCACCGCTGTTGCTGAAAGCATAAAGGCCGGTGGCACCGGCGCCGGTGGTGGTGGTGGTGCCAGTGGTGGTGATATTCACCGTGCCGCCCGTGCTGGCCGAAATGCCGTCGGAACCAGTGCCGCTGGTGCTGATCGTGCCCGAGGTGATCGCCACATTGCCGCTGGTGGAGTTGGCGACGATACCGCGCGAACCATCCTTGGTGGTGCTGACCGAGGTGGAGCCGATGGTGACCGCCCCGCTCACGCTTTGCGCATAGATCGCATCGGATCCGGCCGCGCTCGTCGTCACCTTATAGCTGTTGACGGTGATCGCGCCGGCGCCGGTGCTCTTGGCATAGATGCCATCGGAACCGCCCGTGCCGGCGGTGGAAATGGTGCCATAGTTGGTCACCGTGCCGGCGCCATCGACCGTGGTGAGAGCCACGCCATCGGCACCGCTGCCGGTGGTGCTGATCCCGCCCGAATGCCCGCCCTCGACGGACTGACCGATCGTGAGGCTGACAGCGCCGGTGTCCGATCCGTTGAGCACCACGCCCGTGCTGCCATTGCCGCTGGTGCTGACAGAACCCACCGTGGCGGTGATGGCGCCGCTGGTGCCATCGCCATTGGCCTGGGCCAGAGAGACGCCCGGCGCGGTGCTGCCGGTGGTCGTCACCGTGCCCAGCGTGGCGGTGATGTTCGCCGCCGCCGCCGTGGTGGCCAGAGTGACGCCAGAGCCGTTCGAGACGCCATTGGCGGCAATCGTGCCCGTGTCCGTCAGAGTGATGGCGCCGCTGCCATTGAGCGAGATGCCGGTGGCATCAGCCTCGCTGGACGTGGCGGTGACATTGCCCAGCGTTACCGTCTGCGCGCCGGTGACGCCGGTGCTGTAGAGGCCATAGGTGCTGCCCACGCCCGAAGCGGTGATCGTGCCGCCCTGGTCGATCGTCAGGCTGGCGGGCGGATCGATGTAGATGCCATAGGCAATGCCGGTGGTGCTGGTGGCGCTGATCGAGGAAGGTGCGTGGATGGTGGTGGCGCCGCCGCTGTTGCTGGAATTAATGCCATAGGCATCGCCGCCGCTGGCCGTCACGCTCACCGGGCCGGTAAGGGTGATGGTCTGCGTGCCGTCGGTGGCGGCAATGCCGGTGGCGCCGCCGTTGCTGTTGGTCACGGTCAGGCCCGCATCCAGCGTGATGGCATTGGCATAGCCGCTGGACGAGGCGCCCGAAACACCCAGCGCCGAACCGCCATTGGCCGTCACCGTCACTGCCTTGTCGGCCGTGATCGACACATTGCCGGCGCTGGCGCTGGCCGCAAGACCGGTGGCCGCATCGGCATAGCTGGTGACATTGACCGCGCCGCCGGTGGTGATGGCCAGATCGCCACTGCTGCTGGAAAGGCTGATGCCGGTGGCAGCACCCATCGACGAGGCAGTGAGCGCGCCGCTGACCGAGACAGTCATCCCGCCGCCCAACAGCGTGCTGAGGATGCCGGTGGCGGTGGCCCCGGCCACCTCGCCGTTCTGCGTGACCGAGAGCGGGCCGGTGATGGTGATCGTCGAGCCGGCGCCCTCGCCGGTGTAGCCAAGGCCCGACAGGTAGATGCCATAGGCCCCCCCGCCATTGCCCGAAACCGTGAGGCCATCGTTGAAGGCCAGCGTGTAGACCCCGGACTGGCCCCACAGGCCATAGACATTCGACGTGCCATTGTTGGTCACGGCAAAGGTGCTGTTGACGGTGAGGTTGGTGGCGGTGGAGGTGGAAATGCCGGCGTTGTCATAGATGCCGTACACACCGCCGCCGAGCCTGCTGTCGCCGCCCGTGACCGAGACCGGGCCGTTGAAAGTGACAGTGCGGTTGCCGATGTCTGCCAGTTCAAGGCCGATGCTGGAAGAGGTCGAGCTGACATTGAAGGCGCCGCTCTGCGTGAAGCTCAGCGTGGCGGGGCTGATGAGCACAACGCCCAGCGCGCCGTCCGCGCCGCCGGTGATGTTGGTATCGCTGCCCAGCACAACGCTGAGGTTGCTGGTGGATGAAGTCGAGTAAACGTAGCCGCCCATGGCCCATTGCGAACCCTTGACGGTGAGCGGGCCATCGATCTCGACACTGGCCGTGCCGTTCGTTCCTTCCACGTCGAAACCGGCCGCAAAACCGCCCTCGACATCGACGGCGCCCTTCAGCTTGGCCTGCACCGATCCGACATTGGTGGCAGCAAGGCCCACCGTATTGTTCACGGAATCGCTGCTGCTCGTCACCGTGAAGCCGGCATTGGCATTGACGGTGAGCGAATTGCCATTGGAAACCGAGATGCCGGTGGCCGCGCCCTCAGTGGCGGTGGTCTTGAAGGCGGTGTCGAAGGTCAGCGTCTGGTCGCCGCTGTTGCCCGACAGGTTGACGCCAAAGCTATCGCCCGTGCCGCCGCTCACGGTGTAATCGGAAACGCTGGTCAGCTGCACGGCGCCGCTGGCATTGCCGCCGTTGAAACCGGTGGCCGAGGTGCTGGCGCTCACCGAAAGGCCGTTGTTCAGCTGCAGCGTTTGGGTGGTGCCGCCACGGGCGTAAATGCCGGTGGCAATGCCGTTGCTGCCGCTGTTGCTCACCTGGAAGGTGCCGGTGTCGGTCAGGCTCAGCGCGCCGGTGCCAGCCGTGTTTTTGCCCAGCGTCACGCCATAGGCATTGCCGCCGCCAGCGCTGACGGTGAGCCCCTTGGCCAGCGTGACACCCTGGCCGGTGCCGCCATTGATGGTGATGCCCGAAGCCCCGCCGCCCGTGCTGGTGACAGACAGGGCATCGCCCAGCTGCACGTTCTCGGTGGTGGCGCCGGTGGTGCCGGCAATGGCAATGCCCAGCGCGCCGCTGCTGCCATTGTCCTGCACGGTGATCGCCGCGGCCTTGCTGTTGGCGCTGTCCACCATGGTGGTCACCTGCACGCTGCCGGCATTGCCGCTGATGCTGATGCCGGTGGCGCCTGCCCCGCCCGTCACCGACAGGCTGGCGCCGGTGAGGCCCAGGTTCACCGCGCCCGTGGCATTGGCCAGCGCGATGCCGGTAGCGGCCCCGCCGCTGGAGACGGTGATGTCTCCGGCGTAAACCGTGCTGCCCAGCTTGTAATCGCTGAAATTCACCGTCTGCGTGGTGCCGCCCGACACGTTGAGGCCATAGGCGGTTTCGCTGCCGGTGGCGATCACCTTCAGCAGGCTGCCCTGGTTGGTGATCGACACCGGCCCGCCCGACAGGCCCACCGCCTTGATGCCGGCGATGGTGCCGCCGCTGCCGGTGCCCGTTACCGTGATGGTGCCGCTGGCCGCGTTGACCGGGGCGCCATAGGTGAAGCTGGTGCCCGCTTCCACATCAACGCCATAGGCGCTGTTGCCGCTGGCGCTGAGGCTGCCGAAATTGTTGACCGTGACGCCCGCGCCGCTGCTGGCGCCGGCCACGCGGATGGCCGCGGCCGTGCCGCTGGCCGAAGTGGCGCTGATCGCGGCATTGTTGTTGAGCGCGACGGCGCCGGCGCCCTGTTCCACATCGATGCCATAGGCGTTGCCGCTGCCCGCCACATTGACGGTGAGCGCGGCATTGTTGGTCAGCGTGTCGGCCGCGGCCGAGCCCGACTGGGCAACGAGGAAGCCGGTGGCCGAACCGCCGCTGGTGGTGGTCAGGCTGATGGCAGCGTTGTTCGTCAGGTTCACCGCGCCGGTGGAATTGGCCGTGCCAAGGCCCACCAGGCTGGCCTGCGCGCCGGTGATCGAGAAGGCTGCGTTGTTCGTTACCGAAACGGTGCCGCCGGCCGCATAGGAGCTGGCCTGCAGGGCATAGACGCTGCCGGTGTCGCTGGCGCTGACATTGAAGGTGAGCGTGCCGCTGTTGGTGATGCTGGCCGAGCCGCCGGCAGCAGCGATCGCCACCGCCGTGGAAGAGCCGGCGGGCGCGTTCAGCGTGACCGAGCCGGCCGGGATCACCCCGCTGGCCGCATCATTGGTAACGGTTGCCGTGCCGGTGCCGCCGCTGGTGCTGGCAACCGCATTGAGGCCATAGAGAACCCCGGTGATGCTGCCGGCATTGTCGATCACGCTGGCGCCGGTGCCCGAGGAGGTCGTCTGCAGGCCGGTGAGGCCGGCGGTGACGACCGAGCCGCTGAGCGCCTGGATCTCGGCCAGATTGTTGGTGCTGCCGGTGACAGACACGCCGACCAGATTGGTGATGGGCGTATCCACCACCGTGCCGTTGAGGATCACCTTGAGGCCAGCGGCGGGCGAAAAGTCCGACTGGTTGTAGGTGATGCCGTTCTGATAGTGGTTGGGATCGCTGACGCAGTTCACCACATTGGGATTGGCGGCATTGGCCGGCGTGCCGCAATCATAGGCGGTGGCCATCGCCGCGCCGGGAAGAGCGAAAGCCATGGCCATGGCCGAAGCGCCAAACTTCAGAGTGTTTTTCACAGCGTCTCTCCCGCAGGAACATGGATCGCAGCAGCGATGGTAGGAACAAGGGTGGGGTGGTGAGCGATCATGGCGCTCACCACACGAAGCGGATGCCGGCTTCGGCCGACAGGTTGCTGTAGCGGGCGGCCAGGGTGGAGCCGACATTCACCCGCAATTCGTAGGACTTGCCGCGCAGCGCTGCGCCCAGATCCAGATGCGCTGCATCCTTGGGGCCAGCAGCGCCGAAGGTCTCGAAGCTGTATTCCGGCGCCGAGGCGAAGCCGGTGTAGACCGAGCGTTCGGGGTTGAAATCATGCACCCACGAACCCTTCAGCAGCCCCACCAGGCGGGTGGACGGCGACAGCGCCACTTCATCAGTGAAGCTGGAGCCGACAAAGCTGCGCTTGGCGGTATAGGTCTTGGCCTGGAAGGCGAGGTTGAGCGAACCGATCTGGCCGGTGTTGGTATAGGCCGTCTCGGCATAGGCCGGCATCTTCAGCTGGGTCACCTCGAACTGGCTGAAGGGCTCGATCGCGAGGTTGCCGGCCCGCAGCAGGCCCGCCACGCCGAAGCGGCCCGAAAGCCCCTCCATCCGCATGTGGCCATGGGCGGTGTCCACCTCGCCCGGCAGCGTCATCATGCGGCTGTAGTTGGCCGCGATGGTGCTGTAGAGGAGGTCTGCCGTCAGCTTGATGGCGCCCAGCGTGGCGCCGCCGTAAAGGCCGGTGGAGAACACCTTGGCCTTGCCGCCAGCAGCCAGTGCCGGCACCTGGAAGCTCTCCGGATCGTAGGAGAAGGTGACACCGACCAGCGCCCGTTCGGCCGGCCGGATATCCCAGCCGCCCTGCAGCATATAGCCGCTGGAACGCACATCATGCGTGCCATTGGCCCCCTGCAGGCGATCACGCTGGCCACGCATGGTGAGCCACAGCTGGCCCACATGATCGCCATCATAGGCCGCTGCCGCCCCGCCCAGGCGCAGATCGCGCTCGGCATCGACAAGGTCGAGGCTGGAGCCGATGGCGGTGAGCGCCGCGGTTTGCGCCGCGGTCGCCGCCTCGCCCGAGAGGCTGTCGTAGACAGTGCCCAGGGCGCCCACGGTGGTGATCGTGCTGATCGCCGTGGCGGTGGCGGCAAAGCCGGAGGTGGGGTTGGCCTGGATCCGGTCGATCAGCTGGCCCACCCGCGCCTGCTGGGCGGTGAGGCCCTGCGGCGCATATTCGACCACATAATGCACATCCTCGTCGGTGCTGTTGGGATAGGTGAGGCTGTAGCTCACCACCGCCGAGGTGGGCGCCACCAGGCTGACAGAGTGGCTGGAAATGCCCCCTGCCGCGCTGACGATCGCCACATTATGCGTGCCCGTCTGCGCATAGCCGGGGTTCTGCACGTTGAGGTTCACCGTGCCGGCCAGCGCCGCGCCCAGGCTCACCGTCAACAGGTCGGCGGTGTTGGTCTTGAGGTCGAGGTCGGCCACGTAGAGGCTGGTGGAAGTGGTGGCAAGGTTGCCGGTGATCGCCAGCGTGGCCACCGTGCCCGCACCGCCGGGGCTGATAAGGCCCGCATTGGTGAAGGTGCCGCTGCCCAGGTTGACGATCGGCCCGGCCAGGAACACGCCGCCATCGACATTGGTGAGGCTGTTGTTGCCGCTGCCAAGATCGATCGAGCCGACAATCGTGCCCGAGTTGGTGATCGTGTTGTTGCCGGTGTCGGCATAGATCACCACGCCGGTGCGCCCGTCGGCCGTTTCCAGCGTGCCGCCGTTGGTCACCGTGTTGTTGGTGCCGCCCAGCAGCGAAAGCGCATGGCCGCCCACGCCGCCTTCCACTGTCACCTTGCCGATATCCACAGTGATCGGCCCGGCGCCGGTGCCGCCAGCGCTTTGCGCCGTGACCGCGGTGGAGCCGGTGCCGGTGGCCAGCACATTGGCGCTGATGGTAAGGTTCACCGCCCCGCCAGCGCCCGGGCCGCCGGTGCTGCCGCTATAGCCGGTGCCGCCGGCATCCAGCGCGTTGACCGAGGCCAGCGACGAGCTGGGCGTGCCGCTGGCGCCAATCACGCCGCCGCCGCCGCCGATCGACTGCACCAGCACGCCATTGGCATAGGCGCCGGTGGTAGTGATCGCCGCGCCCACGGTGACATCGACCTTGCCGCCATTGCCGCCGCCATTGTCGGTGGAAGCCGCCACGTTGTAGTTCTCGACCGAGCCATCGGCCCCGGTGGAGAGCGCCGCGCCGCCGCCGCCGCCGATCGACTGCACCAGCAGGCCGGTGGAGCCGGTGCCGGTGGTGTAGATCTGGCCGGTGGTCTTCACCGTCACATCGCCGCCATTGCCCGAGGCGCCATTGCTGGCCCCCAGCGACAGCGAAGTGCCAACGGTGGTGTCGAGGCTGCGCAGCACGCCGCCGCCGCCGCCGATCGACTGGACCGCCACGCCATAGGCGCCGCTGCCGGTCGTCTGCACATTGCCGTTGAGCGTGAAGTTGACCGTGCCGCCATTGCCGCTGGCAGCCCCGCCAAGCGTTGCATATTCCACCGTTGCCGTCTGGCCGGTGTTGTCCACGCCGGCATAGCCGCCGCCGCCGCCGATCGACTGCAGCAGCACGCCATTGGCTCCATCGCCGCTGGTGACGACATTGCCGCCCTGCGTGAGGGTGATGGCGCCGCCATTGCCGCCTGCGCCGCCGCTGGCGCCGGCCGCCAGGCCAATGCCATTGGCACCCACGGCAAAGCCATTGGCCGAGGTGATCGCCGCCACACCGCCGCCGCCGCCGATCGACTGGGCAACCAGGCCCTGGGCCAGCTTGCCCGACGTGCCGATGCCCGCCGACGAGAGGGTGAAGGTGATGTCGCCGCCATCGCTGGCAGTGGTTTCCTCGCCGCCGACATAGGCGTTGAGCTGGTCGAGCGAGCCGGTAACCGTGCCCACCGCCATGGCGCCCACGCCGCCGCCGCCGCCCACGCTTTGGGCCAGCAGGCCAATGGCGCTGTCACCACTGGTGATGATGGTGCCGCTGTTCGACAGGGTGACTGCCTTGCCCGAACCCGAGGAACTGCCCGAGCCGCCGACATTCACCGTCCAGCTGGCATCGCCGGTGCCGGTGCCAACATCGCCCGTCAGCCCTTCGGTGCCGCCGCCGCCGCCGATCGACTGGGCCGCAAAGCCCACCGAGCCGGCGCCCGTGGTGGAAATGGCGTTGCTGTTCGTCACGCTGACGATGTTGCCATCGCCGGTAACGCCGCCGGTGCCGCCCACCTGCAGGGTCACGCCGCCGGCGCCCGTCTCCAGCGGATCGGGCACGCTGATGGCGACATTGCCGCCGCCCGCGCCAATCGCCTGGGCCAGGATGCCATAGGAAAGCGCGCCCGTGCTCTGCAGCGTGCCGCCCGAGATGTTGACGATGACTTCGCCCTGCGTGCCCGTGATGCCGTCGCCATTGGCGCCCAGCGTGAGGGAGGCGCCGTCGAAGCTGCCGGCCTGCGCGCTGATGGCATAGGCCGACTGGCCGCCGCCGCCCGAGATCGACTGGGCCAGCACCGCGACCGAATCATCGCCCTCGGTCAGGATCGAGCCGGTGGAGGTAACGGTGACATTGCCGCCGTTGCCGCCATTGCCGCCGGTGCCGCCCACCTGGTTGCCCAGCGTGCCGCCCGACACCGCCAGCGCGCCCGAGAAGCCGCCCGCGCCGCCGCCGCCGCCGATCGACTGGGCCAGGATGCCCACCGATGCCGCGCCTTCAACGATGATCGTGCCGGTGTTCGTCACGCTCACGTCGGCGCCATTGCCGCCGGCACCGCCGCTGCCGCCCACCGCCGAGGTGAGCCCGCCGCTGCCTTCAGCCAGCGTGCCCGACACCGAAATGCCGCCCACGCCGCCGCCGCCGCCCACCGACTGGGCGAAGATGCCATAAGACAGCGCGCCCTTGGCATCGATGATGCCGCTGTTCGACACGGTGACCACGCCGCCATCGCCGCCGCCGCCGGCCGAGCCGCCCAGGCTGGTGGATGTGCCCGTGCCCGAGGCCGCCGATCCGGCAATGGCAAAGCCGCCCTTGCCGCCGCCGCCGCCCACGCTCTGCGCGAAGACGCCGATCGAATTGGCCGCATCGGTCTCGATCTGGCCGGCATTGGTCACGCTGATCGCGCCGCCATCGCCAGCGCCGCCGCCCGCGCCGCCCACGGCCTGGGTGATCGCCCCGCCGCTGCCCACGGTGAGCCCGCCGGCAAAGCCGCCAGCGCCGCCGCCGCCGCCCACGCTCTGCGCGAAGACCGCAACCGAGCCGGCACCCTTCTCGCGGATAGCGCCATCGTTGACGACCGTTACCGCGCCGCCATCGCCGCCGCCCGCGCCGCTGCCGGCACCCAGCAGCGAGCTGGCATCGCCGCTGGTGGTCAGCGTGCCGCTGGCCGCAAAGCCGCCCTTGCCGCCGCCGCCGCCCACGCTCTGCGCGAAGATGCCGTAAGAGAGCAGGCCATCATCGATGATGGTGGCGCCGGTGGCGTTGGTCACCGAGATGGTGCCGCCATTGCCGCCGCTGCCGCCACTGCCGCCCAGCGCATCGCTGAAGCCGGCCGCCGTGACGCTGGCCGAGAGGGCAAAGCCGCCCACGCCGCCGCCGCCGCCCACCGACTGGGCGAAGATGCCCGCGGCATTCTCGCCGCCGGTGTGGATCTGGCCGCTGTTGGTCACGGTGATGTCACCGCCATTGCTGGCCACGCCGCCATTGCCGCCAATCGCCGAGCTGAGCGAGCCGCTGCCGCCCGACAGGGTGGGGCTGACAGAGCCGCCCGACAGGGTGATCGCCCCGGCAAAGCCGCCCGCACCGCCGCCGCCGCCCACGCTCTGCGCGAGGATGGCGATGGCATTGGCGCCTTCGGTGTCGATAAGGCCGGCGTTGGCCACCGTGATGGTGCCGCCCGCGCCGCCCGCGCCGCCCGAGCCGCCACCGATGGTGGAGCTGGCATCTGCCCCCAGCGACAGCGTGCCGCCGGCCGCAAAGCCGCCATCGCCGCCGCCGCCGCCCACGCTCTGCGCTTCAATGCCATAGGCAAAGGCGCCGGTGGTGGTGATCTGGCCAGTGGCCGCATTGGTGATGCTGACATTGCCGCCCGCACCGCCAAGGCCGCCGCTGCCGCCCACGACATCGGCCACGCTATCGGCCTGCGAGGCGCTGCCGCCCACCGCAAAGCCGCCCACGCCGCCGCCGCCGCCCACGCTCTGCGCGAAGAGGCCAATGGCGAGATCGCCGCTGGTGGCCACCAGCCCGCTGTTCGCCAGGCTGACCAGCCCACCCGCGCCGCCGGCACCGCCCGCGCCGCCAACCAGGCCGCTGACGCTTTGATCCGCCGCCGAG
>Ga0207806_1000284_pt1 | contig 13360 bp, 9 predicted proteins | sample LuqExpMetageno72_FD_187829 | JGI IMG/M metagenome (GOLD analysis project Ga0207806, IMG submission 187829) | Tropical forest soil microbial communities from Luquillo Experimental Forest, Puerto Rico - Sample 72 (SPAdes) | ecosystem: Environmental > Terrestrial > Soil > Tropical forest ...
CTGGGCTTGAGGCCGATCAGCCCGTTGATCGCGGCCGGCACCCGGCCCGATCCGGCCGTGTCTGTGCCCAGCGCGAAGGCCACCACCCCCGCTGCCACCGCCACCGCCGAGCCCGAGGAGGAGCCCCCCGAAATATAGGCCAGATTGGTGACGCAGGCCGGCGCGCCATAGGGGCTGCGCGTGCCATTGAGCCCGGTGGCGAACTGATCGAGATTGGCCTTGCCCAGCGGGATGGCGCCGGCTGCCAGCAAGCGTTCCACCACGCTGGCCGAGCGATCGGGCCGATAGGCAAAGGCCGGGCAGCCCGCAGTGGTGGCAAGGCCGGCCAGGTCGATATTGTCCTTGATGGCAAAGGGCACGCCGGCCAGCGGCAGATCCTCGCCGGCGGCCAGCCGGGCATCCACCGCCGCCGCCATTGCCAGCACCTGATCGGCCGGCAGGCGGCTGATCCACACCGCCGGCTGGATCGCCGCATAGGCATCGGCCCGGGCCAGCGCGGCCGCTGCCTCGGCGCGGGCGGTGCTGTGTGCGGCCCGCACCCGCCCGGCAATGGCGGCAATCGTGGCAGGGCTCATGCGCGGATGATCATCCGCACGGCGGTGGGGTTGAAGCCATTGCACGGATTGTTGATCTGCGGGCAGTTCGAGACCACCGCCACCACATCCATCAGCGCCTCCAGCCGCACCGACAGGCCCGGCGCCGAAATGCCATCGACAATGCCCAGCGTGCCATCGCCCTCCACCGGCACATTCATGAACCAGTTGATATTGGAGACCATATCGCGCTTGCCGCGCCCGGCCCTGGCATTGGCCTCGAGGAAATTGTCGACACAGGCGTGCTGCGCCTTGGTGTGATGGCCATAGCGCAGCGTATTGGATTCGCAGCTGCACGCCCCGCCGATCGTGTCGTGATAGGCCACGTTGGTATCGACAATCCGCATCATCGGATTGCCCTCGCTGGAATAGAGCACGCTGCCCTTGCGCAGGAAGATGTTGCCCTGCATCGCCACCGTATCCTGCGCGCTGTAACGCTCGGCATCATCGGCGGCGGCATAGAGCAGGAAATCGACCGCCTGGTTGCCTTCCAGATCGATGATCTCCAGCGTTTGCCCGCGCGCCACGCCATGCATCCAGGGCGCGCGCGCCGGCACGGTTTCATCAAGGACGAGAGGGCCTGCTGCAATATCCATGGCGGTTCACCTGTTGTAATAGTCTTCGGTGTTGAGGAAGGCGCGCAGGGCCTCTGGCGTGCTGTTGCGCAAGGCATCATCGCCGCCGGCCACCGGCCCGCGCCAGGCCCGCAGGCGCACCGGGCTCACCGCATATTCCGGCCGCGGATCGAGCACATGGGGGCAATTGGCCAGCACCACGATCACCTCCATCTCGGCCCGCAGAACCACCCGCCGGCCCGGCGCAAACGGCCCGATCTCCGGCGCGATCGTGCCATCGGCGCCGATCCGCGCGCCCTTGAACAGGGTGATGCAGGGGTGCACATCCCTCACCCCCAGGCCAAACTTGGCGACGCCCAGGCGGAACCTGTCACGCGCGTTGGGGTGGGGGCCGTAATTGTCGCCGCTGCCATATTTGCGGGCATTGCCGGCCGCGTTGGAAGCGCCGCAGAACGTATCATGCGTGCCTGCCTCATCGGCCAGGATGGAGAAGAGCACCCGGCCCATGTCGGTGAGCAGGAAGCGGCCTTCGCCCAGATAGCCGTTCCACTGGATCTTCACCGTATCGGCCACATTCAGCCGCTCTGTCGGCATTTCGCGGTTGAAGGCCAGCAGGCTCACGCAGCCATCGCCGGCAAGGTCGGTCAGCTCCAGCCGGGTGCCGCGCGCCAGGATCTTGCCGGCATAGCCGCCCGCGGCCAGCGTTTCGGCCCACACCTTATCGGCATCGGCCACATCCTGCGGCCAGCCATCGGCAGCGCTGGCCGGCAGCACCGGCATCGCCTCAACCCGGGTGCCCCCTTGCGCCCGGGCATGATCGCGCGCGGCATGGGGGTTGCCGGTGGAGGAACCGGTGGGCTGGGCGCCGCCTTCCTGCATCAGCCCTGCTCCTGCCCGGCGGGCGCTGCCGCGCCATAGGCGGCAAAGCCGGCGATCATTTCCTCCAGCCCGCGCACCGCGCCCTTTTGCAGATATTCCATGGCTGCCAGCGCCGCCACATGGGCCGGCGGCGAGGAAGCGGTGGTGCAGGGCTCCACCACGCGGCAGTAGTAATCGTGTTGATGGGCATCGACGTAGGTGTAATGCACGCACACATCGGTGAAGCCGCCCACCAGGATCAGCGTTTCGGCCTTCAGGCCGCGCAGCAGGATCTCCAGATCGGTGCCGAAGAAGCAGGAATAGCGCCGCTTGGTGATCGTGTAATCATCCGGCCGCATGCCCAGCTCTTCCACGGCAAAGGGCGTGTAGGGCGAGTTTTCCAGGCAATGCACGTTTTCCGTGCCATCCAGCTCGCGGCCAAAATCGACCATGTCGGCGCGGTGCTCCTCCTTCACGAAGATCACCGGCACACCGGCCGCGCGCGCCGCATCAACCAGCGGGCGCACCCGTTCCATCCGTTCCACCCGATCGGGCAGCATCGGCAGGCGCTCGCTGGCTTCCCACTGCGCAAAAGAGCCCTTCTGCACATCGACCACGATCAGCACCGGCTGCCCGACGATCATCGGCCTGGCAAGCTTTGCAGCTTCACTCACACATTCGCCCCTTCAGCATCTGTCATCGCCTTTGGATGCACGCGCGCGGGCGAGCCGATAAAGGCATGGCTGCACAAATTCAGTTGTTGGGGCGGGCAACTATTCCCGGCAGCGAGGCAATGCCCGCAGCCCTTGGTTGTGCAGCCGCGAAACTAACTTTGCCTATGCCGCCATTTGAATCTGGCCGCTCTATGCAACGCTGAGCCATCAAAACGCCCGCCCCCGGCCCGGATCGGCCGGAGAGGCGATGGCAAAAAACAAAATCCTCGCAGGGCGGACATAACCGCAATGGGCGATCGGCCAGGCAACGGCTTGATCGCGCCGAGAACACGCGCCTACCAAAAGGGGCGGGAACATGGGGTATTCTGTATGACCAAGACACTGTTGCAAGACAGGGGCCGCCGCCGTTTCGCCAGCAAAAGCGCCAGCTATCTGCTGGGCGCGAGCGCGCTGCTGGGCACGGCAGGCGCCTTGCTGCCCACCACCGCCTTTGCCGCCAGTGCGGCCGACAATTCCGCCGCCGATAATTCCGCCGCCGATACCGGCGCGCAGGCCCTGCCGGAAATCGTCGTCTCGGCGCAAAAGCGCAAGGAAACCGCGCGCAACATCCCGCTCAGCGTCTCGGTGTTCAGCGCCGAGAAGCTGGAGCAGGACCATGTCGCCGATTTTGCCGACCTGGCCCGCGCCACCCCCGGCATGGCCTTCACCAACACCGGCAATTCCTCGAACACGCGCATTTCCATCCGTGGCATTTCCTCCTCTTCGGGCTCGTCCACGGTGGGCATCTATCTGAACGATGTCTCGCTCACCATTCCCAACCAGTTCTTCACCGGCACCACCCTGCCGCGGCTGTTCGATCTGGATCATGTGGAAGTGCTGCGCGGGCCGCAGGGCACGCTCTATGGCGACAGTTCGATGGGCGGCACGGTGAAATTCGTCACCCGCCAGCCCAGGCTGAACACGGTGGAGGGCACTGTCTATGGCGGCACCGGCGCCACCGAGGGCGGCGGCGTGAACTACCAGTTCGGCGGGGCGATCAACCTGCCTATCACCCAGAACGTGGCGCTGCGCGTGGCGGCCGAAACCGGCTATCAGAGCGGCTGGATGAGCCAGGTCGTCAATGGCGTGACGGAAAAGAAGAACGCCAACTCCGAGCGCTACACCGCCGTGCGCGCTACCCTGCTGTGGGAGCCGGCGCCGGGCCTGAAGATCACCCCGGCGCTGCAGTATCAGTATACCAGCATCGGCGCGAACAGCATCTTCGATCTCTCGCAGCCCGCCTACACCATCACCAAGCAGGTGCCAGAGCCCAGCCACGACATTCTGATGACTCCCAGCCTGACGATCGAGAAGAGCTTCGGCGATTACACGCTGACCTCGATCACCGCCTACACCTACCGCAAATACTGGCGCCAGTTCGACGTCACCAGCTATGATTCGGCCTATGTCGCCGGCTATATCGATCCCACCTACGGCTCCACCTACAACACCATCGCCAACCTGCCCGGCACCTTCTGGAACGCCGACGAGGTGCACAACTGGAGCGAGGAAGTGCGCTTCACCTCGCCCTCGATCAAGCCGCATGCGCTATCGGCCGAATGGCAGGTGGGGGCCTATCTCAACTCGTTGAAAACGGTGAGCCTGGACGATGAATATGTGCCCGGCCTCAACAGCCAGACCGAGGCGCTGACCGGCGACACGGTCGAATCGCTGATCGGCTACACCGCGCCCTCCGACCAGATCGGCTATTTCCATTCCGATCGGCTGTTGAAGCAGGTGGCGGTGTTTGCCGAAGGATCGCTGATGCTGACCAACCGGCTGAAGGCCACCGTCGGCATCCGCCAGGCCTGGGCCTGGAGCAGCTATCTGATGAACGAGGGCGGCTGGCTGGCCGATGGCACCCCCGCCATCGACCGCGCCAAATCCAGCAACAGCCCCTTCACGCCCAAATTCGCCCTCACCTATGCCGTATCGCCGCATGCCTCGGTTTATGGCAATGTCAGCAAGGGCTTCCGGCTGGGCGGGCAGAACAATTCGCTGCCCTCCTATTGCGGCAGCGCGCTCAGCTCGCTGGGGCTCAGCTCGGACAGCGCCAAATCCTATGGGGCGGATTCGCTGTGGTCGTATGAACTGGGCGCCAAGACCGGCTGGCTGGGCAACCGGCTGGTGCTGAACGGATCGCTCTACCGGATCGACTGGCACAATCTGCAGCAGCAGATCAACCTCACCTCCTGCGGCTATGTCACCACGCTGAACGCCGGCAATGCCCGCAGCCAGGGCGCAGAGCTGGAACTGCAGGCCAGGCTCACCGGCACGCTCAGCTTCAATGCCACCGCCTCCTTCACCTCGGCGCGCATCACCCAGGGCGCCAGCGGGCTGATCGCCAAAGCCGGCCAGGAAGTGCTGGCCGTGCCCAACCGCAGCGCCACTTTCGGCCTTGCCTATCGCAAGCCGATCGCCGCGCGGCGCAGCCTCTTCGCCTCGTTCGACTGGACCTACACCGGCAAGAGCTATGGCAGCTACAAGGCCACCGATTCCGACTATGCCCGCCCCGCCTACTGGGTGGGCGATCTGGATATCGGCACCGAATACAACGGCTTTACGCTGCGCGCCTTCATCAAGAACATCGCCAATGATCAAACCATCATCCAGCGCCCGCAAGTGCTGTTCATCAGCCAGGGGCTGACCGTGCAGCCGCGCACCTTCGGCGTTTCGCTCTCGCGGGATTTCTGAGCCGGCCCACAGGAGATCGGGCGACGGGAATCAGGCAGCGGGAATCAGGCAGCGGGGATCGGGCGGCGCGGCTCAGGCTGCGGCGGCCATCCCCTGCCTGCGGCGGCGCGCCCAGTCGCCGCCGCAGAAGGCCTTGCGGCGCGGCGGCTCCTTCTGGCTCTCCAGCGCTTCCATGCACTGGCCCAGATAGGCGCGCGCCAGCACCCGCCGACGGGAATCGAGATAATCGCGGCAGGCCCGCAAGGCCGCTTCCAGCTGGCGATCGTCATCGATCCGGTCTGTCATGTTTCTCTCTTTCGTTTTTGTCTTTGGGGGCGGATCCCCGCCGGGCGGTGATCGGGATACCCACAGGTTTACGGCAAAGCCCCGATGGATGGGCGTAAACAATTGTAAGTCATGTTTTTTCCTGTTGTTAACCACTGTGTCAGCGGGTAATCTGCGGTTTACGTGCAGGAAAACCGCGCAGAGTGTGAACAATTGTAAAGCACCAAGGGGCATAGTCGTCCCTTGCGCATTTTCTGCTAAGGCGCTTGTCAGACTGGCCATTTTCCCTTCTAGTCGATAGGAGGCCCCGCGGTTTTCCGCAGGGCCTAGGCAGATCGGCAGGCCGAACGGGTGAATGCACGCAGGACGCTTGGCTTCAATGAAAATCGCGATCCTCGACGACGATCCGGCCCACCTCGACTTTGCCACGGATGTGCTTTGCCAGGCCGGCCACAGCTGCGCGCCCTTCTCGCAGGGGCGCCAGCTGATCCGCAGCCTGCATGACGAACACTTCGATCTCTTCGTGCTCGACTGGAACCTGCCCGACATGTCGGGCCTGTCGGTGCTGCAATGGATCCGCAACCAGATCGGCAGCGCGCCGCCGGTGCTGCTGCTGACCAGCCGCGTGGCCGATGAGGACATGGTCGAGGCGCTCCACGCCGGTGCCGATGATTATGTCTCCAAGCCCTGCAAGGCGCAGGTGCTGCAGGCCCGCGTGCTGGCGCTGGGCCGGCGCATCCAGCCGGCCGGCGGCGAGCGGGCGGTGGAAGGCTATGGCGATTATGAATTCGACCTGGCCGCCCGCCGCGTGCGCCACAAGGGCGAGCAGATCGACATCACCCCCAAGGAATTCCAGCTGGCGCTGCTGCTGTTCCGCAATGTCAACATCGCCGTCTCACGCGCCTATATGCTGGAAGCGGTGTGGGGCATGGCGCCCACCGCCGAAACCCGCACGGCCGATATCCACATGTCGAAGCTGCGCCGCAAGATGGCGCTGGGGCCGGCCAACGGCTATGTCCTGTCGCCGATCTATGGCTATGGCTATCGGCTGGAGGAAATCAGCGAGGCATGAAGGGGTTGGCGCGTTTTTGGGCGGCGGGCGCCCTGGTGGCCCTGGCGCCCGGCATGGCCCATGCCGGCGAGCCGGCCGTGACCCGCGCCGAAGGCCCGCGCCCGGAAATCCGCTACACCGTCATCCATGGCGACACGCTGTGGCATTTTGCCGCCACCTGGCTGGTGGGGGTGAGCGCGGCCGACGAACTGCAGCGGCTGAACCACATCCCCGAGCCGCGCCACATGCCCATCGGGCTGGTGCTGCGCATCCCGGTCGATCTGCTGCGCGAGGAAGCCTCGGTGGCGGTGGTGGAAGCGTTTTCGGGCCCGGTGGCCATCCTGCGCGGCGGCCATAGCGAGCCGCCCCGCATCGGCATGCAGATCGGCGAGGGCACCGGCCTTGCCACCGGCGCCAATGCCTTCATCACCCTGCGCCTGGCCGATCGCACGGCGGTTTCGGTGCCCTCGCAATCCAGCGTCAGCCTGGCCCGGCTGCGGCGGCAATTGCTCACCGGCACGCTCACCCGCCAGGTCGACGTGGGGGCCGGGCGCCTGCATGCCACCGTCACGCCCATGCAGGATCCGGCCAGCAGCTTCCGGGTGAAAACGCCGCTCACCGTCTCGGCCGTGCGCGGCACCGATTTCCGCATCGAATTCGACGACAAGGGGCTGGCGGCCACTACCGTCAGCACCGGCAAGGTGGCGGTGGGCAGCGGCCCTGCGCCGCGCCCCGAGGCCAGCGCGCTGGTGCCGGCCGGCTTTGGCCAGGCCACCACCCCCAGCGGATCGAGCGGGCTGGTGAAGTTGCTGCCCGCCCCGGAACTCGCCGCCGCCGACAAGCCGCAAACCGGCGGCACGCTGGCCTTTGCCGTGGCGCCGGTGGCAGGCGCTGTGCAATATCGCGCCCAGCTGGCGCGCGATGCCGGCATGCTCGATGTGGTGGAGGAAAGCCGCGCTGCCGCCCCCCTGCTGCGCCTGCCGCCAGTGGCCGATGGCCATTACACGCTGCGCCTCTCGGCGGTGGATGCGCAAGGGCTGGAAGGCTTCACCCGCACCTATCCGGTGGAGCGGCAGTTGCGCCCCGTCACCCTCCATATGGAGCAGCTGGGCCGGGGCCAGCGCCTGGCCTTCCGCTTTGGCTGGACGGGCGGCGTGGCCGGCGCCAGCACCTGGCATTTCCAGCTCTTCCGCAGCCAGTCGGGCGAGCTGCCGCTGATTGACCGGGCCGCCATCGCCGATGCCGCCACCGAAGTGCCGGCACTGCCGCCGGGCGATTATGCCTGGCGCGTGGGCGAGGAAAACGGCACCGACGCCGACTGGTCGCCGCCGCAGCGCTTCCACATCGTCGCCGGCCGTTGAGCTTGCCCGGGGCGGATAAGGCCGCCGCGCGCCAGCTGGCGCGGCAATGGTGGCTGGCGCTGGCGGGCACCGCGGCGCTGGTGCTGCTGGCGCTGGCCGGCCACCTCACCACCCGGCTCGACAATGCCTTCTACGACGCGCTGATCGGCCGCGCCCGCCAGCCGGCCGATGCCGGCGTGCTGCTGGTGGCGATAGACGAACGCAGCCTGCAGCAGCTGGGCCCCTGGCCCTGGCCGCGATCGCTGCATGCCCGCCTGCTGCGGCAACTGGCGGCGGGCGGGGCGCAGGCGGTGGCGCTGGATATCCTGTTTGTCGAGCCGACCCGGCCTGAAGAGGATGCCGCCCTGGCCCAGGCCATGCGCGCCGGGCCGCCCGCCTTCCTGCCGGTGGAATTTGAAGTGCCCGGGCGCGATGGCGCCCCTTTCACCCTGGCGCGGCCGATCCCGCTGCTGGCAGAAGCGGCCGCCGGCCTTGGCCATGTGAACCTGGCCCCCGATGCCGATGGCACCACCCGGCGGCTGTATCTGGCCTATCAGGGCCAGGGCCACAGCTGGCCGCAGCTGGCCAGCATGCTGGCCGGGGCGCGCGGCGGCACGGCGGCGGCAGGTGCGGATCTCCATGGCACAGCGCCGGTGCTGCTGCGCTATGCCGGGCCGCGCGGCAGTTTTCCCACCGTTTCAGCCGCCAGCCTGCTGGCCGGCGAAGTGCCACCGGCGATGATCGCCGGCAAGCTGGTGATCATCGGCGCCACCGCCGCCGGGCTGGGCGACAGCTATGCCACGCCCGCCAGCGCCGATGGCTCGCTGATGCCGGGCATCGAGATCCAGGCCAATCTGCTTGCCACCCTGCGCGCTGGCCGAGGCATTGCGCCGGCCGGCTGGGAGGCGGGGCTGGCTTTCGCGCTGGCGCCGCTGCTGCTGCTGATGCTGGCGCTGCGCCTGCTGCCGCCGCGCTGGATGCTGGTGGCAGCGGGCCTGCTGGTGGCCGGCGTGGTGGCGCTGTCGGCCGGGCTGCTGCTGGCGGGCGATCTGTGGCTGGCGCCGGCGCCGGGGCTGCTGGGCATGGCGCTGGCCTATCCCTTGTGGACATGGCGACGGCTGATGGCGGTCAGCCATTATCTCTCGGCCGAGCTGGAGAAGCTGGATGCCGAGAGCGACCCGCTGGAGCGCCCCCGCCCGCCGCTGCCCGAGGGCGATGTGGTGGCGCGCCAGATGGGCCTGCTGCGCTCGGCCATCGACCGCGAACGCGATCTGCGCCACTTCCTCGTCGAACGCATCGCCCAGATGCCCGATGCCGTGCTGGTGTGCGATCTGGCCGGCGCGGTGGTGCTGGCCAATCAGGGCGCGTGCGATCTGGCCCAGGCGCTGGGCGCGCAATGGGCGGGGCCGGGCGCCCATGCCGCCCCGCTGCTGGCCTGTTTCACCCGCACCGGCGAGGCGCCCGGGCCGCTCGACCTGCCGCTGGCAGGGCTGGCCGAAGGCTGGGAAGGGGCGGTGGAGGCGGCCGGCGGGCGCAGCTTTGCCCTGCGCGCAGAGCCCCAGCGCAATGCCGAGAACGCGCTGGTCGGCCAGGTGCTGCGCATCGTCGAGACCAGCGAGCAAGTGGCCATGCAGCGCCAGCGCGAGGATGTGCTGCAACTGCTCAGCCACGACATGCGCGCCCCCCAGGCCGCCATCATCGCCCTGCTGGAACAGCAAGGCGCCGCCCTGCCCGAAGGCCTTGCCGCACAGATCGCCGGCCATGCCGGGCGCACCCTCGCCATGGCCGACAATTTCGTCCACCTCTCGCGCGCCGAGCTGATGGTGTTCGAGCCCGAGCCGGTGGATCTGTGCGCCATCGCCCAGGATGCCGCCGATGCCCTGTGGCCGCGCGCGCGCCAGCGCGGCGTGGAAGTGGTCACCACCCTGCCCGACGACGAACTGTGGGTGGCCGGAGAGGCGTCGCTGCTGGCCCGCGCGCTGATCAACCTGCTCGACAATGCGGTGAAATTCGCCCCCGCCGGCGCCACTGTCAACGTCACCGTGGCAGCCGCGGGCGGCATGGCCTGCGCTCATGTGGCCAACCCCGGCCCGCCCATTCCGCCAGCCCAAATGGCCCGCCTGTTCGAGCGCTTCACCCGCGCCGGCAGCGGCCCTGCCCGCAAGGCCGATGGGGTGGGGCTGGGGCTGGCCTTTGTCCACCGCGTGGCCACCCGGCTGGGCGGCACCATCGCCTGCACCAGCGATGCAGCACAGGGCACCTGCTTCACCCTCACCCTGCCCCGCCTGCCCGACTAGGCGAAACCGGGCGTTTACGCCGCGTTCGCCGCGATATAGGCGTCGATCTCCCCCGCCAGCACCGGCAGCGGCACCGCGCCTGGCAGCAGGCCAGCATCGTGGAACGCGCGGATATCGAAACGCGGACCCAGCGCGCGCCGGGCCTTCTCGCGCAGGCGCAGCCATTCCAGCTTGCCCAGCATATAGCTGCACGCCTGCCCCGGCCACACGCAATAGCGATCCACCTCGGTGGCAGCGGCGGCCTGCGGGCTGCCCAGAATGGCGCGATAATAGGCAATGGCACGCGCCCGGCTCCACCCTTGCGCATGCAGGCCGCTATCCACCACCAGCCGCACCGCGCGGAACAGGGCATCGTGGATCTGCCCCAGATGGCCCAGCGGATCGCCCGCATAAAGGCCCATCTCCACCGCCAGCTGCTCGGCATACAGCGCCCAGCCCTCGCCATAGCCGGAGAAGAACTGCATCTTGCGGATCAGCGGCAGCCCCGCCTCCTGCCCCAGGCTCAATTGCAGGTGGTGGCCGGGAATGCCCTCGTGAAACGTCAGCGTCGGCAACGACCAGCGCGGCACCTCGGCCGTATCGCGCAGGTTGATGTAATAGGCACCGGGGCGCGAACCATCCAGCGCGCCCGGCTGGTAATAGCCGCCCGGCGCCCCCGCCTCGATCTCGCGCGGCACGCGGCGGATCGCCAGATGGGCACGGGGGCGGGCGCCAAACCAGGCCGGCAACAGCGCTTCCACCCGCGCCACCAGCCCGGCCAGATCGGCCAGCAATTGCGCCTTGCCCGCCTCGGTATTGGGGTAAAGCTGGTCTGGCCGGGCATAGAGCGCACGCATCCGCGCCCCCACCGACCCTTGCGACAGGCCCTGCCGCCGCAGGATCGCATCCGCCTCGCCGCTCAGCCGCGCCACCAGTGCCAGCCCCTCGCGGTGGATCTCGGCCGGCGGCATCGTGCTGGTGGTGTAATACTGCAGGGACAGCGCATAGAGCGCCCCGCCCTGCGGCAGATGGCCCACGCCCGCCGCCGCCCCGGCGCGCGGCGCCAGGCTTTCCAGCAAAGCGATCTGGCGGGCCAGCGCCGGGCGCACCAGCCCTGTGTAAACGGCCCCGGCGCGCGCTTCCCAATCACCGGCGATGGCCTGCGCGCGGGCGCGCCGGGCCAGCGATTGCACCAGATTGCTGGCATCGCTGCCCTGCCCTGCCAGGGCGCGCAGCTGCTGCAGCGCCGTTGCCAGAATGAAGGCCGGCGGCACCACGCCCAGCGCCGCATCATGGCGGACCTGTTCGTTTTCCTGATCGAGCGCGGTGGCAAAGCCGGCCAGCCGCGCCAGATAGGCCTCGGCATCCGCGGCGCTGGCGATGCTGTGCTGGCTGTCGAGAAAATCGGGGATCTGCTGATAGGCGCCGGTCAACTGCGAGACGGCATAGGGCATGCCGGCATAGGGCAGCTGGCGATAGAGCCTGTCCTGCACCGCCAGCTGGAACACCACCGACGCGAGGTTGGCCCTGTCCCGCGGGGCCAGCGCCGCCCGATCGATCGCCTGCAAGGCGGCCAGCTGCGCGCCATTGCGGGCCTTGTCCGCCTGCCAGGCCGCCAGCGAGCGGTCATCCAGCCGGGCCTTCGCCCCGGCCCGCGCGCCGCGATCAAGCCCCAGGCTGGTCACCGTTTCCGGCGAGCGGTCGAGCATCTCGCCAGCGATCCGATCAAACAGCGCGGCCAGCCTTGCCCCTTCGGCCCCTTGCGGCTCCGGCCCGGCCAGCGCAGCACCGCCAAGGCCGGCCATGGCCAGCCCTGCCGCTGTGCCCCTGATCATGCTCCTGCGGTCCATCGGCGGGCTCCTTCGCATGCCTGTTACGGCCTGCTGCATGCCTGCCGCAACGGCCCCGCGCAAGGCGCCCGCCGCCGGCTCAGACCAGCCGCGCCGCGTTATGCCCCAGTTCGGCGAAATAGCGCGCCATGGCATCGGCGGCCTTGTCGGTCAGGGTGATGAAGGCGCGGCGGCGGTCCGTCTCGTCTTCCATGCGCTGCAGCAGGCCCGATTCCGTCATCTGGCCGATCCAGCGCAGCGCCGTCGTCGGCGGCACGCCCGAGGCGATGCACAGGCTAGTGACCGACACGCGCGCATGTTCGGCCCGCGCGGCAGTCAGATCCAGCAGCATTTCCCAGGCCGGATCGGCAAACAGATCACCATCGAGATAGCGCGCGCGCAGCTGCCGCTGGCGGATGATGCGCCGCACCAGCCGCGGATCGGGCAGCGGCGGGCGCGGCGCGCGGGTGTATTTGTCGCCCTCGGCAGCCGCTTCTGCCTCTGCCTCGGTGCTGGCCAGGCGGGCCACGGTGCCTTCGCGCGTGGCCGCGGCGGCCAGCGCGGCCGGGCCGCCGCCGGGCCCGCCCAGCCGGTCGATCCGCTCGGCGATCTGGGTCACCTGCTCGGTCAGGCGCAGCAGCACCAGCCGGTCCTCGTCCGACAGTTCGCGCACCTTGCGCTGGGGCATGCGCGCCAGCACCTGGCCCAGCGCGATCACCCGCTCCGCGCGGCTGGGCGCCACCAGGATCTGCGCGGCCGACTGATCGAGGCAGCCGAACACATCGTCCAGCCCGTCCACGCTGGTGGAGACGACCAGCTCGCCGCCGGCCTGCGCCACGCGCATGTCGATCCGCGCCAGCGCTGCCAGCGCCGCGCCCGACCGCCGCTTGGCGCGCGCCTCGAGATAGCGGCCGGCCAGGACCAGCAGCTCGAAGCAATTGTCGAACATCGCCGAATCGCTGCCATCGGTGCAGATCACCGGCAGAACCTTCTTCAGGTCATCGCCGAAGAGGTCGGACTCGAACAAGGCCTGGCGGGCATGCATCCAGTTGATGTTGCCCCGCAGGGTGTTGATCTCCCCGTTGTGGGCCAGGTACCGATACGGATGCGCCAACGGCCACGACGGGAAGGTGTTGGTCGAAAACCGCGAGTGCACGAGGGCGAGCC
>Ga0207806_1000286_pt1 | contig 13280 bp, 9 predicted proteins | sample LuqExpMetageno72_FD_187829 | JGI IMG/M metagenome (GOLD analysis project Ga0207806, IMG submission 187829) | Tropical forest soil microbial communities from Luquillo Experimental Forest, Puerto Rico - Sample 72 (SPAdes) | ecosystem: Environmental > Terrestrial > Soil > Tropical forest ...
CCCGCCCCCACATGCTGGAGCTGACCCACGAGGACGCGTTGGCCGGGCAGACCCGCCGCGCCTTCCTGCCGCGCTCTGCCGATGAGCTGGCCGAGGTGCTGCTGGCCCATCCCGATGCGCGGATCGTTGCCGGCGCCACCGATGTCGGCCTGTGGGTGACCAAGCAGCAGCGCGATATTCCGGTGCTGGTGTTCCTGGGCGATTGCGCGGATCTGAAGGGAATCGAGGACAGCGCCGATGGCCTCACCCTTTATGCCGGCGTGCGCTACAGCGAGGCGCAGGCAGCGCTGGCCCGCCTGCACCCCGAACTGGGCGAGCTGGTGCGCCGCATTGCCGGCACGCAGGTGCGCAATGCCGGCACCATCTGCGGCAATATCGCCAATGGCTCGCCCATTGGTGACACGCCGCCGGCGCTGATCGCGCTGGATGCGCGCATTACGCTGCGGCACGGGCAAGCCCGGCGCGAAGTGGCGCTGGCGGATTTCTTCATTGCCTATGGCAAGCAGGATCGCCGCCCCGGCGAATGGGTGGAAAGCCTGTTCATCCCCCGCCCGGCGGCAGATCTGAAGCTGCGCATCGCCAAGCTTTCCAAGCGGTTCGACAGCGACATCTCGGCCGTTTGCGCCGCCTTTGCGCTGCAGGTGGAAGCCGGCCAGGTGTCCTTCGCGCGCATCGCCTTTGGCGGCATGGCGGCCACCCCCAAACGCGCCCGCGCCGCCGAGGCCGCACTGCTGGGCCAGCCCTGGTGCGAGGCCAGCGTGGAAGCGGCCTGCGCGGCCCTTGCCACAGATTACCAACCCTTGAACGATGTGCGCGGCAGTGCGGCCTATCGGCTGGCGGCAGCGGCCAATCTGTTGCGCCGCCTGTGGGTGGAGGAGGCGCATCCCGGCGCGGCCCTCTCCGTGCTCGATCCCGCGCTGGTGGAGGCGCATCATGGCTGAGGCCGATCCGAAAATGGGCGACACTTTCCTCGTCCACCGCCCCACGCCGCATGATTCGGCCGCCATGCAGGTGGCCGGCAGCGCGCTCTATATCGACGACCTGCCCGAGCCGCCGGGCCTGCTGCACTGCGCCTTTGGCCTTGCCACCGAAGCCCATGCCGAGATCCTGGCGATGGATCTGGATGCCGTGCGCCACGCCCCCGGCGTGGTGGCGGTGTTCACCGCGGCCGATATTCCCGGGCGCAACGATGTCTCGCCCTTTGCCGGCGATGATCCGATGCTGGCCGAAGGGCTGGTGCATTTCCTTGGCCAGCCGCTGTTTCTGGTGGCCGCCACCAGCGCGCGGGCGGCGCGGCGGGCGGCCAGGCTGGGGCGCATCAGCTATGCGCCGCGCCCGGCGCTTCTCACCATCGAGGAAGCGCTGGCCGCCGGCAGCTTCATCGAGCCCAGCCAGACGATGGGCCATGGCGATGTGCCCGCAGCCCTGGCCGCCGCCCCGCACCGGCTGGAAGGCCGGCTGGAGATCGGCGGGCAGGATCATTTCTACCTCGAAGGGCAGATCGCGCTGGCAACCCCGGGCGAGGATGGCACCATCCACCTTGCCGCCTCCAGCCAGCACCCTTCCGAAGTGCAGCATCTGGTGGCGCATCTGCTGCATCGCCACAGCGCCGATGTGGTGGTGGAAGTGCGCCGCATGGGCGGCGGCTTTGGCGGCAAGGAAACCCAGCCCGCCCTGTTTGCCGCCGCCGCCGCGCTGGTGGCGGCCAAAACCGGCCGCCCCGCCAAATTCCGCGCCGACCGCGACGATGACATGGCGATCACCGGCAAGCGGCATGATTTCCGCATCCTCTACGAGGTGGGCTGCGATGCGGCCGGGCGCGTTCTGGGCATCCGCTATGATCTGGCCGCGCGCTGCGGCTGGTCCACCGATCTGTCGCCGGCCATCTGCGACCGGGCGATGTTCCATGCCGACAATTGCTACTTCCTGCCGGCGGTGGAGATCATCAGCCACCGCTGCCGCACCAACACCGTGTCGAACACGGCGTTTCGCGGCTTTGGCGGCCCGCAGGGGATGATCGCGGCCGAGCGGGTGATGGACCATATCGCCGCCCATCTGGGGCTGGATCCGCTGGCGGTGCGGCGGGCCAACCTCTATGGCCTGCCGGGCGCGCAAGGGGCGCCCCATGCCACCCGCCGCCTCACCCCCTATGGCATGGAGGTGGCCGACAACATCGCCCCCGACATCATCGCCGAGCTGGAAGCCAGCGCCGATTATGCCGCCCGCCGGCAAGCCGTGGCCGCCTTCAACGCGGCCAGCCCGGTGCTGAAGAAGGGGCTGTCGCTCACCCCGGTCAAATTCGGCATTTCCTTCACCACCACCCATCTCAACCAGGCCGGCGCGCTGGTGCTGGTCTATGCCGACGGCTCTGTGGCGCTGAACCATGGCGGCACGGAGATGGGCCAGGGGCTGAACATCAAGGTGGCGCAAGTGGTGGCCGATGTTTTCGGCATATCGCTCGATACCATCCGCATCACCGCCACCCGCACCGACAAGGTGCCCAACACCAGTGCCACCGCCGCTTCCTCGGGCAGCGACCTCAATGGCATGGCCGCCTGGGATGCGGCCATGCAGATCCGCACCCGGCTGGCAGCGCTGGTGGCAGAAGCGGCGGGCGTGGCGCCCGAGGCGGTGCGCTTCACGCCGGCAGGGGTGGTGGCCGGCGCCCTCACCCTGCCCTTTGCCGAAGTGGCGCGGCGGGCCTATCTCGCCCGCGTGCAGCTTTCCGCCAGCGGCTTTTACGCCACGCCCGAGATCCACTACGACCGCCCCACCCACACGGGCCGCCCGTTCTACTATTTCGCCTATGGCGCGGCGCTGAGCGAAGTGGTGGTGGACACGCTGACCGGCGAGCACCGGGTGCTGCGCGCCGACATCCTGCATGATGCCGGCCGCTCGCTGAACCCGGCGATCGATCTGGGCCAGGTGGAAGGCGGCTTCATCCAGGGCATGGGCTGGCTGACCACCGAGGAGCTGGTGTTCTCGGCCAAGGGCAGCCTGCTGACGCATGCCCCTTCCACCTACAAGATCCCCACCGCCAATGATCGCCCGCCGGTGATGGAGATCCGCCTGTGGCCGCATGGCCGCGCCCATGTGCCCACCATCCACCGTTCCAAGGCGGTGGGCGAGCCGCCCTTCATGCTGGCCAACAGCGTGTTCGGCGCGTTGACGCAGGCGGTGATGGCAGCCGCCCCCGGCAAGGGCCTGCCCCTGCTCGATGCGCCGGCCACGCCCGAACGCGTGCTGGCGGCGCTGGCCGAACTGCGCGCCCGCCATGGGTGATCTGGCCGCCCTTGCCCCCTTTGCCGCCCGCGCCGCGCTGGGCTGGGCGGCCACCGCGCGCCAGGCGCTGGCCACAGGGCCGGTGGCGCTGGTCACGGTGCTGGCCACCGAAGGCTCTGCCCCGCTGGGCGCGGGCGCGCGCATGGTGGTGGGGCAGCAAGGGCTGCTGGCGGGCTCTGTGGGCGGCGGCGCGCTGGAATGGCGGGCGCTGGAACAGGCGCGCGCCATCCTTGCCCATGCGCCGGGCACGTGGCGGGTGCAGGATTATCCGCTGGGCCCGTTGCTGGGCCAGTGCTGCGGCGGGCGCGTGCGCCTGCTGGTGGAGCGGCTGGACCCGGCGCTGGCCGGCTGGCTGGCCGAAGCCCTGCCCGGCGAGGCGCTGGAAGCCCATTACACGCCCACGGCCGTGCGCCGCCATGTGGTGCCCGCTCACAAGGCGCCGCCCGGCATGGCCGATGCCCGCAGCGCCAAACCCGAAGCCGGCGCCGTGCTGGGCGAGATGCTGGGCGCGCTGCCGCGGCCGGTGCTGCTGTTTGGCGCCGGCCATGTGGGCCAGGCGCTGGAACGCGCGCTGGCGCCGCTGCCCTTTGCCCTCCACTGGTTCGACACGCGGCCCGAATTTGCCCGCCCGGGCGTTGCCATTGCCGGAGAAGATACGCTGATCGCCGCCATTACCCAGGCCGCCCCCGAGGCCGCCCTGCTGATCCTGACGCATGACCATGGCCTCGACTATCGCCTCGCCAGCGCCGCCCTTGCCCGCCCGCAGGGGGCGCCGCTGTTCACCGGCGTGATCGGCTCTGCCACCAAGGCCGCCCGCTTCCGCTCGCGCCTTGGGGCGCAGGGGCTGGCAGCCGCCCGCCTCACCTGCCCGATCGGCCTTGCCGGCATTGGCGGCAAGGCGCCGGCGGTTATCGCCGCCAGCGTGGCCGCGCAATTGCTGATGTTGGAGAGCGCGCCATGCTGACAGCCTATCGCGCCGAGATCCTCAGCCTGGCCGAGGATCCGCAGGTGGCGGGCCCGGCCGCCATCTGCCACCATGCCGATGGGCTGCTGGTGGTGGAAGGCGGCCATGTGGTGGCGCGCGGCGATCATGCCGCGCTGGCGCCGCGCTTCCCCGGCCTTGCGGTGGAGGATTGGCGCGGCCATCTGCTGGTGCCCGGCTTTGTCGACACCCATGTCCATTATCCGCAGACAGACCGCATCGCCTCGCACGGGCTGCAACTGCTCGACTGGCTGTCGGAACACATCTTCCCGGCCGAGCGCGCCTTTGCCGATGCCGCCCATGCCCGCGAAGTGGCCGATTTCTTCCTCGCTGAACTGCTGCGCAATGGCACCACCACGGCGCTGGTCTTCGCCACGGTGCATGAAGGCAGCGTGGATGCGCTGTTTGCCGGAGCGGAGGCGCGCGGCATGCGCATGGCCGCCGGCAAGGTGCTGATGGACCTGGGCCCCGAAGGCCTGGCCGACACGCCCGAAACCGCGCGCGCCGAGAGCGAGGCGCTGATCCGCCGCTGGCACGGGCGCGGCCGGCTCACCTATGCCGTCACCCCGCGTTTCGCGCTCACCTCCTCGGATGCGCAATTGCAGGTAGCGGGCGATCTGCTGGCGGCCCACCCGGAAGCGCTGCTCCACACCCACATCTCGGAAAATCCGCGCGAGATCGAGGCCGTGCTGGGCCGCTTTCCCGCAGCGGCGGATTATCTCGACGTGTATGACCGCTTTGGCCTCGTCGGCGCGCGTTCGGTGTTTGCCCATGGCATCCACCTGTCGCACCGCGAATGCACGCGGCTGGCAGAAGCGGGCGCGGGCGTGGCCCTGTGCCCCACATCGAACCTCTTCCTCGGCTCTGGCCTGTTCGATCTGGCGCGGCTGGATGGCCATGGCGTGGCCTGCGGGCTGGGCACCGATGTGGGGGCGGGCACCAGCTTCTCGCTGCTGGCGACGATGGGCGAGGCCTACAAGGTGTGCCAGCTGCAAGGGCAGGCGCTCGATCCCTTCCGCGCGCTTTATCTGGCAACGCTGGGCGGCGCGCGGCTGCTGGGCCTGGGTGACAGGATCGGCGCGCTGGCAGCAGGGCAAGAGGCCGATTTCCTGCTGCTGGATCCGGCCGCAACGCCGCTGCTGGCCCGCCGCACCCGCAGCGCCACCCTGACCGAAAAGCTGTTCGCCCTGCAGATCCTGGGGGATGACCGGGCGATCGCGGCCACCTATATCGCCGGCCGGCAAGCCCATTGCCGCAAGCCCGCCCCCTCCTCGCTCGAAAGCTGCGCATGACCGACCTTTCCGCCCTCATCGCCGCCCTGCCCAAGGCAGAGCTGCACCTGCATATCGAGGGCAGCCTCGAGCCCGAGCTGATGTTTGCCCTGGCCCGGCGCAATGGCATCGCCATCCCCTATGCCAGCGTGGAGGATGTGCGCGCCGCCTACAGCTTCACCCGGCTGCAGGATTTCCTCGACATCTACTACGCCGGCGCCGCCGTGTTGCAGACCGAGCAGGATTTCCACGATTTGGCCGCCGCCTATTTCGCCCGCGCCGCGGCCGACAATATCCGCCACGCCGAGATCTTCTTCGACCCGCAGACGCATACCGCGCGCGGCATTCCCATGGCCACGGTGATCGGCGGGCTGCGCGCGGCGATGGCCGAGGCAAAGGCCCGCCATGGCATCAGCTCGGGCCTCATCCTGTGCTTCCTGCGCCACCTTTCCGAGGAAGAGGCGCTGGCCACCCTGGCCGAGGCCGAGCCGTTCCTCGACCAGCTGCTGGGGGTCGGGCTCGATTCATCGGAAGTCGGCCATCCGCCGGAAAAATTCGCCCGCGTGTTTGCCCGGGCGGGCGAGTTGGGGCTGAAGCGCGTGGCCCATGCCGGCGAGGAAGGCCCGCCGGCCTATGTGACCGGCGCGCTCGATCTGCTGCATATCGACCGGCTGGACCATGGCAACCGCGCGCTGGAAGATCCGGCGCTGGTGGCGCGCCTGGCGCACAGCGGCATGGCGCTCACCGTCTGCCCGCTGTCGAACCTCAAGCTGTGCGTGGTGACAGACATGGCCGATCACCCCATCCCCGCGATGCTGGAAGCAGGCCTGTGCGCCACCGTCAATTCCGACGATCCGGCCTATTTCGGCGGCTATGTGAACGACAATTTCCGCGCGCTGGATGGCGCCGGCCTGCTCACCCGCGCGCGCCTGCTGGCGCTGGTGCGCAATTCCTTTGCCGGCGCCTTCCTGCCCGAGGCCGAAAAGGCCGCCCATCTTGCCGAAGTGGAGCGCGTGGCCGCCGGCTTTGGCTGAGCGGCCCCGCGATCGGCCCCAAACACACAACCACAAACGGGAGAGGGCTGACACGACACACCAAGGATCAACGCCCATGCCCTCCCTCTTCCGCCCGCTGGTTGCCCTTGGCCTTGGCCTGCTGGCCATCGCCGGCCCTGCCGCTGCCGAAACCCGGCCCGCCCCCCATGCCGAGCCCCGTAAAGTCATCATCGACGACGACGGCTTTGCCCTGATGCAGGCCATGCTGCTGAAGGCGCCCGATGTGGAGGTGCTGGGCATCACCACGGTCTCGGGCGATTTCTGGCAGAACCGCGCCACCGCCATGGCCCTGCGCGGGCTGGAGCTGGTGGACCGCAAGGAGGTGCCGGTGTCGGCCGGGGCCACCTTCCCGCTGGTCAATTCCGAGGCGCTGACCGACCGCTGGGAAGCGCTGTATGGCAAGCTGACCTGGCGCGGGGCGTGGATGCACCACTGGGTGGAGCCGACCGAGCAGGCAGAGCCGGAATATCACGGCCCCTTCGATCCGGTGCATCTGGCCTGGGGCGATGCCCGGCTGAAGCCCACCGGCGAGACGGCGGCCGCCTTCCTCATCCGCATGGTGCACAAATATCCGCACCAGATCACCATCGTTGCCTGCGGGCCGATGACCAATCTGGCGCTGGCCCAGAAGCTGGACCCCGAATTTGCCGGTCTGACGAAAGAGCTGCTCTACATGGGCGGCAGCCTGAACCCGCATCAGGTGCTGGAAGGTCGCGCGGCCAGCGATTTCGCGCGTGAATTCGCCAATTCCCCCCGGCGCGAGTTCAACTTCCGCTTCGACCCCGAAGCCGCCAGCATCATGAGCCACAGCCCCTTCCCGAAGATCACCGCCGTGCCGGTCGATCCGTCCACCGCCACGCAGCTGTCGCCCGCTTTCATCGCCCGGCTGAAGGCCAGCGCGCCGGCGGCCATGCAGCCGCTGTTCGCCAGCCTGGCGCCGGGCTTCCCGCTGTGGGACGAGATCGTCGCGGCGGTCTGGCTGGATCCCTCGCTGGAGAAGGATGGCGAGGACCTCTACCTTGATGCCGACACCCAGTTCGGCCCGGCCTATGGCGACATGCTGAGCTGGCGCGAACACTATCAGCCCGGCCTTGGCGAGCAGAAGGCCCATGTGGTGCGCAGCATCGATGTGCCCCGCTTCGAGGCGCTGATCACCCAGCTGGTGGGGCGGCGCTGAGGCCAACGCTGCGAGGGCCGCTGCGAGGGGCGCGCCCCCTCGCAGCGGCCCTTTTCAGGCCAGCACGCCGGCCGCTTCCAGCCGCGCGGCCAGCGCGAACAACTGCCCCTCGCAGCCCGGCGCGCCGATCAGCTGCAGGCCCAGCGGCAGGCCGTCCGGGCGCTGCAGCGGGGCGGCCAGCACCGGCAGGCCGGCCAGGCTGATCGGCTGGGCCAGCAAGCCCAGATTGGCCCGCGCCGGCGCCCGGCCAAAGCCTGTGTGGATGAACGGATCGGCAATCAGCGGCGCCACATCGGGCACCGAGGGGGCCAGCAGCACGTCATACTTCTCCAGCAGCGCCAGGGCGCTGGCGCGGAAGCGATCGCCAAAAGCGCCGGCCTCTGCCCGCAGGGCATCGGGCACCAGGCAGCCGGCCAGCAGCCGATCGCGCACTTCCGGATCGAAGGCGAGCGGGCGGCGGGTCAGCTCTTCCCTGTGCAGCGCGCCGCCATCATGGCCGGTGATGAGGAAGGCCGCCGCCCGGGCCGCTTCCACCTTGGGCAGATCGGCCATCGGCAGGGCGCCCAGCACAGCGGCAATGGCGGCAAAGCCCTCTTCAAACGCATCGATCGCATGATCGACGAACCAGCCGCCCAGCCGCGCCACTTTCAGCGCGCCCTCGGCCGCCGGCAGGGGCCGCGCAAGGCTCACTTCCATCGCCAGCCGCAGGTCTTCCAGGCTGGCGGTGAAGGGGCCCAGCGTGTCGAGGCAATGGACGAAGGGGAAGCTGCCGGCCACCGGCACGCTGCCAAAGGCCGGGCGGAAGCCATAGGTGCCGCACAGCGAGGCGGGCACGCGGATCGAGCCGTTGGTGTCTGACCCCAGCGCCAGCGGCAACAGGCCGGCGGCCACCGCTGCGGCCGATCCGCCCGAGGAACCGCCCGCCAGCCGCGCCGTGTCGCGCGGGTTGCGGGTGGTGCCGTAATGGGCGTTCACCGTGACGAAGCCATAGGCGTATTCGTCCATGTTGAGGATGGCGACGGGCACCGCGCCTGCCGCCGTGAAGCGGGCCAGCAGCTCGGCATCGGCAGCGGCCGGCGGCGCATCGGCGCGCATGGCAGCGCCAGCGGTGGTGGGCTGGCCGGCCACGTCGAACAGCGCCTTGAGGCCGATCGGCACGCCGGCCAGCGGGCCCGGATCCTCGCCCCGGGCCAGCGCTGCATCGATGCGGGCGGCATCGGCCCGCGCGCGCGCTTCCAGCAGGGTGACAACCGCGCCGATCGGGCCATCGCCAGCACGCAGGACGGCCAGCGTTGCCTCTGCCACGGCCAGCGCGCTGATCTGGCCTTTGCGCACGGCAGCGGCGGTGGCGGCAATGCCCTTGGGCAGCGGGCTCATGCGCCCGGCTCCTGCTCTGCGGCCAGCGCCTCTGCCAGCACGCGGGCGCGATCGGCCAGGATGGCAAGGTTGGCGGCGATGCCCGGCAGGCATTGCGCCGGCAGCGTCAGCCCCTGCGCGGCAGCGGCGGCGGCAATCGCCGCCTCATCCCGGGCGCGGGCGGCAAAATCGGCGGCGGCGCTCATGGCGCGGGCACCGCGGGCAGATGATCGGCATAAAGCGACCAGTGGCGCACCAGCTCGTCGACCACGACATGGCCAACAAGATAGGCCGCATCGAGCGAGGCCTGAAGTCCGGGCAAGTGGCGGTTCTCCTTTTGCAGCAGGGCGGCCGGGGCCATGCCCGCAGGCGGGGTGGAATAATCGCTGGCGGTGCGCAAGACCAGCAGCCGGCGCGGATCAACCCGCCCCTCGCGGCCCAGCATGGCCAGCGCGCGGGCAACGCCTGTGTCTTCCATGGCGGTCATCACGAAGCGGTCCTGGCCGCCTGTCCAGTAGGCGGTCCACTTCTCGGTCTCGCGGTTCATCACCTCGCCCAGCCAGAAGGCCTGGCCGCTGGCTTCGGCGCCCACCAGCACATGGGGCGGCAGCAGCGCGGCAGGCTCGCCCACATAGGGCGCGCGCTCGGCGGCCAGATCGGCATTGTCGGGCAGGGCGACATGGCGGGTGAGCGCATAGGCCCAGTCGCGCAGGCCCTTGTCCAGCGCGAAGAGATTGTCGCTGCTGTCGGGCAGCGGCTGGGCATAGGGGCGCGCGCGGTTCATCGGCACGAAGCCTGTGGTCCAGTCGGCGGGGATTTCGCGCGGGTCGATGTAGTAGGAAAAATCGGTGTCGATGATGTCGCCAATCCAAGCGGCAGAGCCGATCGAGGCGGCATGCGGGTTCACCCCGGCAATCGCGGCCACCAGCCAATAGGCATGGGTGAGATCGAAGCGGCGGTCCTCGCCCAGCGCCATGATCGAGGCGGCGGCATGGCCGGTGCCCTCGCCGATGCTGATCGCCAGCACGCCGGTGGCCGGATCATAGCGCAGATTGCGCGGCAGGGCGGGCGCGGCGATGCGCTGCGGCAGATGGGCCGCCCAGGCCTGGAATTCGCCGGGCTGGTCGCCCGTGTCCGCCCCCACCTCGAAAGCGGTGACGACCACCACGCGGATCGGCAGCGGCTTGGCCGGCAGGGCGCGGGCAGGCGCGGCGGCCAGCAGGCCAGCGGCCAGCGCCATGACGAGAGGTTTGAGGGCCATTATATCCTGTCCTTTGGCGCGGGCCTGTGCGGCGCGGCCGATGGGCCCGCACCATCGCGGGCAAGGCAGGGGGCGCAGCCATCGCCGCGCCCCCTGCCCTGTTGCCTGCTTACCAGGCCTTGCGCACGGCCACGCCCAGGATCCTGGGATCGTTGATCATGCCGGTCAGGTTGTTGAAGTCCAGCGCGCCCACGGCGCGGATCTGGTTGAGGATGTTGCGGCCATAGAAGGCCAGTTCCCAGCCATCATCCGTCTTCACGCCGATCTTCACGCCGCCTTCGGTCAGCGGCTTGCCGACGAATTCCTTCGCCTCGTAGAGGAAGAAGTTGACGCTGGAGCGATAGGACCAGTCGGTCATCACGAAGGCCTTGATGTTGGGCGCCACCGGCCGTTCATAGCCGATGGTGATGTTGCCCACCCACTTGGGCGCCTGGGGCAGCGGGTTGTTGTTGATCGAGGCCAGGCCATCGACGATGGCGTTGGTCACCGTGCAGCCGCCGCCGCAGGGCGAGACATAGGCGTTGGGATCCTTGATCTTGGTGAAGTTGTAGCTGCCCGAGGCCGAGATCGACAGGCCCTCGATCGGGCGCAGCTCGAATTCGGCCTCGACACCATGGCCGAGCACCTTCTTCAGGCTGTAGAGCTGGGCCGAGGCGGTGAGGCCGCCGACCGCCGTCACCTGCATGTTCTTTGTCTCGTTGTAGTAGGCATCGATCGAGAAGGTCAGCTTGTGATCCAGCGCCGAGCCCTTGAAGCCGCCTTCCACCGAGATCGTCGTCTGCTTGGGGGCAGAGCTCTGATAGCTGCCGAAGGTCACGCGGTCCTGGATGGCCGGGCCCTGATAGCCGGTGGCAACGCGCGCATAGGCGTTGATCGCGCGGGTGGCGGCATAGGTGGCGCTGGCATCCCAGGTCACGTCAGAGCCCGACACGCGCATGCGCTGCGGGGTCATCACGCTGTAGGTGCCCGAGGGCTCGGTGATGGTGTTGCCCGAATCATAGGCGGAATAGATCGAGTAGGAGGGCATCCAGCCCCACACCAGATCGTTCTTGTGGTCTTCCGAATAGCGCACGCCGGCGCGCAGCGTCAGCTTGCCCAGCTTGGCCTCGCCGCTGGCAAACACGCCATAGTTCTCGTTGACGTCGTAATGTTCGACATCCTGGTCGAGATCGTTGGCGCGGTTGGTGTAGCCGCTGTTGCCGTCATATTCATATTCGCTGTACTGCAGGTTCTGGTGGAAATAATAGAAGCCACCCTGCAGCCGCATGCCGTGGAACTCATCCGAGGCGAAGCGGATTTCCTGGCTGATTTCCTCGGGCCGCGTGTAGCCGCCGGTGGAATCCTGATAGGCGCCCACGCCCAGGCCAGAGCCGGTGTAGGTGGCGCCGCCATCGATATCGCCCGAGCTTTCGACCTTGGCCTTCTCGTAGGAGGAGATCGAGTAGATCGTGCCCACGCCATCGATATGGTAATCGAGGTGGAGGCTGGTGCCCCACTGGGTCAGCTGCTGGCTGGTGTAGCCATCGAGGCTGACCTTCGAGGGATCAAAACCGGCGGCAAAATTGTTGGTGCCCTGCTGGAACATGCCGGCGCGGAAGATGCGCGGCGTGCCGGCCAGATCACGCGCGTGGAAATCCCACAGCGCGTTGAACGACTTGTCGGGCGAGGCATAGGCGATCTGCAGGCGGCCGGCGACATCGCGATAGCCTTCCAGATCCGACTTGGCGACCGAGCCCGCAGCGCCGGCATTGGTGTTGTGCACCCAGTTGTCGCGCCGTTCCAGCAGGCCCGAAATGCGCGCCGTGAAGCCGCCGCCCAGCGGGCCAGACATCGCCCCTTCAACGTTCAGCGTGTTGTAGGTGCCCCATTCGCCCGAGACATAGCCGGTGTAATAATCGGTCGGCTTGGCCGATTCCAGCTTCACCACACCGGCCGGCGTGTTGCGGCCGAACAGCGAGCCCTGCGGCCCGCGCAGCACTTCCACCTGCTTGAGGTCGAACACCGGGAAGCTCTTCAGCATCGGGCTTTCCAGCGCCACATCGTCATAGACGACCGACACCGGCTGGGCGGCGTTGGGGTCATAATCGGTGTTGCCAAGGCCGCGGATGTAGAAGCGCGGGAAGGTGCGGCCGAACGAGCTTTCGATCTGCAGCGAAGGCGTGCGGCCCGAGAGGAAGCGGATATCAAGGCCGCTGGAATTCAGATTGTCGAGCTTTTCGCCGCCGATCGCGGTGACGGCCACCGGCACGTCCTTGGCCAGCTCGGAGCGGCGGGTGGCGGTGACGACGATATCGCCCGTGCCCGCGGCCGCAGGGGCAGCGGCGGCATCGCCCGCCTCGCCGGCATGGGCCACAGCCGGCGCAAAAGGCAGCGCGGCAGCAAGGGACAGAACGGAAAGGCCCGAGCGCATGGCGCGCCGAAGGCCCTGGTGAGAGCGGTGCTTGGTCATATCAACCCCCTGAGGTGATGGATGTTATGCCCCCTTCCCGAATGCCCGTCTGACGCGGGTTCATTACGGTGCCATCCTACCAGAGGCGCGGCGGCCCACAAGGGGGCTTGTGATAAAAAAGTCTCTACAGGCACCGCAGCGTGCTAATAATAAGAACGCCCTGTGCGGTTTCGCCAAAAGCCGTGGCCTTTATGCAACAGGCTTATCCGTATATGCCACAGGGGCAAGCCTGCGGTTCAGCCTTGTGCGCGCCAGCGCCGCCAGCCCAGCACGGCAAGGCCGGTCATCCCGGCATACAGGCCCGCGGTGGGATAGAGCCCCTTCACCAGGAACATGCCGACATAGATGACATCCAGCACGATCCACAACAGCCAGTTGGCGCGGTGGCGGCGGGCTGTCCAATATTGGGCAACGAGGCTGAAGCTGGAGAGGCTGGCATCCATCCAC
>Ga0207806_1000287_pt1 | contig 13279 bp, 9 predicted proteins | sample LuqExpMetageno72_FD_187829 | JGI IMG/M metagenome (GOLD analysis project Ga0207806, IMG submission 187829) | Tropical forest soil microbial communities from Luquillo Experimental Forest, Puerto Rico - Sample 72 (SPAdes) | ecosystem: Environmental > Terrestrial > Soil > Tropical forest ...
CGACGAAACCCGCGACGAGAAGATGCTGTGCGCCGGCCTTGCCTATCTGCCGGTGGCCGCGCTGGTGGATTACGAGCTGACCCTCAGCATGCCCCCGCGCCTCACCGCCGATACCGGCATCGACGCGCTGACCCATGCGATCGAGGCCTATGTCTCGCGCCGGGCCCATCCGTTCAGCGATCAGGCAGCGCTGGCGGCGATGGCGGCCATTGCCCCCAACCTGCGCCGCGTGTGGGCAGATCCGGCCAACCGCCCCGCGCGTGAGGCGATGATGTTTGGCGCCACCATGGCCGGCATTGCCTTTTCCAATGCCTCTGTCGCGCTGGTGCATGGCATGAGCCGGCCGATCGGCGCCCATTTCCACGTGCCGCATGGCCTGTCGAACGCGATGCTGCTGCCGGCGATCACGGCTTTTTCCGCGCCTGCCGCGCTGGAACGCTATGCCGCCTGCGCTGTGGCCATGGGTCTGGATGTGGCAGGGCTGGGCCAGCAGGCGGCCGTGGGCGTGCTGGTGGAGGAACTGCGCCAGCTGAATGCCGATCTGGCCGTGCCCTCGCCCGCCCGCCACGGGATCGACAAGGCCCGCTGGCACGCGCTCACCCCGCTGATGGCCGAACAGGCGCTGGCCTCGGGCTCGCCGGCCAACAATCCGCGCCTGGCCAGCGCCGCCGAGATCGAGGCGCTTTATGCCGCCGTTTGGGATGGCTGAACGGCAGCTGGCGCGCTAGGATCGCGCCCATGTATATCCCCCCGCCCTATCAGGAACATCGCCAGGAGGTGCTGGTCGGCGCCATCCGCCAGCGCGGCTTCGGCACGCTCGCCAGCTTCAACGCGGGGCAGCTGCATGTCTCGCACCTGCCTTTCGTGCTGGCGGGCGCGGGGGAAGAGCTCACCCTCATCGCCCATCTGGCGCGGGCCAATCCGCAATGGCGGGGGCTGGCCGGCACAGAGGCCGCCGCCACCTTCCTGATCGACGATGCCTATATCTCGCCCGGCTGGTATCCCAGCAAGCAGGACGCCGGCCGCGTGGTGCCCACCTGGAACTATATCGCGGTGGAAGCGCGCGGGCAGATGGAAGTGGTGGAGGATGCAGAGGGCCTGCTGGCCCTGCTGGAGCCGCTGACCGCCGCCCATGAAAACCACCGCCCCCGCCCCTGGACCGTGGCCGAGGCGCCGGCGGATTATCTGGCCGCGCTGCTGAAGGGGATCGTTGGCATCCGCATGGTGGCGCCGGTGCTGACAGGCGCCTGGAAGCTGGACCAGAAGAAGGCAGCGGCAGACCGGCTGGGCGCGGCTGCCGGCCTCAGGCGCGATGAAGGCGCCGAGGGCATCGCCGGGTGGATGGAGCAGGTTTGAAAAGCGAAGGGGGAGGCGCAAGGCTTCCCCCGCGCATCCCCCTTTCGCCGCATATGGCAGCCTGGCCTCAGCCCCTGGAAACGGCCTGGCACACCAGCTTCAGGCTCAGATAATCATCCATGCCGTGGTGCGAGCCTTCGCGGCCCATGCCCGATTCCTTGACCCCGCCAAACGGCGCCACTTCGGTGCTGATAAGGCCGGTGTTCAGCCCCACCATGCCGTATTGCAGCGCCTCGGGCACGCGCCAGGCGCGGTCGATGTCGCGCGTGAAGACATAAGCGGCAAGGCCCGCATCGGTGTCGTTGGCAAGGCGCACCGCCTCCTCCTCCGTCTCGAAGCGAACGAGGCCGGCCACCGGCCCAAAGGTTTCCTCGCGGCACAGCAGCGCATCGCCCGGCACTTCGGCAATCACCGTCGGCTCGAAGAAGCTGCCGCGGCCGGGCTTGGCGCGCCCGCCCACCAGCAGCCTGCCGCCACGGGCCAGCGCGTCGGTCACATGGGCCTCGGCCTTGGCCACCGCGCGCCCGTCGATCAGCGGGCCCTGGTCGCTGGGGCCGGCCAGGCCCGGGCCCACCACCAGCGCGCGCACCTTGGCGGACAGCTTGCTGGCAAAGGCATCATAGATGCCCGACTGCACCAGCAGCCGGTTGGCGCACACGCAGGTCTGCCCGGCATTGCGGAACTTGCTGGCCATCGCCCCTTCCACCGCCGCATCAAGATCGGCGTCGTCGAAGACGATGAAGGGCGCATTGCCGCCCAGCTCCAGGCTCACCCGCTTCACCGTATCCATGCAGCGCGCCGCCAGCAGCTTGCCCACCCGGGTGGAACCGGTGAAGGTGAACTTGCGGATGCGCTTGTCGCCGGTCAGCACATCGCCGATGGGCGCGGCATCGCCGGTGACGACATTGAACACGCCGGCCGGCACGCCCGCCTGCTCGGCCAGCCGGGCCAGCGCCAGCGCCGACAGCGGCGTCAGCTCCGACGGCTTGAGCACCACCGCGCAGCCCGCCGCCAGCGCCGGGCCCGCCTTGCGGGTGATCATCGCCAGCGGGAAGTTCCACGGGGTGACCGCCGCCACCACGCCCACCGGCTCCTTGCGCACCAGCAGGCGCCGGTCAGCCGCGTGGGGGGTGAGGATCTCGCCGTTAACGCGGCGCGCCTCGCCGGCAAACCATTCGAGGAAGCTGGCCGCATAGGCCACTTCGCCCTTGGCCTCGGCCAGCGGCTTGCCCTGTTCGGCGGTCATCAGCCGGGCCAGGTCGTCGGCATGGGTGGCCATCAGCTCGGCCCAGCGGGCCAGCACCTGGCCGCGGGCCTTGCCGGTTTCCTTTGCCCACAGCGCCTGGGCGCGGGCGGCGGCATCCACCGCCAGCGTGGTTTCGGCCGCGCCCAGATTGGGCACCGTGCCCACCAGGCTGCCATCGGCCGGGTTGGTGACAGCGATGGTCTCCTCGCCCGCCAGCCAGGTGCCGCCGACAAAGGCGGCATCGCGCAGCAGATCGGGCTCGGACAGCACCAGCGAAGAGGGGGCGAGGGTTGCCATCAGGCCGCCACCTCCTCGTTCACCAGCGCCTCGGTCAGGATCGCCAGGCCCTCGTCGATCAGCGCGTCGCTGGCAGTCAGCGGCACGAGGATGCGGATGCCGGCGCCATGGGTGCCGCAAGTGAGCACCACCAGCCCCTTGTCGAGCGCGCGGGTGACGACCTGCTTGGCAGCGGCGGCATCGGGCTTGCCGGCGCCATCCACCACGTCGAAGCCGATCATCGCGCCCGGCCCGCGCAGATTGGCGATGCCCAGCGTGTCATTGCGGGCAGCAGCAGCCTGCACCGCGGCGCGGATGCGCGCGCCCACCGCATTGGCACGATCGAGCAGCTTTTCCTCCTCGATCACTTCCAGCACGGCCAGCGCCGCCGCACAGGCCACCGGCGAGCCGGCATAGGTGCCGCCCAGCCCGCCCGGGGCAATCACATCCATCAGATCGGCCCGGCCGATCAGGCCCGACAGCGGGAACCCGCCCGCCAGCGACTTGGCCACCGAGATGAGATCCGGCTTCACGCTCTGGTGCTCGATGCCGAACATCTTGCCGGTGCGCGCAAAGCCCGACTGCACCTCATCGGCGATGATGAGGATGCCATATTCCTCACGCAGCTTCTCCAGCGCCTCGAACAGGGCCGGATCGGGCGTGTGGAAGCCCCCCTCGCCCTGCACCGGCTCGACGATGAAAGCGGCGATCTGCTCGGGCTCGATATCGGCGGCGAAGAGGAAATCCAGCGCGCGCAGGCTTTCCGCCACGGTGATGCCGTTCGTCGCCGAGGGCAGCGGCACGTGGTAGATATGCGAGGGGAAGGGCCCGAGGCCGCGCTTGTAGGGGTTGACCTTGCCGGTCATCGCGCCCGACAGCGCCGTGCGGCCATGGAAACCGCCGGCAAAGGCAATGATGCCCGGCCGGCCGGTGGCGGCGCGCGCCACCTTCACGGCGTTTTCGGTGGCCTCGGCGCCGGTAGTGAAGAAGATCGTCTTGGCCGCGCCCTCGATCGGCGCCAGCGCGTTCAGCTTCTCGGCCAGCTCGATATAAGGCTCATAGGCCATCACCTGGAAGGCGGTGTGGGTGTAGGCGGCCAGCTGCTTTTCCACCGCGGCCATCACCTTGGGGTGGCGGTGGCCCACGTTGAGCACGGCAATGCCGCCGGCAAAATCGACATAGCGCTTGCCTTCCACATCCCAGATCTCGGCGTTTTCGGCGCGAGCGGCATAGACGTTGGTGGCATTGCCCACACCGCGCGGCACAGCGGCAATACGGCGATCGAGCAGGGACTGGTTAGACATCTCGCGCAGGTTCCTTGTTTGGGCTTTGTGTTGACCATAGGGCACCGCACATCCCCGAAACAGGCGACTTGCGCGCCGCCTGTGGTGACTGTAGGTTACCACTCATGAGTGCATCCGATCGCCTGCCGCCCTTTGCCGCCCTGCGTGCCTTTGCCGCCGTGGGCGAGGTGGGCGGCATCCGCAAGGCGGCCGATGCGCTGTCGATCAGCCATGCCATCGTCAGCCGGCATATCTCGGCGCTGGAGGCAGAGCTGGGCATGCTGCTGCTCGATCGCCGCTCGGGCCAGTTGACCGAGGCGGGCCAAGCCTATCACGCCCGCATCAGCGCGGCGATCGGCGAGATGGAGGAAGCGACCAGGGCCCTGCGCGCCAGCCGCGGCGGGGTGCTCACCATCTGGTGCTCGCCGGGCTTGTCGCTGCTGTGGCTGGCGCGGCGGCTGCCCGATTTTGCCGCCCGCGCGCAAGGGGCGCTGGGCCGCCCGGTGATCGACCTGCGATCGACCGACAGCGAGCCGCATTTCGAGCGCAACGAGGCCGATGGCGACATCCGCTACCTGTTCGACAACGACCCCGCCACATCCCTGCGCGGCGTGCGGACAGACGAGCTGGCCCGCCCGCCGGTGTTCCCCGTGGCCGCGCCGGAATTGCTGGCCCGCCTGCCCCGCCCGGTGGCCACTGTCGACGAGCTGGTGAACCTGCCGCTGATCCAGGAAAATTCCGCTTCGGAATGGGCCGGCTGGCTGGCCGCGCAAGGGCGCGATGCCACCCGCCTGCCGCCGCCGGTGGCCCGCTATGGCCAGGCGCATCTCACGCTGGCGGCCGCGCGCGCGGGCCAGGGGCTGGCCCTTTCCAACCATTTTCTGGTGGCAGAAGACCTCGCCAGCGGCCGGCTGGTGCAAGTGGAACCCACCGCAGAGCCGGCCCGCGCCGTCACGCTGGGCGCCTATGCCTTCCGCTGTGCGCGGGCGCGCTGGTCCGATCCGCTGCTGGTGCGCTTTCGCCAGTGGCTGCATCGCAAGATCGCCGAGGAAGGGATCTAGGCGCCTCGCGGGCTCAATGCTCTTCCATGTGCAGCGCCGGCGGCGGGCGGCGAAAGCCCCGCGTCAGCCAGGCCAGCACCACCAGCCCCACCGCCAGCCACGCCAGCCCCAGATGGATCGCCGCCGGCTCGAGCCTGGTCAACAGCCACATGTCCACACCCATGCCGGCGGCGGGCGCCAGATACCACCCCAGGATCCCCCGCCGGCCCTGACGGATGGCCGTGGCGATCACCGAGAGGTTCACGGCGGAAAAGGCCGTGAAGGCGCCAAAATTGATGAAGGAGGTGGAGCTTTCCACCGTGAGGCCAAGGGCCAAAAGGCCAATCACCCCGGTCAGCAGCACGGCCGCCGCCGGCGTGCCAAAGCGCGGGTGCAGCCGGCCCAGCAGGCGGCGCGGCAGCACGCCATCGCGCGCCATGGCGTGGATCAGGCGGGCGCCGGCGGCCTGGGCGGCAATGCCGCTGGCAAATTGCGCCACCACCAGCCCGGCCAGGAACAGCCCTTCAAACCAGCGCCCGCCGATCGCCCGGGCGATCTCGTTGGCGGCCGCTGCCGGATCGTGGAAGGCAAAGCCGGGGTGGGCCAGCTGGGCGATATAGGAGACGATCACGAAGATCGCCCCGCCCACCAGCGCTGTCAGCCAGATGGCGCCGGGCAGCAGGCGGCGCGGCTCGTGGCATTCCTCGGCCAGCGTCGTCACCGCATCGAAGCCGAGGAAGGAATAAGCGGCAATGGCAGCGCCGGCGGCAATGGCGCCGATGCCGCTAGCCGGGTTCATGAACGGCTGGCTCTGCAGCAGCGGCCCGCCATGGCCGACAAACGCCGCCGCCAGCGCCACGAACAGCACGATCACCACCGCCTGCACCGCCATCAGCAGGCCATTCACGCCCTTGGCCAGGCGGAAGCCCAGAATGTTGAGGAAAGTGGTGATGCAGATGAAGCCCAGCACCAGCGCCGGCATCGGCAGGGCGGGGAAACTGTCGTGCAGATAGGCAGCGCCGATCAGCCAGATCACCATCGGCAGGAAGAGATAGTCCAGCGTCACCGCCCAGCCGACCATGAAGCCCACGCGCCGGTCGATCGCATGGCACACATAGGCATAGGCAGAGCCCGCCACCGGATGCAGCGCGGCCATCCGCCCATAGGAAGCGGCGGTGAACAGCATCGCGGCCAGCGCCAGCACATAGCTGCCGGCCGTGGCCCCGTGCGAGGCCTGCGCCACCACGCCGAACGTGCCCAGCACGATCAGCGGGGCAAGATAGGCCAGGCCAAACAGCACCAGCGCCGGCAGGCCGAGATGGGGGCGGGGCTGGCTCATGCTTGGGGATCCTTAAGGCGGGTTTGGGGGTTCCAGTCGGCCGGGTCCATGCGGCCGGCATAGGCGGGCAGGGCAATCGGCGCCTCGCCGGGGCGCAGCTGTGCCCACAGGCGGTTCTCGCCGCAAGTGCCATGCTGGCGCACATGCTGCGCCCGGTCGAGATCGAGGGTAACGGCGATCGCCTGCGGGGCAACGCCTGCCTCGGCGATCACCTCGCCCTCCGGCCCGACGACGAGGCTTTGCCCCATGCCCACCGGCCCCGCGCAATTGAGCGAGACGAGGAAGCACTGGTTGACGATGGCATTGGCGCGGGCCAGCACCAGTTCCTGCGCGCGGTCGGGCGTGGTGGTCTTGACGAGGTTGAGCACCAGTTCCGCGCCCAGCCAGGCCACCTGGCGCGTGGCCTCGGGGAACCAGGCGTCATAGCAGATGGTGAGGCCCAGCCGGCCCTTGCCGGGCAGGTCGAACACCACCCATTCGGCGCCCGGATCATAGGGCTCGCTGGGGCGCCAGGGGAAGATCTTGCGATAGGTGGCCAGCACGCGGCCATCGGCGCCATAGACGCGGGCGGTGTTGAACAGCTGGCCCTCGGGGCCCGCCTCGGCCAGCGTGCCGGGCAGCAGCGCCACGCCCAGCTCGGCGGCAAGGGCGGCAAGGGCCCGGTCCAACGAGCCATCCAGCGGGCCATCCAGCGGTTGGGCGGCGGCGCGCAGGGCCCTGTTGGCAGCGGCCAGATCAGCGGCGGCCGGATGAAACAGGTGCAGCTCGGGAAACAGCAGCAGATCGGTATCGGGATGGGCGGCAAGCGCCGCGCGTGCCTCTGCGGCGAAACGCGCGAAGGACACGCCTTCGGCATCGCGCCCGGCCAGTGCATGGGGGCTGGCCTGCATGGCCAGAATCTTCACACAACGCGCCAAGGGCTGGGCATCCCGTTGCAGGGCCGCACAAAGGGCTGGCAGCGGCGACAGGGCCCTGCAAGGCAGGATGCCCCCCGCTGCCACCAGCCAGGCGGCAGGATAGGAAAAGGACGGGCGCCGGGGGCGGGCCTTTTCGCCCGGCCCTCCGGCGCCTTGCCAAGGCTTAGAGGTGCCAGCTCAGATCCACGCCGAAGGTGCGCGGCTGGTTGGTCACCACCCGGTTGTACGAGGCATTGGGCAGGCCCAGCTGCGCCGCATTTTCCAGATAAGCGTGCTTGTTGGTGAGGTTGGTGATGAAGAAGGCCACGCTCCAGCCCGCCTTCGAGGCAACGCCGGTGCGCAGGTTCACCAGATTATACGCCGGCAGCGGCGTGTTCGGGTTGTTCACCGAGCCCTGATAGGTGGCCAGGCCCACGCGGTCGCCCACATAGGTGTCGTCCACGCGGAAGGTGAAGTCATGCACGGTGTCCAGCGCGCGGCTGTAGCTGATGTTGCCGCCGCCCGACCACTTGGGCACATCCGGCAGGCGCTGGCCATCGACGAGGCCATGGGCGGCCTGATCGAGGGTGGCATGGGTGTAGCCGATCTGGCCGCCCACCGACAGGTGGCTGGTCAGCACCGCCTGCGCTTCCACTTCGCCGCCATAGATCTTGGCGCTGGCGGCGTTGTCGAACAGCGGATAGCCCTCGGGCAGCAGCTCCATCTGGATGGCCTGCCAGTTCTCGTAGTAGATGCTGGCGTTGAGGCGCAGGTGCCTGTCGAACAGCTTGGCCTTCTCGCCCAGCTCATAGCTCCACAGATGATCCGGCCCATAGGCCACCGGCGCCTTGCCGCTGGCATAGCCCATGTTCACCAGCGCATCATACATGCCGCGGTTGAAGGTGCCTTCCGGCTGGGTGCCATCCGAAGGCAGCGGCTGGTTGCCACCGCCCGGGCGGAAGCCGCGCGCCACCGTCACATAGACGAGGGTGTTGGGCGTGGCCTGATAGGAGATGTCGAACTTGGGGTTCACGCCGGTGCTCTTCTGCACCACATGCTGGGTGATGTAGGTGCCATCGCCGGTGGGCGAGCCATAGCCGCCGGTCACCATGTCGAGCGTGGTGTCATAGTGATAGCCGCGCAGGCCCACCGTGACATGCAGGTTCTTCGTCACCTCGTAGTTCGCCTCGCCGAACAGCGCATACTGCTTGATGCGGGTCGGCTCGTTCAGGCTGAAGATCTTGGGCGTGGGCGAACCGAAGACCTCCGGGTTGGCCACGTCGGTTTCCAGCTGCCAGCTCGACTTGAAGCTGGCGAAATAGGCACCCACCAGCCACTTCAGGCGGCCCTTGCCGGTGGAGGTGAGGCGCAGTTCCTCGGCGAACTGCTGCGAGGGGTCGGTCTCGTAGGCGGCGATGGCGCCGGTGCCGCCGCTGCCATAATAGGTGTAGTCACCGCTGTTCACGCAGAAGCCGCCGCCGCCGCAGGACGGCAGGTTTTCCGAATTGTCCTGCACCATGGTGGACTTGCGCGACCAGTAGGACGTGGCCGAGGTCACATCGAAGGTGGGGAAGTGATAGTTGATGGTGGCCGCACCGATCTTGATCTCGTCGGTATAGGGCTCGGCGATGTCGAAGGGCTGGTAATGCGCCATCGTGCCCGGATCGCTGTCGTAGGTGCTGGGGCCGTTGGCGTGGGTGCGCTGGTAGAAGAAGGTGGGGGTGATGGTCAGCTCGTCCACCGGCTTCCACAGCAGGCTGACGCGGGTGCCGATCACGTTCTGGGCATTGGAGCCGTGATAGACCTTCTCCACCGGCGCGCTGGCGACATTGCCGCGCGTCACGCCGCCGTTGGTCGATTGCGGGAAGTCGCCATTGGCCACCACCACACGGTCGATAAAGCCCGAGGTGTTCGACTGGCTGACCACCGCGCGCAGCGCCAGCGTGGGCGTGATGGGGATGTTCAGCATGGCGTTTTCGGCATGGTTGAAGCCGCCGCCCTGGGTGCCCGAACCGGTCAGCTCGGCGCTGGCTTCCCACTTGCCCAGCTTGGGCTTGTTGGTCACCAGCTTCACCGTGCCGCCCATCGAGGACGAGCCATACAGCGTGCCCTGCGGGCCGCGCAGCACTTCCACCTGCGAAAGGTCATACAAGGTGGGATCGATCACCACCTTGCCGTTCTGCGCCGAGGCAGGCGAGGTGAGCGGGATATCATCCAGATAGAAGCCGACCGTGGGGCTGTTGCCGCCAGACGAGGTCATGCCGCGCATTTCGAATTCGGTCTGGCCAGGGCCCATCGACTTGATGGAAACGCCCGGCGTGCCGGCCGCCAGATCGGCAAAGCTGGTCACGCCGCGGGCGGCAAGGTCTGCGCCCGAAACGGCGGTGATGCTGATCGGGGTCTTGTCGGCGCTGGTCTGGCGCTTTTGCGCGGTCACCACGATCTCGCCGATGGCATCGGCCTTGGCCGGGGCGGCGGGCGCTGCGTCCTGCGCATGGGCCACGCCGGCAATGCCCGCGCCCAGCACAGCGGCCAGGGCCAGGCGCCCGGCGCTGGCAAACAGAATACGGCTAGAGTTCATGTCCCTTTGATCCCTCATGAATGGTGGAAATTCCTGCCTGCGGTTTGGTTCTGTTTGCCCGCTTGGCCTTCCGGCAATGGCAGTGGCTTTTCGCCACGCCCCCTGCTTGCCGGCTGACACACGAAACATGCCGCAGCGACAAAAACCGGTCAAGCGCTCAACTTTGTACATTAGACCAAAGTTGAACTTATGCTCAATTTGTGTGACAAAGCGGCAACAGGGGGGATGACAGCCCGCCCAAAGCCTGCCTAGAACAGGGCGCAAGCAACCATCATCCGGCCCTGTGGCCCCGATCGGAATCAATATGTTCGATGTGCCCACCCTGAAGATCAAGGCGCGCAGCGGGATCTACGCGACCGGGCAGGAACGCGTGCTGCAAATTCTCGAAACCGCCGTAGATATCCTTATCCATGATGGCTTTCCCGCCGTCACCCTGCGAGAGATCGCCCGCCGCATGGGCATCCGCGTCAGCGCCATCAGCCATTATTATTCCAGCCGCGAGGATCTGATTCTCGATGTGCTCTCGGGCGTGCTGTCCTCCTATGAGGAGTTTTTCGAAACCTTCCGCACGCCCTCCGACGAGCCGCCCGAGGCCCGCCTGCGCTCCTTCATCGCCGCCGTGCTCGACGATATCCTGACGCTGAAGACCACCCGCCTGTTCCCCGAACTGTGGGCGCTGGCCAGCCGCGACGACAATGTGGCGCGCATGGTGGATGCGATCTACATCCGCTCGCGGGTGATCCAGAAGCGCTTCATCGCCGCGCTGAACCCGGGGCTGGATGCGCGCACGCTGGAAAATCTGGCGCTCTACATCACCGCCAGCCTCGAAGGGCTGACGGTGTTTGCCGGCCATGGCAAGCCCTGGGCCGGCGAGATGGAGCACCTGAAGCGGATCGCCTGCGATACGCTGATCGCCGCGGTGAAAGCCGCCCGGCCAGACCCTGCCGCCGATCCCCACTGGCAGGCCCCCACCCTGCTTGATACCGAAAGCTATGGCCGGCTGATCGCGCTGGACGACTGAGCCGGCCCGCGACCGGGCTTACAGCTTGCCCAGGGGTGATGGAAAACGTTTGCCAAAGCTGTGCAGGCGCGGCACATTGCGCGCCATCATGTCCATCGCCCCCCTCCCCCACCCCGCCGCAAAGCCCGCCGCATGAGCGATCTTGTCATCCGCTCCGCCCTTGGCCTGTTCACCGCGCTGGATGGCCCCGCCGCCCGCGCGCAAGGCGATATCCGCATCCGCGATGGCCGTATCCTGGCCATTGGCGAGATCCCGCCGCTGCCGGGGGACCGCATCATTGATGCCAGCGGCTGCATCGTCACGCCCGGCCTCGTCAACACCCACCACCACCTGTTCCAGAGCGTGCTGAAAGGCATTGCCGCGGGCATCAACGTGCCGCTGGAACCCTGGCTGCGCATGGTGCCCTATGCCCATTGGCACCGGCTGGATGGCGAGGCGCTGGCGGTGGCCGCCGAACTGGGCATGGTGGAACTGCTGCTGCAGGGCTGCACCACCCTGGCCGACCACCACTACCTCTTCGATGCCGCGCAGAATTACGATGCCGCCCAGATCCTGTTCGAAACGGCAGAACGGCTGGGCCTGCGCTTTGTGCTGGCGCGCGGCGGCAGCGCCATTTCCCGCAGCTTCGACAATGACGACATCGTGCCCATGCCGGTGGAAAGCGTGGAACAGATGCTGAGCGCCACCGAAGCGCTGGCCCACCGCTATCACGATCCGGCGGCCGATGGCATGGCGCGCGTGGCGCTGGCGCCCACCACGCCCTTCTGGTCGCTGCCGGCAGGATCGCTGCCCGAAGTGATTGCCGCCACCCGCGCGATGGGCCTCAGGCTCCACAGCCACCTCTCCGAAACCGGCACCTATGTGGATTATGCGCTGGCCAGCTTCGGGCAAAGGCCGATCCCCTATGTGGCCTCCCAGGGCTGGGTGGGCGAGGATGTGTGGTATGCCCATCTGGTCCACCTCGATGCCGATGAAGTGGCGATCCTGGCCGAAACCGGCACCGGCATGGCCCATTGCCCGCAAAGCAACGGCCGGCTGGGCTCTGGCATTGCGCCGGCCTCGGCGCTAGCGGCGCGCGGCGGGCGGGTGTCGCTGGGGGTGGATGGCGCCGCTTCCAACGAGGCGGCCGATCTCGTCTCGGAAATGCATGTCGGCTGGATGTTCCAGCGCGCCGCCCATGGCGCGGGCGCGGCCACTTGCGAGGAGGTGCTGCGCTGGGCCACGGCGGGCGGCGCCGATGTGCTGGGCCTTGCCGCCATCGGCACGCTGGCGCCGGGCCAGGCGGCCGATATCGCCATCTTCGATCTGGCGCACCCGCGCTATGCCGGGCTGCATGATCCGCTGATCGCGCCGGTGGCCAGCGGCGGCGCGGCGCATCTGCGCCATGTGCTTGTGGGCGGGCGGCAGGTGGTGCAGGATGGCGCCATTCCTGGCCTGGATCTGCCTCGGCTGATGGCGCGGGCGGCCGCCACGGTGCAGCGCATGGCCGGCTGAGTTTTCACGCGGAGTAGAAGCGGTCTGGCGCCAAGCCTGGACATTGCTCCCCCATCCAAGGAGCATGACTGTGACCAAAACCCCCTACGATATGGCCGAATTGCGCCGCGAAGCCCTGCTGGGCGGCGCCGGCGAGACGGTGGAGCGGCCGCTGCCGCAGATCGACATGCGCGATTTTGCCGCCCGCAAGGCCGACATCGCCGAGGAGATCTGGGCGGCCTCGGCCGATATCGGCTTCTTCCAGCTGGTCAACCACGGCATCCCCGAAGACGCCATCGCCCAGGCCTTTGCCCTGGCCGAGCGCTTCTTCGCCCTGCCGCAGGACGTGAAGGCGCACCGCACCATGGTGCCCGGCACCAATGCCGGCTGGGAATTCAAGACCCAGGTGCGCCCCTCTGCCGGCACGCCCGACAATAAGGAAAGCTATCAGATCACCCTGCCGCGCATGGCCGGCCTGTGGCCCGAGGAAGCCGAGCTGGCCGGTTTCCGCACCCGCATGCTGGCCTTTGAACGGATGAACTGGGAGCTGGGGATGCGCGTGCTTTCCTGCTTTGCGCTGAAGCTGGGCTTTGCCGAGGATTTCTTCACCCGCGCCCACGATCCCGCCTCGGCAGACTATCAGAGCACGCTGCGCCTGGTGCATTACATGAGCATGGAAGGCGCCGATCCGGCCGATTTCGACCTGTGGCGCGCCGCCGCCCACAGCGATTTCGATTGCCTCACCCTGCTGCACCAGAAGCCGGGCCA
>Ga0207806_1000288_pt1 | contig 13258 bp, 12 predicted proteins | sample LuqExpMetageno72_FD_187829 | JGI IMG/M metagenome (GOLD analysis project Ga0207806, IMG submission 187829) | Tropical forest soil microbial communities from Luquillo Experimental Forest, Puerto Rico - Sample 72 (SPAdes) | ecosystem: Environmental > Terrestrial > Soil > Tropical forest ...
CGCTGGCAGAAGCGCTGCCGATCGCCATTGCCCTGGCCCGCGCGGTGGCAGCGCTGCACCGGCTGGAGATCGTTCACCGCGACATCAAGCCTGAAAATGTGCTGCTGCCGCAGGAAGGCGGGCTGAAGCTGATCGATCTGGGCGTGGCGCGCCTGCCGCGGGTGGATGATTTCGCGGTGGACGAGATCCCCGGCACGCCCGGCTATCTCGCCCCGGAAATGTTCGAGGGCGAGGCCGGCAGTGCCGCGACGGACCAGTTCGCGCTGGGGGTTACGCTGTGGCGCCTGTTTGCCGGCAGCTGGCCCTATGGCCAGGCCGAAGCCTTTGCCCGCCCGCGCTTTCGCAGCCCCACGCCGCCCTCGCGCAGCCGGCCCGAGATCCCCGGCTGGCTGGATGCCGTGCTGCAGCGCGCCGTGGCTATCGACCCGGCCGACCGCTTTGGCGACATGATCGAGATGCTGCGCGCGCTGGAAGGGGGCGCGGCCGTGGAACGCGTGGCCCCGCGCCGCGCGCCGCTGATCGAGCGGCACCCGGTGGCCTTCTGGCAGGCAGTGTCGGCGCTGCTGTTCGTGGCGCTGATCGTCGCGCTGGTGCGGCGCTAGCGGGATAGGCGGGGGGAAAAAGGCACAAGGCATGGCAGCTCCTTCAACAGGGCGGCGCCATTGCCGTGACAGATGAAAATCGGGGGCGGTGATGCCGCTATGCAGCGGAAGAACGCCGGGCAGCCCACGCCTTTGCGGGCTGCATGCACAAAAATGCCGCGAATCGGTTCATGATGCAAGTGCGAAATGCAACCGGCCCGCAGCGCCTCAGCCGGCGGCCAGCAAGGCGCCCAGATCCAGCCCTTCCAGCAGCCGCGCGCGGGCCTTGCGGCAGGCCTGCCACAGCGCCGGGCTGGCCAGATCATCCGGGGCGATCTGTTCGGGCCAATACCCCTGCACGATCCGCGCGATGGCATCGATCCGCGCATGGTTCACCAGAAAGCGCGGATCCACCCGCGCCGGATCCGCCACCACCCGGAGGCGCAGGCAGGCAGGCCCGCCGCCATTGGCCATGGATTGCCGCACATCCACCGGCAGCAACCGGCGGATCGGCCCGCCCTTGGCCACCAGCCCTTCCAGCCAGCCCCACACGCCGGCATGGGCGCGCGCCTCGCCCGGCAGGATCAACGCCATTCCGCCTTCTCCAGGGCCGCCTTCCGCCAGACTAACCAGCTGGGCGTTGAACAGATAGGTGCTGATGGCCTCTGCCAGGCTGATGGCGGCGGCCGGCACTTCCTCGATCACCACCCCGGGCAGGCGGGCGCGCAGCCCGTCATAAAGGGCGTGGCGGTCGGCAAAGGCCTGTTCATGGGTGAACAGCACCGGCCCGTTGGCCACGGCCACCACATCATTGTGAAAGGCCCCTGCGGCAATCGCCTCGGCCGATTGCCGGGCGAACAGCACCCGGGCCGGATCCAGCCCATGGCGGCGCGCCACCACCTCGCTCGCCTCGCGGCGCTGGCGGGCGGGAAACGGGCCGCCGCCCTCGCCATAGACGAACACCTCGATGCCCGGCGCGCCATGGTCTGCGGCCAGCCGCATGTGATTGGCCGCGCCCTCGTCGCCAAAGGGCGGCGGCACCGGGCCATGCACGGCAAAATGCGCGGCATCGGCAAAGGCCAGCCGCAATTGCGCCAGCGTCTGCGGCCATTCATGGCTGCGGTGCGGCATCGTCAGCAGGTTGGCAACGGTGAGGTGGCAGCGGCCATCGGCGGTGTCGGGCGCGGGCGAGACGGTGGCGGCATTGGCCGCCCACATCGCCGAGGCCGACAGCGCATTGGCCCGCAAGGCCTGCCCGGCCCGGGCAAGGCTGGTGCCCATGGCCGCCAGCCAGCTCTCGTGGGGCCGGTCATGCGGCAGGAAAAGGCCCTGCACCAGCCCCAGATCGAGGTTGGCCCGCATCTTCGCCAGCCCCTGCAGCGCCGCCTCACGCGGGAAGGCCACTTGCCCGGCGTGGCGCGTGGCGGCCAGATTGCCAAGGCTGAGCCCGGCGTAATTGTGGCTGGGGCCAACAATGCCATCAAAGTTGATTTCCCGCAGCATGGCTTCACTCCGCCTTCAACAGGCCTGTGTACAAGATGGCATCGCCCGGCCCCACGCCCAGCGCCCGGGCCGCCGCCGCGTTCAGCACCACCGCCTCGCCCTCGCCGGCGACAGCGCCGATGCAGCAGCGAAAATCCCCCAGCGCGCCAGTGGCCACCAGCGCCCCTGGCGCCCCTTCCGGCCTGCCCGCATCGGCCAGCGCCGCCACCCGGGCCAGGCGCGCCCCGCGCAGCGTGGCGATGCGGTCGGTGTCGACCACCATCGTCGGGCCGCCATCGAAAATATCGACATAACAGTCGAAGCGGAAGCCCTCCTGCTGCAACAGGCGCATCGCCGCCTCGCCATTGCGATGGGGCTGGCCAATGCTGGCCCGCGCCGCCTCGGGCAGCATCGAGGTGTAGATCGGGTGCTTGGGCATGAGATCGGCGATGAACTGGTTGCCGTGCAGGGCATTGAAGCCATCGGCCTCGTCGAACGGCATGCCGAAGAAGCGCCCCGCCAGCCCCTCCCAGAAGGGCGAGCGGCCCGCCTCGTCGAGCGCGCCGCGCAGCTCGGCAATGGTGCGCGAGGCAAAGCGCGCCCGGTGCCGGCGCATGAAGAGGTAGCGGCTGCGCGCCAGCAGCCTGCCCGCGCCCGCCGCCCTGGCGCCGGCTTCCAGAAACAGCCCGCCCACTTCGCTGGCGCCATCGAGATCGGTGCACAGGTTCAGCGTTTCGGCCCGGAAGGCGCGGCCCAGCTCCTTGCTGAACTGGGTGAGCGCGCCCAGCCGATAGCTGTAGAACGGCCACTGGCTGCCGATGCGGGCAAAGATCTGGCAGGTGCCGCACAGGGCGCCCGTGGCCGGATCTTCCAGCACGAAGAGATACAGATCATCGGCCGGCGCTTCCTCTGGCCGGGCAAAGCAGGCCAGCGCGCGCGCCACCTTGGCTTCCAGCGCGGGCAGATCGGCGGGCAGGTTGGTGAAGCCGGCGCCGGTCTGCTGCGCCATGCGATAGAGCGCTGGCACATCGCCTGTGCGCACCGCGCGCACCACCAGCGGCAAAGCGGGCGCGCTCATGCCCGCCCCTCCCCATCCAGCCGGTGCAGCACCAGCGCTGCCAGCCGCGCCCGCGCCGCCAGCGACGACACCTGCAGGAATTCCTGCGGCGAATGGATAGCGCCGCCCCTGGCCCCCATCGTATCCACCACCGGCACCGCGCAGGCGGCGATATTGTTGCCATCGCACACGCCGCCCGTATCGGCCCAGTGCAGCGCCTCGCCCAGATCGCCGGCGGCCTGCCCCACCAGCGCGCGCAAGGGGCGATCGCGGGCAGCGATCTCACGCGGGGGGCGGGTGAAATGGCCGTGGCGGTGGATGGAGACCTCATGCGCGGCGGCCACAGCGGCGATGGCCGTGGCCATCAGCGCCTCGGCCTCTGCCGCATCGGCGGCGCGGGCGGGGCGCAGGTTGCAGCGCAAAATGGCCAGATCCGGCACCTGATTGTCTGGCCCGCCGCCCTCTATGCGCGCCACATTGATCGCCAGCCCGGGCCGGCGCGCGGCCGCCAGCCGCAGCGCCAGATCGGCCGCGGCCAGCACGGCATTGCGCCCCTCTGCCGGGTTGCGGCCGGCATGGGCGGCGCGCCCGCGGATCACCAGCGCGAAATTGCCCGATCCCGGCCGGCCGCCGGCCATCGCGCCATCGGGCAGCGCCGGCTCGAAGGTGAGCGCGGCCAGCTTGCCGCGCGCGCATTGCCCGATCAGCCCGGCAGAGGAGAGCGAGCCGGTCTCCTCATCGCTGTTGAGCAGCACGTCATAGCCCAGCGCCGGCCGGCCTTGCTCGAACGCCACCAGAGCGGCCAGCATCAGCGCGATGCCGCCCTTCATGTCGGCAGTGCCGGGGCCGCGCAATGTGTCCTCGTCCAGCCACGCGCACTGCTGGAAGGGGTGATCGGCGGGAAAGACGGTGTCCATATGGCCGGTCAGCAACAGCCGGCGCGGCGCATCGGGGCGCACGCGCAGCAACAGATGCGCTCCATGCGCGCGCGGGTGGGCAGCGCCATCGGCACCGATCGCCGCCACCGGCGCCGGCGCCACCAGCTGCGCATCGCCCGGCAGCACGGCAAAGGCATCGGCCAGCCGGGCGGCCATGGTGGCCAGCCCCGCCAGATGGCCGGTGCCGCTGTTGATCGCCGCCCAATCCAGCACATGGGCCAGGATGGGCGCCGGATCGATGGCCGCCACCAGCTGCCTTTCGGCGGGCGAGAGCGCGTTCATGCCCGCACCATGCCAGCAAGCGCGGCGCGATGGCCGGCGGCCGTGGGCGCCTCGAAACTGGCCACCGGCTGGGCGCAATAATCGGCGGCATAAAAGGCGCTGGGCCGGTGGTTGCCGGATTCGCCCAGGCCGCCAAAGGGCATCGCCCCCGATGCGCCGGTAGTCGGCCGGTTGCGGTTGACGACGCCGCAGCGCACCTCTCGCGCAAAGCGCTGCCACAAAGCCTCGTCCTCGCTCACCAGCGCGGCGGCAAGGCCGAAGCGGCTGTTGTTGGCCGCCTCCAGCGCGGCCTCGAAATCGCCCACCCGGCGCCATTGCAGCACGGGGGCGAAGATCTCCTCGTCGGGCACGGCAAGGCCCGTCACATCCAGCAGCGCCGGGGTGAGGAAGGCTGCACTGCGCCCTTGCGGCCTTGCCAACGGCCGAGTTGGCCGCGCGCCCAGCGACACCAGCTGGGCCACCTGCGCCTCGGCCCGGCTGGCCGCCGCTGCCGAAACCAGCGGGCCCATGAAGGGCTCTGGCGTTTCCTGCCAGGCGCCGATCCGCAAGCTGGCGGCCAGATCGGCTACTGCCTCGATCAGCTCTGTGCCAAAGCGGTTGTCGGGCACGATCAGGCGGCGCGCGCAGCTGCAGCGCTGGCCGCTGGTGAGATAGGCCGATTGCACCACCAGCGCCGCGGTTTCCGCCACATCGCCATCCCAGGCCACCAGCGGATTGTTGCCGCCCAGCTCCAGCGCCAGGAGCACCCGGGGGCGCTGCGCGCATTGCTGGCGCAGCACGGCGCCGGTGGCGGCAGAGCCGGTGAACAGCAGCGCATCGATATCGGCATCGGCCAGCGCCGCGCCCGTGGCCGGCCCGCCCTGCACCAGTTGCAACACGCCTTCCGGCAGGCCCGCGGCCGCCCAGGCCCCGGCCATGGCAGCGCCCGTCGCCGGCGTCAGTTCCGATGGCTTGAACACCACCGCATTGCCCGCCAGCAGGGCCGGCACGATATGGCCATTGGGCAAATGGCCGGGGAAATTATAGGGGCCGAACACGGCCACCACCCCCTGCGGGCGATGGCGCAGCACCGCCGCGCCAAAGGGGGCGGCGGTGTGCTGCTCACCCGCCCGGGCGGCCTGCCCGGCGATGGACAGTTCCACTTTGCCGATCATCGAGGCCACTTCGCCCCGCGCTTCCCACAAGGGCTTGCCGGTCTCACGCGAGATCGTCTCGGCCAGCATCCCGCTGCGCGCCTGCAACACGCCGGCAAAGCCGCGCACAAGGGCGGTGCGCGCGTCCTGCGCCAGCGCCGCCCAGGCCGGGAAAGCACCGCGCGCGGCCGCCACTGCCTGGCCCACCGCCGCCGCATCGGCCACCTCTCCTTCCCACACCAGCGCGCCGCTCGCCGGATCGATGGAGCGCAACAGGGCGGAGGCGGAGGCGGGGGCAGGGTTGGTCATGGCATGCAGCCTATCACCAAACAGGCGGTATATCCGTGCTATCCTTGCCGCCAAACCGGCTGCTATGAGAGGTATCCACCAATTCAGTGGCCATACGGAGGGAATCCATGCCCATCGACTCCTTCGACCGCGCGATCATCGCCGCGCTACAGGCCGATGCGCGCCTGCCCGTCTCGGCCATTGCCGAACAGGTGGCGCTGTCGGCCACGCCAGTCAGCCGGCGGCTGAAGCGGCTGGAGGAGGAAGGCTATATCCAGGGCTATGCCCCCCTCCTCAACCTGCGCAAGCTGGGCTTCGAGCTGAACGCCTATGTGCTGGTGAACCTGCAGATCCGCAGCGACGAGAACATCGACCTGTTCGAGCGCGAGGTGATCGCCAACCCCTATGTCGTCTCGTGCCATGCGGTGACCGGCGAGATGGATTATCTGCTGCATGTGGTGGCGCGCAATGTCGATCATCTCAACCAGTCGACGCTGAAGGCGCTGGTGCGTATTCCCGGCGTGCGCGATGTGAAGTCGATCATCGCGCTGGAAGATGTGAAGCCGGTGCAGCCGGTGCCGCTGGATTGAAGGAAATGGCAAGGATGGAACTGGATCTGGCCGATGTGTTTGCAGGCGCAGCGCTCGGCGGCAATCCGCTGGCGGTGGTGCGCGGCGGCGAGGGGCTGACGGGCGCGGCGATGCAGGCCCTCACCCGCTGGCTGGGCTTTTCGGAAACCACCTTCCTGCTGCCGCCCACCGATCCGGCGGCCGATTATGCCTTGCGGATCTTCACGCCTGCGGCCGAGCTGCCCTTTGCCGGCCACCCGACGCTGGGTTCTGCCATGGCCTGGCTGGCAGCGGGCGGAACACCGCGCTGCGCCAGCGTGGTGATGCAGCAATGCGGCGTGGGGCTGGTGCCCGTGCGCATGGATGCGCAGAAGGCCGCCCGCCTCGCCTTCCGGGCGCCGCCGCTGCGCCGTTCGGGGCCGCTGTCGGCGGCAGAGCGGGCCGCGGCCATCGCGCTGGCCGGCGTGGCCGAGGAACAGGTGGCAGAAGCCTTCCATGGCGACAACGGCCCCGGCTGGCAGGTGCTGCGGCTGCATTCGGCCGCCGCCGTGCTGGCCGCCCGCCCGGCGCCCCATGCCCCCGCCAACACCGACATCGGCCTGCTGGGCCCCTGGCCGGCCGATGCGCCAGAGGCCGATGGCGCCGCCTGGGAACTGCGCGGCCTGTTCAGCCTGCCCACCGGCGCGCTGGGCGAAGACCCGGTTACCGGCAGCCTCAACGCGGCGGTGGCCTGCCATCTGTTTGCCACGGGCCAGGCAGCGGGCGATTATGTGGCGGCGCAGGGCCGCTGCGTGGGCGCTGCCGGCCGCATCCATGTGCACCGCGATGCAGAAGGCATCTGGATCGGCGGCGATGTGGCGATGGTGGCGCGCGGCGGGCAGCTGGCCGGCTGAGCCATGCCGCCTACCACCAGTGCATGTTCATCAGCGCCAGCACGATCTCGAACATGATGAGGAAGATGATCGCCAGCTCCAGCCGGAAGGCGCGCTTGTCCTGGATGATGTTGAGCAGCACCTCGGCAAAATCGCCCAGCGCCTCGAACTTGCGGCCCAGCACCTCGGCGCGCTCGTCCAGCTCGTATTCCGCTTCCAGCCGGGCATAGAGCCGGTCCAGCTCGGGATTGTCCCAGAGCACGTCGGGGCGTTCGTCGGCCTGCACGCTGGCCATCACCCGGTGGCGCGCGGCCAGCACATCGCCCACCAGCCGCATCGCCTGGCGGATGGGAAAGCGCGTGCGCCCGGTGGCGCGCAGGCCCTCCACCAGCGGCGCGATGCGCTCGAAAGCCTGCGACACCAGCACTTCATCGCGTGAAAGCACCACGCTGCGGGCCAGCACGATGGCCACCAGCGTCAGCCGCGCCTCGCCGGCATCGGCCAGCAGGATCTGCCCCTCGCCGCCGATCTTGTCGGCCCCCTGGCGGGCAATGGCGATGTCGGCCGTCTCCACCTCGATGGCGCTCACCGGATCGCGCAGATAAGGGCGCAGCGCCGCATCGATGCGCTGCACCGGCGCCTCTTCCTCGACAAAGCTGACCACCGCGCCATAGCGGAACACGAAAGTGAGCGCCCCGCCCACCCCCAGCGAAGCGCGCCCCTCTTCCACCAGCGCGCGCGTGTCGATCCGCCCGGCCAGCAGCCGCGCGCGGGCGGTGAAGGCGCCGGTGGCCGGCAGGCTGCCCAGCATCACCACATCCGGGTGGCCCACATGGAAACCCGCGGCTTGCGGCAAGAGGGCGGCGCTGGCGATCATGGCTGGCTTTCTGCTGGCTTTGGCCCCTGCCCTAGCACGGCCGCTGTGACAGCATCAATGCGCCTTGCCCGCAGCCAGCACCGAGACCGCCGAGGCCGCCACCACCAGCCCCACCGCCAGCCATTGCAGCCCGGCCAGATGTTCGCCCAGCAGCAGCGCGCCGGCCAGCGCGCCCACCGCCGGCTCGACGCTCATCAGCACGCCGAAATGGCGAGCGGGCAGGCGCTTCAGCGCCACCATCTCCAGCGAATAGGGCACCGCGCTCGATAACACCGCGGCCACCAGCCCCATCGCCGCCAGCGGCAGCGAGAACATCGCCGCCCCGGCCGTGGCCACGCCCACCGGCACCACCAGGCAGGCCGCCGTGCCCATGCCCAGCGCCACCGCCGCGCCCGCCGGCAACTGGCCGGTGCGCTTGCCAAAGAGGATGTAGCTGCCCCAGAACACCGCGGCCGCCAGCGCAAAGCCCACCCCCACCGGATCCAGCGCCGGCCCGCCCTGCGGCCGCGGCAGCAGCAGCGACAGGCCCGCCACCGCCAGCCCCACCGCGGCGAAATGCGCTGGCCTTCGCGCATGGATCAGCGACACGCTGAGCGGCCCGAGAAACTCGATCGCCAGCGCCAGCCCCAGCGGGATGCTGCGCAGGGCCATGTAGAAACAGAAGTTCATGAGGCCGATCGCCGCGCCATAGCGCAGCACCGCCAGCCCTTCCGCCCGCCTGAGCGACAGCCGCCAGGGGCGGAACACCAGCATCAGCACCAGCGCCGAAAAGCCCACCCGATAGGCCACCGTGGCCGGCGCGCCGATCAGCGGAAACAGTTGTTTGGCAAAGGAAGTGCCCAGGCACACCGACAGCACCGAGCCGGCAAGCGCGGCATAGGGCAGCAGCGCCCCCCAATCCGGGGCAGGCAGCAGCGAGGGGCGATCAGGGGTCAGGCAAGGCGCGGTCATGGCCTGGCTATAGCCAAGGAGGGCTGGCGGATATCGGCGAAATCAGGCATGATTTGCCGGAAACAGGCGGATACGTGAAACAGAATGGCGGAAACAGTCACCCTCGATCCCTTCGACCGGCGAATCATCGAGATCGTCCGGCGGCATAATCTGGAACCGGCGCGCGCCATCGCCGAGGCGGTCGGCCTGTCGGAAAGCGCGGTGCTGCGGCGGCTGCGGCGGCTGCGGGCGGCGGGCGTGATCGTGGCCGATGTGGCGCTGATCGATCCGGCGCGGCTGGCCCCTTCCATCACCATCCATGTGCTGGTGGAGCTGAACCAGACCGGGCTGCGGATGGAGCAGGCCTTTGCCCGCAAGCTGGAAGGGCGCGCCGAGGTGGTGGGCGCCTGGAACGTGACCGGGCGCACCGATTTCCTGCTGACGGTGGCGGTGCCCTCGATCGAGGCCTACCAGCGCTTTTCCGACGAGGTGCTGGCGTCTGACGACAATGTCCGCGGCTTTGAAACGCTGGTCAGCCTGCGCGAGATCGTGCGCCACGATCCCTTGCGGGCGGGGCTGCCCGCCTAGGCGTCGCTGCCCGGCGCATCGCCACTCAATGCGTCAATGGTGGGGTGGGCGGCCAGCCAGGCCGCGCGGCGGGCAAACAGGCCCGGCACGGCCGCGTTCACAGCGCCAATGATCGCGGCCAGATCGCCATCTACCAACCGGCCTTTCTCCACCACCACGCGGCCGGCCACCATCGTCAGATCGACATCGCCGCCGCGCACCGCATGGACGATATTGTGGTGCAGATTGCCGCCCGCCCCGCCCAGCAGCGGGGTCATGCGCGGGGTGTCGCAGCGCAGGGCGATCAGATCGGCCGCCTTGCCCACTTCCAGCGAGCCGATCTCGTCGGCCATGCCCAGCGCCCGCGCGCCATCGATCGTGGCCATCGCGCACACCGACCAGGCATCCAGCGCGCCGGCATCCAGCCCCGAGAGCTTGGCCAGCAGCGAGGCCGTCTTCATCTCCTCGAACATGTCGAAATTGTTGTTTTCCTTCTCGCCATCGGTGCCCAGCCCCACCGCCACGCCGGCCTGGCGCAGCCTTTCCACCGGCGCCGCGCCGCTCGCCAGCTTCATGTTGCTGACAGGATTATGCGCCACGCCAATGCCGCGCGCAGCCAGGATGGCGATCTCGGCATCGTCCAGCCACACGCAATGGGCCAGCAGCGTGCGCGGGGCATCCAGCAGGCCAAAGCGTTCCATCGCGGCGATCGGCCGCAGGCCATAGCGGCGCCCGGCTTCCTCCACATCGAAGCGGCTTTCATTGCTGTGGGTGTGAAAACCCACGCCATGATCGCGCGCCATCGCCATCGCCCGCTGCCAGGCCTCGGGCACGGCATAGAACATGTGCTCCATGCCCACCCACACCTGCACGCGGCCGCCCGCCCCGCCGTGCCAGCGGCGGATCAGCGCCTCGTTGCTGTCCAGCGTCTCGAAATAATCATGCACGGGGTGCTCGGCCACATAGGGCACCAGCACCGCGCGCAGGCCCAGATCGCTGGCGGCAGCGGCCGCGCCTTCCATGTGGCGCCACATGTCGACGATGGTGGTGGTGCCGGCCAGCAGCGATTCGGCATAGCACAGCCGCGCGGCCACTTCGGCCTCATGCGGGTTCACCACCCGGTGCATCGGATCGATATACTGGCGCAGCCATTCCCACACCGGCAGCCCTTCAGCCGTGCCGCGCAGCAGGCCGGAATGGGCATGGGTGTTGATCAGCCCCGGCATCAGCACCCGCGGCCCCAGCGCCCGCACCGCCACGCCCGGATGGGCAGCGATCACCTCGGCCGCCGGGCCCACCGCGCCAATCCGCCCGCCCTGCGTAACCAGCACCGCGCCATCGGCCAGCACGGTGCGCGCCGGATCCATGGTGATGATGTGATCGGCGCGCAGGATAAGGGGCGACATGGGCAAAATCTCCGTGAAAGCAGGCCCGGCCTAGCCGCCCCCCGTGCGCGCTTCCATCAGCATTTGTGCAGCATGCCGTTCGCAAAAAGCGAGCGCCGGCGCCCCCCTCACACCACCGGCACGCCGGCGCCCGCCATCACCCCGGCGAAATGGCCCACCATCAGCCGGGCCGGCATCGCCAGGCTGCGCCCCGATGCGGTGATGACCGACAGCGCCGAGACCGGCAGGTTGGGCTCGCTGAAGGGCAGGAAGCGAAAGGCGCCGCTGGCGATCTCCTCGCAGGCATCGACGGCATACATCACCCCCACCCCCACGCCCGCGCGCACCAGCGCCTTCATCCCCGCCACGCTGTTGGCCACAGCGCAGCCGCGCAAGGGGCTGCCGATGAGGCGCGCGGCCGCCTGCTGCACCACCGGGCTCAGCGACAGGCTGTCGTCCGGCAGGATCAGGGGATGGGCGGCGATTTCGGCAAAGGCGATCTCGGCGCGCGCGGCCAGCGGATCATCCGCGCGCACCACCGCGCCGATCTGGTAGATCAGCGTTTTTTCCACATGCAGCGCATGGTTGGCCGGCGGCGGGTTAAACACCAGCGCAAAATCCACCTCCTGCGCGGCCACCATCTCGCACACGCGCGGGCCGCCGGCCACCAGCAGCCGATAGGCAATGCCCGGATAGGCGGCGCGAAAGCTGCCAATGCCGCCGGCGAGGAAATCGATGCAGCCCTCGACCAGGCCGATCGTCACCTCGCCCCGGCGCAGGCCGCGCAGGTCGTCGATCTGGGTGAGGCTGCGGGCCAGATCGCGACGCCAGCGGCGCACCGCGCCCAGCAGGATCTCGCCCGCCGCTGTCAACCGCAGGCCGCGCGGGCTGCGCTCGAACAGGGCCACGCCCAGATCCGCCTCCAGATCGATGATCTGCCGGTCGATCGCCGAGGCGGAGATGTGCAGGCTTTCGGCCGCCCGGCGGATCGATCCGCAACGGGCCACTTCCTCGAAATAGGCGGCGGCGCGGCCAAGCAGGCGTGGACCGGACATGCTCCCTCATTTTGCGAACGCAAGGACGCCTGTTTGCCGCCAATCCGCCGCGCTGTCATCCGCTTTTCCAGCTCTCCCGCCAGCCCTGCGCCAGCTGCGCCACCGTTTCCAGCTGGAAAGCCAGGGTAGCGCCGGCCGGCTGCTGCGCCTCGATCATCGCCTGCGCCGGATCGACCACGGGCGAGGCGGTTTCCAGCAGCGCTTCTGCCACCGCATGGCCGCAAAAGGGCACATAGGCTTCCGAATAGCCCCCTTCATGCACCACCACCAGCCGCCCGCCACACAGCCTGTCGGCCAGCGCGCACAGCCTTGCCGTCATCGCCCGATAGGTGCCCGAATGGAGCAGCATGCGCGCCAGCGGATCCAGCCCGTTGGCATCCAACCCGCTGGCGATGATGATCAGCTCGGGCGCGAAACGCTCGAGCGCGGGCAGAACGATCTCGTCCAGCGCCGCCAGATAAGCCGCATGCCCGCAGCCCGGCGGCAGCGGAATGTTGAGGTTGGCCCCCAGCCCCGCGCCCGCGCCGCGATCCGCCTCGCCGGTGTAGCCGGGCGGAAAGCAGCGCTCCTGATGCAGCGAGATGGTCAGCACATCGCCGCGCTCGTAATAGACCGCCTGGGTGCCGTTGCCGTGGTGCACGTCCCAGTCCACCACCGCCACGCGGCCCAGGCCATGGCTGGCGCGGGCCGCCTCAATGGCGATGGGGATATTGCACAGCAGGCAAAAACCCATGGAGCGATCGGGCAGGCAATGGTGGCCGGCCGGGCGGCACAGCGCATAGGCCCGCTCCACCTCGCCCGACAGCACATCGGCCACCGCCGCCTTGGCCAGGCCCGCAGAAAGGCAGGCGATCTCGTAGGCGCCGGGGCCAAACGGGGCGACATCGCCAAGATCGCCCCAGCCGGCAGCGCTGGCCCCGGCAAAGGCATCCAGATAGCGCTGCGTGTGCACGCGGGCGAGATCGGCGCGAGTGGCCGGCTGCGCGCGGGGGGTGCGCATCTGCTCGACAAGGCCCGAGGCGCTGAGCAGCGAGAGGATGCGGCGCTTGGATTCCGGCGTATCGGCCCCCACCCCGCCCGCCGGCGGCTGCACCCAGCCGCCCACCGGAAGGAACAGGGCCTGCATGCCGGTGGCGTGCCAGAAGGTGCGTTCGTGCGTGTAAAGGGCAACCTGGCGCATGAAAACTCTCTTGTTGCGAGAAGACATAAGGAGGGGGCGGCGGCTTTCGGGGAACCGCCGCC